>ENA-ORSI01002884-ORSI01002884.1-human-gut-metagenome-genome-assembly--contig:-NODE-2884-length-11703-cov-2.560440_pt1 | contig 11703 bp, 8 predicted proteins | sample MGYA00242187_ERZ509154 | MGnify/ENA primary metagenome ERZ509154 (study PRJEB26280, sample SAMEA2338627) | human gut metagenome | biome: human gut; feature: human-associated habitat; material: faeces...
TAGCGAAATATGCAAATAAAACAAGTAAAAAAGTATGTTTTCTAACACGTTTTAAGAGATTTGCTCTATTTGTTAAATCCGAGAAGCTATTTATCTGTTTCTTTTTTATCTTTTTTGCATATAAAACCGTATCTTTGTTACCACTTTTGCAAAAGGATAAAAACGAATGGTTTCAGTAGATAATTTAAAGGTAGAATTTGGAGTTACACCCCTGTTTGAGGATGTATCATACGTAATCAATAAAAGAGACCGCATTGCGCTGGTTGGAAAAAACGGTGCAGGCAAATCTACCATGTTGAAGATTTTGGCCGGTCTGCAAGCCCCCACTTCAGGTATGGTTTCTGTTCCAAAAGAGGTAAGTATAGGCTATCTGCCTCAGGTAATGATACTGAGTGATAAGCATACAGTGATGGAAGAAGCTGAGATGGCATTTGAACATATTTTCGAGATGCAGGAAAGCCTTGAAAAAATGAATCAAGAATTAGCCGACCGCACGGATTATGATTCGGAGGGATATCATAATTTGATTGAGAAGTTTACTCACGACAATGAACGCTTCCTGATGATGGGAGGTACTAACTATAAGGCTGAGATAGAGCGCACGTTGATAGGATTGGGTTTTTGCCGTGAAGACTTTACCCGCCCTACTTCCGAGTTTAGCGGTGGTTGGCGTATGCGCATCGAGTTGGCTAAGTTGCTCTTGCGCCGCCCGGATGTATTGCTTCTTGACGAGCCTACTAACCATTTGGACATTGAAAGTATCCAATGGTTGGAAAACTTCTTGAAGGTGAGTGCCGGAGCTGTGGTATTGGTCAGCCATGACCGCGCCTTTATTAATAATGTGACTAATCGTACCATTGAGATATCCTGTGGACACATTTATGATTATAAGGTGGCATATGATGAGTTTGTGGTGTTGCGCAAAGAACGTCGGGAACAACAACTTCGTGCATACGAGAATCAGCAGAAACAGATTCAGGATACGGAAGATTTTATAGAACGGTTCCGCTATAAAGCTACTAAAGCTGTACAGGTGCAAAGCCGCATCAAGCAATTAGAAAAAATTGTTCCTATTGAGATTGACGATGAAGATAATTCTGCATTGCGTCTGAAGTTCCCGCCCGCCATGCGTTCGGGTAATTATCCTGTAATTTGTGAAGGAGTGAAGAAAGCCTATGGCAATCATGTTGTGTTTCATGATGTGACTCTGACCATTAATCGTGGTGAGAAGGTTGCATTTGTGGGAAAGAATGGTGAAGGTAAGTCTACGTTGGTAAAATGTATTATGGACGAGATTCCATACGAAGGCAAGCTGACCATCGGACACAATGTACAAATCGGATATTTTGCTCAAAATCAGGCCCAGCTGCTGGATGAGAATCTGACAGTGTTTGACACAATTGATTATGTGGCTAAAGGAGATATCCGTTTAAAAATCAGAGATATATTGGGAGCCTTTATGTTTGGAGGCGAAGCATCGGACAAGAAAGTAAAAGTACTTTCGGGAGGAGAGCGTAGCCGATTGGCTATGATTAAATTGCTGCTTGAACCGGTTAACTTTCTTATTTTGGATGAGCCTACCAACCATCTTGATATGCGTTCGAAAGATGTACTGAAGGAAGCGATTAAAGAGTTTGACGGTACGGTAGTGGTAGTATCCCATGACCGTGAGTTTCTGGATGGGTTGGTGACTAAAGTTTTTGAGTTTGGCGGCGGTGTGGTGAAAGAACATATCGGAGGTATTTATGATTTCTTGCAGAAAAAGAAGATAGAGAACCTGAATGAACTTCAGAAAGGAGCATCTTTATCTTCTTCGCCTACGGCTTCTGCCAAGGGAAGTGAGCAAGAGCCGGTACAACCTTCGGAGAATAAACTCTCTTATGAGGCACAGAAGGAGTTGAATAAAAAACTGAAGAAACTCGAACGCCAAGTGGCTGATTGTGAGGCTTCGATAGAAGAGACGGAAGCGGCAATATCTATTGTTGAAGCACAAATGGCAACTCCCGAAGGAGCCTCTGATATGCAACTCTATGAGCGGCATCAGAAATTGAAACAGCAGTTGGATGCTATCGTAGAAGAATGGGAACGTGTCTCGTTGGAGCTGGAAGACGCGAAAAAATGATAAATTATTATGTATGCAATATGAAAGTAACTAAGTATTTACCAATTCTTGCCGTATGCCTTATGACAACAGGATGTAACAGTAAGAAAGAGGCCGTGCTAACATCCGGTATCGACCTTGCTAATCTGGATACCACGGCTATGCCGGGTACAAGTTTTTATCAATACGCTTGTGGCGGTTGGGTTGCAGCTCATCCGCTGACTGACGAGTATTCACGTTTCGGAACATTTGATATGTTGCGTGAAAACAGCCGTGAGCAGTTGAAAACATTAATCGCCGAACTGGCTGCAAAGAAAGACAACGCACCGGGCAGTGCCGCTCAGAAAGTGGGTGATCTTTACAATATCGCCATGGATAGCGTGAAACTGAATCAGGAAGGGGTTGCTCCAATTAAAGCTGAACTGGAAGCGATCGACGCCCTCCAAGATAAAGGTGAAATTTATACGTACATCGCCGAAATTCAGAAGAAAGGAATTAATCCTTATTTTAGCCTCTATATCGGTGCTGATGATATGAACAGTTCGATGAATCTGGTTCAGACTTATCAGGGAGGTATTGGAATGGGACAACGCGATTATTATCTGGAGAATGACGAGCAAACAAAGAATATCCGTGATAAATATCAGGAACATATTGCCAAGATGTTTCAGTTGGCTGGTTATGATGAGGCTGCTGCACAAAAAGCTGTAAAAGCGGTGATGAATATTGAAACTCGTTTGGCCAAGTCAGCCCGTTCGCAGGTAGAGTTGCGCGACCCTCATGCTAATTACAATAAAATGGATATGGAGACGCTGAAAAAGAACTTCCCTACATTTGCCTGGGATGTTTACTTCACTACATCAGGCTTAAATGATCTGAAAGAAGTGAATGTTGGTCAGCCGGCAGCTATGAAAGAAGTGGCGGACGTTATTAATACAGTATCCCTCGATGAGCAAAAGCTATATCTTCAATGGAATCTGATTAACTTGGCAGCTTCTTACTTGAGTGATGACTTCGTAGCGCAGGATTTTGATTTCTACGGCAAGACAATGTCCGGCAAAAAAGAGATGCAACCTCGTTGGAAACGTGCTGTAAGTACGGTAGACGGTGCTCTCGGTGAAGTAGTAGGGCAGATGTATGTCGAGAAATACTTCCCGGCTGCTGCCAAAGAACGTATGGTAACGTTGGTGAAGAACTTACAGACTTCTTTGGGCGAACGCATCAATGCTCTTGAATGGATGAGCGAACCGACCAAAGCAAAGGCACAGGAGAAGCTGGCTACCTTCCATGTCAAGATCGGTTATCCCGATACCTGGAAAGATTACTCAGCCTTGGATATTAAAAACGATTCTTATTGGGCAAATATCGAACGTGCCAATGAATGGGGGTATGCCGAGATGATTTCCAAAGCCGGCAAACCGGTAGATAAGGATGAATGGTTGATGACTCCTCAGACCGTTAATGCTTATTACAACCCGACAACCAATGAAATCTGCTTCCCGGCAGCTATCCTGCAACCTCCATTCTTTGATATGAATGCTGATGATGCAATGAATTACGGTGCTATCGGAGTTGTTATCGGTCATGAAATGACACATGGATTTGATGACCAGGGACGTCAGTATGACAAAGACGGAAATCTGAAAGACTGGTGGACGGAAGAAGATGCCAAGAAATTCGAGGAACGTGCTCAGGTAATGGTGAACTTCTTTGACAGTATTGAGGTCGCTCCAGGAGTACATGCAAACGGTAGCCTAACGCTGGGAGAAAACATAGCAGACCATGGTGGACTGCAAGTTTCTTATCATGCTTTCAAGAAAGCAATGGAAACCGCACCGTTGGAAGTTGTTGACGGATTTACACCGGAACAACGCTTTTTCCTTGCTTATGCAAATGTGTGGGCGGGAAATATTCGTCCGGAAGAAATTCTCCGTTTGACGAAACTCGATCCTCACTCATTAGGAAAATGGCGCGTGGACGGTGCATTACCTCATATTGTCAACTGGTACGAAGCATTCAATATCACCGAACAAGATTCCATGTTTGTACCAAAAGAAAAACGAGTATCTATCTGGTAATAAATTCTGAATATAAACTGTATGCGCAAAGAAGCGTTGGCTTTTCCTCCGGAAGAGTCAACGCTTTTTTTTATTAATTCACACCTTATTATTACGTACGATAAACAATATTTCGTAACTTTGCGCGTCAAATACTTAATAAGCAATTCAATGTCAGAGTCTAAAAGAATAAAAACTGCACTGGTATCTGTATACCACAAGGAAGGTTTGGACGAAATTATTACCAAACTTCATGAAGAGGGAGTAGAGTTTCTGTCAACGGGGGGAACTCGTCAGTTTATTGAATCGTTGGGATATCCCTGTAAGGCGGTGGAAGATTTGACCACTTATCCTTCTATTTTGGGTGGTAGAGTGAAGACATTACATCCGAAGATCTTCGGAGGTATCCTTTGTCGTCGCGGTCTGGAACAAGATATGCAGCAGATTGAGAAATATGAGATCCCTGAAATAGATCTGGTAATTGTTGATTTGTATCCGTTTGAAGCAACTGTTGCTTCCGGTGCATCTGAAGCAGATATTATTGAAAAAATAGATATAGGCGGAATCTCTTTGATTCGTGCCGCAGCCAAGAATTACAACGATGTAATTATCGTAGCTTCTCAGGCTCAGTATAAGCCGTTGCTGGATATGTTAATGGAGCACGGAGCCACTTCTTCACTCGAAGAACGCCGTTGGATGGCAAAAGAAGCGTTTGCCGTTTCTTCTCACTATGATTCGGCTATCTTCAATTATTTCGATGCCGGCGAAGGTTCTGCCTTCCGTTGTTCGGTGAACAGCCAGAAACAACTTCGTTACGGTGAAAATCCACATCAGAAAGGTTATTTCTACGGAAACCTGGAGGCAATGTTCGATCAGATTCACGGAAAAGAAATTTCTTATAACAATCTTCTTGATATCAACGCTGCCGTTGACTTGATCGACGAGTTCGAGGATCTTACTTTCGCTATCCTGAAACATAATAACGCTTGCGGCCTGGCTTCCCGTCCTACTGTGTTGGAGGCTTGGAAAGATGCATTGGCAGGTGATCCTGTATCTGCTTTCGGTGGTGTACTGATTACTAACGGTGTCATTGACAAGGCAGCAGCAGAAGAAATTAACAAGATTTTCTTCGAAGTGATTATCGCACCGGATTATGATGTGGATGCACTCGAAATCCTGGGACAGAAAAAGAACCACATCATTCTTGTACGTAAGGAGGCCAAACTGCCGAAGAAGCAGTTCCGTGCTTTGTTGAACGGCGTATTGGTGCAGGATAAAGATACTAATATTGAAACGGTAGCCGACTTGAAAACAGTGACCGACAAGATTCCTACTCCGGAAGAAGTAGAGGATATGCTGTTTGCTAACAAGATTGTCAAGAATAGTAAATCAAACGCTATTGTACTGGCGAAGGGTAAACAACTGTTGGCAAGCGGTGTGGGACAGACTTCACGTGTGGATGCATTGAAGCAAGCGATTGAAAAAGCTAAATCATTCGGTTTCGACCTGAATGGTGCAGTAATGGCTTCGGATGCTTTCTTCCCGTTCCCTGACTGTGTGGAAATTGCCGATAAAGAAGGAATTACAGCTGTAATTCAGCCGGGTGGTTCAGTGAAAGATGATTTGTCTTTTGCTTACTGCAATGAACATGGCATGGCAATGGTGACTACCGGTATCCGTCATTTTAAACATTAAAAACAAGAATCAAGAATGGGATTATTCTCTTTTACACAAGAAATAGCAATGGACTTGGGTACAGCCAATACCATTATCATCACGAACGGGAAAATCGTGGTGGATGAGCCTTCGGTTGTAGCCTTGGACCGCCGTACGGATAAGATGATCGCCGTAGGAGAAAAGGCGAAGTTGATGCATGAAAAGACCCACGAAAATATACGTACAATTCGTCCGTTGAGAGACGGGGTAATCGCTGACTTCTATGCTTGCGAGCAGATGATGCGTGGTCTGATTAAGCAGGTAAACACCCGCAATCATCTTTTCTCACCCTCTCTCCGTATGGTGATCGGCGTACCGTCGGGAAGTACGGAAGTTGAACTCCGTGCTGTTCGCGACTCTGCCGAGCATGCCGGTGGACGTGATGTCTATCTGATTTTCGAACCGATGGCTGCAGCTATCGGTATCGGTATTGACGTGGAAGCTCCGGAAGGAAACATGATTGTTGATATAGGTGGTGGCTCTACGGAGATTGCCGTTATCTCTTTGGGAGGTATCGTTTCCAACAACTCTATCCGTATTGCCGGTGATGACTTGACTGCGGATATTCAAGAATATATGAGCCGTCAGCATAATGTGAAGGTTAGCGAGCGTATGGCGGAACGTATCAAAATTAATGTAGGTGCGGCTTTAACCGAACTGGGTGAAGACGCTCCGGAAGATTATATCGTTCACGGTCCGAACCGTATTACTGCCCTTCCTATGGAAGTACCGGTATGTTATCAGGAAGTGGCTCACTGTCTGGAGAAATCGATTTCCAAGATTGAAACGGCTATCTTGAGTGCATTGGAGAATACTCCTCCCGAACTTTATGCGGATATCGTTCATAATGGTATCTATCTGGCCGGTGGTGGTGCGTTACTCCGTGGTTTGGATAAGCGACTGACTGATAAGATAAATATCCCGTTCCATATTGCGGAAGATCCTTTACACGCTGTTGCCAAGGGGACAGGGGTAGCATTAAAGAATGTAGATCGTTTCTCTTTCCTAATGAGATAAAATCACGGACTCTGATTCATGCGGAATTTAATAAACTTCCTTTTGAAATACAATTACTGGTTCCTCTTTGTCATATTGGAGGTAGCCAGTTTTGTTTTGTTATTTCGGTTCAACAATTACCAGCAGAGTGCTTATTTCACTTCTGCCAATACAGTTGTGGGGGCGGTTTATGAAGTTTCGGGAGGTATATCTTCCTATTTCCACCTGAAATCGGTCAATGAAGACCTGCTGGACCGGAATATGTTATTGGAAGAGCAGATCAATAATTTGGAAAAAGCGTTGAAAGAACGTCAACTCGATTCTATCGCGGTGAACAGTATCCGGAAGATGCCTCAGAAAGATTATCAGCTGTTTAAGGCACGTGTGATTAAGAATAGTCTGAACCTGGCCGATAATTATATAACGCTTGATAAAGGTTCTTCTTCCGGCATTCATTCCGAAATGGGCGTGGTAGACGGAAACGGGATTGTGGGAATTGTTTACGAAACATCTCCTTCCTATTCGGTGGTGATTTCTGTACTGAATAGCAAATCAAACATCAGTTGCAAGATTGTAGGAAGCGATTATTTTGGTTATCTGAAGTGGGAACACGGAGATTCGCGATACGCTTATCTGAAAGATTTGCCTCGTCATGCCGAGTTTAATCTGGGAGATACCGTAGTGACAAGCGGTTTCTCGACTGTATTTCCCGAAGGAATTATGGTGGGGACGGTGGATGATATGTCCGACTCTCATGATGGATTATCCTATCTGCTGAAGATCAAGCTGGCTACCGATTTCGGCAAGCTTAGTGATGTGCGGGTGATAGCGCGGAACGGTCAGCAGGAGCAGAAAGAACTCGAAAACAAGACAACGAAACAATGATTATTACCTATATACATAGAATCGGTTGGTTTATCGGGTTGGTGCTTCTTCAGGTGCTAATTCTGAATAATGTGCATATAGCCGGATATGCTACGCCTTTTCTCTATATTTATTTTATTTTGAAGTTCAATTCCGGCACTTCCCGGAATGAACTGATGTTGTGGGCCTTCTTTTTCGGGCTTACCATTGACGTGTTTTCCGATACTCCGGGAATGAATGCAGCAGCAACCGTGTTGCTTGCTTTTCTTCGTCCTTCTTTATTGCGTTTGTTCACTCCCCGCGATAATCAGGACAATCTCGTACCTTCTTTCAAGAGTATGGGAATCACTCCTTTTCTGAAATATACTACTGCAAGTGTTTTTATACATAGTCTGGCTTTACTCTCTATTGAGTTCTTCTCGTTTTCCGGTATTTGGCTGTTGCTGCTGCGGGTGGCATTGTGTACCGTTCTGACTGTAACTTGTATTGTAGCTGTGGAAGGCATAAGGAGATAGCGATGGCAAAAGATTATAGACTGGAGAAACGGAAATTTGTTATCGGGGGAATTGCACTGTCTATTGTGCTGATTTATCTGATCCGTCTTTTTGTATTGCAGATTACTACCGATGATTATAAGAAGAACGCCGATAGCAATGCGTTCCTGAATAAAATTCAATATCCTTCGCGCGGAGCTATCTATGACCGTACAGGTAAGTTGCTGGTTTTTAACCAGCCTGCTTATGATATAACGATTGTCCCGAAAGAAGTAGAGAACTTGGATACACTCGACCTGTGCCAGTCGTTGAATATTACTCGTGCTCAATTCCTGAAAATCATGAGCGACATGAAAGACCGTCGCCGGAATCCGGGATATTCCAGATACACTAATCAATTGTTTATGTCGCAACTTTCGGCGGAAGAATGTGGCGTCTTTCAGGAGAAGTTGTTTAAATTCCGTGGCTTCTATATCCAGCGGCGTACGATTCGCCAATACTCTTATGATGCTGCCGCGCACGCCTTGGGTGATATTGGAGAAGTCTCGGCAAAAGAAATGGAAGCCGATGAAGAAGGCTACTACATTCGTGGCGATTATGTCGGCAAGTTGGGTGTAGAGAAATCGTATGAGAAGTATCTGCGTGGAGAGAAAGGCATTGAAATTCTGCTTCGTGATGCGCACGGACGTATTCAGGGGCATTATATGGACGGAGAATATGACCGTCCTTCCGTACCCGGAAAGAACTTGACACTCAGTTTGGATATTGACTTGCAGATGTTGGGTGAACGGTTACTGAAAAATAAGATCGGAAGTATTGTTGCTATTGAGCCGGAGACAGGAGAGATTCTTTGTCTGGTATCTTCGCCGAATTACGACCCGCATTTGATGATTGGCCGTCAGCGTGGAAAGAACCATCTGATGTTGCAGCGTGATAAGATGAAACCGCTTCTGAATCGTGCATTGATGGGAGTATATCCTCCGGGTTCTACTTTTAAGACGGCACAGGGATTAACTTTTTTGCAGGAAGGCATTGTGACTGAGCAGGCTCCTTCTTTCCCTTGTTCGCGCGGTTTCCATTACGGCAGGCTGACGGTGGGATGTCATGCCCACGGAGCACCGATACCACTTATTCCTGCTATTGCTACATCGTGCAACTCTTATTTTTGTTGGGGACTGTTCCGTATGTTCGGCGACCGTAAATACGGTTCACCGCAAAACGCAATTACAGTCTGGAAAGATCACATGGTTTCCCAAGGCTTCGGTTATAAGTTAGGTGTTGATTTGCCCGGAGAGAAACGTGGTTTGATTCCGAATGCACAGTTCTATGATAAGGCTTATCGCGGCCATTGGAATGGACTGACGGTAATCAGTATTTCGATCGGGCAGGGAGAAATTCTGGCTACTCCTCTCCAGATAGCCAATCTAGGTGCAACGATTGCCAATCGCGGATATTTTATCACACCGCATATTGTGAAGGAGATTCAAGATAATCAGTTGGATAGTATTTATCGTACGCCACGTTATACTACAATTGAGAAACGGCATTATGAATCGGTGGTGGAAGGGATGCGCGGAGCTGCCACAGGCGGAACTTGCCGTATGTTGTCGGTAATGGTTCCGGACTTGGAAGCTTGTGGAAAGACAGGTACGGCACAGAACCGCGGACATGACCATTCTGTATTTATGGGCTTTGCGCCGATGAACAAGCCGAAGATAGCCATTGCTGTGTATGTGGAGAATGGAGGTTGGGGAGCTACATACGGAGTACCTTTCGGGGCATTGCTTATGGAGCAGTACTTGAAAGGCAAACTATCTCCCGAGAATGAATTGAGAGCAGAAGAATTTAGTAACAGAGTGATATTGTATGGTAACGAGGAACGATAGTTTGTGGAAATCACTGGATTGGGTAACGATTTGCATTTACTTGCTTCTGATTGTCGGCGGGTGGTTCAGTGTCTGTGGAGCCAGCTATGACTATGGTGATCGTGACTTCCTCGACTTCTCTACCCGTGCCGGCAAGCAATTTGTCTGGATTATCTGTTCCTTCGGTCTCGGTTTCGTGTTGTTGATGTTGGAAGACCGGATGTATGATATGTTCGCGTACATTATATATATAGGAATGATAATCTTGCTTATCGTTACTATTTTTATCGCGCCGGATACCAAAGGCTCCCGTTCTTGGTTGGTAATGGGGCCTGTCAGCCTGCAGCCAGCCGAATTTGCCAAGTTTGCTACCGCATTGACATTGGCCAAATATATAAACTCCTATTCATTCAGCATAAAGAAAGAGAAATGTGCTCTGGTACTGGGTTTTATTATCCTCCTTCCGATGTTGTTGATTATCGGTCAGCGGGAGACAGGTTCTGCCTTGGTCTATCTTGCTTTCTTCTTGGTGCTTTACCGGGAGGGAATGCCGGGTGTGGTACTTTTTTCGGGGGTATGTGCGGTCATCTATTTTGTGGTAGGCATCCGCTTCGATGAAGTATTCATAGCCGATACACCGACTCCGTTGGGAGAGTTTATTGTGTTGCTGCTGATCTTATTATTTGCCGGTGGTATGGTGTGGGTATACCGCAAGCGGTGGGAACCTGCCCGGAATATTATCGGAGGAAGTTTGATTGTCTTGCTTATCGCTTATCTGATATCCGAATATTGGATCCATTTCAGTCTGGTCTGGGTGCAGTGGGGGCTTTGTGTCGTTGTGGTAGGTTATTTGATTTACTTGGCATTGAGCGAGCGTCAGCGCTCTTATTTCCTGATTGCTTTATTCTCAATCGGCTCCATTGGATTCTTATATTCCAGTAACTATGTCTTCGATAATATATTAGAGTCGCATCAGCAAATCCGTATTAAAGTAGTATTGGGTTTGGAAGAAGATTTAACCGGTGCCGGCTACAATGTAAACCAGTCCAAGATTGCTATCGGTTCCGGCGGATTGACAGGGAAAGGCTTTTTAAACGGAACGCAAACCAAATTGAAATACGTCCCTGAGCAGGATACCGACTTCATTTTCTGTACGGTGGGAGAGGAACAAGGGTTTGTAGGTTCGGCCGCGGTCTTGCTGGCTTTTCTTATTTTGATATTGAGATTGATATTCCTTTCCGAAAGGCAACCGTCTGCTTTCGGTCGCGTATATGGGTATTCGGTCGTGAGTATTTTCCTCTTTCACCTATTTATCAATATAGGGATGGTGTTAGGGCTGACTCCTGTAATTGGTATCCCATTACCCTTCTTTAGTTACGGAGGTTCTTCTTTATGGGGATTTACGATATTGCTGTTTATTTTCCTGCGGATAGATGCAGGGCGCGGCAGGAGACTCTAGTTCGTTTATTTTCTAATTCTCCTGTCTTTCAATTCGGATACCAATGTCATTGATTCCGGACAACTTCTCATCTTTCATCCCGTTCATAATTTTGAAGGTGTAATTAGCAGGATATAAAGGACGTACGGATTTGATAAAGACCGATGATTGA
>ENA-ORSI01002887-ORSI01002887.1-human-gut-metagenome-genome-assembly--contig:-NODE-2887-length-11692-cov-8.913380_pt1 | contig 11692 bp, 14 predicted proteins | sample MGYA00242187_ERZ509154 | MGnify/ENA primary metagenome ERZ509154 (study PRJEB26280, sample SAMEA2338627) | human gut metagenome | biome: human gut; feature: human-associated habitat; material: faeces...
CTGCCGCCCAGCGCCAGCACCAGCCGTTTCGCCCCGTGATGGGCGGCGTGGCGGATCAGCTGGCCCACGCCATAGGTGGTGGTCTTTTCCGGGTCGCGGTTCTCGCCCACCATGGGCAGTCCCGCCGCCGCAGCCATCTCCACCACGGCGGAGCCGTCCGGCAGCAGGCCGTAGCAGGCGGTGATGGCTTCGCCGTATGGCCCGGTGCAGGCCACAGGCACCTGCTGCCCGCCTACCGCCGACAGAAACGCGTCCACCGTTCCCTCGCCGCCGTCGGCCACCGGAATGGCGCAGATCTCCGCCTCCGGCTCCTGTGACCGGATGGCCTCTGCCACGATCTGGCAGACCTCACGAGAGGACAGCGTGCCCTTGAAGGAATCCGGGATCAGAACATATTTGCGCATAGCCGCTCCTTTCTTCTAGCCCAGTAGAGGGCCGCCTGCCAGCCGCTCCAGCAGCAGGCCGCCCACCGTTACCGCATCCTCCACCGTCAGGTAGTGGGCGGCGCTCTCGTCCAGAAACAGCCGTCCCGACGCGGGAAATTCCTCGTCCCCGAACCACAGCCGCAGCCACAGGGGGTAGCGGGGCAGAAACGGGAACCGGGCGCACAGGTCGGCGTTGGAGGGCAGCAGCTCCGCGCCCAGCGCGAGGCAGCGGCGGCGCAGCTCCTCCGGCGGCAGCAGACCCAGCTGACGGCGGATCACCAGCTCTGCCCGGCGGTCAAATCCGCCGCCCCGCACCATGCCGTCGGGGTACTGGGCGAAGGCCATCATCTTCCCCAACAGGGGCGTGCCGTCCGCCAGATCCAGATAGTGCAGCAGCGTTAGCGCGTGCCACATGTCCAGCTCCGGCGAAACGGCGAAGTCCGGGACTGTCACGGTGACGGTCTGCCCCAGACTGGGCAGGGTCAGCCGTCCGCCGTCCCACGTGACGCCGGCGCGGCGGGCGATGCTCTCCGGTGCGTGCCGGGACAGCCGCTCCCGCGCTACGGTCAGCATGCTCTCGTATTGCCGGTTGGGGGACACCATGCGCTCGCCTCCTTGCATCAAATTTCTTGAGGTCATTATACTGTGCCGACGCGGCTTTGGCAAGGCAAAACCGCGCCGTGTCATTAACACAGCGCGGTTTACTTACGCGAGTTTTTCTACCTGAAACGCGCCGTTTAGCACCAGATAGGTCTGGGGTGCGTCACGCATCAGGTTCCACAGCCCCACACCCTGCAAGCCGTTGCCCGCCGCCAGACGGAGCTTGGCAAGGCTGGAGCGGGCGTCCTCAAACCACACCTCGTGGACAGTGCCGGTCTCCGCCGTGTAGCGGAACCATGGGGACTGGGCGGTTTCGTCGTATTGAATTTCCGCCCCGTACCGCCGTGCCAGCGCCAGCGCTTTCTGCGGCGATAGAGAGGGTGCACGGGTGATGCCCTGCCGGAAGGGCAGCGGCCAGTCGTAGCCGTAGGTGGGCACCCCCAGAAAGATTTTCTCCGGGGCCATCTCCGTCAGGGCGTAGTCCAGTACCCGCCGCACCTGCGGCAGGGGAGCCACCGCCATGGGCGGCCCGGCGGTATAGCCCCACTCGTAGGTCATCAGCAGCACGGCGTTGGCCGCGTGGCTCAGGGCGGCGTAGTCGTGCGCCTCGTACAGAAGTCCCCGCTGCTCCGCGCTGGATTTCGGGGCCAGCGCCACGATCACCGGCCAGCCCAGCGGATTCAGCCGCTGCCGCAGCGCGTCGATAAAGGCGGTGTAGGCCGCCGCCTGACGGCCCTCCAGATATTCAAAATCCACGTCCAGCCCCTGATAGCCCTTTTCCGCCATGTTGGCTGCGACGGCGTCGATAAGCGCCTTCTGCGCCGTTTCGTTTTCCAGCAGCGCTCCGCCCAGACGGCTGTCGAAGGAGCCGTTGTCCGTCAGGGTGGACAGGTGCATCCACAGCTGCGCGCCGTACTGGGGCGCGGCGGCCAGCAGCGGCCCGTCGTCGGGAACCACCAGCCCTCCTTGGGACGTGACGCCGTAGGTAAAGGGCGTCAGATAGGTTATGTAGGGCAGCACCGTCCGCAGCTGCTCCTGCCGGATGAAGGTGTAGGCGTAGCCGTTGACGCCCAGCGTCCCGGACTTTTCCCCTTTCAGCGCAACGATCAGCTCCTCGTCCGGCAGAATGCGGGATCGCCCGCCCAGAAAGTAGTTGTTCTGATACAGCGACAGCACCGACACGCCCTCACGGCGGGCGATGCCCTCCAGCGTTTCGCCGGGCCGCACCACATGCACCCGCTCCGGCTCGTAGACCACCAGCGTCTGTCCCACCGCCAGCGCACCCCCGGCTGGCACCTGATTCAGCCGCCCCAGCAGCGTTACGCTGACGCCGTACTGCCGGGCAATGCCGTACAGCGTCTCTCCCGGCCGCACCACATGAATTTGCATATGCTTCACCTCGTGCCAGCATATGTTCCGTCCGGCAAAATCAGAACGAAAACAGGGCGGAGGGACACGCCATGCCCTCCGCCCGTTCTCCTTATGACCAGCAGGCGTTTTCGCCGTCCAGCAAAAAGCCGTCCGTGTCATGGACAAAGCCGTTGTCCAGCATTTGCCGCCACGTGGCGGTGCCGCTGGCGCCGTGGTTCCCCGTCATGCTGTCCCACACCGTGGGAGGGAACTGCTGGGCATCCTCTTTCAGTTCCTCGCCCACACCGCCGAAGGTGCTGCCGTGGTTGTTGTTGAAGGCGTCGTCATTGCCCCTGTCGCGGTACGTGCCGTAGCTGCTGCGGCCATTCCGAGCCGCGCCGTTGCTGTCGGTCAGACCGTCGTTCACGATGCCGTTGCCTTTGTCGGCGTCATTGCTGCCGTTGGTGGTGTTGTTGCTGTTGCTGCCGGGGCGGTTGGTGTTGTTCTTGTTCTCGCCGCAGCCTGCCAGCGCCAGCATCAGCAGCGCCGCCATCAGCAGCGCCATCACTTTTTTCATCATGTCCCATCCTCCTTTTTATCAAATTTTCCGGGCACAGTGCTTTGCGTGCCGTTTGTAGTATGGTCGATTTTCGGCGAAACTACCGGCTGTAACTTCTCCCAGCGTTGCATTTTGCTGTGAGCTGTGGTAAAATAATAATCTATTCATTAAAGAAAATACAATTTGTAATATCAAACACGCTTACAACGTTTTGTTATCATCTGGAGGGGTATTATGCAAAAGCTGGAAAAACAGTTTCATATTCGCTGCGTAGAGGGCGATGTGGGCCGCTACGTGATCCTGCCCGGCGATCCCGGCCGGTGCGAGAAGATCGCCGCGCTGTTTGACGACGCGCATTTCGTGTCCCAGAACCGGGAGTACACCATCTATACCGGCACGCTGCTGGGCGAGAAGGTGTCCGTCTGCTCCACCGGCATCGGCGGGCCCTCCGCCTCTATCGCTATGGAGGAGCTGCACAACATCGGCGCGGATACCTTTATCCGGGTGGGCACCTGCGGCGGCATCGATCTTGATGTGCGCAGCGGCGATGTGGTCATCGCCACCGGCGCTGTCCGCTTCGAGCATACCAGCCGGGAATACGCGCCCATCGAGTATCCGGCGGTGGCGAATTTTGAGGTGACCACCGCGTTGGTGCAGGCGGCCAGAACGCTGGGCAAGCGCACGCAGGTGGGCGTGGTGCAGTGCAAGGACTCCTTCTATGGTCAGCATTCCCCGGCCCGCATGCCGGTATCCTATGAGCTGCTGAACAAGTGGGAGGCGTGGAAGCGCCTGCATGTAAAGGCCAGCGAAATGGAGTCCGCCGCCCTGTTCGTGGTGGCTGACGTGCTGAACTGCCGCTGCGGCAGCTGCTTCCACGTGATCTGGAATCAGGAGCGGGAAGCCGCAGGTCTGGATCAGGACATGAACGAGGATACCACCTCCGCCGTTACCGTGGGTGTGGAGGCGCTGAAGCTGCTGATCCAGCAGGATCGGGCAGCCTGCGGAAAGTAAGGAGAATACGATATGCTTTGGTCTATTATTGTCGGCGGTATTATCGGCTGGCTGGCCGGAAAGCTGATGGGCAGCAGGGGCGGCGTCCTGCGCAACATCATTCTGGGCATCGTGGGCAGCGGCGTGGGCAACTGGCTGGCGGGCGCTGTCGGTCTGGTGGCCCGGAACTCGCTGGGCTCGTTCCTCATCGGCCTGGGCGGCGCCTGCGTGGTGCTGCTGATCTGCCGGATACTGTTCAAATAAGCGGGAGATTACCTAAAAAAGTGGTCTTTGCCTGTAGGCAGAGGCCACTTTTTCAACAAAATTTGATTTTCCTCTTACATTTTCTCCTCAAATGTGCTATACTATTGGCAATAAATGTAAGGCGCATGGCCGTTGGGCCGTGCTTTTTTCCGTGTTTTGTTACAGTGTGAGAGAGGAGAAGCAATGTTTGCAGCAGGAGATCTGGTCATTTACGGCGGCGAGGGCGTCTGCCGGGTGGAGAGCGTGGGAATGCCGGAGACAGAGGGCATCGACAAAACGAAGGCCTACTACACCCTGTCCCCGCTGTACCGCACCGGACAGGTGATGACGCCGGTGGACACCGGCGTGCTGATGCGCCCGGTGATGACTCCTGCGGAGGCGGACGCTTTTCTGACGGCGCTGCCGGAGCTTCCGGCGGAGGAGCCCGCAGGCGCCAGCCAGCGGGCCATCAAGGATCACTATCACGCGGTGGTAACGTCCTATGACTGCGGCCGCATGGCGGCCATGATAAAATACACCTGCCAGCGCCGCCGCACTGCCCAGCAGCGGGGCCGCAAGGTCAGCCAGCTGGACGAGCGGTATCTGCGCCGGGCGGAGGATCAGCTGTACGGCGAGCTGGCGGTGGCGCTGGGCATCGACCGGCAGGAGGTCTGCCAGTATATCCAGAAAGATTACCCGGCGTGGCCGGAGGAATAATAAAAAGCGGGATGCACAGCATCCCGCTTTTTATTATTCCGTTTCCACCCTACCGTCGCCGTAGACCAGCAGCTCCCGGGGCGGCTGATGGCTGGAAAAGCGCTGGGCCGTCAGGGTGCAGGCGTAGGCTCCGGCGTTGCGGACTTCGATCAGATCGCCTACCGCCAGTTCCGGGCCGGTAAAGTCCTCCGTCAGCACGTCGGCGGCGCAGCACAGATTGCCCACAATGTCCACCGTCTCCGCCCGGCTTTCGTCTCCGTGGGCGATGATGGGGAAGGCCCATTCCGAGGTGAACAGCGGCTCGTAGGGGGTGGGAGTCCCACCGCCAAGCTCGTGGCGCAGCATGGCCGCCAGTGCCGGCTTTTGCAGACCGTTCATGCAGTTCTCCGCGATCACGTAGGTCTTGCCGCGGGAGAATTTTTTGTCCACCACCCGCAGCCAGTAGGTTCCGGCCTGCGCGGTGGGGAAGCGGCCGGTCTCGATCATCAGCCGGGCTTTCCACGTGGCATCGTTGTCGGCAGCGATGGCGTCGGTATACGTCCGCAGTCGGGCAAGGTTCATGGGCTGCTCAAAGGCCGCGTCATAGGCCACGCCTACGCCGCTGCCGAAGTTGACATAACGCATCTCGCAGTCCAGCGCCGCCTGTACTCGCTTGGCCAGCGCCCAGCTGTCCCGGTAGCAGCCGCCCAGCACGTCCGCGTCCAGATTCTGGGACTTCAGGTGCACGTGGATGCCCTCCACCGTCACAGGCAGATCGTCCAGCAGCGCCTTCAGCTGGGGCAGCTCCTCCTCGTTGACGCCGAACTTACTGCTGGTTCCCGCGCCGCCGCCCATACCGAAGGCGGGGTTCATCCGCACACCGATGGCTCGCCGCTGCCCTTTCCGGCGGCACAGCGCGCCGATACGCGCCACCTCGCCCAGCGAGTCGGCGATGATCTCGCCCTCGTCCCACGCCGCTTCCAGCGCCGCGTCGGATTTCCCGGCGGCAGAGAAGAAGATATCTTTCTTCGCCATGCCGCATTTTCGGCTCAGCAGCACCTCCGGGGCAGAGGCGGCGTCCGCGCCCAGCCCCAGCGCCGCCAGCGCCCGCACCACCGGCGGGAACGGGTTGGCCTTGATGGAGTACAGCAGGTCATATTGGGGGAAGGTCTGGCGCAGCGTCTCCACCTGCGCTTTCATCACGTCGTATTCGTAGAGGTAACAGGGCGCGTTCTCCCGCGCCAGCGTCAGAATGTGCTCGTTCATGGTGATGCTCCTCCGTTCTGTTATTCGCCCCGCCACAGAAAGCGGGCCATGTCCACGGTGCCGTTGGCCCGGAAGGCTACGCCCTCCGCTTCCAGCAGCGTTTGCTGCTCCGGCCAGTGGGGCGCGGTGCGTCCCGCGCGGTTCACCACCCGGTGACAGGGGTAGTCGCCGTACAGCGCGGCATTGCTGAGGACTTTTCCCACCAGCCGGGCGTTTTTCTCCCGACCAATGAGCCGGGCGATCTCGCCGTAGGAGCAGACCCGTCCCTCCGGGATCTCCGCCACGACCGACAGGATCTCATACACAAGTCCCTCGTTCACCGCGCCGCACCTCCTTTGGCTTTGTGGTATTTTACCATAAATGAGTGAGGATTCCAAGAGGGAGTTGTAAAGATTCGCGGTTTGATGCGGGTGTGGACTGTCGCTCCCGGTCTCGACACCCTGCGGGTGTGAGAGAGCGGAGCTCGTTTCGCGTCCTATACAGCTGCGTACCAAAAAGGGAGCACCCCTATGGGGTGCTCCCTTTTTGGTACGGGTAGTGGGACTCGAACCCACACGCAAAGCACGAGAACCTAAATCTCGCATGTCTACCAATTCCATCATACCCGCATATTACCATGCTATTATACCACATTCTCCGCCCCGGCACAAGAAAAAAATCATGAAGCCCATCTGGTATTACCCGTCTTGCACGAACTGGTCATATAGTGATATCCAAAAGCTGGTATAATAAAATGAATGCACAAAAAGAAATGAGGAACGTTTCATGAAACGTATTGCCAGCATACAGGACGTGTCCTGTCTGGGCCGCTGCTCCCAGACGGTGGCGCTGCCGGTGGTCTCCACCATGGGGGTGGAGTGCGCCATACTGCCCACCGCCGTACTCAGCACGCACACCAGCTTTCCGGATTTCCGCTGTCTGGATCTGACGGATCAGCTGCTGCCGGTGGCCCGCCACTGGAAGGCGCAGGGCGTGAGGTTCGACGCGCTGTATACCGGCTATCTGGCCTCTGACCGGCAGGTAGCGGTGGTGCTGGAGCTGCTGGAGCTGCTGCGGGAGGAGGGTACGCTGCTGTTCGTCGATCCCGCCATGGCCGACCACGGCAAGCTGTACGCCGGTTTCGGCCCGGAGTTCCCGGCGCTGATGGCGCAGGTGGTGTCCAAGGCGCAGATCACCGTGCCCAACATCACCGAGGCCAGCCTGATGACCGGCCTGCCCTACCGGGAGGACTATGACGAGGCGTACGTAAAGGCTCTGCTGCGGGGCGTGGCGGCGCTGGGCGCGGAAAAGGTGGTGCTGACCGGCGTTTCGCTGGAAAAGGACACCATCGGCTTCATGTCCTACGACAGCGCCACCGGCCAATTCGACCGCTACTTCAACCGCCGGGAGCCTCACGCCTACCACGGCACGGGGGATATTTTCTCCGCCACGGCGGTGGGCGGCATCATGCGGGGCATGAGCCTGAAGGACGCATTCCGTCTGGCGGTGGATTTCACCCTGCGGTGCATCGAAGTGACCCGCACCGACCCCCAGGCGGCATGGTACGGCGTAGAATTCGAGCGGGCGCTGCCCATGCTGACAGAGCGTGCGAAGGCGCTGGAGCCGTCAACACCCTGAGAACGAAAAACGTATACGTATAAAAGGAAAATGAAAGAGGAGGAGCATCATGTCTTTTGAACTGCCCGTGTACCACCATCCCGATTTTGCCCAGCCCTGCTTTACCGCTGCGCCGGACGCCCGGTGGCAGGCGGCGGAGCGGGACGGCATAGCCCCCGAGGATTTCCACAGCACCTCCATGTACCCGGAGTACTGCAAGATCGACGGCCAGTGGCGTCTGGCGGAGGAAAGCCGCATGGACGCCTGCATCGTTCTGCGGCCGGATGGCTGTCTGGACACGGTGGAGGCCCGGAATCTCAAGCAAGGCGACCGGGTGCTGCTGGGCCGCACCGAGCGGTGCGAGGAGGGCATCTACCTGCACTGCAATGGCTTCGCGGCGGAGGAGGAAGCGAAAAATGACGACCAGTTCGTGTTCCGTCAGGGACGCAGCCGCGAAACGTCCTACGCCAAGGATTACGACCAGCTGGCGGCGCTGCTGCGCCACGAGCGTGACCATGGCCGCATCATCTGGGTCATGGGGCCCGCCTTCGCCTTTGACGCCGGGGCACGGGCCGCCATGGAGGCCATGATCGAAAACGGCTACTGCCACGGCCTGCTGGCGGGCAACGCCCTGGGCACCCACGATCTGGAGGCCGCCTGTCTCCATACGGCGCTGGGACAGGACATCTACACCCAGCGCAGCCAGCCCAACGGCCACTACCACCATCTGGACGTGCTGAACAGGGTGCGCCGCAGCGGCTCTATCCCCCAGTTCATTCAGGACTATCACATCGACAACGGCATACTGTACGGCTGCGTGAAGCACAACATTCCCTTTGTGCTGACCGGCTCCATCCGGGACGACGGCCCGCTGCCGGAGGTGTACGCCGACGCCTATCAGGGCGCTTACGCCATGCGTTCGCTGGTGCGGGGCGCCACCACGGTGATCTGCCTTGCCACCATGCTGCATACCATCGCCGCCGGTAATATGACGCCCTCCTTCCGGGTGCTGCCGGACGGCACGGTGCGGCCTGTGTACCTGTACGCCGTGGATGCCGACGAGTTCGTGGTCAACAAGCTGCGGGACCGGGGCAGTCTCTGCGCCACCACCATGGTCACCAACGTGCAGGACTTCATCACCAAGGTGGCCCGTGATCTGGGCGTCTATCCGAAATAATGGGCGAGATACAGAAAAGGGAGGAATGGGTATGGATATCCACGGACTGCAAAAGCTGACGCTGCTGGACTTTCCCGGTCGCGTGGCCTGCACGGTGTTTTTGCAGGGGTGCGACCTCCGCTGCCCCTTCTGCCACAACGGCGGTCTGGTGCTGGGCGGCATGGAGCCGGTCACGGACGACGCGGGATTGCTGGACTTCCTGAAAAAGCGGCGGGGCCTGCTGGACGGCGTGGCCATCACCGGCCGCTGCTGCGGCGGGAGCTTCCGGCGCTGCTGCGCTCGATAAAGGAGCTGGGCTACGCCGTGAAGCTGGACACCAACGGTAGCCATCCGGAGGCGCTGCGGGCCGTGGTGGCGACGGGACTGGTGGACTACGTGGCCATGGATATCAAGAACAGCCCTGCGAAATACGCCGCTACGGTGGGACTGCCGGGCTTTGACCTGACGCCGGTGCGGCAGAGCGCTGCCCTTCTGCTGGAGGGCACGGTGGACTACGAGTTCCGTACCACGGCGGTGGCGGAGCTGCATGACGACGATTCCTTCCGGGAGATCGCCCAATGGATCGCCGGTGCGAAGCGGTACTACATCCAGTGCTTTATCGACCGGGACTCCGTGCTGCGGACAGGGCTTCACGCACCGGACAAGGCACAGCTGGAGCGCTGGGCGGATATCGTGCGGCCGCTGATCCCGTCGGTGGAGCTGCGGGGCGTATGATAGCAAAAAACAGGGAGTCGGCTTTGCCGACTCCCTGTTTTTTACTTGCTCTTTTTGTCGATGGCGGAGATAGCCAGCGAGCATAGAATGCCCGCCGCGGCCAGACCGATGATCAGGAAAAACGTGGCGTTATAGGAGCCGCTGGCATCGTACAGCGCGCCGGAGATGGTGCTGCCGAAGCTGGCGAAGATCAGGTTGCTGTTGATGAGGGGGAAGTTGACGGGATAGTGCGCCGGGCCAAAATAGGCGCGGCAGAAGGCGGAGTTGGTGGGGGTCACGCCGGAGTAGGCCAGACCGCCCAGCACAAAGCCGATGATGACCACCACGATGCTGCGGGTACTCAGCGCCAGGATCAGCACCCCGGCGGTGATAATGAACAGGATGTTCACCAACTGCATGGACAGGCTGCGGCCATACTTGTCGTACATGCCGCCGAACAGCACACGGCCCACGGCGTTGCAGATGGAGATCAGGCCCACGATGGTGGCTACCGCACCGGCGGTCTGGTCGGCGCTGGCCTCCCACACCACGCCGCTGGCCTGAGAGATCAGGGCGAGACCCGCCGCGCTGACGGCGATGGCCCACACATAGTACAGCCAGAAGGTGGGTTTTTTCACCATTTCCAAAGGCTTATGGTCGCGGCCCGCCGCCTTGACGGCGGTCTTGCCGCTCTTGGCGGCCGGGGCGACGAAATCCGCGCCGGGCGCCACAAAGAAGAAAGAGCAGATAGCCAGCACCACAAAAATGATGATGCCCAGCACCACGAAGCTGACCCGCCAGCCGCCGATCCAGTCGGGCGTCCACGCCTGATAGAGCTTGCCGATGATGAAGCTGCCGCCGCCGAAGCCCATCAGCAGCACGCCGGAGATCAGGCCGGGGCGGTCGGGGAACCAGCGCACCATGGTGCTCATGACGGCGTTGTAGCACAGGCCGGAGCTGAGGCCGCACAGCACGCCGAAGCCGATGTACAGCATGGCCACGGACTGGGTGCGGCTGGCCAGAAAGAAGCCCAGCAAAAACAGCACCGCGCCGATGCGCACGGACATTTTGGCGCTGAGCTTGCCGCTGAGAAGGCCGCACAGCAGCGAGCCGATGCAGAACAGGATCATGACGATGGTGAAGGTCAGGCTCAGCTGCGCCTTTGTCCAGCTGGTGAACTCGGCGGCGATGGGGGTGCTCAGCACGCTCCACGCATACACGAGACCGGCGAACAGCAGCACGATCACGCCCACGATGGCGTAGACCCAGCGGTTCAGTTGTTTCATAGGGAAGCCCTCCGTTATGTTATTTCTGTGAATTTTTTCACGCTCTCATCTCCAGTTTACCAAATGATTCAATGAAACACAAGGGCCCCGTGGAGAAACATCCACGGGGCCCTGTTTCGTATTAAGAAATATTACCGGGCATCCTTGCCGATTTTCAAGCCAGCCTCAAAGGCCTGCTTGTTCAGGGGCAGCAGCTTGGGCTTTTTGCCCAGCTTGTGCTCAATGGTCTGCCACACCACGTTCTCCGGAACGACCTGCGTATAGCCCACGTAAGCGCCCAGCATGATGATGTTCAGCACCTTGGCATTGCCCATCTCCAAAGCCATCTCCGTGACGGGGACTTTCACCACCTTCACATCCTGGCGGGTGATGGCACTGGTGACGATAGAGCTGTTGATGAACAGGGTTCCGCCGGGGACAAGCTTATAGAGGAACTTGTTCAGGCTGGGATCGTTCATGACGATCAGATCGTCCATGCTGTCACCCAGCGGCGCGCCGATGTCGTCATCGGAGATGACCACATAGCAGTTGGCGGTGCCGCCCCGCTGCTCCGCGCCGTAGGAGGGGAAGAAGGTGACGTTCTTGTCCGTCGAGTCGCAGGTGGCTTCTGCCAGAAACTTGCCCAGCGTCATCACGCCCTGACCGCCGAAGCCGGCCACCATCAGATTCCGTTCCATTTACTCGCCCTCCTTACTTCTGTCCCGGATCACGCCCAGCGGAAATTCCTTCAGCATGTTCTGCTCCAGAAAATCCAGCGACTCCAGCGGGTCAAGGCCCCAGTTGGTGGGGCAGCTGGTGACGATCTCCACCA
>ENA-ORSI01002897-ORSI01002897.1-human-gut-metagenome-genome-assembly--contig:-NODE-2897-length-11657-cov-2.240562_pt1 | contig 11657 bp, 8 predicted proteins | sample MGYA00242187_ERZ509154 | MGnify/ENA primary metagenome ERZ509154 (study PRJEB26280, sample SAMEA2338627) | human gut metagenome | biome: human gut; feature: human-associated habitat; material: faeces...
GACGGGCATCGCCTTCTTCAACCTGATCGCCGGGCGCGACACCACCAGCGGCGAATACACGCGCTATGAAATCGCGGATGTTTCCATCCAGCGCGTGGAGCGCTGCGAACACAACTGGGAAGACGCTTTCTTCGTCACCCTGGCCCGCAACTTCGGCTTCGGGCTCAACAGTGACGTATTCGAACGCTGGGGACACAGCATCCCCCTGCGTGCGCTTGACAAGCACCGCGACGACCTCTTCCAGATAGAAGCCCTCTTCTTCGGCCAGGCCGGACTGCTGGAGGAAGACCTCTGCGACCCCTACTACGAGCGTCTGCAAAAAGAATACCTTTATCTGGCCCATAAGTTCGACCTCCGGCGCATGGAAGCCGCTTCGTGGCGGCTGCTGCCCGGCCGGGCAATGTCCCGCATGTACGCATCGCACAGATGGCCTGGCTCTTTTACCGCGAGCATTCTCTCCTCTCCCGCTTGCTCGAAGCTGACGACTTCGACGCCGTGCGCCGCATCTTCACGGCACAGACTTCGGAGTATTGGGACACGCACTACACCTTCACGTCCGCCTCGCCCCGCAGACGGAAGACCCTCTCCCGCTCTACGCAAGACTTGCTCATCATCAACACCCTCTGCCCTTTCCTCTTCGCATACGGCGCATACAAGGCCGACGAACGCCTCACGCGCCGCGCCCTTGACTTCCTGGAGCGATTGAAGCCGGAAGCGAACGCCATCATCCGCCAATGGCAGGCATGCGGACTGACGGTGGAGAGCGCGGCCGACAGTCAGGCGCTCATCCAGCTCAAGCGGGAGTATTGCGATGCGAAGAAGTGTCTTCGCTGCCGCTTCGGGTATGAATATCTGAAGGGGAAGCCCCTCCAAACCTCCCCCGAAGGGAGGCTTTAGTCTGCATCGCAACGCACGATGCCGCCTCTGTGCAGGTCTTTATAGAAGTCGTAATTGTAGCGGTAAGTGGCTGTGTCGGACGCATGGCTTTCTGTCTGCCGCTCGACGCGGATGAGGCCTTGCAGGTTGGTGGCGCGATGCTTGATGTCCCTGTCTGCAAACAAAGAATCGGACGTGCTGAAGCGGGGCTTTTGCAGTTCGAAATTGACGTTGACCACGGCGGTGTCGTAGTTTTCAATGGAAATCGTTTGTCCGGTGAAGAGAATGTCATTCTTTTCTTTTAGTTGCACATAATCAATGGAATAGCTGAGCTGGAAAGCAACGGCTTCGCCTATTTTGCAATCTCCCAAAATCCCCGACATAGAGCCTGCGCATCGCAAGTCCTTCAAAAGAGGAGTCGGCTTCGTCTCGTTGGAGTAATCGACCGTAAGTTCAGCGTGATGCACCTTCAGCTTGCTGTCCGCCGGCTGGATGTAGATGGTGTCATAGCCCGGTTCATAGGCGGCATCGATGAGAGCCCGCAGCGGGTATATCATCCTGCGATATTCCGGATAGGTCAGATGCTTCGTGTTGATGGCCCACTGGTAGTTGTCCATCCGGATGGAGTCTGTCGGGGTATTCGGGTCTCTGAGCGAGGTGATGTTGCCGTGAATTTCGCCGTTTATTTTTCTTGGTTCTGTAGTTCCGTACCGGTCAAAGAAAACGACCGTGTCGTTGCCTGTCTGGCTTGACATCGTCCGTTCGCGCATCCCGTAGCCGGGAAGAAGCGACAGGATGAGCAGGGAGAGTAGGATAAGAGGAGTTCTCATAATAAGGAATTTTTATGTCAGACACGCCCGTAAAGTGCCACTTACCAAACGTTTTGCAATATAATATTATTTCCCGGATATACAATAAGGAGAAGATGTGTTGTATAACATGTTTTATGCGACCGACGGATGCGCAGCTCACGACGGGTTGAGGCAAGAGGCCGCCAGCAGCGCGAGCAGCATGAAGATTTCTTCGTCCGAGAGCGGGGCGAGGAGGGTGCGCAGCTTGGCGTAGGCGCCTTTTTTGAGGGTCTTGACCGTGTTGACGGAGACGCCCAGCAGGGTGGCTGTCTCCTGGTTGTTCTTGCCGTCGAGGGCGAGGAGGATGACTTGGCGCGACTGGCGGGGCAGGCTGTCGATGGCCGCGCGCAGCAGGCGCAGCGTCTCCTGGTAGGTGATTTCTTCGGCCAGGCGCGGGTCTTCGCGGTCGGCCTGTTCTTCGAGCAGGCGACGGGTGTATTCTTCCTCCACGTTGCGGTGGCGCAGGCGGCTGATGCAGAGGTTGTGGGCGGTGGTGTACATGAACGAGCGCGTCTCTTCGGGCGTGGGCAGGTCGTCCCAGCGTTCGTAGAGGCGCACGAAGGTCTCTTGGGCAATGTCTTGCGCCTCGTCGGTGTCGCCGGTGAAGGTCGTCACGAAGCGCACGACGGCGTTGAAGTGCCCGGTGAAGAATGCCTTGAATCGGAATATTTCGCTCTCTATCATGCTTTGTGTCAGTATGTGGTTTGAGGATTCGCAAGTCCATGAGCAGAAGCCGTTTGCCTTATCTTTCACTTCTTACGCTGCAAAAATAGGAAACTTTTTTTAGAATTCATTCACCCACTTTCAAGACTTGCGCGTTTTAAGAGTAGATTGGGAGCTTCCCGGGCTGTCGGCCTGCGCCGGTGATGTGCCGCCCGCGCATCTTTCGGGCTTCGAAAAAGGCTGACAGATGGAGGGCCTTCATCGCGGGCAGGAGCGGAAAGGTATCCGCCCGCGGACGGAAAGGAGGCCGTGCCTGCCCGGATAGGACTCCGCTCCCGGACGCAAAAGAGGCTGTGCGGACGGCGCACAGTGACAATGATTTAGCAAATAAGATGAAGAAATGAAAAAAACTGACTTACGACTTTCGGAACTCATCGCCCGCTGCCTCCTGGGCATCGCCACGGAGCAGGAGCGGGGACGGCTTCAGGCCTGGCTCGATGCCGACCCGGGCCACGAGGAGGAATATGCCCGCATCGCAGAGCGGCTGCGCCGCGACTTGCTGACAGCCGATCCGGCCGACGCGCGCCGTGCATGGAAGGCGTTTGAAGGCCGCTTGCCGGGCCGTCTGCGCCGCAGGTTGCAGGTGCGCCGCGTGTGGAGGTATGCAGCGGCTGTCGTCGTGCTGGCCGTCTTGTTGGCCGGAGGCTTGTGGTATGCGCTCCCGTCGATGGACGACGGACGTGTGGCCGACATCGTGCCCGGCAGTCCGAAAGCCATGTTGCAGACCGGGACAGGGGAGGAGGTGGAAATTTTCCCCGAACTGGCCGATGTGGGGACACAGACTGCCGGATGGGCGGTGTACAACGACAAGGGCGTGCTCCGCTACGACGCGCCGGCACGGGCCGACTCCATCCACAGCCTCTATCACACGCTCACCGTCCCCCGGGGTGGGGAATACGCCGTCCTGCTGGCCGATGGCACGCGGATAAACGTCAACTCCGAATCGCGTCTGCGCTATCCCGTCGTCTTTGCTCCCGCCGACACCGTGCGCCGTGTCTACGTGAGCGGCGAAGCCTATTTCCAGGTGGCCCGTCATGAGACGCTGCCCTTCGAGGTCTGCACGGCGCACGGGACGGTGAGGGTCTATGGCACGAAGTTCAATGTGCACGACTATGCAGACGAAGGATTGACTGTCGTCACGCTGTCGGAAGGCGCGGTGTCCTACGTCGTGGACGGGCGCGAACACCGTTTGTCGCCCGGCGGGCAGTTGACCTACGACCACGCGACGGGCAGGGTGGAGGAGAGGCAGGTCGATGCAGCCATCTATTGCTCGTGGATTGACGGTGTGTTTGAGTTCAGCGGGATGCCGCTGGAACGCATCATGAGGCAGCTTGCCCGTTGGTATGACATTGATTACAGGTTTGAAGATAAGGTGCTCGAAGGGCGGCTGTTCACCGGCATCGCCTTTCGCAACGCCCCGCTCCAGAACCTTTTGGACCAGATAGAGAAAACGACCCGCATCCATTTTGAAGTAAAGAACCGAACAATCATAATTACTAACTGATTTAAAACCAAAATTTGCTTATGAGAGAGATCAAGCAATCGATGCGCAAGGCCGGAACGGCTTTGCTCTCAGCCTTCTTCGTCCTTCCGTCGCTGGCCCAGGAGCCGGACAATGTGACGTTGGAGTTGAACCGAGTGTCGCTGGTGCAGGCTCTGCGACAGTTGAAATCACAAACCCATGTGCGGTTTGTCTACAGTGACGAGGAGCTGCGCAATGCTCCGCCCGTGACCCTTTCGGTGGACGATGCTTCGCTGTCTGCCGTGCTCGACCTGCTCTTCCGCGACCAGCCGTACACCTACGAACGGAGCGGGGAGAACGTCTATGTCATCAAGCCCCTGAAACCTGCTGAAAACCAGCGGGGGGGGGTAAATAAGTCCATCCGCGGCAAGGTGGTCGATGCAGCCACGGGTATTCCTCTGATCGGTGCGACGGTGCAGGACACCAAGAGCCGGCGAGGTACCATCACGGCTGCCGACGGCACATTCACTGTCAGCGTGCCTCTCGACTGCCGTCACTTGTCCGTGTCGTTCATGGGCTATGAGAGTGAACGCGTAGCTTTGAAGCCCGGGACGTACACCGTGGTCGTCACGCTCGACGAGTCGGCACAGTCGCTTGACGACGTGGTGGTCATCGGTTATGGCACGGCCAACCGCAAGGACTTTACGGGTTCTATCTCTACGGTCAACACCGATGAACTTCAAAACATCCCCGCTCTCTCGGTGGACGATGCCCTGGCGGGCAAGGCAGCCGGTGTGTCGGTCATCAAGTCCGACGGTTCGCCGGGCGGAGCCGTGCGTATCCGCGTGCGTGGTGGCGCGTCGCTTTCGGGCAGTACCGACCCGCTCTACATCATTGACGGCATCCCCACCGAGGTTACGGACAACTACCTTACGTCCACTGAGATGGTCAATCCGATGGAAGCCGCCAACTATGGCGACGACTTCAACTCCAGCATCTCAGGTGCGTTCGGCCGTGGTCTGAACAACCTGGCCGGCCTCAACATAGCCGACATCGAGAGCATCAGCATCCTGAAGGACGCCTCGGCAACGGCCATCTACGGTTCGAAAGCAGCCAACGGCGTGGTCATCATCACCACCAAGCGCGGCCAGCGCGACACCAAGCCGCAAGTAAACCTCAACTACTATGTAAGCGTGAGCAACCCCATCAAGGAGAAGGTGCTCAACGGAGAGCAATACAAGACAGCCTTGATGGAAGGTGCGCAGAATTCCATCCGTAACTTGGAGTACAACCTTGCTCAGATGACACCAGAAGAACGGGCCATATACAGCACAACGTTCAACAGCCGGATAACCGACGCACAAAATGTCATCGACGACGTGCTCGACATGGGCAATGAAAGTACCGACTGGCTCGACCTCGTTCTACGCACGGGCGTGGCCCACAATGTGGACTTCTCCGTGTCCGGTGGCGGCAAGAACAACCGCTACTACACGTCGTTGTCTTACACGAAGCAGGACGGTACGCTCATTTCGACCGACTTCGAGCGCTACTCCGGCAAAGTCAGCCTCGACACCGACATTTCCAAACGTTTCCGTACGTACACCAACATCAACTTTGGCTATACGAAGAACAACATCACCAATGGCCTCTATTCACAGGCTTTGTCCGCGCCGCCCGTCATCCGGCCCTACAACGACGACGGCACGTATGCCTCGATGGGCGAGCTGGGCGAGAGCTACATGGGCTTCCAAAACCCGATGGCCGTGGCCTCTGCCACCAACCAGGCCAAGACCTACATGTTCAAAGGCTCGCTCAGTGCCGAGGTGGACATCTTGAAGGACCTGAAGTTCAAGAGCACCGTGTCAGTGGACTACCAGAATTATAACCAGCTCAACTACATCCCCAGTTACCTGAAGACCGGAGGCTACTACGGCGCGGAAGACTCCGGAGGCGGCACAGGCACGCAGGCGCAGTCGAACATGCTCGGTGTCTTCTTCGAGAACACGTTGACTTATAACCACGTGTTCAATGCCGACCATCGGCTCGACGCGCTCATCGGTACGTCGTGGGAAGACCGTCGGACGAGCTATTTCTCCGCCACCGGCAAGGGTTATCCTGACGACGACTTCCTGAACAACCTCAGTTCAGCCCAGACACCGGCCCAGGTGCAGGGAGCCAACCCCAGTGAGACAAACTCGCTCCTCTCGTTTTATGCCCGCTTCAACTATGTGTTCAAGGAACGCTACTACCTGACCTTTACGGGACGTGCCGACGGTTCGTCGAAGTTCGCGCCCGACTACCGTTGGGGCTATTTCCCCTCGGGTGCTGTGGCATGGCTCATTTCGGAAGAGCCGTTCCTGAAAGATGTGCATTGGGTGGACGAAATCAAGCTCCGTGCCAGCATCGGTAAGACCGGTACGCAGGACATCGCCGACCACATGTGGCGCACGCTCTATGCCGCCGGTGCTTATGGCGGACAGAGCGCACTCTATCCATCCCAGCTTGGCAACGACGAAATCAAGTGGGAGTCAACCGTGCAGAAAGACCTCGGCCTCGACTTCTCCTTCTTCAAGGGACGCCTGGGCGGTACGCTGGCCTACTACCACAAGACGACTGACGGCGCGCTGCTCAACATCACGCCTGCGCCCAGCTCAGGCTACAGCACCGTGGTCTATAACATCGCCGAAATCCGAAACATCGGATGGGAATTCGAACTTCATGGCGACTTCATTCGCACGCGTGACTGGACATGGAGCGGCTCTTTCAACATCGCGCACAACGACTCGAAGGTGCTCTCCATCGCCGGTGACCAATATTCCAACGCAGCCGACCGCAACGAGCTGAACCTCGGTACGAGCATCGTGCGCGAAGGAGAGTCGCTCGGCCTGCTCTGCGGACGCGTGGTGGAAGGCATTATCCAGACAGAAGAGCAGCTTGCCGAGTACAAGGCACGCTTCCCCATGTGGACATCCTTGTTTCAAGCTATCGGTATCGGTTCGCCCATGCTTGCGCTCAACGAAAACGGCATGTACTACCAGGACGTCATAGGAAACAGCACGCCGAAGTTCTTCGGTGGTTACACGAACACCCTCCGTTGGAAGAACTGGTCGCTCCTGGCACAGTTTACCTTCTCTTACGGCAACGACCTTATCTACCAGAAAGACGTGACTGACATGGCCATGAATTCGCTGGCCAACCGCGGCGTGTCCGTGTTCGACGGCTCTACGCTTTACAAGATAAACCCCAAGCGTCCGATGAGCCTTTACAACGGCAGCATCAACTTCCTGACCAATCTCAACGTCTACGACGCTTCCTATCTGAAGTTGAAAACCCTTTCGCTCAGCTACACGCTGCCTTCCAAGTGGCTCAAGAAACTCCACATGAGCAGTGCGTCGATCTACGGCACGGCCACGAACCTCTTCACCATCACGAAGTATCCCGGTCCTGACCCTGAGGTGAGCGACGACCCGCGCAGCATCATCGGCGGCGGACGCGACATCAGTTCCTATCCCACCACGCGCAGCTATACTTTCGGTGTGCGCGTAGGCTTCTAACCTCTTAAACGAATGACATCATGAACAAGATAAAGACTTACTTAGCAGCGGGCGGATGCCTGCTCGCGATGGCGCTGACCACGGCGTGTGAAGACCGTCTGAGCGCCCTGCCTTCGCAGTCGAAGGTGGACGACAACCTCATTGTCGACCAGAAAAGTGCCGAATATGCGCTCAATGGCATCTATTACATGTATGCACAGTGTGGTACGGATAATTATGATGTACTCTCCACCGGATGCACCTTGTCGCAAGAAATCTATCCAGCCAACTTCGCTGGCACAGTCACTTACTATCAGGGTGCATATAAGCTGGAGAATCATGATTGGGCCGCTGATAATTATACGGTTTTGAACCTATGGCAAGCTTTCTACTCCCAGCTGGCTGCTGCCAACGGTGTGCTTCATCAGATGGATGCCGCTCCCGACGACTGGTTCTCCGGCAACCGCAAGACGGAAATCATCGCCGAAGCCCGCTTCATGCGTGCCCTTATCCATTACAATCTCCTGCGCTGGTTTGCCTATCATTGGGATTACTCCAGTCCCTATGGCGTGTTGCTTCGCACCGAGCCCGTACTGGCCAGTACCATTGCCAAAGACCGTAGCACGGTGGCCGAGTCTTACCAATGCATTATGGATGACCTGGACTTCGCCATCGACAACATGGTGGAGGAAAATCCGAACCACTATGCCAACACGTGGGTGGCCAAGGGCCTGAAGGCGCGCGTGCTCATGATGCGCGGGCAGGGGACGGACTATGCCGATGCGGCCGAACTGACGCGCGACATCATCGACAACGGACCGTATGAACTGGAGGAAAACGTGCTCGACATCTTCTATGAGAAAGGCCTTGACAGCTCGGAAGTAATGTTCGGCATACAGCCCAAGGACGGGCAGTCCGACGTGTATGAAGCCTATTATTACAGGGGCAATCCCCAATATGAACCTTCGGCCAAGCTCGATTCCATCTTCGGCCTTATCCCCGGCGACCCGCGGCGGGAAGCACTCTTTACCGAAGTGCTTTATTCCTACAGCACACCAGAAAATCCGGTTTACTACACGCTCATTTGCAAGCACATGCCGAAAGACAATCTCGCATCCGGCACTGTGGAGGAAAGCCAATACCAGATGCGTCTCACGGAGATGTATCTCCTGTGTGCCGAGGCGCTCGTGCGTTCGGGAGGCGACCGCGATGAGGCCAAGAACTTGCTGAAGACAGTGCTCTCGCATGCCGGTGTGACGGATTTCACCCGTGTGGACAACGCGGCGACCGACGACGCGCTTCTGACTGAGATTTTCTACGAAATGCTGCGCAACCTCTTCTGCGAGAGCGGGCGTGAACTGGAAATCATGATGCGCATGCCGCGCGAAGCCGTCTACGACTTCAACCCCGTCTATGCCATCAACGAACAGTATAACATCTTCCCCATACCTGCTGATGAGTTCCTCAACAACAACTTGCTTCAGGAACAGAATCCGGGCTATGCGAAGAGCTGACGAAAAGAAATTTTTTTAAACAATATCTTCATCTATGAACAAACAGTTACTTTGTGCAGCCTTTGCGGCTGCACTCTGCGCCGCTTGTGCGCAACAACCCAAAGACCGCTTTACCCTCAGCGGCAGCGTGGAGGGGATGGACGGGCAGTATGTCTATCTCATGTATGGCGCCGACACCCTGTCCGTGACCGACAGTGCACTCGTCGAGGCCGGTGCTTTCCGTTTCGAAGGCAAGCTCCTCGCGCCCACGAGGGCTATGCTCCATCCCAAGTTGGAGACTCAGGCCTACGACCCGAAGAAAATCTACAGTTTCTACATCGAACCGGCTTCGATGACCGTCACCCTCGACCCCGCAGACCTGAGCAAAAGCCGTCTGGAAGGCTCGCTCACCCAAGCCCAAGTGGACAGTCTGGATGTGCAGCGTGAAGCCATCCTCTCTGAAGCGAAGGCCATCCGCGACTCGCTGGAGGCAGAGACCGACCCCGTGAAACATGCCGAACTGCAAGACCGGCTGGAGCCTTACAACGAGCGTGCCAATAAACTCTACGGTGCCTTCATCTCCACGCATCCCACGTCATACGCGTCGGCCGATTACTTGGCTTTCTATAAGAATACCATATCTTATGATGAAATCAAGACCCTCTACGAAGGTCTCAAGCCCGAGGTGCAAGCCACGTTCGCCGGCAAGGAAGTGGCCAAGGAGTTGGAGACGCTCGCCCGCGTACAGCCCGGACAGCCCGCGCCCGACTTCGCGAAGGAGGATGTCAACGGCAAGCCGTTCCGCCTTTCCGACCTGCGTGGAAAATACGTCGTCATCGACTTTTGGGCTTCGTGGTGCGTGCCCTGCCGCAAGAGCAATCCGCACATGAAGGAGATGTATGCCAAGTGGCATGACAAGGGCCTGGAATACGTCTACGTGGCCGACAACGACTCGAATCCCGACAACTGGCGCAAGGCCATCAAAGAAGACGGCCTTGAGGCGTTTCATCACGTGCTCCGTGGCCTGAAAGTCGACCGTTCGAATGGCGGCTACAAATTTGACCGCACGAATGACATCAGCGAGAAATATGCCATCCATTTCCTGCCCACGAAATACCTCATCGACCGTGAAGGCAAGATTGTGGGCAAGTTTGAGAGCGACGAGCTGGAAGCCAAGCTGAAGGAAATCTTCGAGTAAGGCAATTCTTTAGAATATTGCTGACAAAATGGATTTCGTCCGGAGGCCCTTCCCGCAGGGGATGCACACGGCCTGCGGACACCCTTCATTCCGCCCGTGTCCGCCTTCCTTTCCGTCCGAGCACCGAAAGGAGGGTAGGCGCGGGCGGACTCCTTTCCGCTCCCGTGCCGGGAAGGAGTTTTATGCAGGCGAATGGAAGAGCTTCGTTTTTAGTGGCTTACGCAATGCTTGTGCGGCAGGGCAAAGCGGTGTGGGAAGATGGAAATGCGTCTTTTCGGGTCGACTGCATGTGTGCGGGCGGGAGTATGATTTGTGTGAAAAAACCGTACATACGGCGCGACGGCGCTATATGGATGGCCGGTTGTTAATCCGTCTGTTGGCCTTTTTTCTCAAGGGGACGGTAAGGCCTGATGTAGCAGGAATCGAAGCTATTGGCTTGTGGCTTGTAGTAGAGGCGGAAGTCGTAGAGCTTGCCTGCGAGGACGGTGCTGTCGGGCATGACGCGTTTGCCATGAATCTCGCCGAGAATGTAGCATTCGGGCAGTGCCATCGCTTTTTCCCCAAACTTCTCCACTAAGACTGCTGTGCAAGGCGTTTCCTTGAGGACGAGGTTGCAGAGTTCCATTTGGACGAACGACGAATCGACATCGGCGATTTCGATGTCGCACTTTCTGCAATAGATGGAGTCTTGCCATTCTCCGAATTTGAGGGAATAAATCAGTTTGAACAGCATCCTTTCTTCGAAGTTGCCGTAGATGCCCCCAGCTCCCCGATGGATGGGCCTGAGCTTATGGGCGTGTAAATAGAAATATTTCATGGAGTCGGCTCTGTACCATGAATCTTGGCTGAACGGATGTTTTGCCAAACGGTTGTCCTGCGCCGGCAGCACTTGAGGCTGTAACCAGTAGGCAAAAAACAGGAAGAGGTAGAAGTGGAACGGTTTCATCGGGTAGACGGTTTTATATATCGTGGCATGATGATGTCACAGAGGATAAAGGTACGTATAAATCAGAGAAAAGGGGCGTGAAATGGTATGTTGTGCAACATGCTTTGCATGGATTTCTGTAAAAAAGAGAAGGCAATCCGATTGCACGATACAGTCGGATTGCCTTCTGTTTGGATGGAGGGGCAGGGTGTAGCTTAATGCGCCTCCAGCCAGTTTGTGCCCCAGCCGCAGTCGGCTTCGAGGGGGACGCGCAGCGGATAGGCGCTTTGCATCTCTTCGATGACGATTTGCTGTACGCGTTCCTTCTCTTCGGGCAGGACACTGAAGTTGAGTTCGTCATGCACCTGGAGAATCATTTTCGAGCGGATGCCCTCCTGCATGAAGCGGCGGTAGATGCGCACCATCGCGACCTTGATGATGTCGGCCGCGCTGCCCTGGATGGGGGCGTTGATGGCGTTTCGCTCGGCATAGCCGCGCACGACGGAGTTGTGTGAGAGGATGTCGGGCAGGTAGCGTTTGCGCTTGGAGATGGTCTCGACGTAGCCCCGCTGGCGGGCTTCCTCGATGCTGTG
>ENA-ORSI01002901-ORSI01002901.1-human-gut-metagenome-genome-assembly--contig:-NODE-2901-length-11645-cov-5.454443_pt1 | contig 11645 bp, 10 predicted proteins | sample MGYA00242187_ERZ509154 | MGnify/ENA primary metagenome ERZ509154 (study PRJEB26280, sample SAMEA2338627) | human gut metagenome | biome: human gut; feature: human-associated habitat; material: faeces...
CGATAAAATCTCGCCGATAAATCACATTATCGCTTTGCCCGACAAATAGAAAAATATGTATCTTTGCATAAAATGCAGGAATAGCATCGGTTCAGTTTGGAAAACGAATCTATTCATTTCGTTCTGCATTTACTTTTCGCTATGTTTGTAAATACATTTTTATTAGAAAACAGATGATTCCGGCAGAAATACAGCAAACCAAACAACGATTCGGCATTATAGGAAATGCTCCGGGTCTGATTCGAGCCATTACAAGAGCTCTACAAATCGCACCTATCGATTTGGCTGTGCTTATTACCGGAGAAAGCGGTGCGGGAAAAGAGTTCTTTCCACAGATTATACATGCCAACAGTTCCCGAAAGCATGGAAAATATATTGCCGTAAACTGCGGAGCGATACCCGAAGGAACCATAGATTCCGAATTGTTCGGGCATGAAAAAGGAGCTTTTACTGGCGCATTATCTGCACGAAAAGGTTATTTCGAAGAAGCCGACGGAGGAACAATTTTCTTGGACGAAGTCGGCGAATTACCCCTCACGACTCAGGCTCGATTATTGCGCGTACTCGAAAGCGGAGAATTTCTAAAAGTCGGTTCTTCCACTGTTTTGAAAACCAATGTAAGAATCGTCGCTGCGACCAACTTGGACATGGTAAAAGCCATTTCGGAAGGAAAATTCAGGGAAGATTTGTATTACAGGCTCAGCACGATACACATCGAAATTCCCCCATTGAGAGAACGGTCTGAGGATATTCTCCTATTATTCCGTAAATTTTCTACGGACTTTGCTGAGCGTTACCGAATGCCCGTAATCCAACTGACGGAAGATGCACGCACCGTACTGCTCAACTACCGTTGGCCGGGAAATGTAAGGCAGCTAAAAAATATCACCGAACAAATCTCTATTTTCGAAACGAACCGAGACGTAGACGGAGCAACGTTGCAAAACTATCTGCCCCAATATAATATCGAAAAATTACCGGCTCGCGCTACCTCGAACGAACAAGAGCACTCCTTCTTCGAGAAAGAAAGAAAAATGCTCTACAAGACGCTGTTCGAAATGCAAAAAGAGCTGGCAGACTTACATGCGAAAGTAGAAGAACTGACGAGGGAGAAAATTCAGGGACAAACTCCTTACGCTCAAACGCCCCAACCGGTTCCTGTCGCACAATCGATGGCTCTTACTCCTATCGTACCATCTGTTCCGGTACATGTCCCGTCCGCCAAACGAACGGCCATAGAAGACACCGTAGGAGAAATAATACCCAACGAACCCGAATATATCGAGGAACAACCTACGACACTCGAAGATACGGAAAAAGAGACCATCAAAAAGGCATTATTACGTAATCACGGAAAACGGAAAAAAACAGCCGAAGAATTAAAAATATCCGAAAGGACTCTTTATCGTAAAATTAAAGAATATAACTTAGAATAGAGCCGCACGACAATGAAACGTTTAACGACTATATTACTCGTCATACTGTCGTCATGCAGTATCTCTTATAAATTCAACGGAGCTTCGATCAATTACGAAACGACCAAGACCATATCGGTAGCGAACTTTCCCATTAAAGCGGCATTGGTTTACCCTCCATTGGAAGAGTTGTTCACCAATTCATTGAAAAATGCTTATACCCGGCAAACGCGATTACAAATGGTTAGCAGCGGAGGAGACCTGCAATTGGAAGGAGAAATCACGAATTATGACCTCACCCCGCAAGCCGTAACAGAAAACGCATATGCATCGCAAACGCGCCTGACTATTTCTGTAAGGGTAAGATTCACCAACACCAAAGACCCTCAGTATGACATAGACCAAACATTCTCCGGGTATAAGGACTTTTCCAGCGACCGAATGTTAACCGATGTGCAAGATGAACTTATCCAACAAATCACAGACGAGCTGGTAGATCAAATTTTCAACGCGACGGTAGCCAACTGGTAACACTATGATAACCCGGGAACAAATACGAAACCTTCTAAACGGGATTGGCGATGAAACAATCTCGAAATCCGATGCCGACCAAATGGCCGCGGATTATCCCTATTTCAGTATCCCGCAACTTCTCTATCTGAAATTCACACCGGGAGCCATGCCCGACGAGAAGCGCATACAACAAGCTCTGATTTACGCCAGTCCTCATGCGCACTTAGAGACCATTCTCGGAGTCGAAGGAGAATCTTTCGCCGACCTCTATCCGAAAGCCCCCCGAACCGACAGCACCATGCAAGCGATCGATCTGTTTTTGGGGACATACCGTAAAGAGCAAAAACGAGGCAATGAAGAAGAAAGCCTCGACCGAATTATTTCAGGCAATATACTCGCTCAATCGGACTATATAAGCAACCTGCAAAAAGAAGAACAGGCTAATTTAGCCGCAACACCGGTTCACGAGCACGAGACAAATCCATCTCCTGCCGTTCTACTGGAAACAACCGGTCGCGATCAAGAGAATACAGAACAATCCGCCTCCTCCGAAAGCAGCAACGACGACACTTTCTTCACGGAAAGTTTAGCAAAAATCTATATCAAACAAAGACGATATGAGAAAGCATTGCAAATAATTAAAAAATTAAGTTTGAAATATCCAGAAAAAAATATTTACTTTGCAGACCAAATAAGATTTTTGGAAAAACTGATTATTAACGCTAAATCAAAATAAAAGAAAATGTATTTATTATTTGTTGGATTAATCGTACTTGCAGCTGTATTGATGTGCTTTGTCGTATTGATACAGAATTCTAAAGGAGGAGGACTTTCTTCTAGTTTTGCTGCTTCAAATCAGATTATGGGCGTTCGCAAAACAACAGATTTCATTGAAAAACTGACTTGGGGATTAGCTATTTTTATGGTTGTAGTAAGTATTGCAACTGCTTATGTAATTCCTAGTGCTCATGAAGGTTCATCTGTTATTATGGATCAGGCTGTAAAAGAACAGAAGACAAATCCGTTGAATGCTCCTGCAGGATTTGCTGCTCCTCAGTCGGATGCTGCGACAGATCAGCCTGCTGCTCCTGCTGCTAAAGATTCTGCTGCTAATTAATAAAAATATATTGCAGAATGAGCGATTCCTCTTATGGGAGGAATCGCTTTTTTATTGTCTGTCCGTTCCTTTTGGGGATAATTCCTAAAGTTGAATAGCTGAAGTGCATTCCCAAAGTTTTCTGTCTAACTTTTGGGGCGCACTTCGCGCAAATTATCAGACGATTCTTTTATTCCTCCTGTAATTTAAGGAATGAACATCCGAGCATATTTCCAGTTTCCTCCCTTAAATGCATGGCACCACCTCGGCATACCTTCCATGCTTTGCAGTCAAGACATGCTCCGTGTTTCATCCATTCCCGATTTCTAAAAGGTTCAAAACGGTTATTCCATACCTCCATAAAATTATCCGTATAGATATTTCCCTGGTCATGATTGCTCCGAATACTCAAACACCCAGTGATAGCACCATCATAACGGACAGAAGCTATATTAATACCTGCTCCGCAGAAAAACGGAAAATCACGAACAATCATCTCATACGGTCCAAGATAACCCTCACAAGAATAAGAAAGGGCAATTCTCTTCTTGTACCTTACGTGCTTGATAAACTCCATAAGCTGCCTGAATTGACTTGAAGAAAGCTGTAGCTCCTGATTACCAGAAGCCCTCCCCATAGGAAATACCGTGAAAATACGCCATTTCTTTACACCCAATAAGCGAAGAAAACCTAGGAACGAGCCAAGAGTATAAAAGTTTCTGGTATTGACACAGGTTATAACATCCCAGGTCAAAGATGACTCTTTCAAAGCTTCAATAGCACGGACCGCACGCTGGAAACTTTGCTCGTTTCCTCTCATCCAATTATGCTCACTTTGTAGACCGTCAAGACTGATAGAGATCGATTTCAGTCCGGCATCTATCAGTTCCTGAAGTTTGCTCTTGTCCAAAAGCATGCCATTAGTAACCATTCCCCAAACAAACCCGCGACGTGTTATTTCACGTCCACATGCTACAATGTCATGCCTCATCAAAGGTTCTCCACCTGTAGTAACTATCATGATCTTGGTAGGATCCTTTTCTGCCGCCACCTCATCAAGTACCTTTGAAAAATCTTCGAACGGCATATCTCGCGGCATATCATCTTTCCGACAATCACTGCCACAATGCAAACAGTTGAGATTGCATCGTAACGTACACTCCCAAAATATCTGTTGTAAAAGTCTGCGTTCTGTCCTTATATTGATAAAATCCTGTATATTCATATTCATCAATTTATCCGTGGATCTGGCCCATTCACATCTGGTATAGGCTCATCTATAAAATACTGAAGTCTATTACGCAATTCTTTACGTTGTTGGTTTCTCCTTTCAATCTCATGCGCCTCATGCATAAATTCTTTGACATCCGGATTTTCTCTGTCTAAACGACCGTTCTCTTTATACCACGAAGGGGGGCCATATACGCATGGAATACGCTCATCTACCAAATCGTCATCTATAAGATTGATGGACACATCAACATCGTAAAATACAGGAATGTTATTACGCTTTTCTGTAACTTCATGTGTTTTATCCTCTATTTCACTTTTGGTTTGTATTACGTTGTCATTTTGGGATTTGTGCACCTTGCCCAAGATGCTCAAAATATATTTTTTTATATTATCTATTATCATTTTTTGTTGTTCATTGTATTAATATCATTGGTTTTCAATCTGTTATCTCACTTTTTATGCAAAGCATAGATAAACATTTCATAATTTCGTTCATATTTTAAATGATTAATTCTCTATTATATAGTCTTAACGTCCACAAATGTATTGCGGATTATTTTATCTTATTACGAATCTCTAAAACTGTATATACCTGACGGAACTTTTCCACCAGCCGTTTTTTATTTCCTGTGCCGATAGTTGCCCGGCAGGTATGCTCATCATTCTGACTGTAGAGATTTTTGATAGCCATGCACTTGCCTAACAGCACATGCTTCGTTTTATGGTTGTAACCGGCAACCGAAACTACCGCTGCTAATATAACGGAAATGCGGTATTTGCTCCCTTGAAGAAAGATATTTACTGTGTTAATCCCATTTTCATGTCGTCATTTTTCTGTAAGAATTTCGACCTATTGTACATTCTTTTTAATAAATAAGTGAAACAAGACCTCTTTAAATAAATCCAACATGGAGCTAAGGCTCCTTTTATTCTGAGACGGGACGGACAGAATGACCATAGAAGCGATCGTCTTCGTCCCAGTTCGTATAGCCATCGTTGAAGTCTTAGGAAGTTAGCTATAGCTCACACTGAGCGTACCTGATCAAGATCAACCGTTCGAGCCCTGATAGTAGACACTCGTACCCAAACGATAACCGGCAGCAGGAGGAAATATAGAATTTCCATTAGAAAAACATCGCTATGGAGATGTAGGTAATCACCCCGTCACATGCTCCCTTCTGTTGCAGCTCATAAGCAGGAAGGTTTTCATTCAAAAGCTCGGAGGCTTCCGGACAACATCTTGAATAGAGTAGTGCTCAACGCATAGACTCTATCGCCATCAGGAAAATCCTTGCCGAGATACTTTATAGGCTCAGGTTCGTGGCTTTACGGGCGAATTTACGCTTATAATCAGGATAGAGACATATCATTGCTACAGGTTAGCGTAGAATCGCAACAGCTGTTGATATCCTTCATGAAGAATTCTTTTACAGCCACCCTCAATTCTGTTTCTATTTCACCTAAAGCATCGGATACTTTCACATGGGTCTTAGACGGATAAGTAATGCCGAAGGTACCCTAACCTAAAACCGTGTCAATTATACGTATGACTTCCCACATAAAGAATAATCACTTGGTAATAGATTTATTAACAAAGAATTATCTTTCAGAATATTTTTTATTATGCAAAAATACCTCTAATAAATTTATTACACACAATATCTGAACTAAAAATCAATCAGAAACCGGACGAATATAATACCCCTGATAACGATAAAAATAATCCAGATAATGATGATTCCTGCTAAAATATAAATATACGGCCTTCTGATTATCTCCTTCAACAGGAGTAGCAGTCCAATAACACCCATACATTTCATCCGATCCCGTTGCATAAAAATCGGTTGCCGGAAGATAAATAGAATTCCCATTAGGGCCAGTAATTAAAAAACCTTTACTTGCATTTGATTCTGTCCACGTCCATTTACCATATTCGAGAAGTTCTTCAAATTCCGACTCTCTTGGAATACGCCAGGTAGCACCCCATTCAACACAAGCGACATCATAGCGTGAGTTTCCAGAAATATCACCTATTTTCTTTTTATTCGTCTTAGAATTTTTTGGGGTAAACTTATATTTCATAGTTTTCTCACCCCAGGCATAACCCATGCCACAATCATCTGTAGTTGATGCAAAAACATTACAGGTTGCCCATTTCAAACCACTTGGCAATCCTAAATCTACATACTCATGGCCATTGATCATTCCCATTGATTGACTCCTTACAGATAAAGGAAAAACAAATAAAAGACACAAATACAATATCCCACTTTTAACCCAAAGCGCAGATAGACATTTCATAATTCTGTTCATATCTTTAATATTTTAACGTGAGTTCGACGAATTGTAAATGTAAATTAGTGATTAGTGAAAATTATCGTATCTTTATAAAGGGTGCAAAATAAAAATTACGAACAATAATCGCTATGATGACCGAAAGCGAAGTTATAGAATTATTTTGTATAGCAGATGGTTTTTGTAAGTTTTTTTAATGGTATAATGAAAAAATTATACACTTAAATCCACCGTAAAGTGCACGTATTACCGTTTCATGGCTTGGAATACCCTTGTCCGATACATTTCTATCCGGAAAAGATTTGTGAACATATACACCATCTTTTCCCAAAGGTTTCTCTTATAACTATTTTTACCGAATAATTTTATTGTCAACCTATTGAGCGCAATTGCAGCATATTGCTGTTTCCAAAAGAAACCGTGTATCAATGTTACGAGAACTATTGACTCACGGCTTGCATTGTTTGGAATTCGTCGAACTCACGTCTATTTTACGTTTCCCTTTAGCCAGTTTCCTATGGCTGTAGTCTGCTGTGTAGAATCTTTATCTGAAGCATATTCATTTCTTCGCACAGCTTTTGTTACATCACTTTTTTAGTATAAATAACCGTTTACTTTGGTTCGGAAATGACAATAAAAAAGACCACTCTGTTGCCAGAGTGATCTTTTCAAGTTAATGTTTTGAATGATTATTTCTTGAAATATCTGTTGTACAGACCTTCGAAACCTTTACCGTGACGAGCTTCGTCTTTAGCCATTTCGTGAACTGTATCGTGGATTGCATCCAGATTCAGCTGTTTTGCACGAGTAGCGATACGCTTCTTGTCTTCGCAAGCACCGCATTCTGCGTTCATACGTTTTTCCAGGTTAGTCTTGGTATCCCATACGCAGTCACCCAGCAGTTCAGCGAATTTAGCAGCGTGTTCTGCTTCTTCCCATGCATAGCGTTTGAAAGCTTCAGCAACTTCAGGATAGCCTTCGCGGTCTGCCTGACGGCTCATAGCCAGGTACATACCAACTTCTGTACATTCACCCATGAAGTGGTTGTTCAGGTCTTTGATCATTTCGTCGTCGCAACCTTTAGCTACACCGATTACATGTTCGTCAACGAACTGCAAACCGCCTTCTGCTGATTCTTCCAGTTCTTTGAATTTAGAAGCAGGAGCTTTACACATAGGGCATTTTTCAGGAGCTGTTTCACCTTCGTAGATGTAACCACATACAGTACAGATAAATTTTTTCATAAGTCAAAAAAGTTTTAATTATTAGTTAATATTTTATTTAGCCTTGTGGGCTATTAATTTTCATGGTTCTTTTCCCGGCATTCCGGACAGATTCCTTTGTAATAGTGATGAGTTTCTTCTATCTGGAATCCGTTTTTGCTCAACGATTCTATCTCTTCACTTTCCGGTTCCATCGGGATATCGTATATTTTTCCGCAGGCCTTGCATTGAAAATGTGCATGCATCGATGTGTCACCGTCGAAACAGGCATTACGTTCGTCTATGGTTAACATGCGCGCTGCTCCATGTTCGATAAACAATTTCAGTGTATTATACACGGTTGTTTTCGATAAGGTAGGTATATCTTTACATAATGCAAGGTATATCTCGTCGATACACGGATGAGTATGATGCTTCAGCAAGTAGTCCATAATGGCAATACGCTGTACAGACGGCTTGATGTTGTAACTAAGCAAATATTCGTATGCGTTCATGTTATTCTTTATATTTTTGTAATTGTTACAATTTTAATTCTTTGGCAAAGATATAAACATTTTCTTAAATATCAAAGCAAAGTTAGTTTTTTTATTTTTCTCCTTTCGGTCCGTAAATAATTCCTATCTTTGCAAAGTTACATTATTTATATAACAATTTATATGAAATATGGTTTTGTAAAAGTGGCAGCAGCTATACCTTTGGTGAAGGTTGCCGACTGCCAGTTCAATGCACAGCAGGCAGGCAGACTGATTAGTGAGGCTGATTCGAAAGGAGTTCAGGTAATCATTTTTCCGGAATTGAATCTTACGGGATATTCATGTGGTGATTTGTTCGGACAGTCTTTGTTGCTTGAACAGGCCGAAATGGCTTTGATGCAGGTGATGAACGAAACTCGCCAGTTGGATATAATATCTATAGTAGGAATGCCTGTAACTGTCAATTCAACATTAATGAATTGTGCAGTTGTTTTACAGCGCGGAAAAATACTAGGAGTGGTTCCTAAAACATATTTGCCTAACTATAAGGAATTTTATGAGCAGCGCTGGTTTGCCCCCTCGAGTGCGCATGCCGATAATACAATGGTGCGTTTGTGTGGTCAGCAGGTGCCGGTCAGTGCGAATTTGATTTTTGAGTCTGTGGATCTATGTTTCGGTATAGAAATCTGCGAAGACGTATGGGCTACCATTCCTCCAAGTTCAAAACTGGCCCTTCAGGAAGCAGATGTGATTTTCAACATGTCGGCCGATACGGAAAATATCTGCAAACATCAGTATCTGCGCTCGCTTATTGCTCAGCAGTCGGCACGTTGTCTGGCAGGATATGTGTTTGCTTCTTCTGGTTTCGGGGAATCAACAACCGATGTTGTTTTTGCAGGGAATGCTTTTATCTATGAGAATGGTACATTGCTGGCGGCTTCCGAACGGTTTTCTTTCGAGGAGCAGCTGATTGTCAGTGAAATTGATGTAGAGCGTTTGCGGAACGAGCGTATGCTGAATACTACATTCTCTGCAAGCGTGCGGGCTTACAAGGATTGTCCGGTGAAGCGCATTCCGGTAGAACTTGCTCAAACAGGAGAGGAGTGTATGCTGACTCGTCCGGTTGAACCTCATCCGTTTGTTCCGGAAGGTGGAAAGTTGCTCGATGAGCGCTGTGAGGAGATTTTTTCCATTCAGGTAGCCGGACTGGCAAAACGTCTGGTGCATACTGGATGCAAGACAGTGGTTGTCGGAATTTCCGGAGGACTGGACTCTACGCTTGCACTGCTGGTATGTGTAAAGACGTTCGATAAATTAGGATTGTCGCGTGAAGGCATTGTCGGCATAACCATGCCGGGATTCGGTACGACCGACCGTACGTATCACAATGCATTGGACTTGATGCGCTCTTTGCAGGTCACGACCCGCGAAATCAGCATACGAGATGCGTGCATTCAGCATTTTAAAGATATCGATCATGATATGTCTGTACACGATGTAACGTATGAAAACGGTCAGGCGCGAGAACGCACTCAGATTCTGATGGATTATGCCAATAAAGTCGGGGGGCTGGTTATTGGTACGGGAGATCTTTCTGAACTGGCGCTGGGCTGGGCTACATACAATGGCGACCATATGTCGATGTACGGAGTCAATGCAAGTATTCCGAAAACACTGGTCCGCTATCTGGTTACTTGGGTGGCAGAAACGGGAGTGGACGAAGAATCACGTGCTACACTGCTCGATATTATTGATACACCTATTAGTCCCGAATTGATTCCTGCTGATGAAAACGGAAACATCAAGCAGAAAACGGAAGATTTGGTAGGTCCATACGAGTTGCACGATTTCTTCCTGTTCCATTTCTTGCGCTTCGGTTTTCGTCCGGCTAAGATTTTTTATCTGGCAGAAATTGCTTTCCGTGATGTATACGATAAAGAAACAATTAAAAAATGGCTTACGAATTTCTGCCGCCGTTTCTTCAATCAGCAATTCAAACGTTCTTGTCTGCCCGATGGCCCTAAGGTTGGTTCTGTTTCTTTGAGTCCCCGTGGCGACTGGCGTATGCCGAGTGATGCAAGTTCGGCTTTATGGTTGCAGGAGTGTGAGCAGTTGTAATTCTTACTATTATCCTGACGAAAGATCTTAAGAGATATGCTGGAAGCGATTTTGGACTTCCAGCATATATTAGAAACTATTAGATGTTTCGGTACAGGATTACCCTTTCACGCCCTTCACTTGTGTGATAACTCGTCGTTTATAGGTGGAATCTTTTTTTAGGAATCGGCATCATACTTATGATTTGGAATACACATTTTTCGTTGCTTTTTCAGAATGTATCTGCTGGGATAGTTTGGAGTTCATTACTGCATCCTGACTTGTTTCTGCCTTATCATCTATACATTTTTTGCATAGTGGGGTGGTCAGTTTAAAAACTTGTTTGTTCGCCTATCTGTTCAGCAGAGCATATCCGGTATTTTTCCCCGTTTCTTTCTTCTGCATTATATCTATATCTTTCTTTTTTCGCATAAAATTTCATCATTTTTCTGTTCCAGACCGTACTATTACGCGGTGTCTCAGGAAAATTTCTTTCGTATTTCCTTCGGTTTCTTCTGCTGTTGTTTCATGCTTTTGTACAAAACTTTCTGGAATTTGTACAAAACAAAATATTTTTTGTACAAAAACCGGAGGGAATTCCGGCATGTTTTTTCAGCATTTTCGGGATTTCTTATTCGGGTCCCGGACTTTTTTGCTTTTTTCTTTTGACTTTTTCGGTGGGAGAGTCCGTTTCTCTCATTTACCTATCCGTTTTTTAAGAGTGTTTTTCTACCTTGTCGGTTATGATTCTCTTGTTTCTTTTCCATCAGTCTGTCTTTTTCTCCGTATTCTTTTGATAAAAAATCTATTTTTTCAGAATGAACCATCTTTCCGGAAATGTATCTTTTCTCTTTTCGTCTGGATATTTTCATATTTTTTTGGATGCTCCGGCAGATTTTTCTGTCCTGCCTCGCATCCTTTTCTGCATTTTTTCCGTCCGCTTGCAAAAAATAATCTGCTGTTTTTTCATCCGGATCATCCGTTTTTTGAGATTTTTTCGCTTCGTCGGAATAATTTTTCCTGCCTTTTTATGTGAAGCTGAGAAAATTTTCTGCCTGTTTATATAATTTTTTTGCTTTCTTGGAACTTTTTTGAAAGAAAAATCCGCTTTTTTCGCTTTCCGTTACCCAATTTCGGACATATTTTTCCTGACAATCCGGATATTTTTCAAGTTTTTTTCGTGAGGGACTGAGAAATTTTTCTGCCCGTTTCGATATTTTTTGCGCTTCTTCTGAATTTTTTCAAAAGAAAAATCCGCTTTTTTCAGCATGAATTTCCCTTGCGGATGATCCATTTTTCC
>ENA-ORSI01002904-ORSI01002904.1-human-gut-metagenome-genome-assembly--contig:-NODE-2904-length-11640-cov-3.045404_pt1 | contig 11640 bp, 10 predicted proteins | sample MGYA00242187_ERZ509154 | MGnify/ENA primary metagenome ERZ509154 (study PRJEB26280, sample SAMEA2338627) | human gut metagenome | biome: human gut; feature: human-associated habitat; material: faeces...
ACGGCAAGGGCCACTACGAGCGTCTGGCACGCCCCAACATTGATACCGGCATGGGCCTGGAGCGTCTGGCCGTCGTCATGCAGGATGTCAACAACCTGTTCGAGGTCGATACCGTTGCCGCCGTTCTGCACCACGTCGAGCGCATCGCGGGCAAGAAGTACGGCGAGAACGAGAAGGATGACATCTCCATCCGCGTGATTACCGACCACATCCGTGCCACCGTCTTTATGGCTTCCGACGGCATCCTGCCGTCCAACGAGGGCCGCGGCTACGTCATGCGCCGTCTGCTGCGCCGCGCCGCCCGCCATGGCCGTATGCTGGGCATCAACCGTCCGTTCCTGACCGAGCTGGTCGAAACGGTCATCGAGTCCAGCGAGGCCGGTTACCCCGAGCTGCGCGAGCATGAGTCTTATATCAAGAAGGTCATCGGCACCGAGGAGCTGCGCTTCGGCCGCACCATCGACGCCGGTCTGAACATCCTGACCGGCATGATGGGCCGTCTGAAGGAGGCCCATGAGAAGGTCCTGTCCGGTGTCGAGGCGTTCAAGCTGAACGATACCTTCGGCTTCCCGCTTGACCTGACCCGTGAGATCGCCGCCGAGGCAGGCTTTGCCGTCGATGAGGCCGCGTTCCACATCGAGATGACCAAGCAGCGTGAGCGCGCCCGCGCCGAGCGCCTGGCCAAGGATATTTCCGGTTGGAGCGCTGACCTGTTCGGTGAGCTGACCGCCGAGCCCACCCGGTTTGACGGCTACGAGACCCTGTCCGAGAAGGCTAAGGTTCTGGCTCTGTCCGACGGGGAGGAGCTCGTCGATGCCATCGCCACCGACGAGGCGGGCGAGGCCAAGGACGGCGTGCTGGTCGTGCTGGACCGTACCCCGTTCTATGCAGAGATGGGCGGCCAGGTCGCTGACCACGGTTATCTTGTCAGCGGCGACGCCAAACTGAAGGTCACCCAGGTCAAAAAGACCCCGAAGGGCTATTTCGTCCATACCTGTGAGCTGCTGGACGGCACCATCCACGTTGACGATGAGGTCACCGCTTCCGTCGATGAGAAGCGCCGTGCCGCCATCTGCCGCAACCACACCGCCACCCACCTGCTGCAGAAGGCCCTGCGCGAGGTCCTGGGCGAGCATGTCCATCAGGCCGGCAGCTATCAGGACGACCAGATCACCCACTTCGACTTTACGCATTTCAGCGCCGTCAGCCCCGCCGAGCTGGCCGAGGTCGAGCGCCGCGTCAACGAGAAGATTTACGAGGCTCTGCCCGTCACCGTCAAGAACCTGCCCATCGAGGAAGCCAAGAAGATGGGCGCTATGGCTCTGTTCGGTGAGAAGTACGGCAGTGTCGTCCGCGTTGTCGACGCCGGCGGCTGGAGCACCGAGTTCTGCGGCGGCACCCATGTCACGAACACCGCACAGATCGGCTGCTTCAAGATTTTGAGCGAGTCCAGCGTGGCTGCCGGTATCCGCCGCATTGAGGCTACCACCGCCTTCGGCGTGCTGGATCTGCTGGATGACCGCACCGAGATTTTGGCCAAGACCGCTGTTGCCCTGAAGGCCAACAACCTGAAGGACGCTCCGGCACGCGCCGAGGCACTGGCTGCTGAGCTGAAGGAGACCGCCAAGCAGCTTGAAATCCTGAAGGCCCAGATGGCTGCCGCCAAGATCGACGGCCTGTTTGAGAACGCCGCCGACATCGACGGCGTGCGCATCGTCTCCGCCTACCTGACCGGCACCGGTGCCGATACCCTGCGCGACATGGTCGATAAGGTGCGCGACAAGGCCCCCAACGCCGTGACCGTGCTTATCGGCAGCGACGGTAATAAGACGATGATGGCTGTCGGCGTTTCCAAGAACGCCATGGCCCGCGGCCTGAAGGCAGGTGCCCTCGTCAAGAAGATTGCCGCTATCGCAGGCGGCAACGGCGGCGGCAAGCCCGACTTCGCTATGGCCGGTATCCGCGACACGTCCAAGATCGACGACGCACTGAACGCTGTGCCCGAAATCGTCAAGGCGGAAATGAATCAGTAATTCTTTGCCATAAAATCCACTGCAAAGGAGGGATTCCGGATGGAGGATTGTCTGTTCTGCAAGATCGCCGCAGGCGAGATTCCCTCGAACAAGCTGTTTGAGGACGACAAGCTGCTGGCGTTCTACGACATCGACCCGCAGGCCCCCGTGCATTTTCTTGTCATCCCGAAGCAGCACATTGCGTCTGCCGCAGCCCTGACCGAGGATGATGCCGCGCTGCTGGGCCACATCTACGCGGTCATTGCGCAGCTGTGCAAAAAGCTGGGCGTCGACGAGAGCGGCTACCGCGTTGTGACCAATGTCGGCGCGGACGGCGGCCAGAGCGTTAAGCACCTGCACTTTCATGTGCTGGCCAAGCGCAGCCTTGCATGGCCTCCGGGCTGATGCCGGGCGTTGCACAAAACACTTGTGAATCAATAAAGAGAGGTAAACTAACATGGCAGATACCTATACACTGCACATTGCGGGTCTGACCCGTGAGCTGCCCATCTGCAAGGTCAACGACCACATGGATATTGCCGCTTTCATCATGTTCAGTGATGTGGAGCTGACCGAGGCATGCGCCGCAGCTCTGCTGAAAAAAGCCCCCGAGTTTGACGTAATCCTGACCGCCGAGGCCAAGGGCATTCCTCTGGCCTACGAAATGGCGCGCCAGAGCGGAAAATACTGGATTCCCGCCCGCAAAGGTCCGAAGCTGTATATGCGTGAGCCTGTCATCATCGAGGACCAGTCCATCACGACTGCCGGTAAGCAGACGCTGGTCATCGACAAGAAGGACATCGAGTATATGGACGGCAAGCGCATCCTGATCGTGGATGACGTTATCTCCACCGGCGGCTCCCTGCATGCACTGGAAACGCTGGCCGCCAAGAGCACCGGCACGGTAGTCGGCTGCTGCGCAGCACTCGCTGAGGGCGACGCTGCCAAGCGCACCGACATCTTCTTCCTGGAGCCGCTGCCGCTCTTCCTGCACTAAGCAATGAAACGAAAGCTCGGTTGGTTTGGTCTCGGTTTTGCCGGGGCTGAGCTTGCTGCGGCCATTCTGCCGCCGCTGGTCTGTGTGCCCGCGGCGGCATTTTTGGTATGCCTGGCGCTATTATGGATAAAACGCCGCAGAGACAGCGCCATCCCGGTACTGGGTGCGCTGTGCGGTCTTGCGTGGTTTCTGGTGTTTACCCTTGTATGGGTGCGGCCCGTCAAGGCACTGGCCGGGCAGACCGTGACCTGCACGGCGGTGGTGGAGACGGACGCCGATGCTTCCTACAGCGAAAGCCGCCTGCGCGGTACGCTGCGGCTGACTGAAATTGACGGCAGGGCGGCCAACGTAAAGGTGCAGTGCGCGTCCTTTCCCGGCGAGAGTGCGGGGGAGCGGTTCACTGCAAAATTTGCGCTGACCGAGCTGCCCGACAACAAATACCGCCTGAGCCGCCAAATCAAGGGTGTCTATTTGCAGGCGGAGTATCTGGGCAGCTACCACCCATTGGACGCCAGCCGCGCGCCGCGGTTTACGCTGTATCGGCTGCGGCAGCGCTGGTCGGCCACATTGCGCCGCTGGCTGCCGCGGCAGCTGGACGGCATCGAGGCTGCTATGCTGCTGGCGGACAAAAGCCGTCTGGATGACAGCGTGCAGCAGGCCTTCCGCACGGCGGGGGTATCGCATCTGCTGGCGGTGTCTGGGCTGCATCTGGCGCTGCTCTGCGGGCTGCTGGGCTTTGGCCGCAAATGGAAATTTTATAAGCCGCTGATTTTACTGCGTGCTGCGGCGGCGCTGTTTTACCTGCTGCTGACCGGAATGCCGGTCTCTGTATCGCGCGCCGGGATCGTGCTGTTGGTGGCGCTGGTGGGGGATTTCTTCCTGCTGCCGCCCGACCTGCTGACCTCAACGAGCTTTGCGGCCATCCTGCTGGGGCTGCAAAACGCCTATGCGCCGTGCGATCTTGGCTTTCAGCTGTCGTTCTGTGCCGTGCTGGGCGTGCAGGCTGCGGCAGCACTGGCCCGCACTGAGCAGCGCGCAGCGCAGGACAAGCCCGCCGCCGTCAAGGCGCTATGCCAAGTGGCAGAGCCTATGCAAACGGCAGTGCTTGCCAGCCTTGCCACGCTGCCGGTGCTGGTGGCCCACGGCATGGCGGCCAGCCTGGTCGGGGTGCTCTGCAACCTGCTGGTCGTCTGGATGGTTCAGCCCGCCCTGCAGCTGGGCATCCTGCTGCTGGTATGCAGCGCCGTGCCGTTTTTGGCGGCAATCACGAACCTGACGGCCCTCGTGCTGAGTCTCTGGCTCAAGGGGCTGCTCTGGCTGGTACGGCGCTGCGCCGCACTGCCGTTTGCGTCGATTTGTCTGCCGCAGCGGTACACGCTGTTTGTGCTGGCTGTGCTGGGCGCGCTGGCGGTTTGCTTCTGGCATGCCAGGCGGCTGCGGCTCTATCTGCCCGCGGCGGCGCTCTGCACAGCACTGGCCGTGGGGCTGGGTGTCTGGATGCAGCGAGATGTTGTGCAGATCAATCTGGTCGGCGCGTCCAACAATCCCTGCGTCGTCTGCGTGCAGAACGGGCAGGCTGTGGTGTTCTTCCGCGGAGGGGAGAGCAACTGGAGCGCCGTGCAGAACTATCTGGCCGGGCGCGGCAGACAGGAGCCCGCGCTGGTCGTTGACCTGCGTGCCAAGCCGACGCAGATGGAATTTTCCGCGGCAGAGGTCGTGATGGTGCAGGAGCTTGCCGACTTTACGGCCCGTCCGGTGCTTGACGGATTGACGCTGGACCTGTATCATAATAAAAGCGCAAACCTCGCTGTGCTGGGCGTGGGGGAATGGCACATTGCCGTGGGGGCAGGCAGGCTCGAGCTGGCAGAGCCGGTGCGGGTGGATGTCCTCTGCGCACCGGGCACGCTGTCCGATTCCGTGCGGCCCGACGCAATTTTGTACACCGCTGCCGCACCGCGCTGGCTGGACGACGCCGCAGGCTGCACCCTGCGCTATGGCGAGGACACGCCCGGACTGACCCTGCGCCCGGGCCGCAGCATGATTTGGGAGGAGGCACAGACGATTGCTGTACAGTGAAAAGGAGCTGGAAAAATGCCTGAAGGCAGGCTGCGCGCTCTACTATTTCTACGCATCGGACGAGGCGCTCGTCCACACGGCGGCGCAGAAGACGCTGAAATATCTGAACCGCGACGACCCCGAGACGACGGTGCTGGACGGGCCGACTCCCTCGGTGGAGGAGATCGTGCTAGCTGCCGGTACGATTTCATTCTTCGGCGGCAAACGCCTGGTACTCATGCCGCTGATCCGTCCGTCAACCTATTCCGACAAGGATTTGCAGGAGCTTTGCGACACGCTGGCCGACACCGAGAACGCCATCTTTGTGCTGACGAGCATCATCGAGGAGAGCTACGGCAAACTGCGCCCCGGCAAGCGGGAGCAAAAGCTCATTGCCAGCTGCGAGAAGCTCGGCTACTGTGTACAGCTCAACCGCCCCACGGGTGCAGCTTTACAGGCCATGGCCCGCGATTGGGCGAAGGAGGCCGGTGCGGACTTTGCCCCCGGCGCCGAAGCTGCACTGCTGGCCCGCTGCGGCGAGGATCAGTTCCTGCTTAAAAATGAGGTCGAAAAGCTGGCCGCGCTGGCCAACTACAGCACAATTACAAAAGAAATGGTCAGCCGGCTCGGTACGGTCACGCTCGACGCGGACACGTTCGATATGGTCAAGCTGCTGACGAGCGGTCAGGCCGATAAGGCCCAGCAAAAGCTGAAAACGCTGCTGGCGCTGCAAAACGAGCCGATCATGATTACCGGCGCACTCATCAGCAACTATCTGGATCTGTACCGCGTGCTGCTGGGCCGTCGCAGCCGCCGGGGCCTCGGCGATGTGGCCAAGGACTTTGGCTACAAGGGCAATTGGAATTACCGCCTCAATTCTACCGAAAAAACCGCGTTGCGCTTCAAGCGTGCCCAGCTGGAGGACTGCCTGCACATCCTGCAAAGACTGGACACCGACCTGAAAAGCAGCAAGCTGGACGCCGACCTTTTAATGCAGAAGGCGCTGTGTGAGCTGGCGCTGGCCGGGAGGGCATAAATGCTGAAATTGGAACAAGCCCTGCTGGTGGAGGGCAAATACGACGCCGCACGCCTTAGCAATATCGTGGACGGCACGATCCTGACGACGGATGGCTTCCGGGTGTTCAAGGACGGCGCGCTGCAAAGGCTGCTCAAGCGCATTGCTGCAGCGCAGGGGCTTGTCATTTTGACAGACTCCGACGCCGCCGGGTTCAAGATTCGCCACTTTGTCACGGGTCTTGTCGGCGCGGAGCATGTCCTGCAGGCCTACGTCCCGGCGATTGCGGGCAAGGAGTCACGCAAGGCCGAGCCCGGCAAGGAGGGACTGCTCGGCGTCGAGGGCGTATCCGACGATTTGATTGTACGGGGCCTTGAAACCGCCCTGGCAAGTAAAACTGCTTGCCAGCAGAAAACGACCCGGTCACGCTCCATCACGTACACCGATTTGTACGACTGGGGCATCTCCGGCACGGCCAACAGTGCCGAGAACCGCCGGGTGTTTTTGCGCCGCCTCGGTCTGCCGCCGCGGTTGAGCAAAAAGGAGTTGCTGCAGGTGCTCAACACACTCTACACCTACGACGCACTGAACGCCGAAATCAAAAAGCTATAAAAATCGCCCGGAACCGTGCAAGTGGTTCCGGGCATTTTTATACGCGAGTAACGCAATCAGACTTCCAGTTTTTCTAATTCTGCCATCCACAGCGTATTGCAGGCGTCGCTGGGCATGCGCCAGTCGCCGCGGGGGGACAGCGTGACCGAGCCGACCTTCGGGCCGTCGGGCAGGCAGCTGCGCTTGAACTGCTGGGCAAAGAAGCGGCGGTAGAAATTTTTCAGCCACGCCAGCAGGACCTCCGGCTCATACCGGCCGTCAAAGGCTGTGCGGGCCAGATGGTAGATTTTTGTCGGACTGAACCCAAAGCGCAGCACATAGTAGAGATAGAAGTCGTGCAGCTCATACGGGCCGACGAGTTTTTCGGTCTGCTGGGCAATCGTGCCGTCTGCGGCGGTGGGCAGCAGCTCGGGGCTGACGGGGGTGTCCAGAATATCCACCAGCACGTCCCGCAGCGTGTCATTGCCGCAGGTGTCGGCCACGTACTGCACAATATGGCGCACCAGCGTTTTCGGCACGCCGGTGTTGACACCGTACATGCTCATGTGGTCGCCGTTGTAGGTGGCCCAGCCCAGCGCCAGCTCGCTTAAGTCGCCGGTGCCGATGACAAAGCCGCCGTTCTTGTTGGCATAGTCCATCAGCTCCAGCGTGCGCACGCGGGCCTGGCAGTTTTCAAACGTGACATCGTACTTGTCGGCGGGCTGGCCGATGTCCGCAAAGTGGCTCTTGACGGTCTCGGTGATGTTGATCTCGCCGAACGTCACGCCCAAAGCCTCGCACAGAATCTCGGCGTTGGAGCGGGTGCGCTTCGTCGTGCCGAAGCAGGGCATCGTCAGGGCCACAATATCCTTCGCGTCGCGGCCCAGCACCTTACAGGCACGCACAGCCACCAGCAGGGCCAGGCAGCTGTCCAGCCCGCCGGAGATACCCAGCACGCCGCACTTGGCGTGGGTGTGCTCCATGCGCTTGGCAAGGCCCTCGGCCTGGATGCGCAGAATCAGCTCGCACCGCTCGGCGCGGGTCGCGGCGTCCTGCGGCACAAACGGCGTGCAGGAGACAGGGCGGATCAGCGCCAGCTCCACGGGCGGCAGCTCAAATTCCACAGTGGTGTAGTCGCTCGTTTCCGGCATAAACGTCGTGTTGCGCTGGCGCTCCTGCACCATGCGGCCCAGGTCCAGCTCAGTCACGGCATCCTCGCCCGCAAACGGTGCAGCGTCGGCCAGCAGACTGCCGTTCTCGGCAATCAGGTTGTGGCCCGCAAACGTCATGTCGGTGGTGCTTTCGCCATGGCCTGCGTCGGCGTAGAGGTACGCACACAGCAGACGCGCGCTCTGCCCGCAGACCAGCTCACGGCGGTAGGCTGCCTTGCCGACGGTTTCATCGCTGGCGGACAGGTTTGCCACAACGGTAGCCCCGGCCAGTGCGTGGGCACAGCTCGGCGGGATGGGAGACCACAGGTCCTCGCAGACCTCGGCTGCCAGCACAAAGGCGGGCAGCTGTTTGCAGGCAAACAGAAGGTTCGTGCCGATCAGCGTCTCCTGCCCGGCCAGCTCGATGCACTCGGGCTCACGCATACCGGGGATAAAGTGGCGCTTCTCGTAAAACTCGCCGTAGTTGGGCAGGTGTACTTTCGGCACCAGACCCAGCAGCTCACCGTTGCAGAGCACCGCCGCACAGTTGTACAGCTTGCCGTTATGGCGCACAGGCAGGCCGACGAGGACAACGACGTTCAGTCCCTCGCTGGCCTTCAAAATCGCGGCAAGGCCGTCCTCGGCCCCACGCAGCAGGGTATCCTGCAAGAACAGGTCACTGCAGGTGTAGCCGGTCAGCGCAAACTCCGGCAGGCAGAGCAGCTGCACATTTTTTTCGGCGTACTCGCGCATGACGCCGATGATCTGGTCGGCGTTGTAGGTGCAGTCGGCCACGCGCAGGGCGGGGCTGGCCGCAGCAGCGCGGATAAAGCCGTTTTCAAAAGCGGGAAAGCTGTACTTCATAGCCAAACTTCCTTTATCATAATCTATAAAAACTATCATAGCACAGTGGGCGAATTGCCGCAAGTGCGGGTTTTGCAGGGAAAGTTTATTTTTCAAAAAGTAATATATACTTGACATAATGTAAGGCACGTGCTATAGTAAAGTCACAGCAAGAGGAAAGGAAACGAAGGCAATGGCAAAGAATCTGAAGCTGAAGGCCGCCCGCGCTGCGCTGGATATGACCCAGGCGGATCTGGCGGCGGTGGTGGGCGTGTCCCGCCAGACCATCAATGCAATCGAAAAAGGCGAGTACAACCCCACCATCAACCTTTGCCGCACCATCTGCAGGGTGCTGGGCAAGACATTGGACGAGCTGTTCTGGGAGGAATGAGCGATGAATCTGAAGGAATTTTTTAAGCACGATAATCTTGACGAAATGCAAAAACAGACCCTTTTAAAAATCGAGTCACGCGGCTTCTGGATGCTGTGGGTGCTGCTGCTGGCGGGGCTGATCATTGAAAGTCTGCTGGGCTTTGCCCCGCGGGAGATGGCGGCAGAATGGTTTATCTTTATGCTGGGGTGCGCCTATTCGGTCCTGAGCGATCTGCGTGCCGGTATCTGGGACCGCCGCTTGAAGCCGAATACGAAAACCAATGTCGTTGTGTCCGTTGTGGGCGGTGCTGCCGTGCTTGTGTGGGGGCTTATCAAATTTGCAGAGTTTGGCATGGGCGTTGCGGCGCTGCAGGCGGTCATCATGGGGGTCTGTACCTGGGTACTGTGCTTTGCATTGCTGCAGCTCAGCATGAAGGCTTACAAAAAACGCCACGCTGAGTTGGAAAACCCAAAGGAGGACGACGATGAAAACGAATAAAAAAGAGCTGACTGTCTTTGCGCTCTGTGCTTACGCAATCCCGTTTCTGATGATGCCGCTTTTGTACATCTGCCTGCAAAACGGGAGGGATACCTCGATTTTTGCCAACGCCCAGATGTTCTACCCGGCGGCGGGCGTTATGCTGGCGTTTTTGCTGTCAAGACGGCAGGGGACGCCAAAGCGGTTTTACATCCTGCACATCGCGGCCACTGTGCTGATGCTCGCCATGAGCGTTCTGTCTGCGTTCCTGCCGCAGGAGGGCTGGCTGAATATTGCAAACTTTGTCATCGTTATCGCGTCGGTGCTGGGCTGGATCTTCCTGCTGACCGAGAAAAAGACAAAGCGCGAAGACTACGGTCTGCGCCTGCACGGCAAATTCCTGACGGCGTTTGCCATCTGTGCCTACTTCCTCGTCGTCAAAACCGGCATGGTCTTTCTTTCCGTGGCGCTGCAGGGCGGCGACGCTTGGGCGGAGTACCTGACTTACTGGCAATCGTCTGCGCCGTGGCTCATGGCACTGGTGCTGGTGCCAAACTTTTTCTTATCCTTCCTGCCGTTTTTTGGCGAGGAATACGGCTGGCGCTATTATCTGACGCCAGCTCTGCAAAGCCGCTTCGGCGCACGGCGCGGCGCACTGGCCGTTGGTGTGCTGTGGGGCCTGTGGCATCTGCCGCTGAATCTTTTCTTCTACAGCCCCGACACCTCACTGCAGAGCATTGCCGCACAGCTTGTTGTCTGCGTGACGCTCGGTGTATTTTTCACCTTTGCGTATGAGAAGTGCGGCAAAAATATCTGGCTCCCCGTGGTGCTGCACTACCTAAACAACAGCATGGTCTTGGTCTGGACCGGTACGGCGGATATTTCCAATCAAATCATCGGCTGGGGCGATGTAGCCTCTGCCGCCGTGCAGTACGCCATTGTGTTCCTGCCGTTCCTGGCGGCAAAATGCTTTAAAAAGGCAGAATAAAAAATGAAGGTGCAGAAACGGCTCTGCACCTTCGTTTTTTGTTTAAGGGGATAGCTCAGACCTCAAACGCCTTATGCAGGGCATCGAGGGCGGTGTCCTCGTCCTGCTGGCGGATCAGCAGGGAGATGTCAAGGTCGCTCGTTGTGATGAGCACGATTTCAATACCTGCACCGGCCAGCGCGGCCAGCGCACGGGCGGCGACGCCGCAGCTGGTGACCATCTCCTCACCAAAGAGGTTGATCTTGCTGTAGCCGCCGGAGACCAGCTCAAAGCAGGAGTGGCCATGCCAGATGATGTCCATAAGATGCACCTCGATCATCGAATTTTTTCTTTATTTTACTTCCGCACCCTGTGGTTGTCAATCTCCGCGTTGGAAGATGCGGGCCTTGTTTCCCGGGGGAAAATGTGTTAAAATCAAACGCTATGAATACTACCATGACTTTTGAACAACGCTATGTGCAGGCGCGCAGACGCTTCATCGAGCCAAAATGGCGCATGATGGCACGCTTTCTAGTGGGTCCCACGCCCGGAACGTCGTCAAGCACCGAAACCGTCATAGCTTTATCGCGCAACTCGCGGTGGAACGTAATCGCAAATCGGTGGGATTCATCGCGAACCTGCTTGATCAGATAAAGCGAAGCGGAGCCGGTCGGCAGCACGACGGGAGTCTCGTCCCACGGCACGAAAACCTCCTCATCGGCCTTTGCCAAGCCACAAACTGGTATATCGAGGCCGAGCGCCTCAAGTTGCTTAATTGCAGCGGTCAATTGCGGCTTGCCGCAAATCGGGGCGCGAGCCAAAGCGCTCGTCCGCCATGCGCTCGGGAGCATAGCGACGCCCCAGAACCTCGGACATCGATACGAAGTCGTTCGCCTCGTCCAATTCGGCCTGAATTTTAAAACGACGATACTGGCCCTTGTCGGCACGGCCGTTGGTAAATACCACCATCGAAGCGACGGTAAAGGTGCCGTGCAACGTCGAGATATCGAAGCACTCGATGCGCAACGGCGGCGCAGGCAGCGCCAGCGCACTTTCGAGCTCCAGGAGCGCCTGATTGGTGCGATCGTCAGCATACCCCGTGCGCATCATGTAGCGCATGAGGGCATGGCGCGCATTTTTGGAAGCCATATCGAGCAGG
>ENA-ORSI01002912-ORSI01002912.1-human-gut-metagenome-genome-assembly--contig:-NODE-2912-length-11625-cov-3.288073_pt1 | contig 11625 bp, 9 predicted proteins | sample MGYA00242187_ERZ509154 | MGnify/ENA primary metagenome ERZ509154 (study PRJEB26280, sample SAMEA2338627) | human gut metagenome | biome: human gut; feature: human-associated habitat; material: faeces...
ACACCATTTCGCCGCACTCCTCGCACGTGTAGTAGCCTTTGCCGTGCTTGGTGCAGGTAGCATGGTCGTCGGGGAACTCTTTTATGCCCGTTATGTCAACGCTGTAAGCGTTTTCGCTCTTGTTCAGCCATTCGGTCGCTGTTTTGCCGTTGAGCGTATGCTGTGTGGGTGCAATCGTGACCTCAAACGAGAAGCTCTGTTCGTCAATTTCAAAGGAATAGGTACCTTTGCCTTCGTCCGTGCAGTATTTCTTTTCCTGCGTCACGGTATAGGTGTAAAACGCTTTACCTTCCTCGGAATCGAATGCGGGCAAAGTCTTTGTTTGCTGCTTGCCGCAGTTTTCGCAGCTGCCTTTCAACTCGCCCGCGTTCTTCGCAGTGGGAGTTGTGCTAACCGCCCAATCTTCGCAACGGTGACCGATAGGTTCGGTTACTTTCGACTCTACCAAGTCGCAGCGCGAGCATACTCTGACGTACATACCGCCGTCCTCGCAGATGGTGCGTCCGTCTTCCACAACGTAATATTCTTCGCTCCAATCGTGTCCGAGAGGCTCTTTGACGTCCGTCTTGTCGGCAGCGTGACCGCAAATGGTGCAGGTTTTGCCCGTGTAGCCCTCTTCCTCGCAGGTGGGAGGCACAACCTCTACATCGCCGTAATCATGACGAAACTCATGCAAAACCTCGGAATAACCGCAATCCTCGCATACCAACAGGTATGTGCCTGCAACCTCCTTCGTGTGCTCCTTGAATACGAGGCACTCAACCTTCTCGTGGCTGCATTGCGTTCCGTATGCGGGTATGGCTATCTCCTGCGTGGTGTTGTCCGTATATGTAATGACAAGCTTGGCGCCGTCGGCGCTGAACTCGACCTTGGATATGCCGCGTCCGTCGGCTCCGTCTTTTCCGTCTTCGCCGTCAACGCCGTCTTTGCCGGGGGCTCCGTCTTGACCGTCTTTTCCGTCTTCGCCGTCTTTACCGACAACAACGCCGAGGTTGTCGCTCGTCCCGTCGGTATAGGTGATGACAAGCTCGCCGTTGTCGTTGATGACTGCGGAAGCAATACCCTTCGTTTCGGAACAAGCCGCAAGTCCGAAGAGCAAAACTATCGCACAGCAAAGCGTCAGCAACAGCAGGAGCAGTTTACCAAACATGGATTTGCTTTTTCGATACATTTTATTTTCTCCTTTTGTCAATAATTTTTTTTGCAAATAAAACTGCAAAGCGGATTGCTTCGCTTTGCGGAGACGGATTTTTTTAGACTACGACACAAGGAGCGTTCCGCAACACCGCAAAACGGCAGTAATCAGCCTTTGACATGTCTACTTTAACTCATTTGAGTTTAACTGTCAACTATTTTGAGTTAAATTTTATCTTAATTTTATTATAAAATGAGAGAAGGTTGTAAGCACGTATATGGAAGTTTTAGAAAAAATAGAAAAGCTGCGCAAGGAGAGGGGCTGGTCGATCAACAACCTGGCTATGGAGGCTTTGCTGACGCAATCCACCCTGAACAATCTTTACGCGCGGAAAGCGGAGCCTAAACTTTCAACCCTGCGCGCCATTTGCAATGCTTTCGGCATTTCTCTGGCGGAGTTTTTCGCCGACGACGCCGAAGAAAAAAAGGAGGAAACTTTAAGCATCGACGCGGAAATCATAAGGTACGTCGTCTACCTGAACAAGGAGCAGAAAACCGCGCTTTTGGTTCTGCTCAAATCCATGCGCTGAACCTGTTTTGCGCGGCGGAACGGACAGGCTGCCTCCGTTGCGATTTTTTAACGCAATTGAGTTAATTTTTTCGCAAATGCGTTTTTATGTGTATATTCTTTTGAAACAAAAAACCGCGCCCCGAAAAAGGGGCGCGGACTTTTTTTGTTTTGGAACGTCACAGCTTGGAAAGGGAAAAAGCAAGCCGTCTGAGAGTTTCTTTCTTGCCGAGCAGCTCTGCCAGCTCGGTCGCGCCGCCGGGAGTGCTTTCCCTGCCGCTCAACGCCACGCGCATGGGCCACAGCAGCTGACTGTTTTTGACTCCCGTTTTTTCAGCAAGCAGTTTGAGCGCGGAGTAAAGCTCGGCGTTTTCCCACTTGTCGTCGGGTATGCCCTCCAACAGGGAAACAACGGCAGGCAGATTTTGTTTTGCGATTTCCGCGTCGGACTTCTGCTTGGCGTTGACGTACAGCGAATTGTCAAACTCTCCGAACTCCTCGAGGAAATTTACCTTGTCGGGGATTTCCGTCAGGGCGTCCACCCTGCCCTGAATCAGCGCGCACAGCTTTTTGTAATCGTATTTGCCCGCAACCTTGCTCTCGTCGAGATAGGGCGTCGCCGCCGCGAGAAACTCGTCGGGAGTCAGCTCCTTTATATAAAGACCGTTGAGCCACTTTAACTTCTGCTCGTCGAATATGGCGGGAGACTTGTTTATGCCCTCGATTGAAAAAAGCTCTTTCAGCTCCTCGAAAGACAGCTTTTCGCGGTCGTTTTTGGGAGACCAACCCAAAAGCGCGATATAATTGATGATTGCGGGCTTTAAATAACCTTTTTTGAGCAAATCCTCGTAGCTTGCGCTTCCGTCGCGCTTGCTCAGCTTGTGCCGCGCGTCCCGCATAATGGGCGGCATATGCACGTACAGCGGTCTTTCCCAACCGAAAGCATCGTAAAGCAGATTGTATTTGGGAGTGCTTGACAGATATTCCATACCGCGCATAACGCAGTTTATGTTCATCAGGTGGTCGTCGATTACGTTTGCGAAATTGTAGGTCGGCATTCCGTCGGATTTGATGAGTATGTTGTCCTCAAGCTCCCTGTTCTCGACGGAGATTTCTCCGAAAACGGCGTCCACATAGCTGCTCACGCCCTCGTCGGGCATTTTCTGCCTGATGACGTAAGGCTCCCCCGCCGCGATTTTGGCGGCAACCTCCTCCTTGCTCAGTTTCAGGCAGTGTCTGTCGTAACGGCGCGCGCCGTTCACGTCGGGCAGCGACTCCAACCTCTCCTTGGTGCAAAAACAAAAATATGCGTCCCCCTGCTCCACAAGCTGCAAGGCGTACTTCATGTAATCGTTTTTGCGCTCGCTCTGCACGTAAGGTCCGAACTCCCCGCCGACGTCGGGACCTTCGTCGTAAATCAGCCCCGTCTCCTTCATGGTTTTGAGTATGTTCTCCACGCTGCCCTCGACAAGACGCTCCCTGTCGGTGTCCTCTATCCGCAGAATAAATCTCCCGCCCGTCTTTTTGGCGTAAAGATAAGAGTAAAGCGCGGTGCGCAAACCGCCGATATGCAGATAGCCCGTCGGGCTTGGCGCAAAACGTGTCCTTATCATAAGAAACGACTCCTTTTTTCAACAAAATGTTTTCCGCCGAATATTTTAGCACACTTTAAAACTTTTAACAACGGATTTGAACGCGTTGAATCCGCGTAAAAAAACCTGCTCCTTTTCGGAGCAGGTTTTTTTCAAAGCTCCTTGCCGTCGGAGCAAATACTATATGTTATTATTTTTAAGGAGTAAAACGATTTATTAATTTCAAGCTATTCGACGTACAAATAAAAATCCAAAAATGCCATTGTGTACTTTAAATATCCTCTGGGGTGGTTCCATTCAATATCTACAAAATACACGCCCTTTTGGGCAATTCTATCGCTCCTGACTTCATGGAACCCATCATCGCTTTGCAAATACGCTTTAATAGTAGCATAAGTTTGCTTTATTTCTTTTCCTGTGTCAGAATTGATAACCTTTATGTCAAATACCTCTCTTATGTCAAATACCTCCCCGGTATATTCAATGTGTACTTCCCTATCCCACATTTTTTGTATTTCTTCACCGCTGACAGGGTCTTTCGCGTAAATGCTTGCATCGATAATTTTGTCCCTGCAACCCGTAAAGCAAAAGAGCAGACAAAGCGTCAACAAAACCAAAATCAATATTGACAGTGTTTTTTTCTTCATTTTTTACTCCTTGTTGTTTATTTTATCTATATAAAGCCGCATTTGCGGGCATTGTTTTCAATCTTATTTATTGTTGCTTTTTTTGTATTCTCCGCTGAAAAATATTTTTATGTTTTTATTATCTGCTGTGGCAGCAAACAAATTGCCTGTCGGTATAACAAATCCGATTGCCAGAATAATTATCAGCACAACGGCAATAATTGTAATTTTTTTATATTTCGTCATTTTTTTACCTCTCTTGTTTTATTCTACAAACAGACTAAACCACACATCAGCAAAACCATAATTTGTTAATTCGCTTCGCATATTCCATTCTACTACAACGTAGTATTCTCCCTTATCCTTAATGCTCGTTTTTATGGATTCATATCCTATCTTTTGAGTAATCGTTATTGTTGGTTTTGCATTCTTGACAACTTTTTCATTTCTGGCCTTACAAACTTTAATATCCAATACTTCGTCTAAGTTTATGTAATCGCCTGTGTAAGACAATGTAACTGAATCGCCATGTCTTATTCGCTTGCCGTCTGCCGGATTGATTATTTTTATAATCACTTTTGTGAAATCATCCCTGCATCCAGTAAAGCAAAAGAGCAGACAAAGCGTCAACAAAACCGAAATCAATATTGACAGTGTTTTTTTCTTCATTTTTTTTACTCCTTGTTTGTTTATTTTATCTATATAAAGCCGCTTTTGCGGCATTGTTTTCAATCTTATTTTCGTTGCCTTTTTTGTATTCTCCGCTGAAAGATATTTTTGCCCCCTATTATCTGCCGTGTTATGTTTCTCTATTTGCAATTTCAAGTTATTTTCCGACGGCAAAATCCGACCGCGCCCGAAAAAAGAGTGCGCAAAAGGCGCCGTTTGTATCAGCGGCGGCGGTGTAATATTTTAAACAGCAAAAAACGGATTTGATTTTCAGCTTCCACCTCTGATAAAAACGCTTATTTAAATAATTGGATTTTAAACCGCGCACAACATAGATACATTAAGAATACAAGAAAATTAGCTTAATTAAAAAAACCGTCAAACTCATCAAAAAGACAAATCCGCACCGCTCGTGAATAAATATTCCCGCATAAATGTGGATAACTATGGGGGATTTTTGTGGATAAGTGGATAACTCCTCCGATTTTCGCACATTTTCGGGCTTTTTGCGGGGGGCGGCGCGGCATTTAAGAAAGCATTTTCACATAAGAAGCCGCCGTTATTTCAGACAAAGCAGGCGGCGCGAAACAGGTTGTGGACAAGTCTTGCGGACGGTTATGCACTGTTTGTTTTATTTTTATTCTTCACAAAAAAAACGCGCCCCTTCAAAACGAAAGAGCGCGTCAGCGCCGATACAAAAAAGCCGCTCTGCGGGCTAATTTGCGGACACGAAATCCGAGCCGTCGAAAATGTAAACGGGGCTGTCGATTTTTTCCGCGCTCCCTCCCGAAACTCTGCACAGATAAGGAAATTGCCCTCCCCAATCGCAATCCACGGCAAGCGCAGTGTATTTGGCGAGATAGTGGAACGCGCAGCTGTCCGGATTGTTCTCAATGTAATTCATCGTCGAGGGTATGTAAATCTGCCCGTGAAAAGTTTCCAAAAGGTCGGGATTGTCCGACACCTTCTGCAACGTTTCGATAAATCCGTTTACGAAAACCGAAGAAATGTTGAACAGCGGTATGGCGTCAAGCCCCAGCGCGCTGCGCAGCTTGTTGACGGAGCGTTTGCAGCGCGGCTCCTGATTGAGAAACTCGGCAACCGCCGTTTTGTTGGCGTTGAACAGTCTCAAACACATTTCGCGCGAATTGACGCGGAGACTTTCCAGCCCTTCAACCTGCATTGTCATTTCTTCGGCAAGCGTACTGTAAGAAACCTTGCTTTGTCCGCCCGTGTCGTCGGCGGGGCGAGTGTAGATGTAAATCTCCGTCCTGTCCTTGCTTTCTCTGTAAAGCAGCTTCATTTTTGCGATAAACTCCGCTGTGTAAAATCCGCTCGGTACGTTCAGCTCGAACTTCTTTTCGCCCTTTCCGCCGTCGGTAAAAAACTCCAGCTTGTTGTCCGTCTCGTTGAAAACGGGCGCCAGATGAAGCTGATTTTCCAGATAAGCTCTGCCCAGAGTTATGTAAGCGTAAAGAAAATCATAAACGCTTGCCCTTCCGAGGTCAAGCTCGCCGTTTACGATGAGATTTTCCTTGAAAGCAAATTTGTCTCTTACTGCCGAGCGCACGGTGTTGACCATGCCCGAAAGCTGCTGCAAGTGCGACGAGGTGGGCTGCGCTTCCGAAAGAAGCGCAGCTACTCTCTGCACGAAATCCTCTTTGAAAGGCACGGCCTGTCCCGTGCCGTAATCGAAATCGGCTCTTAAAAATGCAAGAAATTCGTCTAAATCCATGTTATTCTCCCAAAATCAGATAATAGCCGTCGGCAAGCTCGGCGGGGGAAAAGCTTTCTTCCGACGAAATGCGCTCCGCACGAAATTTCTCGCCGTTTTGTTGAGAATCCACGACGGCAATGTCGTTTTCTTTGAGTTTCGACACATTGAGCAAAGTCAGGGACTGCGTGAAAAATAGATTGGGGCGGCTCCAAACGAGCGTGCCGTCGAGCATCAAGTGCTCCGCCGACTTTCCGTCGAAGCTTATGTTGTACGCTTCTTTTCCGTCAAACAATGCTTTCATTCCTTTCACCTCACAAGCGTCGTGTTAAGCGTTATCGACAGCGTCGAAGTCGTATCGTCAAAGGAAAACATCGATTTGAGCAGCGTCGCAATTGTTTCCACCCTGTCGAAATCGGCAACCTTTTTTTCTCCGAGATAGCCGTTTTCCGAAACCAGAGCAAAACCGTTCTGAAAGCCCGTCACGGGATTGCCCAGCGTCATGGACGCCGGCTCGCCTTTGGGCAAACTGAACGTAAATACGGGATTGAGGTCCGTGCCGCTCTTTTGAACGCTTGCGTTCTGATTGAAAGGCACGCTGACTGCCTCGACGGTTATCGAAGGAGTGGCTCCGACGTCGCCGGTGTCGCCCTTGTTGCCCTGAACGCCCTGCAATCCCCTTTCTCCCGTGTCGCCCTTGTCTCCTTTTTCTCCCTTGGGTATGCCTATCGTGACAAGCGGAGCGTCCGTGCTGCCGCTTACCGACACGGTAGGAGATGCGGAGGGAGGCAGGCTTGTCACCGCAAAGCTAAGCTGCGGCGTTGCGCCTGTGTCTCCCTTGTCGCCCTTGACTCCGTCCTCGCCCTTTTCGCCTTTGTCTCCCTTTTCTCCTTTCGCGCCGTCCGCGCCTTTGGCTCCGTCCGCGCCCTTTGCGCCGCGCGGTATTCCGAAAACGACAACGGGGTTTTCCGCCGTTCCGCTCTGGTTTACCGACGCCGTCTGATTTGAATCCAACGTAACCGCCGAGACGGAAAACAACGGCGTGGCTCCCGTGTCGCCCTTGTCCCCCTTATCGCCTTTGTCGCCCTTGTCGCCTTTTACTCCCACAAAGGTGGAAACATACGTCCAGCCGTCCGTCAATTTTGCGAAAATTTTTCCGTTGTCCGCGTCGTCGCTTATTATTCCCGCAATATCGTTGAATTCTATTTCGGGATTGGAGAAATCAGCCTGCATTTCGGCTACGGAATAATACCATTTTTTTACCGCGCCCGGTTCGCCCGTATCTCCCTTGTCTCCTTTTTCTCCCTTGTCTCCCTGCGCTCCGACGTCTCCGCGCTCTCCTTTGTCGCCTTTTTCACCTTTGTCGCCCTTGTCTCCCTTTTCGCCCTGCGGTCCCGTTTCGCCCTTTTCGCCCTTGAAAAGTCCGTCGGCTTTGTCCTCCAAAAGCCCTTCCGCAACCTGAGCCGCATACTGCCCCGCCGCGACCGCCGACTGCACGTGCGCGTCAAGAGACTCCGCCGTGCTTTCTAGCTCGCCGAAAGCGTCAAGCAGCTTGCCAAGCATATCCTCCGAGGCGTAAGGCTCTCCGTCGGCGTCTATGGACTTGTTGACGAAAAAAGAAGCGTTGGAGCTGCGCGTCGACTTGAATATTACCTGCTCCTCACCCTCCTTTCGCGCGCACAGCTGAATATACACCGTACCCGCGTCGGACAGAATACAGCCGTCCAGCACATATTCCAACTGATTTTCCACTACGGTGTCCGTGGCTTCCTCCAACGGTCCGACAATAAACTTCTTGTTTTTGGGGCAGAAAAATTCCAGATAATAATCAAAATCGGCGTATTCCTGCGGAACGTCCACCCTGAGAGCCGTCGCTCGGCTTTCCCCCTGATTCAGCTCGGGCACCTGCGTCAGCCTTAAATTTTTTTCCTTGTCGAGGCTGCCGACAATATAATGTAATGCCAATTTTCCTTTTCCTCCTCGTTGCGGCGCACCGCGCCGCGTCGGTATGACCTTGTTTTGCGACCTTGCACCTTAATTTTAACGCGCCTTTCAAGTCTGTCAACAGCGCAGTCCGAAAGAAAATAAATTTTTTTTCGACTGTCTATAATAAAAAACTATTGAACAGCGTTTTTGGACGGCGTTAAACAATCGTCGCTTAGATTTTATTTCAGGAGAATTTGCCAGACAAAAAAGACGCCGCGCTTTTCCCTTTGCGGGCAACCGAGCAAAAACAGAGGTTTTCGGCAAACAAAAAAACGAACGGAGCTAAAAGCGTTGCCGTCAAAAATCATTGACTTGACTTAAAAACGCGCCGCGCCGCAAACGGTTGACAGAAAACGCCCGACGCGCTAAAATTTAATAAATAAAAATTCGGAGCATAAGATGAATCTTAACGAAAACATCGAAAGAATACTTGTCTCAAAAGAAGAAATAGCAAAGCGGACGGCAGAGCTCGGCGACAGAATCAGCCGCGACTACAAAGGCAAAAGACCTCTCCTCGTCTGCGTCTTGAAAGGCTCCGTCATGTTTTTTTCCGACTTGGTTCGCCGTATAACCGAGGACGTGGAGTTGGATTTTATGGCAATCAGCAGCTACGGCAGCGGCAGCACGTCAAGCGGAGAGGTGCGCGTGCTCAAAGACCTCGGCGTAAAGGTTGAGGGCAGAGATTTGCTCGTAATCGAAGACATAGTAGACAGCGGTATAACGCTGTCTTACCTTACCAACCTGTTGAAAACGCGCGGCGCGGCAAGCGTGGAAATATGCACGCTGCTTGACAAGCCCGAACGCAGACAACGCGATTTGAAGCCTAAGTACGTGGGGTTTACCATACCAAACGAATTTGTGGTGGGCTACGGTCTCGACTACGACGAGCGTTACCGCAATCTGCCCGACGTTTGCGTGCTCAATCCAAAAGCATACAGTTGAACGCCGATTTTTTAAGAGTTGAAAATTCAACTCTTTTTTAAAGTCGTCATCGATATAAAAGGCTGAAAACACCCCCGCGCTTTATGCGCGGGGGTGTTTTAAAAGGAGAAATGAATAAGAAACCTTCCTTAAAATCAGTTTTCGTCGCCGTCCAGCTCTTCCGCCTCGGGAGGAGTGTTGGCTACGCAGACCACCTTGGAGCTGTCGTCCTTGAATTTCATTATTCTCACGCCCTGCGTGTCGCGTCCGATTTTGGACACGTCGCGGGCGCGCATACGTATGACCACTCCGTTGTCCGCTATGACCATGATGTCGTCGTCGGGCTCCACAAGTTTGAGATTGACCAGCCTGCCCGTTTTAGCGTTGAACGTGCCCGCCTTTATACCCTTGCCGGCACGGCTTTGGAGGCGATAGTCTGTGATGTCGCTTCTCTTTCCGTAGCCGTTTTCGGAAACGGTTATGACCTCGCAGCCGCTTCTTACCACGGTCATGTCCACGACGGCCTCGTCCTTGTCTGCTAGCAGCCAGTGCAGCTGCGCGGCGGGATAGCGCTCGCTGAAGGGTGTGCCGACCAGATTGAGCGCGTCCAGCCGCGCCCGCGCCTCACGGACCGTGGCGCAGCGGCCGAGGATCCATGGGATCAGCTCAAACTGCGCCACGTTTTCCTTTCCCTCCTGTACCTCGGCATACTGCGCATTGCCGACGAAGTTCAGCCCGGCCATACCGAGTCCGGCTTCGTTGACAGCGTCATAGTACAGCGGATACCCATCCGCGACGTGCGCCATACCGATCATGGCGTAATGCGCGTCCAGCCGCCCCATGTGGCGGAACGAGAAGGGATAGCGGCGCGGCGTGACGGTCACGCACTCGCCGTAGGAGCATTCGTAGTCCAGCGTCCGGCCGAAATAAAAGTCCTTTGTCTGAAAAGCTGCTGCAGTACACATGGGTCTGGTTCCTTTCTAAAAAGCTTTTCCCCTACTATACCCCATCCGGCCGCAAAAATCAACCGCGTATGTTCCGTCCTCAGTTACATTCCATAAACAGGAACGGCTGCGCGGCGTCGCCGGTCAGGCAGATGGTCACGGTGCGTTCGGTTTTATTCCCTTCCAGCGGAAGGATGCCGGCAGAGAACGCCTGATAAACGGCCGCCCGGAACGCCGGCGGCTGCAGTTCTGTCGCACCGGCGTAGTCAAAGACCGCGCGGATGCTCGCGTCCGCGGTCTCATATTCCATATCGGCCGGAAGCTCCAGCGAGTCGAACCGCAGCTCGATCGACCCGTCCTGCTTGCATTGGACGCCGCGCAGATAGCAGTACCGGCTATGGTGCCCGTCGTCATAGACCGTGCGGGTGTAGATCCCGTCCTGATACGTCAGATAGTGCGAGCTGCGGTCCTGCCACGTGCTGCTGTCCAGTGGGAAATAGCTTGCAAAGGTATCGCGGAGCGCCTCTGCCCCGATCATCAGCGGCCAGCCGTTTTCGCGCGCATAGCGCTCGTAGGCAAACAGCGACAGCGCGTCCCAGGTCTCGTCGTCCATCGGCTGCGTGGCGATCGCTTCGGCGCTGAACGCCGGTAACTCTTCAAAGAGGTTGCCGTTCTGGCCGTCATAGGCCCAGAAAAGTGCGGCGAGGTCCTCTGTTCCCTCCCCGGTGCTCTGCTGCAGGGCTGCGCGCAGCTTGCCCTCTGCCTGCGCGAACCGCGCCGCATCCTGTTCGGTCTGCGGCATAGTCGCAGCCGCAGCGGCAGACTGTGCAGGCTCCGACCCCGGCTGTACGTTTTCTGGCTGTTCGGTTTCGGGCTGTACAATCTCCAGCGGCGCGTTCTTAGCCGAAGACAGATACGTCCCATCAAAAAGCGTATCCACGACCCAATCCGGGAGGAACGACAGATCTTCTCCCAAATCCTCGCGCGTGATGGTCCATACGGACGATTCTCCTGTCTCTGGGTTGAGCGTCAGCTCCTGCACAAGGACCTCTGTGCGCTCACCGGAGGCGGTATATGCAGCCCACCAGATAAAGTCGACGTACACATTCGGATCTCCGGGCGTCGGTTCCTCCGTGCCATATGGCGCATTGTTTAACCGCAGGATCAGCGTATACGAAAACGGCCAGATTTCTTCGTTTTCACGGATGTAGGAAACGATCTGATCTCGTGCAGCAATGAGATCGAAGTCGTAATGGCTGCCCTTGTCCAGAGAGCACAGATCGTTGTCTACCGCATCTTCCCATGTCCCGTGATGATCCATAACCGTATCGATTGCGGCAAAGGAAGCCGGATACTGCGCCTGCAGTCCTGCTGCGTCCGCTTCATGCATGTGTCCGAATGCCCAGATAAACCAAGTCCGGAACCATTCGAGCGGCGTTCCGGCTTCCAGCGCCAGATCTTCCGGGCCAAG
>ENA-ORSI01002913-ORSI01002913.1-human-gut-metagenome-genome-assembly--contig:-NODE-2913-length-11621-cov-2.159779_pt1 | contig 11621 bp, 6 predicted proteins | sample MGYA00242187_ERZ509154 | MGnify/ENA primary metagenome ERZ509154 (study PRJEB26280, sample SAMEA2338627) | human gut metagenome | biome: human gut; feature: human-associated habitat; material: faeces...
AGTAGCTCCAAAGTTACTTGAATGACAAATTATCCCTAAAAAAGAGAGCGTATCAAAAACTAATGTCTTGATACGCTCTCTTTTTTATTATCAGTAATGTCCGGAGTCTTACTTATCTCCGTACATCTTCGCTCTCAATTCTTTAATGTGGTCTGACGTGATATATTCGTCGTATTCCATCATCTTGTCAATGATACCGTTCGGCGTCAGTTCGATGATACGGTTGGCAACGGTCTGAATAAATTCGTGGTCATGAGACGAAAACAGGATGTTTCCTCTATACGTTTTCAGGTTGTTGTTGAATGCCTGGATAGATTCCAAGTCCAAATCCAAGTGGTTGGTAGGAGTATCCAGAATGAGGCAGTTTGCCCCCCTGAGCTGCATACGGGCAATCATACAACGCATTTTTTCACCTCCGGAAAGTACGCTCACTTTCTTCAGTACTTCCTCACCGGAGAACAGCATACGCCCGAGAAAACTCTTCATATACACTTCGTTTCCTTCGCCAAACTGGCTCAACCAGTCCACCAAGTTCAGGTCCGTATTGAAGAAGTCGGTATTGTCCAAAGGCAAGTAAGCGGTGGTGATAGTCACCCCCCAGTTGAAGGTTCCCGAATCCGGTTTTATATTTCCGTTGATGATTTCAAAAAGTGCAGTCATGGCACGCGGGTTACGTGACAGGAATACAATTTTGTCTCCCTTTTCTACATTGAAGTTGACATCGTTGAAAAGCACTACGCCTTCTTCCGTCTTCTTGCTCAATCCGGCAACTTCGAGAATCTGATTGCCCGGCTCGCGTTCGGGAGTGAAGATAATACCCGGATACTTGCGTGAAGAAGGTTTAATTTCTTCTACATTCAGTTTTTCCAGCATTTTCTTGCGGCTGGTGGTCTGCTTACTCTTCGCTACGTTGGCACTAAAACGGCGGATAAATTCTTCGAGCTCTTTCTTCTTCTCCTCAGCCTTCGCCTTCTGGTTCTGCTGCTGACGGAGGGCCAACTGGCTGGATTCGTACCAGAAACTGTAGTTACCGGCAAACATATTGATCTTTCCATAGTCAATATCGACTGTATGCGTACAGACGGAGTCGAGGAAGTGACGGTCGTGGCTCACAACAAGCACCGTATGTTCGAAGTTGGAAAGATATTCTTCCAGCCATGTCACTGTGTCCATATCCAAATCATTGGTAGGTTCGTCGAGAAGGAGGTTATCAGGATTTCCGTACAATGCCTGCGCTAGCATGACACGTACTTTCTCTTTACCACTCAATTCGCCCATCAGTGTGTAGTGCTTATCTTCTTTGATTCCCAAACCGCTCAACAACATGGCTGCGTCACTCTCGGCATTCCAGCCGTCCAGTTCAGCGAACCGTTCTTCCAGTTCGGACACTTTCAGTCCATCTTCGTCTGTAAAGTCTTCTTTAGCATAGAGTTCTTCGCGCTGTTTCATGATATCCCACAACACGGTATGCCCCATCATTACGGTATCCATAACGGTAAAAGCATCCCATTTGAAGTGGTCTTGACTCAACACGGAGAGACGCTCGCCCGGTCCCAGAGCAATCGAACCGGTAGTCGGATCCAAATCTCCGTAAATCGTACGGAGGAATGTAGATTTTCCCGCACCGTTTGCGCCGATAATACCATAGCAGTTACCACTCGTAAATTTCAGGTTTACGTCATTAAACAACACTCTTTTACCAAACTGTACCGAAACGTTTGAAACTGTAATCATCTTACCTATTTACTATTTAACTATTTACACTTTTCAATTTGAGTGTGCAAAGGTAGACATTTAAAATGAATAATGAACTATCCCGTATGTGCCAATCTGACATAAAAGTATTACCTTTGCAGAGTTTTTTGGCAAAAACACCAACTTGGCAAAGTTTTTGCACGTGATTTTGATATTATGAATAAAAAACAGAAATAGATATGGACCCTAAAGAAAAAAAAGTGAAGGAAGAAGAACTCAACGTTGAGGAAACTCTGAATAACGCGGAAGAACAACCGCAGGACGAACAAGCGGAAAATGCCGCCCCGATGACTCACGAGGAGGAATTGGAAAAGGAACTGGAGACGGCTCAGGAGACCATTGAGGAGCAGAAGGATAAATATTTGCGTCTCTCCGCCGAGTTCGACAATTACCGGAAACGCACTATGAAGGAGAAAGCGGAACTGATCCTGAACGGTGGCGAAAAGAGCCTTAGCAGTATTCTTCCGGTGGTGGATGATTTCGAACGTGCCATCAAAACGATGGAAACGGCTACGGATGTCCAAGCTGTGAAAGAAGGTGTCGAACTGATTTATAATAAATTCATGGCTACCCTGGCACAAAACGGTGTGAAGGTGATCGAAACGAAAGACCAACCGCTGAATACTGATTACCACGAGGCTATCGCCGTAATTCCCGCACCGTCGGAAGCACAGAAAGGTAAAATTCTGGATTGCGTACAGACGGGATATACATTGAACGATAAAGTACTCCGTCACGCCAAAGTGGTAGTTGGAGAATAAGAAGAACTTGAATCAATAAAAGCATGGCAGAGAAAAGAGACTATTATGAAGTACTGGAGGTAACGAAGACAGCCACAGTAGAAGAAATTAAAAAAGCCTACCGCAAGAAAGCGATTCAATATCACCCCGACAAGAATCCGGGTGACAAGGAGGCAGAAGAAAAGTTCAAGGAAGCGGCCGAGGCGTATGATGTATTAAGTAACCCGGATAAGCGCTCGCGTTACGACCAGTTCGGCCACGCAGGAGTGAGCGGTGCGGCAGGTAACGGTGGTCCGTTCGGCGGTTTCGGTGGCGAAGGTATGTCTATGGATGATATTTTCTCCATGTTCGGTGACATCTTCGGAGGTCGCGGAGGAGGATTCGGTGGTTTCAGCGGATTCGGCGGCGGAGGAGGTTCGCAGCAGCGACGGTATCGCGGAAGTGACCTGCGCGTAAAGGTGAAACTGACGTTGAAAGAAATCTCTACCGGAGTGGAGAAAAAGTTCAAGCTCAAGAAATATGTGCCGTGTGACCAGTGCCACGGTAGTGGTGCCGAAGGGGACGGCGGTTCGGAAACATGTCCAACTTGTAAAGGTAGTGGTACGGTGATCCGTAACCAGCAGACTATTTTAGGGACGATGCAAACGCGTGCCACCTGCTCTACTTGTAACGGTGAGGGTAAAATCATCAAGAACAAGTGTAAGAAGTGTAGTGGCGATGGAATCGTTTACGGTGAGGAAGTAGTGACAGTGCAGATACCTGCCGGAGTGGCAGAAGGCATGCAACTTTCTATGAGTGGCAAAGGAAATGCCGGCAAGCATAACGGCGTGCCGGGAGATTTACTGATTCTCGTAGAAGAAGAACCGCATCCAGACTTGATTCGTGACGAGAATGATCTGATTTATAACTTGTTGTTGAGTTTTCCCACTGCCGCTTTGGGCGGGGCTGTGGAGATCCCGACCATCGACGGAAAGGTGAAGGTAAAGATTGACTCAGGTACTCAACCGGGAAAGGTACTTCGTCTACGCGGTAAAGGATTGCCGAACGTGAATGGATACGGAACAGGGGATTTGCTCGTGAATGTCAGTATCTATGTGCCGGAAGCTCTCAACAAGGAGGAAAAGAGTGCGCTTGAAAAAATGGAAGATTCGGATAATTTCAAGCCGAGTACGTCAGTGAAGGAAAAGATCTTCAAGAAGTTCAAAAGTTTCTTCGATTAAGACTTACATAAAAATTTCTTCCTATTAATAATTAAACGCTCCATGAATGCCTAGTGACACATGGAGCGTTTGTTATTTAAAACCCACTCAATACCCCGGATTCTGTACTAGCTTTGTATTCATCACCCGTATTTTCTCGGGAATAGGGAATACGGTAGTATAACCGGTTTCCTCGTTTGGTAATTGAGGACGGCTGTTGTATGCACGAGTAAACATTCCGAAGCGGATAAGGTCCTGACGCCTCCAACCCTCCCAAGCCAATTCAAGCTGGCGTTCGGAAAGTATATTCTCCAAAGTAGCGGGACGGCGAGCGGCCTTCACCCGGCTCCGGACTTGATTCAGCTCGATGTCTCCGTTTTCACCGTTGCGTACTTTAGCTTCGCTCTTCATCAGTAAAACGTCCGCGTAGCGGAACAGGACAATGTCATTCTCCATTAATTTTCCGTCTTTTGTGGCGGTGGGGTCTACTTCATACTTTTTCATACGGGCACCTGCCGTTTGCTCATACGGGGTGTCGGTGATATCCAATGCTACTTCCCAAGGGAGATATACCAAAACAGTACCGTCGTCCAGCTTGATAATGTCTCCTTTCAAGTCATACATTTCTCCTGCAAAATAACAGATGTCGAAGCGAGGGTCTTGGGCAGCTGTCCCATAACCGAAAGTTTCGAGTGCTTCAATCGTTGCACTGGGACCATTCTCACCGCTTAGCCCGTAAGCTTTGGCATGGTTGTAATGACGGGAACGAAAAAGGTATTGCATCTGATTGGTATACAATGTTTTATTCATCGGGATCGTGAATATATTCTCTACGGACGGTTCATTGAAGATAGAGAAGTTAATCTCGTATTCCGGTTCCAGTTTATAATTCATAACTTTCAGTTGGTCGCAGTAGTATATGACCGTCTCCCAGGCATTGAGTTCATTACCGTCTACCATGAACTTGATATTTTTTCCGTCGGGACGTTCGTTGTCCGTCCAGTCGTTATCGGTATAAACTTCGGCATTCAGTGCCAGTTTTGCCAACAAGAAAGTAACCACCGGACGAGTGATACGCCCATAATAAGGCCCGGTCTGATTGCTGTGTACCTCCGAAAGTAATGGAGCCACTTCCTGTAATTCCTTGAATATAAATTCGAATACTGTCTTCCGCTCGCTTTGAACGATGTCTTTCATCGCAGGAGAAGAAGACTGCACCAAAGGCACACGGCCAAACAAATCCAGCAGATAATAGTAGTACATCGCACGCATAGCACGCACTTCCGCTCGATAAGCCGGGAGTTCCGCATCAGAATGGGTTTCTGCGAATTTGTCGATTCGTTCGAGCGACTTATTACTAAGCATTACGACTTTATAAAGATACTCCCATGTAGCTTGAATGGCATCATTCTCAATACCCCAATCATGGAGAAATAATCCCTGCCAAAAGCCACCGTCGTACCAGTCGCCACCGCGCGTAGGGATAATAGCTTCATCAGTAGTGAAAGTATTGAGATCATAGACACCTCTGCCCGTTCCCTGCAATCCCTGGCCGTCGCTGTAACCGCCCACATAAGTATAGAGCGAGGCAACAGCATTGAGATAGACTTCCGAAATGGAATTATACACATCATCTTCGGGCAACTTATCTTTCGGATTTTCTTCCAGAAATTTATCGCAGGAAAACAAGAACGTACACGTAGCAAGCACCAAACTAATCTTTTTCAAATATTCTTTCATCTTCTCATCCTCCGTTAAAAGTTAATACTCAATCCCAATGTATAGGTACGTGCCAACGGGTAGTTACGTTTATCATCCACCCCCAAAGTAGAGTTTACCGTAGAACTGTTAATCATCGGTGATAGCCCTGAATAGCCGGAAATCGTCGCCAGGTTGTTGACCGTGAAGGCAAGACGCAAAGAACGGACGTACTTCTTGAGTTTCTGCACCTTCTCGATTGGTACATTCCAACCAAGCGTCACGTAGTCAAAGTTTACGTAATTGCCTTTTTCCAGCCAATAGTCAGTGGCAGTCTGGTCCTTAATGTTCTGCTTCGGCGCGGATTTCATCACATTGTAGTCAGGGAAGATATTCATGTTCATATACGTCAGTGATGTTCCGTTATAGATTTTATGGCCGAAAGCTCCGTTGATCTGCACCGAAAGATCGAAGCGTTTGTAACGGAAGCTGATGTTCGAACCCAGAATTGTTTTGGGCACGGCTTGCCCTGCCACATAGCGGTCTTCGCCGTCTTCAAGATTGACACCACCACCGTTCAAGTCCGCAATACCATAGGTGTATCCACCGTTCCCGTCGGACACCAGTCCGGTGCTATGAGGCAAATAAAAAACACCTAATGGTTGACCGACCATTTGATAGACGATGTGGTTGTAGCCACCGTGGAAGCCGGCTCCGTCGAGACTGGCAAGGCTCTTGTATTCAGGCGCGGAAATCATTTCGCCGTTGTACATTCCGCTTAATGAGAGAAGTTTGTTACGTTGGAAGGTGACATTGGCATTAATGTTCAATTCCATATCTTTTGTTTTCAGAGGAGTGATACCAATAGCTATTTCCGTACCCCAGTTACGCATGGAGCCGATATTAGCCAGTAAAGTGTTGTAAGTGAAAGGCGGTACACTCACATTATACAGATAAAGCATATCCGTTGTTCGAGAATTGTAGTAGTTAGCGGAAAGTAACAGACGGTTACCAAACAAAGCTACGTCAAAACCTGTATTGAAAGTGTGTTTCACTTCCCACTTCAAGTCGGGGTTCGTATTCCTCAAATCACCCAATGAGACAACGGCAGAGTTGCCTACCGGAACAACTCCGTTCGGCTTTACCAGATTCAGTGTAGTATACGAGTCAATTCCACTCTGGTTACCCGCCAGACCGTAACCGATACGAAATTTCAAATTATCAACCACTGGCAAACGTTTCATAAACTTTTCCTCACTGACTACCCATGCGGCAGATATGGAGGGAAAGAAGCCCCACTTATGATTTGCTCCAAACTTGGAGGAAGCGTCCGTACGGGCATTCAGCGTCAGGACATAACGATCGGCATACGTATAGTTGAAACGTCCCATAAAAGATGCGAGACGGGGTTGTTCGTAGTACGAATTTGTCCCCTCCCACAGACGGACTGCACCGGCTTGCAAATTGTTGTAGCCGAACTTATCCGTGCTGAAATTGCTGACTGTGGTATAATATCCCGTGTACGTTTCTTTCTGGAGTTCGGCTAATGCCAGGACGTCGAAGAAGTGCTTTTTCCAGCCTTTTTTATAAGTCAGCATCATATTTCCGAGGAGGGACTCCATTTTCTTTGTTCCTTTATAAGCCTGCCCGTTCGCCCAAACAGAGGTGGGGAGATATTGCGAATTTTCAACTATATTATAGGTATAGGCACCGAACAGTACCAATTTCAATTCTTTCATCAGATTGAAGGTGAAACGGGTGTGTGTACTGATATGCGAAGTAGCGTCGTCATCGTCCACCTGCATCCATGCCAACGGGTTTGTTATCTGACTGGCGGTAGTGATGCCGTCCCACGAGTTAGTAACGGGATCTTTATGGTTAGGATACGTCGGGTTAAAGGTTGCCGCCGAATAGAAGGTTTTCTGATAGTCAACCAGATTATGATTTTTCAGGATAGAACCGAACATCCCCAGTTCGCAGTCGAAGAAGCCATCGAACATCTTTTGGTTCATGTTCATATTGGAAGTGAAATTCTTCATATCTTCATTCAAAATCACCCCCTGACGATCCATAAAACCAAGTGATACACGGTAGCTCGACGTGCTGGAGTCTCCATAGAAAGCGACGTGATGATTCTGTTGCAGACCTGTCTGTTGTATTTCTTTCTGGAAGTTAGTATTATTACCTTTATCTAAAATAGAGATACCGCGTTCGGAAGCTACGCTACGGAACTCGTCTCCCGACAACATTTTAAGATTCTTGTAGACAGTAGAAATGCCGAAACTACCGTTGTAGGCTACCTGCGTCCTACCCTGCATTCCTTTTTTAGTGGTGACTTCAATCACACCGGAAGCACCACGTGAACCGTATTGTGCCGTTTCGGAAGCATCTTTCAGAATCGTGAAACTTTCGATATCTGTGGGGTAAATGGAGGTCAGCATACTAAGGTCGCCAAACACTCCATCGACAATAATCAGAGGATCGTTACCACTAGTCAGTGAAGTGGTTCCACGCAGGCGCACTGCATCCAGAGCTGCGGGTCCATTCGTACCCCGTTGAATAGTCAAACCCGGTACCCTACCCCGAATCGCTTCCAAAGGATTGGTTACCTGGTCTTTGTTCATTTGTTTCTCCGTAATTTTCTCCACAGAACCGGAGAGGGTTTTCAGACTTCCGGTAGCATAGCCTACCGTTATCAAGGAATCCAAGTCCAGAGGAATGACAGGAATCTTCTGTGCAAATGTATTTCCGCACGAAACTACCAGAAGAAAGCTAAGAAAAGTTAGTTTACCGTGTTGTCGTATCATAACTATCAGTTTTTAAGGTAATAATACAAATATAACAAAAAAAGAAGGAATCTGGTTGAGTAGATTCCTTCTTTTATTGATATTAATAGCCGCAATATGACTCTTTTTTTCGAGTTTTACCGAGGGATTTGCTTACTTCACTATGATTTCATCAGTAAATATCCAGCCACCCAGTTCTTTGCCGGCACGCGCCTGATAACGTACATAGCGTCCCTTGACGGTTCCTTCCCACGAAACATCGGAAAACTTGATTGCTTCTTCCTTGTTAACAACAAAGTCCTGATGCTTCAGTTCCGTAAAAGTGACTCCGTCATCGGAAACTGAAATAACCACAGACGCAGGCAAGAATACTTCAGCTCCCACTACCTGCATGAAAGCTGCTGTGACTGAATGAATAGTGGTCTCGTTTTCCATATCAACGGTTACATCGAGGCGGTTCTTCGAGATAAATCCCTGCCATGCACCGTCACCGTAAGTCCAGTCGCCACGGATACCGTCGGTCAAAGTCACATCACCTTGTGCTGCATAAGAGGAGTTGTAAGGAGCGTTATAGATCACTTTCTTTCCCAATGCCAGATGCGTAAGGGGTTGTAAAGATTCCGGCCGACTTCCGATCTCACTCTTCAAATCGAAAGTGTGATAGCCTTTCGCCTGCAAATCCGTTACCGCTTTCAGGGCACGTGCATGGAAGTCCGGCCATGACTTACGTTCCGGAGCCGACCAGGCAACTTCCGCCAATGCCAGCGTACGTGGATATAGCATATATTCCACGTGTTCGGGAGTCGGGACATATTCAGTAAAGAGATTAACTTGCGCACCATACACAAGTTTCGCTTGTTCCACCGACAATGAAGTAGAAACCGGATTGTAAGAATAGACTTTTTTCAATGGCAAGTATCCACCAATCGCTTCCGGCTGAGAGTACGGAGCATCCTGATAACTATCCAGATAACAGTAGCCACCCGGCGTCATGATAGCCCGGTGTCCGGAAGTTACAGCTGTAATACCGCCTTCTTCTCCCCGCCATGACATTACAGTCGCGTTAGGAGCCAGTCCTCCTTTCAATATCTCGTCCCAGCCGAGCAGACGTCGACCATGATCGTTCAGGAACTTTTCAATACGATGAATCAGATAACTTTGCAGTTCGTCCACGTGAGAGAGATGTTCGTCTTTCATTCTCTTTTGGCATTTCGGGCAAGTTTTCCACGCTGCCATACCGGCTTCGTCACCTCCTATGTGAATGTATTCGGAAGGGAAAAGCGCCATGACCTCGGTCAGCACATTTTCCAAAAAGGTGAACGTTTCTTCGTTTCCGATACAGAAGTCCGCGTTCTTGTAAGGCTCACCCGCGCAAGAGAGTTGCGGATAAGCTGCCAGCACTTCTTCCGAGTGGGCAGGCATTTCAATCTCCGGAATAATCGTGATGAAATGCTGACGAGCATATTCTACGATTTCGCGAATATCATCCTGTGTATAGTAACCTCCGGAAGCTCCAGGCTCGTCGAAACGGAGGTACTTACGTCCGCCGTTCCACCACGTCTTCCAATTGGCGTCAGTACGCCAGGCTGCAAATTCTGTAAGCAAAGGATATTTCTTGATTTCAATTCGCCAGCCTGCCGCATCCGTCAAATGCAAATGCAAACGGTTTAGTTTATAAAATGCCAATGCGTCTATCTGTTTCTTCACAAATTCTTTAGAAAAGAAATGACGGGATACATCCAGCATTAAGCCGCGATAAGCGAAACGAGGACTATCCTGCACTTCAACAGAAGCAATGGAATAGCCTGTTCCCGAAGGCTGAGATAATTGCAACAGTGTCTGGATTCCGTAGAACAATCCCGCTCCCGATGTTGCACGGATAAGGATTCGTTCCGGAGTGACGGACAGGGTATAACTTTCGGGAGAAGGCAACTGTTCGCTCTTTTCGGTTATCAACAGAGAAAGTACGTTCTGCGTATCTTTTTTCTTTCCTTTCTTTAGATGAACCGGTAATGCTTGCAGATAGCTTTCCAGAAGTCGAGCTTCTCCACCTTGAATGTTTGTATAAAGTTTTGTTTTCTCTGAGAGTAAAAAAGAGCCCGTACCCTGCTCTATTTTCAGAGGGACAGGGATTACGGACTGTGCATGAAGAGGATGTGCCGCAAAGCACATCCCCAATACCCATAAGAAAAGACAAACTTTAGTGCATCTATTTCTTATATTCATTAATCTACTGTGATTTCATCTACAAACAAGAAAGCAGGATTTCCTTTGCCTCCATGCCATTCCGGTATTTTACTTTCAGACAAGACAACCACCTTTACATACTGAGTTTTCACCGGAGTGAATGACAATTTATGTTCGTAGATACCATTCTTATCACTTTGTTCCATAGCAGGGTATTCTTCGGAAGCTACTTTGGTAAAGTTCTTACCGTCGTCTGATACTTCTACGGAAAATCCTCTTGCATCAAACACCCAGTCTCCCTTCTCTACGCAAGTAGAAATAGCAACGCTCGAAATCTCGGTAGGTTGCTGAAGGTCGATAGTCATATCCATATCGTTTTTATAGAATGCAATCCAACGACCGGTCTTATAGTTGCCATTTCCTTTCAGTCCGTCTACTAGTGTAGATTCACCTTTAAACATATATTGTTTGTTGACCGGTTGATTAGCTACAATCGGCTTCATGCTGGACTTACTGAAATTGATCTTCTCTGAAATCACACGGCTGTTTCCGGTAGGACGAACAGCGATAGCGGAGAAGTCTGCATTTTCCTTGATTTTCAGGATACCTTCATAAAGCGGAGAAGCGGCAGTAGGTTCCGTACCGTCCAATGTATAGTGGATAGGGGCATTGTCAATGGTAGACAACGTGATGTCCAGTGTACCGTCTGCCGGGTTCGGCGTATATTCGGCTGTTACGTTAAACACATGTTTTGCATAATTGTATCCTTCTGCATCATACCACTTAATCAGTTGCGGCAAACGAGACAGGAAGTCTTCATAGTTCTTCTTGTCGGGAGTAGACCACTGGATTTCACACAATGCAGCCCAACGAGGCAATACCATATATTGCGCATGAGAGAAAGTAGGAATATATTCAGTCCAGAGATTAGCTTGCACACCCTTAATATATTTTTGTTCTTCCGGAGTAAGGGAAGTCGGCATCGGTTCGTAACTATATACTCTTTCAAGCGGCAGATAACCACCAATTCCGAGAGGTTCGTTTTCCGTATCTTTCGTCTGATAATAGTCGAAATACAAATAGGTATTCGGTGTCATAATCACATCGTGTTTCTGTTTGGCAGCTTCGATACCACCTCTTTCTCCACGCCATGACATAACGGTTGCATTAGGAGCCAGTCCGCCTTCGAGAATTTCATCCCAACCAATAATCTGACGTCCGTGGTCGTTCAGGAATTTCTCAATGTGATTGATTAC
>ENA-ORSI01002916-ORSI01002916.1-human-gut-metagenome-genome-assembly--contig:-NODE-2916-length-11612-cov-2.391018_pt1 | contig 11612 bp, 12 predicted proteins | sample MGYA00242187_ERZ509154 | MGnify/ENA primary metagenome ERZ509154 (study PRJEB26280, sample SAMEA2338627) | human gut metagenome | biome: human gut; feature: human-associated habitat; material: faeces...
ATCGGGCAGAAAGGCTGTCCGGTATCCACAGAAAGTGGCCAGCAGAAGCAATTCTGCTGGTATTTTTTTTACTAAAAATCAATAGAATATAGTATAGCTGTCTTACCAAGTGATCACTGCATGAAACGGAGCTTCATATGTTTAATGGCAACTTCCATCATCCACTGGACAACTTAATAAAAGATGACCGCCTGTTCATGATGGAGGCCATTCTCCCATTTGTGGATGACCGTATGAAAGCTCCTCTGGCAATGTACATAAAGATCATGGAACTTCAGACCATATTGAATGCTCTGCGCGATACAAATTATGTAAACTCCTGTGGACTCCACAAAGATATAAACAATCAGGATGATATACTGTCATCCCTTGCTGGGTGTGGATTTCCCGATATCAGGGACCAGTTTGCCAGCATGAAAAAAGCCATGGATATGATGAAGACCATGGAAGCCATGAACACACAGCAATCCACGGATTCTCTGTACCGGCACTATCAAAGCAGAACTGCCTCTGAAACCGAGGGCGAAGAAAACTACGACAACACTGAATCCCAGTCATCCCAGGATATATACAGCTCCGTCAAAGACCTGTTTGAAAAATATGATATGGAGGGATATTAAACATGAATCTTCAAAATGACCCAAGACTAAAAAACATGCATCCGCTAAAAAGGGAAATTCTTCTCAGATTATCCAACTCCCAGTCCACCATGACTCCGGAGCAGATGCTCCCCCAGCTAATGGAGATCAACAAAGAACTGCAAAAAAGGGATCTCTCCTTCAGCAGATCCGAGTCCGAGATCGTTCTGGATGTTCTGAGCGAAGGCATGTCTCCACAGGAAAAACAAAAGATAAATATGATAAAGTCCATGCTGTAAAAAATGCATTTCACTGAATGTAACACAATTTCATTTTTGTAGCTATCAGCTACAGTTTCACATTTTTGTACCTGATAGTTTCTGGCTGGCAATACCGTTATTGGCAGATACTATTTGCATAAAATGTAGCTGATAGATATTGTTTCAGCAAGATGGAGGTTATTGTGATAGATATCTTTGACTTGGGATTGCGGATAAGAAATGTGAGAAAGGCTCATAATCTTACTCAGGAACAGCTTGCCGAGAAAATAAAAGTGTCTCCTCATTATGTGTATGAGCTGGAACATGGATACAAAAGTATGAGTATATATACTCTTGCCAATATCGCAACTGTTCTTGATGCGCCACTGGATTTTCTGGTGTTCGGAAAGGAACCGGCCACCACCCCCGAGAACAAGGATTATATCACTCATGACGATCTTGACAGGCTGGTGGAATCGATACCGCTGTACAAACGTGACAGTGCATACAGCGCACTCAAGAATCTGCTGCCTTATCTGAAATAAATGATAATCCGATATATATTTAACATCAAGAAAGCCACATGGATTTTTCTCCATGTGGCTTTCTCATGTTTATAGTTTTTTTATTTCATAACAATATTCACAATACGTCCAGGAACATAGATCTCCTTGATAACGTTACCTGTGAGCTTGTCGGCGATCACTTCCTTAGCCTTTGCGATAACCTCATCCTTTGGATCCTCCTTGCCGATCGCAAGTGTTGCCTTAGTCTTACCGTTGATCTGTACAGCGATCTCTACTGTTGACTCTACTGTCTTTGCCTCATCGAACTCCGGCCATGTCTGCTGATATACATATCCGCCATAGTTCTTTACTGACCACAGCTCCTCTGTGATATGAGGTGCAACAGGGTTTAACAGGATGAGCAGTGTCTTAAACTCATCTGCTGTAACGCTTCCCTTCTTGTAGAAGTCGTTGAGAAGTGCCATCATGGCTGCGATAGCTGTGTTGTACTTCAGGTTCTCGAAGTCATTTGAAACCTTCTTGATAACCTGGTGCATCTTGGTCTCCATATCCTTGGAGTAGCCCTTCTCGTCTGTCACACTGTCCTGAAGCTTCCATACTCTGTCGAGGAATCTTCTACATCCCTTGACACCATCCTCTGACCATGAAGCTGCAAGGTCAAATGCTCCGATGAACATCTCGTAGGTACGAAGTGTATCTGCGCCATATACATCTACGATGTCGTCAGGATTTACAACGTTGCCTCTTGACTTACTCATCTTCTCACCGTTCTCACCGAGGATCATACCATGTGATGTTCTCTTCTGGTATGGCTCTGGTGTAGGAACTACGCCCTGATCGTACAGGAACTTGTGCCAGAATCTTGAATACAGAAGGTGAAGTGTTGTATGCTCCATTCCTCCGTTGTACCAGTCAACAGGAAGCCAGTACTTGAGTGCCTCCTTGCTTGCAAGAGCCTCTGTGTTGTGAGGATCTGTATATCTGAGGAAATACCATGATGATCCAGCCCACTGTGGCATAGTATCCGTCTCTCTCTTTGCCGGACCGCCACAGCATGGACATGTGGTGTTTACCCAGTCTGTCATAGCTGCAAGTGGTGACTCACCATTGTCTGTCGGCATGTAACTGTCAACCTCCGGAAGGAGAAGTGGAAGCTGGCTCTCGTCGATTGGAACATAACCACACTTATCGCAGTGAACGATAGGAATTGGCTCGCCCCAGTATCTCTGACGTGAGAATACCCAGTCACGGAGCTTGTAGTTGGTCTTTGCCTGACCGATACCCTTCTCCTCAAGGAACTTGATCATCTTCTCCTTTGCATCCTTTACCTCAAGGCCGTTGAGGAAATCTGAGTTGATGAGCACTCCTGTTGCCACGTCTGTAAATGCAGTCTCATTTATATCTACTTCCTCGCCATCCTTTGCAACAACCTGGATGAGTGGAAGTCCGAACTTCTTTGCAAATTCCCAGTCTCTGTCATCATGTGCAGGAACCGCCATGATAGCACCCGTTCCGTAGCTCATGAGTACATAGTCTGATACGTATATAGGAATCTCCTTGCCATTTACAGGGTTGATGGCTGTGAGTCCGTCTATACATACACCAGTCTTATCCTTTGCAAGCTCTGAACGCTCAAAGTCGCTCTTCTTCGCTGCCTGCTCACGGTATGCCTCGATGTCTGACCAGTTGCTGATCTCGTCCTTGTACTTGTCAAGAATTGGATGCTCTGGTGAAACAACCATGTATGTTACTCCGAATAATGTATCGCATCTTGTTGTATATATGCGGAGCTTGTCCTCTTTGCCCTTTACTGAGAAATCTACCTCAGCTCCTGTTGATCGTCCGATCCAGTTCTTCTGTGAAACCTTTACACGCTCGATGTAATCCACTCCGTCAAGTCCTTCAATGAGCTTGTCTGCGTAATCTGTAATCTTGAGCATCCACTCAGACTTAACCTTGCGGACAACCTCACTGCCACAACGCTCACATACGCCGTTGACAACTTCCTCATTTGCAAGACCAACCTTACATGATGTACACCAGTTGATAGGCATCTCCTTCTTGTATGCGAGACCTGCCTTGAAAAGCTTAAGGAATATCCACTGTGTCCACTTGTAGTACTCAGGATCTGTCGTGTTGATCTCTCTGTCCCAGTCAAATGAATATCCAAGTGAGTGGAGCTGTTTCTTGAATCTTGCAACATTGGTCTTGGTTACTTCCTTTGGATGGATCTTGTTCTTGATCGCATAGTTCTCTGTAGGGAGACCAAATGCATCCCAGCCCATTGGATACAGAACGTTGTAGCCCTGCATTCTTCTCTTTCTTGCCACTATATCCAGCGCTGTGTATGGTCTTGGGTGACCTACGTGAAGTCCCTGTCCTGATGGGTATGGGAATTCAACTAACGCATAATACTTTGGTTTTGAATAATCATCTGTAGCAGCAAATGCCTTGTTGTCATCCCAGCCCTTCTGCCACTTTCCTTCAACGACTTTGTGGTTGTATGTCTCAGCCATTTTTGAAAATGCCTCCTTGAAATTTATCTTTTCAGGCTTTATAACGCTTTTTCGCCCGATTCCTCTCTAATCTTAACTATATTAGCATATATGCTGTGTTTTTCAAACTGTTTTTTGGTATAAGCAGCCCGGCTTATTCAAACACTTTCTTGATACTGTCATAATGAAGGAAGATTCCCTGCTCTGCATATTCTTTTATCTCATCCAGCGTTGCCAGTTTAAAACCATCGGTCTCCGCCTCCTGAGGCCTGATATCTATTTCCGAAAAATCTCCAGTAAACTTATAGACATCCACGAAGTAGTTGTCCTTCTCTTCCGGATTATCTCTTCTATATGTAAACTGAAGTCCACCCTCGAAATCACTTACGTCTATGCCTGTCTCCTCAAGCACCTCCCGCCTGACTGCCTCTATTGAGGACTCTCCTGCCTGCACTCCGCCGCCGGATACCTCCCACCAGCCTGCTGCCCATGCCTTGGTCATGACACGCTTTGTTATGAGATATTTGCCCTCTTTATTCTGGAGAACTCCAAGAACCGTAAGGTGATAATCTCCCGGCTTCATGTTCCAGTCATTTCTCTTCATAGTGCGGCCTGTCGGCTGCTTGTTCACATCATAGATATCCCAGTATTCCATCTCTGCTTGTCCTCTTTCTGATTTTTATATTTGTTCTGCCCAGTAACATAATAAATGCTATTTTAAGTTTCTTCAACAATCATTCGAATTTTATGCATAATTATTTATTGCAGTTTACTATAAAACTTAAGCTGTGGTACAATTCAAACTGTTATCAAGAGATTTGACCAGCGCAGGCTGAAGGAGGAAGCATGAACGCTTATGAGGTATTTGCCAGTGTCTATGATGAACTGATGGACAACATTCCATATGATGACTGGTGCACATATATAATAGAAGTTTTGAGAAAATACGGAGTGGACGAAGGGCTCATATGTGAGCTTGGATGTGGCACCGGAGAGATAACGGAAAGGCTTGCGGATGCCGGATACGACATGATCGGTATCGACAATTCATATGAGATGCTTGAGGTGGCAAATGAGAAAAAGCTGGATACAGGACATGAATCCATCTTATATCTCATGCAGGACATGAGGGAGTTTGAGCTCTTCGGCACGGTGAATGCCATCGTGTGCGTGTGCGACAGCATCAACTATCTTACGGAGCTTGCCGACATAACCCACGTATTCAGGCTGGCAAATAACTATCTCGAATCAAAGGGCATATTTATCTGCGACTTCAAGACTCGCCACTATTTCAAGGATGTGGTTGCCGACAGCACCATAGCCGAGGACAGGGACGACGTGAGCTTTATCTGGGATAACTACTACGATACGGAAACCGATATAAATGAGCTGGCTCTCAGCCTGTTTCTCCCAGAATACCCAGAATACCCAGAATCAGGCATTGAGCCGGATGATGAGTGTCCTCTATACAGGAAGTATCAGGAATTCCATTATCAGCGAGGCCTGACCCTTGATGACATGAGGAAATGCGTTGCTGACTCAGGCATGGAGCTCGTCGCCATGTACGATGCATTTACATGGCAGCCAGCCACAGATTCCAGTGAAAGGGTATACGTGGTTGCAAGGGAGACACACCAGAATAACAAACACTATGAATAGGCTTGTCTTATCACCATTCATAATATAAAATGGTGAAGATTGTCCAATATATCATTATTATAATGCGATTATATATAGAGATAACCGGACAGATTTCAAAATGTAACAAAACTAATCAACATAGAATAGCGAGGTATACAACATGAGCGATCATATAATAAGAGGTATGGCGGCGAACAATCAGGTAAGATTCTTCGCCGGAACAACAAGAGATATCGTGGAGACTGCAAGATCTATCCACAACACAAGCCCTGTGGCTACAGCCGCACTTGGAAGACTGCTCACAGCAGGAGCACTTATGGGAGCACAGTGCAAGAACGAGTCCGACGTACTCACACTGCAGATCCAGTGCAACGGACCGATCGGAGGACTTACCGTAACTGCAGACGCACATTCAAGAGTCAAGGGATATGTCAACAATCCAAACGTTATCCTTCACGCAAATGACAAGGGTAAGCTGGATGTTGCCAAGGCTCTTGATCTCGGCGTGCTTTCAGTTATCAAGGATATCGGTCTCAAGGAGCCTTATGTCGGTCAGACACAGCTCGTGTCCGGTGAGATCGCCGAAGATCTTACTTATTACTTTGCGACATCTGAGCAGATTCCTACATCTGTTGCCCTTGGTGTTCTCATGGAGAAGGACAACACCGTCAAACAGGCAGGCGGCTTCATCATCCAGCTCATGCCATTTGCATCGGATGAGCTCATCGATGTCCTTGAGAAGAGACTTAACGAGTTCTCTTCTATCACCAGTCTCCTCGATGCGGGCAAGACTCCACTTGACATCATCAAGGATGTATTTGAAGGATATGACGTTGTAGTGACCGATGAGTTGCCTACCGAGTGGCACTGCAACTGCAGCAAGGAGAGATACTACAATGCGGTACTCAGCCTTGGCAAAAAAGAGATCGCAAGTCTTCTTGAAGAGGGCGAGCCTATAGAGGTCAACTGCCAGTTCTGCAACTCTCATTACAAGTTCTCACCTGACGAACTCAAAGAGATGCTGCTCAAAGCGGCTGCAAAATAATCATTTTTCCGCCATTTGCCCTCATTTTTACAACATTTTTGTATATTATAATTATTGCATTGGTTTTTTCACTATGCTAGAATGTTAACCGTTGTAAAGTAGACTAAATTTGAAAGAAAGAGTGAAAATTATGAAGATAACAAGAGATGATATCAGAAATGTGGCTATCATCGCCCACGTTGACCACGGTAAAACAACACTTGTAGACGAGCTCTTAAAGCAGAGCGGTGTGTTCCGTGACAATCAGGAGGTCGCTGAGCGTGTCATGGATTCCAACGATATCGAGCGTGAAAGAGGAATCACTATCCTCTCCAAGAATACTGCCGTAACATATGGAAGCACCAAGATCAACATCATTGATACTCCGGGTCATGCAGACTTCGGCGGTGAGGTTGAGCGAGTTCTTAAGATGGTAAACGGAGTAATCCTCGTTGTTGATGCATTTGAGGGTCCTATGCCACAGACCAAGTTCGTTCTGAAGAAGGCTCTTGAGCTTAATCTTGCAGTTATCGTATGTGTAAATAAATGTGATCGTCCTGAGGCACGTCCTGACGAGGTAGTTGACGAAGTTCTTGAGCTCCTCATCGAGCTCGATGCAAATGAGGATCAGCTTGACTGCCCATTTGTATTTGCTTCTGCCAAGTCCGGTTATGCAACACTTGACTCATCCAAGCCAGGCACAGACATGAAGCCTCTGTTCGACACTATAATTGATTACATTCCTGCTCCTACAGGCGATCCTGAGGCAGGTGTACAGATGCTTGTCAGCACAATCGACTACAACGAGTACGTTGGACGTATCGGTGTCGGCAAGGTCGACAATGGTGTCCTCAAGGTAAATGAGGATCTTGTCATAGTAAATGAGCATGACCCGGACAAGCTCGAGAGGGTTCGTATCGGAAAGCTTTTCGAGTATGAGGGTCTTAACAAGATAGAGGTTAAGGAAGCACAGATAGGTTCTATCGTTGCTGTTTCAGGCATCGCAGATGTACAGATAGGTGATACTCTCTGCTCCCCTGAGAATCCTGACCCAATTCCTTTCCAGAAGATTTCTGAGCCAACCATCGCCATGACATTCATGGTAAATGACTCTCCTCTCGCAGGCAAGGAAGGTAAGTTCGTAACATCAAGACATCTCCGTGAGAGACTTTTCAGAGAGCTGAACACAGATGTCAGCCTCCGAGTTGAGGAGACTGACACAACTGAGGCTTTCAAGGTTTCAGGCCGTGGTGAGCTTCACCTGTCAGTCCTCATCGAGAACATGAGACGTGAAGGTTATGAATTTGCAGTAAGTAAGGCTGAGGTTATCTACAAGGAAGATGAGCTCGGACATAAGCTTGAGCCATTTGAGATCGCTTATATAGATGTTCCTGACGAATTTGCAGGTACTATCATCAACATGCTGAACCAGAGAAAGGGTGAGCTTCAGGGAATGGCTCCTACAGGAAATGGAACCACAAGACTTGAGTTCTCTGTTCCATCCCGTGGACTTATCGGATTCCGTGGTGACTTCATGACAGCTACCAAGGGTACAGGTATCATCAACACAACATTTGACGAGTATCTTCCATACAAGGGTGACATGAGCTACCGTTCAAAGGGATCACTCATCGCATTCGAGTCAGGTACTTCGATCACATATGGTCTTTTCAACGCACAGGAGCGTGGAACACTGTTCATCGGACCTGGTGAGCAGGTTTACGCCGGTATGGTTGTAGGTGAGAATCCTCGTGCTGAAGACATGGAGGTCAATGTCTGCAAGAAGAAGCAGCTTACCAACACACGTTCTTCAGGATCAGATGATGCTCTCAAGCTTTCACCTCCAAAGGTGATGAGTCTTGAGCAGGCTCTTGACTTCATCGACACTGATGAGCTTCTGGAGATCACACCAAAGTCATTCAGAATCCGTAAGAAGATTCTTGACCATACTCTCCGTTACAGAGCCAACAGGAAATAAGGACGGACGAAAAGTCCTTTGAGATAGTGAAGCCCGTACCCTGTAAGGATGTGGATCCATCACGGGATATACAACAAAAGCAGAGACAGTTCACACATTCTTTGTGTTTTGTGTGAGTTGTCTCTGCTTTTTTTGTGCGTAAAACTGTATCTTTTTTGCTTATTTTCCTCTGAATGATTCAACTTTTCTGTTTTTTGTATCTTTCTGGCTTTTTCTTTATGTTTGCGATAATTTTGTGACCTTTTACCTCCTTGTCACGGCGTCTATTGGTCTTAGTTTTGAGGCCCATCTTGCTGGGAAATAGCCTGCTGCCACTCCGAGGATCACGGAGCCGAGGACTCCGGCCAGTGCAAGCCACCATGGGATCATGGCTATCTGGGTTCCTTTTGCAAGGTTGAACATGGAGACGGCGGCTTTATTCACCACTATTCTCACTCCGTAGGAGGATAATACTCCGAGGACGCCTCCGACAAGTCCTATCACTGCGGCCTCCATGAGGAACAGAAGTCTGAGCTCGTCTATGTCGCAGCCGAGGACCTTCAATATACCGATCTCGTTTACCCGGTCGAATACAGAGGTCGTCATGGTGTTGCTTATTCCTATGACAGCCACAATAAGTGCTATCATTCCGATTCCGCCGAGAAGAAGCTGTATCATCTTGAGGTACTTCTGTATCGTGTCCAGATATTCCTTGGAATTCTCTGTCTGATACCCCATGTCCTGAAGCTTTTTTACCATCGCATCGACGTTATTTATATCATCTACGATCACCACCGCTGATGTGTAGACAAATTCACGGTAGCTGTTGCCATTGCCATCCACCGGCTGACCGTAAAGCTTGCCATCGGCGCTGACCTTTCTGAGCAGGCTTTTCAGTGAATCCATATCACAGTATATCGTCTGAGACTTCTCGCTGTAGCTGTCAGAGATGTCCAGCGATTCGTCAGACTCTTCATCCTGAACTGCACTGTCATAAGAAGTGTCAGCAGAAGCATTGTCAGAGCTGTTATCCGTATCTCCATCAGATAAAACCCCGGCGAGTTTCAGTTTGAATATCCTGTCACTTTCACCGCTCCATCCGACGGTCGTGTCAAATCTCTTTCCGACAAGGGATGCAATACTCTTCTTCTCTCTCTTCTCGTAACTGTCAAATGTCTTTTGATTGAAGAACATTTTGCCCACACTGCTGCCCGAGATCAGTTCAGGTGTCCCATGTGAAGAATTGCTGTTTTCCCCATAGGCCAGACTCCAGCCACCAAGCTCATTTCCCGGCACACCCACAAGATTGCCAAAGTATTCATACTCCCCATACTTCATACTCACAGGCACCTCATACAGAGGATAACAACCATCTACATTTGCAAGATCTGTCAATGTAGATATCGTTCTGTCCGTTATCATTCGATCCTTATGCTTACTTCCGGTCTCACTGTATATCGTTATCTGGTTGACACTTCCACTTGCAACCGCAGAATCTATCATCTCGTTCTTGACTCCGATTCCCACAGCCAGAAGTGCTACAACCGATATAACACCTATCATCACGCCGAGAACGGTGAGAAATGTTCTGATCTTTCTTCTCTTCATATTCATAAGACACAAATGCCATATCCACCCCATACAATCTATCTCCTTATAAACTCTCTCTCCGTGACCGGAATCTAAAGTTCATCAAGAATCTCCTTTTTTCTCCTGTGCTTTCTTATCGCACATATACAGAACAGAGCTATCACTATAACCACAACAATTACACCATATAACACCTTTTTATCACTGCTTTTTGTGCTGTCCTTTATCTTCTCTACATTGTCATACACCGGAGATTCCACAGTCGCCTTGAAATTCCCCTCAATCGTCGTCTCATTCCCCTCTTTGTCCTCATATGTAACTATCACCTTTGACATATCACCGCTCGCAGCAGTCGTCGCCACGGCATTCGTGAGGCTATCTATGCTTCCGCTCTTTCCAGACTCTATATTGCCTATATACGTCTCAATCTCCTCCATACTTCCCAACAAGCAATTTTCAACCGACGCACCGCAGGGCGGGAGGGCGAAAATACGGAAAAGGGTACTCTTTTCCTATGCTTGCTAAGAAAGTTTTTTCCTCACTTATCACTACAACGGAACTCCAAGTATGCCAAAAAGCGCAAAAGAAAAACGCCGCAATTCTGCGGCGCTTCATTCACTTTATGCAGACAAAAACGAGGGAACTTTATTCCCCCGTCCTGTCATTGTTGGCTTCCTCTATGCCTTTTGCAGTAGCAGACATGATTTTTAAGTCTGTTTCGCTCATTGTGTCAAGCATGGTATCGAGCTGACGGCGGCGTGTGGACTTCTCTTGTTCCCGTTCCGGGAAAAAGAACTGGTCTACTGATACGTCAAGCAGGGTTACAAGCTCATACAAAATCTGTAAACTTGGGTGCTGCCCGCTGTTTTCAATGGACGCGATATACCGGGGCGCAATATTCAGTGTGTCGGCTAACTGATTGCGTGATATTCCCTTTGCTTTTCTTGCTGCTTTAATGGCTTGCCATCTAATAAAAGAAGATCCAGAAAGCAATAGGCCCTGGTTGATTGCCGTTCCAGCATTGATCCTGACTGTTTCGTTGCTGGCTGTTATGTTCAACGATCTATTTTCGTAAATCTTTTCGCATACAGTACAGCAAAGATTCCAGAATTTCGCCGGACTGTTTTGCGAGTGCATCAAGGTTTTGCCGATCCCCGTTTTTTGCCAACAGAGTCTTTGTTACAGCCTCCTTGTGCTGGAGCAAGACAGCCTTTGTTTTCTTCGAGGCAAAAAGGCACACCCGATCAAAGGCATCAGAGTAGCGCGTAATTTGTTCTTGATTATAAAGATCAGAAAACTCCCCGCTGGCTCTTAGGTAATCGTAATAGGCTGTTACCATTTCTTGAAATAAGAGTTCCGTTTGTTTCGCCTTTCTAGCCCCCCTTTGGGATATGTATGCTGAAAGAATAGAACAAATAGAGACAGCGGCGATTGCAACAACAGAAGAAACAATTGTTACAGTCAGCGAAAATGTGTTCAAAAGATTATTTTCCATGAATATCCTCCTTACGAGGCTATTCTACCAAATCGGGAAGGGAGC
>ENA-ORSI01002922-ORSI01002922.1-human-gut-metagenome-genome-assembly--contig:-NODE-2922-length-11596-cov-3.442856_pt1 | contig 11596 bp, 9 predicted proteins | sample MGYA00242187_ERZ509154 | MGnify/ENA primary metagenome ERZ509154 (study PRJEB26280, sample SAMEA2338627) | human gut metagenome | biome: human gut; feature: human-associated habitat; material: faeces...
GCGCGTTCCGCCTTTGCGACAAAATCGAAAAGCCACGCCTTTTGCTCCGCCGTCTGCTCGTCCGGCTCGTTTATGCCGAACCGGATGCCGTAAATATCGGTGGTGAAATATGTCGTTCCCTCATCGGTATAGGAATCGCGTTCCAGAATGAACTCGTTTGCATCGGTATCTATGTCCACGCGGGTTTTCGAGGCACCGATCGCATCCGTGACAAGATAGCTGCCGAGGAATTTTTCGTTCAGATAAACATCGCACACGCGGTATTTCGGCGTGTACGCAAGCCCGATCGCCGCGGAAAAATCCAGCACCGTCTGATTGCGCAGCAGTGTTTTTTCGTAGCAGTTGGCAAGCAGGCACCATTTTTTGTTCTTGCCCATCCCGAGCAGATCGGTCTTGGAGGAGAATTTGATATTGAAGGGCTTTTTCGCGCCGGAGGAGGTGGAATTCCCGCGGATCTTCACCTTTGCGCCGGTGTCGGAAAGCTCCGGCTCCGTGCCGCCCTTCTTATCTATAACGCGCACCGCGGCTGCGCAGTAATCGCGCGTGACATTTGTCTGTGTCGTGATGAATATCTTCGGAACATCGGTCCGTGCATAAATATCCGCCGCTGCGGCGGGCGTTGCGGCAAGCACGGGAAGAAGCGTAAATATAAGCAGTGCGAGTGCGATATACTTTCTCATTTCAAAAACCTCCGGATATATTATATGTATTTTACCATACCGCCGCCGCATTTGCAACGGCAAAAATAGCGGTTGACAAAACGCCGCGCGCGATATATAATAACCGAGAATAAGGGGATGTCGCCAAGCGGTAAGGCACCAGACTTTGACTCTGGCATTTCGTTGGTTCGATTCCAGCCATCCCTGCCATTGCGGGGGTAACGACTTTTTGAACACTTCAAATTGGAGTTTTCAATTTTCCCCCTATCAAACTATAACAAGAAAACACCTATTTTCAGTAATGAGAATGGGTGTTTTCTCTCTTTATTAAGAAGCTATACTATAAAAAATGTCTTCAATTTGCGAGGGAGTTTTAAAATTCAAACTGCGATGTGGTCTTCGGTTGTTATAATAATCGATGTATTTCTCTACTTCTGACTCCAATTCATCTATGTTGGAATATTCCTGACGATATAATGCCTCATATTTTATTCTTGCAAAGAACGATTCGCAAACTGGATTTTGCGTAGGCGAGCCGAGAGCAGAAAAGGATTGTAAAACATGTAGCTCTGACAAGTATGTTCGGAATGCCAACGCTGTGTACTGTACGCCTTGGTCTGTATGAAAAATAAGCTTGTCTGTTGTATGCCTTGATTGGTATGCAAGAGCAAAAGCTTTTAGAGACAGCATTGTGTCAATTGTTTTAGAAACAGCGGTTGCAAGGACCTTATGGGAATATAAATCAATTACCGCGCAAACAAAGTGAGGCTCATCGCCTACTCTCACATAAGTAATATCACTTGCCCATACCGTATTCGGTGAGGTAATACCATCCAAACCAAACAACCGGTTGGGACGGTTCTTTCTTTTTATCGGAGTTGTATGTGCCTTCAATTCCCTTGGCTTTTGAATAATCAATCCCATTTCCTTCATCAGACGACTAATCCGCGCTTCAGAAACAAACACACCTCTTTGTTCAAGGAGATATTTGATCGGCTTTTTCCCCAATCGATATTCGCTTTCGGTGAAAATCTCTTGGATAATTGGCTTTAAATTTTCATCATTTTTCTCATAAACAGTTTTCGAGCGTTCTGCTCTTTTTCTGTTGTAATATGTGCCTCGCGGTATTCCAAACGCCTCTGACAAAACGTGAATTGAATACTTATCTCGCAAACTATCAATTGCTTTGACCTTATCTTCTGTGGATGAGACCGGTGTACACAATGTAAGTCGTTGCACTTCCAAAATCTGCTCCAGCTTCTTTGCATGACTTTGTAAACGATTCAGCGTCATAGCTTTAGCGGCATGAGACAAATCAAAAAGCCCTTTATGATACTGCTGCTTCCAAGCAAACAGCGTGCTCTCAGGAACATGGAACTCTTGCAGTGTTTCCTTTACCGTATGGTGATCCAGATAGAATTTTACGACTTGTTTCTTGAATACCATGGTGTACTTTTGATTTGACATTTTATTGCCTCCTGCTGAACAGCTAAATTATTACATCATTATACACCCAATTTATGAACTCCACTATATTTTTGGAGAAAAATAAGAGTTAATCAAGCAAGTTCTCGCTTTTGACGGCGAGGGCAATTTACAACGGATGCCTTGATGTTGTACAACATCTTCAAAAGCGCTTGACAAGGGGGGTTAATTTGGGGTATAATATATAGTAGAATACTGTAGATAAGGGGGATACTATCATGGCTACGAATGAAACGTTTGAAAAGCTTGTCGAATTGACGGCAAGGATCAAGGAACTCCCAAAAGGTTATATATCAAAAAAGACGATAGGTGGTAAGATATATTACTACCACCAGTGGTCGGAAAGCGGAAGCAAGCAGAGCCGATACATCAAGGACGATGAGGTCGAGCCGCTTGCCAAATTGATCGACGAAAGAAAAGAATTACAGACGCAGGTCAGCGCCTTGAAAAAGGCCTCAACAAAGAAAACCAAAAGAAACGAGGTGAACGTAATGAAATGTATTTTGATGCACAAGAGAACGCAGGTTGCTTCGATAGAGCTTGATGACGCAACCGGTTTTATTCAGAAGATCGGTGAGATATATGCACCGGAACATTTGCCCGTCGGTATTCATGTCAGACACGGAGTAGCTGATCGAACAGAACTCAATCAGTGGTGGACAGATAGATCGATTCCTGCCAGCCGAAGCGGAATCCGCGAGGCTCTCGAAATACTCGAAATCGCAAACACAAAGCTTTTGCTTCTTCGTTGCTACGGTTTGAGCTTGTCAGACCAATATTGGATCAAGCCCGACGGAAGTGACTTGACTTGGGAAGACGTTAACTTCTTTGATAATTCGTTCTCCGACGATATCGGTGACGTTCTGTTCGGCGCTCCCAAGAAAGATAATGCACTGAATTTCTCATCTCCCGACAATACTTCGGATGGCTTCTTAAAAAAGCGTTGGAAGATCATAGACGGAAAGCGTTGCTTAATCAAAGGTGGCTCCAATCCGTTCCGTCAGCAACCGTTCAATGAAGTCATTGCAACAAAGATTATGGAACGGCTTGATATTCCACACGTACCATACACGCTTGTTTGGAACAAAGAAGCACCTTACTCGGTATGTGAAGACTTTGTGGATGAAAATACGGAGCTGATTCCTGCATGGCGCGTTATGATGACACAAAAGAAAAATAACAGCACGTCGGTTTATCAACACTTCGTCAATTGCTGTGGAGCACTGGGTGTAGCGGATGTTGTTCCATTCCTTGACCGCATGATTACGCTTGACTATATCATTGCGAACGAAGACAGACACTTCAATAACTTCGGCTTGATCAGAAATGCCGAAACGCTTGAATGGATTGGTATGGCGCCCATCTACGACAGCGGTTCATCCTTGGGATATGATAAGCTGCCTGGACAGATGAAATTCGAAAAGGATGTGGGGTGCAAGCCGTTCAAGAATCACCACATTGAGCAGCTGCAATTGGTTCAGTCCTTTGAATGGCTCGATCTCTCAAAGCTGGATGATGTCGAAGATATTATCAGAGAAACGCTTGCCTTGGATACGGATGAAAATTATATCGACGAGTATCGTATCAACGCCGTAGTAAATGCGGTTAAGCGCAGACTCCAAAACTTAGAACAAGTGATCAGGGAGCGTCAAAGGAATGTCTTTATTCATAATAACACTTCTACGGAAGACGACGTTGAGAAAAATATTGCCGAGGATTATTCTGCCAAATGACACTGAATCAATTCTGCTCCCAATCTTATACCCAAAAGGAGTTTAGCACATGGCATATAACTTTCAAAAACAAATAGACTTTCTCCTTGAATGAGCTTGTCCAAGTATAAGGTACTTGGTTCACCGTGATATGCTTGGCACTCCCGTGGATGAGCCGTTTATGGTTGCGCTCCAAAATAAGATATTGGCACAATCCAACACGCAAAAGCATTTGTACGCACAGCATCCCGATGGATGGTTCTGTCGCGAACTTCACGGTATTGACGGTATGGATTGTCACATCGGTGGACTATTGAATTTAGGTGTTGAAGTGAGTCATCCTGCGATTCAAAAAGCGGTCACGGCGTTACTTACACCCGAAATTGCATCGACACACAAGAATTGGTTTCGCGGCGGTGCGGCTTTGGGTGCCGAGGGATGCGGTGGCGATCGTGCCATCGTTGCCAACATTCTCGCTATGACAAAAGCTCCCGAAGATATTCCCGTTTATGCGGAAGAACTTGCGCGTGCCTTCGAACATCTGTCAGCAGCTTTAACGTATGACTCTATTGACGATTTCTCTATCAAGGGTAAGAACGAGCGTTACTACAAGCCCCACGCAAACGCTCATGGTCAATAAAGAAGCAAGGATAGAATTTCGGAAGCGGCTACCGATAATGAGCCGCAGAGTACAATCAAAGACAGAACCCCGTGATTCCGTATAACATGAAAAAGTTGAACAGCGCATAGGTCGTGTCAAGGTTTATGCGCAAATACATCACGCGCTCCGTATTTGCCTTCATGATTTTCACCTTAACATATTGATAAAATAATGCGATTCTCCATTAAGATAATGCCTTAAAAATGTTTCTACAAACAACCGTTCAACATAATTATCCTGATAATCACAGGCTTCTCTATTATCTCTACAGAATAGTTTTCCTCCGCATTGTACCAAATTGTTGCAACGCGAACAATCACTATCAGAAAAAGGCGAGTATGTTTTTATTGAAGGATACACTAATTCTAATATGGAAGGATTCTCAATCATCGTTTCAATATGCACATCAGCCTGTTTATGTGGCATAGCATCACATACAGTAACCATTCCATCAGAATGAATCTTACACGAATAAGGAGCGTAACCTTGGCATCGTTTAACTCCTGATTTTGTGCAGTGATAGATAGGGAATCCGTGTTTAATCAGTAGGTTGATTCCAATTGTAGAGTTCCATATTGCAAAGTCACGGGTGGATATATTATTAGTAAAGCAGGATTTGCAATAATAATCATCGATCCTCGCTGTTAACACCGATTTTATATTTGGTAACATTTCACGAATAAATATCAAAAACTTTTCAAAATCGTTAATATTATTGTGGGATATGTTATACCTTAGTGTAATAGATTCTGAACTTAAAGTGCTAACCTCCTCTAAATTACGTAATATACACTCAAAAGAGCCACTTCTCATGTTGTTATGATCATCTGGCAGCGAAAGACAAACAAATATATCAATATTTGGAATTCTACATATTAGTTCCGTCATCGCTATTGTACCATTCGTATCTAAATGGACATACAAAACTATATTTCTATCATGGCAAAAAACACAAAACTTCTCATAGCAATAAAAAAGCTTATTCATTGAAAGAAGCGGTTCTCCGCCAATAAAACGCAGAAAGAGCTTTTTGAAGGAGCATTTATTATAGACCGATGAAGCATAATCAATAATCATGTCAATTATTGATTGTGATATTTCGCACCTACTCCCTTTATCAGCCTGATAGCAATAAACACAAGATAGGTTGCATACGTAATTTAGCTCAATCGTTAATGTGACAGAATCTATATCGTCCGTAAGCACCTCTTGAGTTATTGGTACAACTTTCATCCCGTTTTGAAAGACTTCAGCTTCCAAAAGAGAATCAAATTGCAATATCTCGCCCGTGAATTTATTGAGCCCAAAGATATTGTTATTTATCTCATGAATAGAAATTGGCGAATCCATTTCCTTGCAAATACCTCAAAAAATCACAAGTCATTCTTGTGTACGGCATAGTATGTTTTAACAAGATCTTTTATGTTATATCGCAAGCATGGGCATGGTGCTTTACCATACTCAATTTGCTTCCGAGGACACCCGCCTAAGCACTGAGGGAAGATATTACAGCTAACGCATTCGGCCCGATGAAAACTATGACTATTAACAAAGAAGTCATAAAGCCTCTCATATTTACCAGAGTTGTAAGATGGATTATTGGTTAATTCTTTCCGCCCAACATCTTCCCAACAGAAAAAATAATCTCCGTCTGGATCAAACAAAAGACTATTTCTGCTTACTGCTTCGCAAAATCCAAACTTCGGTGTTGGCAAGGAGACACAATTAATCATACCAAGTCTAACAGCATAGTTTATTAAGTCAGATTCAACTTTAGCAAATTCTTGCAGTGTATAGCAAAGTGAGCGCTCGGACTCCCCGATAGAATCTGGTTCAATAATAATAGGGGCGAATCTAAATTCAAATTCTAATCGACCTGACTCTGCAAAAAAATCAATAACACGATATACGCTGTGTATATTAGCTTTGTTGATATTAATCCTTACTACCGTCTTTATTTTGTTTCGACAATAATCGATATTCTTTATTATTGTATCGAATGTTCCCTCACCATTTCTGGTATATCGAACATTGTTATGTATATCCTTATCACCATCCAATGTTACTTGGAGTAATTTGAATCCTGTACGAGCCATAAAGTCTATTTTCTGCTCGTCCAAAAGGACACCGTTAGTAACAATACTTGCATCAAATTCAATTGAATTGTTGCTACAAAAGTCATATATACTATTCTGCAAATACTCCAAAATCTCCCAATTTACCAAAGGTTCTCCGCCATACCAAATCAAAGACAAGTGCTTAACTCCGTCTTTCATTATTTTATTGCATAGCTGATCTATGATACGCGTACATGTATCCATGCTCATATTGCTCCTATGAGTACCCTGTTCATAGCAGTATGAGCACCTTAAGTTGCATAACGTTGTCGGCGCAATCACAGCCCGAATATAGCTTGATGTGTTTCTGAAAGCCCAATATTTTTCAACCAAATCAGAAAACTCATCCACATCATCTTTTACGAGATAGCCCAAATTAGAAAGTTGAGTGATAAGGGATATTCCCTCCGCAGTTGGCTCGTGTGTATTTTCAACCAAAGAGAAATAACTGATCTTTTCGTGTTCGTCTAAATGTACTAACCCTGTGTTAAGAGTGTTGAAAAGAAGCATTCCGTTATCTGTTGGAATCTCTATTGTAAATGCGGATTTTTTCATTAACTGCGTTCCCCCTTAAACAATGCCTGAAATTTCGTGTTCATAATAATATCCTTTGGATAACCGTGTGCAACCACTTCTCCTTGCTCAATGAGATATACATAATCAAACTTGCTAATGTTATCTTCCGAAAGGTTGTGTGTTGCTATCAATACTGTTTGGCTTTCAGAATCAAGGAGTTGATTCATAACATTGCGCACATGGTACTGATCAAGTCCGGAAGTGGGTTCATCAAATAGAACGACATCCTTTGATCCTACAATTGAGCGCGCAAAATCAAGACGCTTTAATTCGCCGCCAGACAAACCGATACTGCTTTTGTCAATCGTTATATCTACCTTGCCTCCGGTTCTTTGATACCAGCTTAATAGATCGGCTTTGTTTATCGCGTTTTCGATGGCGTCTTCCTTATAATCTTTGAAAAGCGCAATATTGTCTCCAACAGATGCTGAAAAAACAACCGTATTCTGTGCAACATACAAAATATCTCTGTGAGATAAGTGATTGTTATTCTCCAAATTTCGATCATTTATTGATAGATGACCTTCATCCGTATGAAGTATTCCCGCAATAACCTTTAACAAGGTCGTTTTGCCGCTGCCGCTGCTCCCGATCACAGCTATTTTTTGGCCTCTTTTAATATTGAGAGAAATATTCTTTAAGATATAGCTTTCGTTTCTGATTACAGAAACACTGTCCAGCGATAAAGTGTTAATGACAGGATCATTAGCTTTGTACTCATTTGCAGAGTGTTCAGAATTTATAAAGCGCAGCAAATCTTTTAATATTGCATTTCCGGAAACAATTTCTGCATAATATTCGCTGATGATTTGGAAAGGCCCCGCGATCATATTCATGAGTGTGGTTAATGCAATCAACTGAGGAACGGCAATTGAGCCCTTAAATACAAATACTCCGCCGACAACCCATGCCCCGATAACCACAACGTTGCCCATGCCGTATGACAAAGACATAGAAACTCGTTTCCACATCAGCGAATACTTCATGATTTTTGTGATTATTGCATTTCTTTTCTTGTGATGTGAGTTGAGCTCCGCCTCGCTTCCGAAGATTTTTATTGTCTGAAATCCCTCCATCATATCATTCAAAAAATCAAGGTATTTCGCCCTTTGAGACAGCGCCTCTCTATTGGTCTTTTCAAGCTTGTTTTTTAATAACCTTGGGATGAAAACAGGAGGAGCACACAAAACGATGACAATTACCGTCATGATCGGTTGAATAAGCGTGGTTGCAATTAGAGCGAATATCAGCGAAAAAATCTGCGCAATCACCATTAACATTCCATGAATATACTCGGTCTCTATTGCATCAATATTATTGTTTAGAAGCGAAAGATAGTGAGCATCTCCTTTTTCATCTTTTTCTTCTATACTGCAAGCGAAAATGCGCTCAACAACAGAATCTCTCAACATCTGAGATAGTTTTTTCCTAAGGACGGTTCCAGTATAACTTGATGAAAAGTCTAAAAAGACATCTGCCAGTAAATACAACACAGCAATACCAATCACAACATACATAGATTTAGCTTGGTGACCCATTGCTGCATCCGTAATGTGTTGGAGTAAAAAAGCCAGCGATACACTTATACCAGCCCATACAATGTTTGAGGTGAAAAAGAAAAATAACTCTTTCTTACACTTTTTCAAATAAGTTCTTATACCGTTTCGCATTAGATCCGCCTCCTCTGAAAAAATAAAATGGCTATGATATAGCGATTAGTGCCACAACATAGCCATAAAAGCTGATGCCGTTAGTTGTTGTGATGCTACGTCAATCACGAAGATTGGACTTACAATAAAACCTATACAACAAAGTTTTAGGCAATAGCAAAAACGGATTTATGCGGCGCTTTGCTGTGTGTCTTTTTCATTAACTTCAGACACAAGAACAGTAACTGTACTATGACTTGAAAATTTATTTGCTCCACACGCAACAACAGCAAGTTCTGAGGGTTTGGAAACAATAGTCATGGTAAACCTCCTTTCAAATTATTCATTAACCGCATCAGCATTTTTAACTGAGGTACCATCCGTATAACAAAAACGGGGTGTAACCGTGTGTTCAGCCAGTACAAAGGTTGCAACATTAACGCGGTGACCGATTGTAGCAAAGCTTTCCATAGCTCCAGTCGTCATTACAATCCCCTCTGGCATTGCTACTGCGTATGTATCCGCTACACCCCCAACAGAAGCGTTATACACAGAAACAGAGGAATACTGGGAAATATCAGCATCAGATAAAACACTTGCTGGAATTTCTGCACTTCCCTGCAAACAGTTAGGGTGGGTTTTGTTGATAACTAGACCATAAACCATAGATGATAATCTTTGTCGCACAATTGTTGAGCGTGATTCTATAATCTTGTCATCAGGCGTATTTTCGTTGAGCATTATTTTCTTAGAGTGATATTGTAATTCTATCTTCCAATACTGATTATTGGTATTTGTTTCCGGATCAAATCCAATATCTATTATTGGCCAAGCATCTTCACCATAAAGACTCAGATTTTTGGCAGTCAAATAGGATTCCGAAATAATGCACGTTAAATCACCAGAATTAAAAAAGTGCGCAATACTTCCACAAGCTACAGCGGTATCACAATGCTCGTCTGAAAGGGCAATGGTTCTAATTCTATTCACCGCAGAGTTTTTTCTGATACGTGTGACAATTATCTGCTCATACTCTTGTATATCCGCAGCCTTCAGAAGCTCCTTGGGAAGAAGAAGGCCTTCTCGCTTGGACAGCTTATCTGTACACTCAATAACAAGATTATGAATCGCGCTAAGCTTATTTTTATGGATTGTACTCAAGTATCGTTTCTCCTTTAACTATGTTGTTTTTTTGTTTTACCCAAAGATAACATTGCTGCCAATTTCCAATGTTATATTGCTACTGCCTGCAATCGTCGCCTTGTGGTCTTAATGCCGCTATTCGTCATCTTTCCCGCGGTTTTTCCGAAAGACTTCGCCATATGCTTTATGGTTCTGGCTTACGTTTCCCTTGTCATAGATTGCTGAGGATAATTTCCTGCAAGAATTGTGTATCATTTTTATCTAATCTCCGCAACCCGTTTGGGCGCAATTTTAACAATATATTTTCTTTTGAGACATAAAACGGCTTGAATTTAACTTGGTTGAATTTGAGGAAACAATGCATTCCCACGCGAACATATCACGCTCTCCTTACACCAGTGTTGTTCTCACTATTACACTCTCTCCATAAAAATGAATAACCACCGCCATTCACAGCGGTACACAGGCAGTAAGTCTTGAAAAGGATTTGCTGCTTTTTTATGTCCATCTTTGGCCTCTCAAAAATCCGATTGCACTACCGATGTAAGTAGCAGAGCAAGATTCTACCGAGGTGCCATAATTCGCTGTCCGCTCATTCTGCCCCATCGGAATCTTGTTGGGGAGTGCCTTCCCCAAACCCTGCTGTTGCGGCTTACGCCGGAGAGAGCGCCGAAGATCAAACCATTAAGAATTTGTGAACATTGAAAAACAGCCCCGTACTTTTTGCCGTTTTTTCTTTAGGTATTTGAGGAGATATTTACACGCGCCCGCTACATGGGCGCAGAAACAGAAAGGAAGTGAAGCCCATGCCCCGCAAACAGTACGACACGCCGCGCCGAAAGCGGGTAGTCAAAACCCGGCTGACCGAGGAGGAATACGCCGACTTTGCCGCCCGCCTTGCACCCTACGGTATCAGCCAATCCGAGTTTATCCGCAGAGCCATTCGAGGCGCAAGCATCCGTCCCGTTGTCACGGTTTCCCCGGTCAATGACGAGCTGCTGTCCGCCATCGGGAAGCTGACCGCCGAATACGGGCGCATCGGAAGCAACCTCAATCAGATCGCCCGGACGCTGAACGAGTGGCACAGCCCCTATCCGCAGCTTGCCGGGGAGGTACGCTCGGCGGCTTCCGACCTTGCCGCCTTGAAGTTTGAAGTTCTTGAAAAGGTAGGTGAAGCCGTTGGCAACGTTCAAGCATATCAGCTCTTAGAACGCCAACTACGGCGACGCAGAAAAATACCTGACCTTTGCACACGATGAGTTTTCCATGAAGCCCACCCTTGATGAAAACGGGCGGCTTGTGCCGAGGGAGGACTACCGCATTTCCACAATGAACTGCGGCGAAGAAGATTTTGCAATCGCCTGTATGCGCTCCAATCTGCGGTATGGCAAAAATCAGAAAAAGGAAGATGTAAAGAGCCACCACTATATCATCAGCTTTGACCCACGGGACGGCCCGGACAATGGGCTGACCGTTGACCGTGCGCAGGAGCTGGGCGAGAGGTTTTGTAAAGAGCAGTTCCCCGGACACCAAGCCCTTGTCTGCACCCACCCGGACGGGCATAACCACAGCGGCAATATCCATGTGCATATCG
>ENA-ORSI01002925-ORSI01002925.1-human-gut-metagenome-genome-assembly--contig:-NODE-2925-length-11582-cov-2.847922_pt1 | contig 11582 bp, 10 predicted proteins | sample MGYA00242187_ERZ509154 | MGnify/ENA primary metagenome ERZ509154 (study PRJEB26280, sample SAMEA2338627) | human gut metagenome | biome: human gut; feature: human-associated habitat; material: faeces...
GCCAAGTATTCAAATACTTTATTACCAGTCAATCCGGATTGAGTTAATGAGAATTTATTATCAACCTTAGGATCATAAACTTCGAAATCCGAGGGGAATTTCACTTCCGGTGTATCTATCAACTTCATATTCCCCGTACCCGAAAGCACTATTTTTACAGTAACAGCATCACCTGTTTTCACTGTTTTAGAATTTATTGATGATGTCAACGAAAAATCACCGACTGCACCTCCAAAAGATTCCGGTTTGTTGGTCGGAAGAGGCACAACTTCAATGCTAACTTTGGGTGTAACTATTTGTTTACGTATGGATACATAAGCAGATCCCCCATTAAAAAATGCATCAAAAGGATCGATATTACGATTCGGCTGTTCGATAATACCTGTATATGTGATGGAGGGAATTTCTAACTTGCCAGTTTGTTGCGGGAACAAAACGTATTGACTCCATACAAGAGTTCTGTAATTACGTCCTTGATAATGTTCCAACGAAAATGTTTTGTTGCGAGGCAATGAAACTTCCTGGGTATGAAATCCTTTCAAATCCGGCATTTTACCACCCTGAAGTTCTGTTAAATTTAATACTGTATAGATTTTATAAGTCAACAATATTGCCTCTTGCTCATGCACCTTTGTTTTATTGACTGTCGCAGTCATAAACAAATCCTTATTGGATATATTTGATGATGCTGAAGAACTTGAATTTCCTTGCTGAGAAGTTCCTCTTCCACCAATGCCATTACTTTGATCTGGCGGTAAGACCTTAACTGTAACAGAATTGGATTTATATTCCTCTCCATCGACTTTTATTACAGCACCAGGAATCGTGAAAGTACCTTCTTTTTGTGCAGAGAGTACATAAGTATAAGTGAGTGAACTACTCGAGGATACATTTCCATTAATAATCTGTGTACTAGTCTGTTGTGATCGACTTGGTCCCATCAAAACTTCAAAATCAGTAATAGACGGAGCTCGAAAATCTTTCACTTTCATAGTATTCACTGTAAATGTCAAACGAAATTGCTCGCCACTTATTACAACATCGGGTGCATTGGCCGTAAACTCTACATTGTCAGCATATAACATTCCAATGCTTACAACCCATAGCATTATCAAGGAAACTATTTTTTTCATTTTCGCGAACTTTAAGTTTATATGGTTACCAATCTTTGTCATACTTCTTACCACGCATTTGAAGCTGTTTTTTCACTTTTTCTTGTACGTCCTTTTCATCTTGCATCACCGCATTCAACAGTTGTTCTGCATTTTCCTTAGACATTTGATTTTGTTGCTGCTGTTGTTGCTGTTGCTGAGAATCCTGTTTCTGCTTTTGCTGTTCTTGCTCCTTCTTTTGCTGTTGCTCTTGTTCGTCTTTCTTATTTTCTTCTTTATCCTTATTTTGTTGATTTTGATTTTGTTGCTGCTGTTGTTGATCTTTCAGCATTTTTTGGGCAAGTGCAAGATTATACCGAGTTTCATCATCATTTGGATTATTGCGTAGTGACTGTTTGTAAGCTTCAATACATTGGGAATATTGCTTCCCTGCTTGAAGTATTACTCCCGCATTGTGATAAATTTTTGCTAACTTCGCTTTGTTCTTTTCAATTTTTGATGCTGCTTCATACTGTTTCATTGCATCTTGTGCTTTTTGTTGCATCAGCAAAGCATTTCCTAGATTATACATGGCTTCTGTTGAACCAGGATTAGCATCTAACGCCTTTCGATATTCAACTTCAGCTTTGACAAATAGACTATCATTATATAGTTTATTGCCGCGTCGGATATGATCACGCTCGTTCCCTTGTGCAGCTGCTGTAATTGAAAAAAAGGCAGCAAACACAAAAACACTTGCTATTTTTATTTGTTTCATATTTCTTTTCATCAGATCTCAACGAAATAACTTAAAGTTCTTAAACAATGGATTCTTTTTCTCTAAAATCAAAATTTCTATGATTAAGAGAATTATGATAATCCACGCTATTGCAGGAAACTGCTCATTGTAGTTGGAATAGACTGCACTTTCCAAATCGCTTTTAGTTAATTTATCAATTTCTTTCTGCAATAAAGATTGCGCAGAACTGGAATTATCGACACGAATATACACTCCATTTCCTGCTTGAGCTATTTCACGACACATTTGTTCATTCAATCGGGTTACAATGACATTACCATCCTTATCTTTACGATAATCATTTGTACCTTCTAATGGAATGGGGGCACCTTCCGGTGAACCTATTCCCAAAACAAATACTTTCATCCCTTCTGCAGCTGCTTCTTTGGCAGCTTCCAAAGCTCCTCCTTCATGATTTTCACCATCAGTAATAATAATTATAGCTCTCCCTACTTTTTCTTGGGGGGTGAAGCTTTTCAATGCTAAGCGAATCGCTTCACCAATATTTGTACCCTGGCTACTAATTAAAGACGGAGAAATGGACTCTAGAAACATTTTTGCAGAAATATAATCATTCGTGATTGGCAATTGTGTGAAAGCATCACCTGCAAAAACAATTAGTCCGACTTTATCATCACGAAATCCACTAACAAGTCTCGAAATCAACGTTTTTGCTTTAGCCAGACGACTTGGTATTACATCTTCTGCCAGCATAGAATTAGAAATATCGAGTGCTATGATTGTCTCAATGCCACTACGCTTTATCTTCTCCATTTTTGTTCCAAACTGAGGACGTGCCAACATCACAATCGCCAAACCTAATGCAACCCATGTAATCCAAAATTTCACAGCCGGACGATAAGTCGACACTTCAGGCATTAATTCCTTTAATAATTCCAGATCACCATATTGGCGCATCCTTTTCTTTCTACGATAATCCGAATAAACGTAGAATATCACCAGAAGAGGAAGCAATATCAACAAATATAAAAAGTTAGGGTCTGCAAATCGAAACATAGTATCTGTCTCCTATTATTTAAGGTATTCGTTTTAATATTGAATGACGAAGAATTATTTCAAGCAGAAGAACTCCCACCAGAATCCATGCGAACAACTGATAATTATCTTCACGCTTGCTGAATTCCTTTACATTCAATTTAGTTTTTTCCAATTTATCAATTTCTTGATAAACTTCTTCCAACTTCGAGTTACTGCCAGCTCGAAAATAGCTTGCATTCGTTGTGTTTGCTATTTGAGTTAAAGTTGATTCATCAATTTCAACAGGTACTTGCATATATTGCACGCCAGCATATGTCGGCACAGGATAAGGAGCAGTTCCATTTGTTCCTACACCAATAGTATAGACCCGGATGCCAAAGCTTTTGGCTATTTCTGCAGCTGTCAGTGGTGATATATCTCCTGCATTATTTGTTCCATCTGTCAACAAAATAATTACCTTGGACTTAGCTTTGCTATCCTTGAGGCGCGACACAGCATTGGCAATACCCATACCTATAGCTGTTCCATCAGAAATGAGTCCTCGCTGAGCTATATCACATTTAATGTTTTGAAAAAGATTCAGCAACACGGTATGATCAATAGTTAACGGACATTGCGTAAAACTTTCGCCTGCAAATATGGTTAAACCTATATTATCGTTCGGACGTCCATTTATGAATTGTGCCGCCACTTTTTTAGCAGCTTCTAGACGATTAGGCTGTAAATCTTCAGCCAACATACTTGTTGACACGTCAACCGCTAACATAATGTCAATACCTTCCACTTCTGTGTTTTGCCAGTTATCCGTAGTTTGCGGCCTAGCCAAAATTATAACAAGCATAACAAAGGCAATAATCCGCAGCATGAAAGGAACGTGCAACAAGTATATCTTATAACTTTTAGGCGCACCTTCATACATATGGGTATCCGAAACCTGAAGTGCCGGTGTCTGTTTCCCTTTATACAATATGTACCATATGATATATGGTATGAGCAAAAGGAGCAGGAACAAATATTCTATATTTGCAAAAACCATGTTTTCTTTATATTAAAAGCATAAATTATAAATATCCCGAACTACAATAACCATCATTGCTATAACAGCTACTATCAATACGATAATAGAGATTAGCAACGATATTTTAGCTCTGCGTGAACGTTTTTCCTCTATGGTTATTTCAGTTGGTTCGGGTTTGGCATTCGGATCAACTTCAACCTTTGTCTGGTTAATGAAATCTATAGCATTTACCAAATTCAAATCGTTTTCATTAATCAACGGATTATGCTTTGCAAACTTTACCAAATCAGCAGTCATAAACAGACTTTTCAATTCTTCGATCAGCTTTTGATCTTTTTCCTGAAGCAATCGGTCTATGATTTCAGAAGAAGTCATTTCCAAAGCATTAAAGCCAAAACGTTCCTTTATATATATACGAATAACATCTGTCAATTCGGTATAGTAGTTTTTAGCTTCGCCTTTTTGCCAACTCTTTTCAGCTTTGATACGTTCTATATCCTTTAAAGCCTGTTGATGAGGTGGCAGTTTGGGTTCCACTTTGATTGTGCGGATAATTGGTTTATTGTCGCGATAACGAACAATCAAATAAACCACGACAATAATCAAAGGAATGATCAACAAAGACAGCCAGATGATTGTTGCCCAATCACTCCATGAGAACGGTGGTTCCATGATATCCTTGGGACCAAAAAACTGATCAGGATGAGCTTCATCTACAGGCATGGAATATACTTTTAACGCAAGACTTTGCGATTGATACTGTTTACCGTCTACCGCAACCGTAAATGGAGGTATATAGTAAAATGCCGAGTCAAATGAAGTCACTACATATTCTTGAGATATGAGCAAGCGCTGCTTGTTGTTAAGATACTGTGTATCTGGTTTAGCGATGTCTACGACCTCGACTCCGCGTACCAAAGTATCTTGCACGACGGGTAGCACCATTTTCTGATGGGCATCAAAGCTTACTTCCAGTTTCACTTTCGTCTGCTCACCAATCAGTATCTGCATAGAGTCTATAGAAGCTTCAACTGTCACATTTTGTGCTATGACAGTATAACTACTTACCCACAACAATAAACTTGCAAATACTATTTTGATTATACTTAGCTTATTCATTTTAACTACGTTTGGCAAACAAGTTCAACAATGATCTTACATAATCTTCATCCGTGCGTATGGAAACAGCATCTACATTGCTTTTTGTAAAGGTTTCATGCAATGAGGCTTGTTTGTTCATCCACCATTCATGATGGACTTTACGCAATGCCTTTGAGGATGTATCTATGTATTGGACATGCCCTGTCTCTGCATCCCGCACTTTCATCAGACCGACATCAGGTAGCTCTTCTATGCGATAGTCATACACTTGAATAGCTGCCACATCATGTTTCCTATTGGCTATAGTCAGTGCGTTACGGAAATCATTTTGAACAATAAAGTCACTCAAAATAAAGGCTGTACAACGTTTTTTTATAACATTCGTCAGATATTCGATCGCCACCTTCATGTTCGTTTTCCGACTTTGAGGCTGAAAATCCAGCAATTCGCGAATGATATATAGTATATGTTTGCGTCCTTTCTTGGGGGGAATAAACTTTTCAATCTGATCAGAAAAGAATATAACTCCGATTTTATCATTGTTTTGGATTGCCGAAAAAGCCAACGTGGCAGCAATTTCTGTTACCATATCACGCTTCATCTGCTTCACTGTGCCGAAATCCAAACTTCCCGACACGTCGACCAACAACATTACCGTTAATTCGCGTTCTTCTTCAAAGACCTTCACATAAGGTTTGTGAAAACGGGCTGTTACATTCCAGTCTATATCACGCACATCATCGCCGTATTGATACTCACGAACTTCTGAAAAGGCCATACCTCTACCTTTGAAGGCAGAATGATACTGACCAGCAAAAATATTGCTTGACAGTCCACGAGTTTTGATCTCAATCTGGCGAACCCGTTTTAAAAGTTCGTTCGTTTCCATCTTTACGCTTGTTTCAACTGATGAGCTTAGGGCACTTCGACACGGTTCAAAATCTTGCTGATCACCTCTTCCGACGTGACGTTGCTAGCTTCGGCTTCATAGGTCAAGCCAATACGGTGACGCAACACATCATGTGCGACCGCACGTACATCTTCAGGAATGACATATCCACGGCGTTTGATAAATGCATAAGCACGAGCTGCCAAAGCTAAATTGATGGAAGCACGAGGCGAACCGCCAAAAGCTATCATGTCTTTCAGCTCTTTCAAATCATATTTATCCGGATAACGGGTAGCAAACACGATGTCAGCAATGTATTGCTCTATTTTTTCATCCATGTATACTTGATGTACGACTTTGCGGGCTTCCATAATGTCGTCGCAACGCAAAATGGGACGAACTGTTACCTTGTCTCCGGAGATATTTTGACGGATGATTTTCTTTTCTTCTTCCAGTTTGGGATAATCAATTACCACTTTCAACATAAAACGGTCGACTTGAGCTTCCGGCAATTGATAAGTTCCTTCTTGCTCTATAGGATTTTGGGTTGCCATGACCAAGAAAGGTTCTGGCAGTTTGAATGTCTCTTTACCGAGTGTGACTTGGCGTTCTTGCATTGCTTCCAGCAAGGCACTTTGTACTTTTGCCGGAGCACGGTTGATTTCATCTGCTAGCACAAAGTTGGCAAAAACCGGTCCTTTGTTTACGATGAAGCGTTCATCCTTCTGGCTATAAATCATGGTTCCCACGACATCGGCCGGTAACAAATCAGGAGTAAACTGAATGCGGCTATATTGTGCTTCAATCAATGAAGCCAACGTCTTGATGGCTAATGTTTTTGCCAATCCTGGTACGCCTTCCAACAATATATGTCCATCAGATAATAAGCCTATTAACAATGACTCGACCAGATGTTTTTGTCCCACGATAACCTGGTCCATACCCGTCATCAAATTTGTCACAAACGCACTTTGTCTTTCAATTCGTTCGTTTAGTTCGCGAATGTCAATTGCTTCAGCCATAATTTTGTTTATTTAGTTATTTCTTTATTGATCTAATAACGGGCTTGTAAATAGCCTTGTTCATTTAACGCAGCCAAAATTACGCTAATTAATTAACAGCGGCAACTAATTTTTATTAAAAAAGTAAAGTGCATCTCTACTTTTTAAAGGTTATTGGGCTAAAGAATTTTAAAATACAAAGATAAGGTTTGTAGAGTGAGAATATCAGTTGAACGCACTTTTTTTTACTTCTTGTATTTTGCCTGCTTTATTTATGCCGAAAGCAGGCAAAATGCAAGAAGGCTTATTTTTTAGGAGTTAGTTCAGGAATACGCAGAGTAGTCCCTATGGGTACTCTGTCGGCATCTTTAATGATGTTTTTATTATGTTTCACGATATAGGGCCATAGCTTTTTTGTACCATAGAATTTCACAGCTAATTTTACCAGGCTCTCTCCTTCTCGTAATGTGTAATTAGTTTTAGTCCCTGTTATGTCATATTCTACAGTATCGGCTAAAGTCTCTTTTGCAACATTTGCGGTTGTCGCAACGCCTGAACTCTTTCCCGTACTAGGAGATACAGTCTGCTGTGATTGACTGATGGTCTCTTTTCCGGCAACATTCGTCCATATGTTTGCGGTATCTTTACCTTGCATCAATGAGTCATTAACCGGAATTGCAGGAATATCCTCTTCCAATTGTTCTTGGGTGTTTTTTATTGTAGCCAGCGATTGTAAATCCGAAGTTTTATCTGATTGCAAATACCAATATATGCCACCTGCAATGCAGGCAATCAAAATAATAGCAAGAATAACTCCCCGGGAAACTCTGTTCTTTTTCTCTTCTGAGATTTCTTGTGTCTCTGTTGTTTCCTCTATCTTCTGTTCTTTTTCAAAATCAGAAGTAACAGGAGTTATTACTGTTTTCTCTGACGGGGTTGCCTCTTCTGACGCTATTGTTTCCAAGGATGTTTTTTCTTCACAAGCTTTACGAGCAGCCAGTATGGCTGCATCGGCGATAGTCATAACTTCTTCTTGAGGTTTGTCTGTTACCTCGTTTCCTTCTATTGTCTCTGCTAAAGGGGAAACCGTTTGGGAAACAGCTGTTTCAGCAACAATATCCTTTTCTGCTTCAGTGACAATATCTTCCGATTCTTTTTCCGGTTCTATAATTTGTATCTCTTCCTCTGTAATTTCAACAGAAGGTGCAGGTTCTTCAATAATTGTTTCCTCAATAACCGGAGTAGTGTCTTCAGCGGCAATGGCATTCTCATTTGGAGAATCTTCTGTATTTTCCGCTTCTATGAACTCAACCTCTTTAGCCGCAATTGTTTGTTTAGGCTTAGGCGCGTTTCCGTCAAAGGTATCTTCCTCCTCTCCTTCTATTTCTGTTTCGGTATCTTCCAGTTTGGTGTTTTCATTTAATATAACCGTTTCAAAATGAGCGAATGGTTTATTTATTAAATCTTTCATACTGGAATCCGGAGTAAAAGATATTTTTGTATGGCCCTGTATTTCAATTCTTTCCCCCGTATTTACGTTTACACTTTCACGACTCTCCACCTCTGTGAGTTTAAACGTACCTAGTCCTTTAACCTTTACATACTTTTCAGTAACTAAAGCTTCCTCTATCAGTTCAAACATTCCTTTGACAAAGATTTCAGCATCTTTTTTAGTCATGCTGTGTTTCTCAGCCAAAAGTTCGATGATATCTTGTATGGTTACTTTCTCGCTCATGATAATATTATAAATAAGGGCTATTTTATTTAAACTTTTCTTTTAAGGTTACACTGGGTTTGTAAGTCAGCACTAACTTGGGGGGAATCAGCATACGTTGTTGAGTAGCCGGGTTGATAGAAATTCTTTCCAGCTTTTTCTTAACCTCAAACGTACCAAATCCCTGGATTGCAATGTTGTTGCCATCTTGCAATTCCTGGGTCATAACACCAATGACTGAGGATACCAATTGTGATGTATCTTTATTCGTATATCCTAGTTTACGTGATAATTCAGATATAAATTCTTTGTTATTCAAAGCTTAAAGTGTTAATTTGGTTGCTATATTAGTAAAAAAACAAACATTATCCAAACTTTATAAGGGAAAAGGTCTATAAAATGCTGGCGTATAGGTCGAAATCATCAGCGGCTGTAATTTTCACTTTATAGAATTCACCTATTTTTAAGTACTCGTCATCAGCTTTTATCAAGACCTCAGGATCTACCTCGGGAGAGTCAAACTGGGTTCTGCCTATGTAGTAATCTCCTTCCTTCCGGTCTATAATGACTTTAAATTCTTTACCTATTTTCGTTTGGCTCAGTTCGCCGGCTATTTCCTGCTGAAGTGCCATTAATTCATCCAAACGCTGTTGTTTCACTTCATGAGAAATGGAATCTTCGTATTCTTTAGCGGCGAATGTTCCTTCTTCTTCCGAGTAAGCGAAGGCTCCCATCCGGTCGAATCGTACTTTTTTGACGAATTCTTTTAATTCTTCAAAATCTTCTTCAGTCTCACCGGGATGTCCTACCATTAATGTTGTACGTAAGTGAATACCGGGTACTTCCCGACGGAATTTTTCGATTAATTCGTAGGTTTCCGCTTTACTTACGTGTCGGCGCATTTTATTCAGCATATTGTCACTAATGTGTTGCAGGGCGATATCCATATATTTGCATACATTATCGTGTTCGCGCATAACACGGAATAATTCTTCCGGAAAATGGGCCGGATATGCATAGTGTAAACGTATCCATTCTACACCGGGAACATTGGCGATTCTTTCGATGAGTTCGGGTAATTTCTGACTTTTATATAAATCTACGCCGTAGTAAGTCAATTCTTGGGCTATAATTTGGAACTCTTTTACTCCTTCGGATACAAGTAGTTTCACTTCATCAATAATCTCCTCCATCGGCCGTGAAATGTGGCGTCCTGTAATAATAGGAATGGCGCAATAAGAGCATTTACGGTCACAGCCTTCTGATATTTTCAGATAAGCGTAGTGATGGGGTGTGGTTAATGTCCGTTCAATGGCAAATTCCGACTTGTATGCTTTGCCTAAATCTGCCAGCAACTCATTCCAGTTAAACTTACCATAGAATTTATCTACTTGAGGAATTTCCAATGCCAATTCTTTTAGATATCTTTCTGAAAGGCAGCCCATCACATATAGTTTTTTGAGCTTCCCTTCTTCTTTGGCCTGACAAAATTCCAATATCATATTGATCGATTCCTCTTTGGCATCACCGATGAAACCACATGTATTAATAACTGCGATTTCTCCTTGTGGTTTGTCGGAATCGTGAGTTACTTTATAACCGTTTGCTTCCAGCTGACGCATCAGCTTTTCTGAGTCTACTAAGTTTTTGGAACACCCTAAGGTGATGATATCTATTGTGTTACGTTTCATTTATTATTCAGTCTCTCCAAATAGTGAGTCTACAAATTCTTTTTTGCGGAATACCTGCATGTCTTCAATGCCTTCGCCCAATCCAATATATTTTACGGGAATCTTGAACTGCTCTGAGATGCCAATTACAACGCCCCCTTTGGCTGTTCCGTCCAATTTGGTAATTGCCATAGCAGTAACTTCTGTCGCCAAAGTAAACTGTTTGGCTTGTTCAAATGCATTTTGACCGGTAGAACCGTCTAAAACCAATAATACTTCGTGAGGTGCGTCCGCAACAACTTTCTTCATCACATTCTTGATTTTAGTAAGCTCGTTCATCAAACCTACTTTATTGTGAAGACGGCCTGCGGTATCAATGATTACTACATCTGCATTATTAGCTACGGCGGAACTTAAGGTATCAAAAGCTACAGATGCGGGATCTGATCCCATTTTCTGTTTAATAACAGGCACTCCTACTCTTTCTCCCCAAATATCCAATTGTTCTACGGCGGCAGCACGGAATGTATCAGCGGCACCCAAATAGACGGTTTTGCCCGCCTTCTTAAATTGATATGCCAATTTACCAATGGTTGTGGTTTTACCCACACCGTTTACACCTACCACCATGATGACATAGGGCTTCTTACCTTCCGGAACAGTGAAATCATCCGAATCCACCGTGTTATTTTCAGTCAATAATGCCGCTATCTCTTCACGGAGAATCTTGTTCAGTTCCTGAGTGTTTACATATTTATCTTTGGCAACTCTTTCTTCAATGCGTTTGATGATATTCAGAGTTGTTTCAACGCCTACATCCGAAGTGATAAGCACTTCTTCCAGATTATCCAATACTTCATCGTCTACTTTTGATTTACCCGCTACGGCACGGGCAATCTTACTAAATACACTTTCTTTGGTTTTGGACAATCCTTTGTCTAAAGTTTCCTTCTTTTCTTTTGAGAAAAAATTAAAAAATCCCATATTGGAGTCTGATTTATCTGTTTATGCTACAAAGATATAACTAATCTCTTACACGGACAAAAAAAAGTGTCACAATGATTGGTCATAATGTATTATGATGATAACATTGTGGTATAAAAAAAGTTCCTTCCATAATATATGAAAGGAACTTTCCACCAGTCATTCCGACTGAATTATTTCTTGAAAAAGTCTTGAACTTTTTCGTTAGGTACCATTTGCTCATCGAAGATGTAAGCTCCTGTTTTCGGAGATTTAACCATCTTGATAACCTTAGTATAAGAACGTCCTTCTTTACCTGTCTGAAGGGTTGCGACTG
>ENA-ORSI01002926-ORSI01002926.1-human-gut-metagenome-genome-assembly--contig:-NODE-2926-length-11581-cov-14.086413_pt1 | contig 11581 bp, 13 predicted proteins | sample MGYA00242187_ERZ509154 | MGnify/ENA primary metagenome ERZ509154 (study PRJEB26280, sample SAMEA2338627) | human gut metagenome | biome: human gut; feature: human-associated habitat; material: faeces...
TGCACGAATTGAGTGAGAAAATAGGACTGCATACGCCATTAACAACCTATGTAGCAAGACATATTATTTCTTCTTACTCATTGAAAACAAAGAATTTACAAAGATTTTCAGCTTAACAGGTAACGATTTGGAAACCAGCGAGCTTCTCCATTCTGCAATGTTCTGCACTAATCAAAAGAACGCTTTTCTCATTCGCAAAAGTAATGTTTTTCTTTTTTGCTACCAAAACAATTTCATTGAAAAACGGAGAAAATCAGACTTTTAAAAATAATTGCAAATATAATTTCTTATTCTTTCTCTTGAAGCAGTATTGAATTTAGGCTTCCAGTATCCACATATTTGCCAATAGCACCTCATCAAAACACAAATAATTTGTTAAGTCATGTAATATAGCCTAAAGTAAATGATGTATTTTCTAAATGGAATCTTTCGCCATTGCGAATGAATAATAACATTTAGAATTATGATTTACGGATACATTAGAGTTAGTAGCGATAAACAGACGGTAGAAAATCAGAGATTTGAAATCAACAACTTCTGTGAGAGAGAAAACATCAAAATTGATGGTTGGATAGAAGAAACTATCAGTGGTACAAAAGCTTATAACAAAAGACAGCTCGGAACACTATTAAGACGAGTACAAAAAGATGATTTAATAATATGTGCAGAATTATCTCGTCTTGGGCGTAATTTGTTTATGATAATGGAAATACTAAATATCTGCATGACAAAGGAATGTCGGATGTGGACTATTAAAGATAATTACAAGCTCGGCGAAGATATACAAAGTAAAGTATTGGCTTTTGCATTCGGATTGTCTGCAGAGATAGAACGTAACCTTATCTCTCAGCGAACAAAGGAAGCTTTAGCACGAAAAAAAGCGGAAGGTGTTATACTTGGACGTCCGAAAGGAAAGAAAAACGCTCCTGACAAGTACAAACTATCGGGTAAGGAAAACCTTATTCGTGAATTATTACAAGTGGGTGTATCTAAACGCAAAATAGCTAAAATATGTAAAGTTGATAGAAATACATTATCTCGTTTCATCAATGATAGGATTGAAGCATAAAATTGAGCGTTTAATGAAGAAGAAACCATAGCATGGATACAAAAGCAACTCCAACGATATAAGGATTATGGATTCGGATTGTGGAGCGTATTACTTAAAGATACCGACGAAATGATAGGACAATGCGGTATTACTATGCAGGAATACAAGACGGCGCAAGTTCCCGAAATCGGCTACTTGTTGGCTCATAAATATTGGCATAAAGGTTATGCAGTTGAAGCCGCAACAGCTTGTCGGGAGTATGGGTTTAATACGCTGAAATTTGATGAATTATATTCAATTATCAGAGATACTAACATTGCATCGCAAAAAGTGGCACTTCGTAATGGTATGAATCCGATTGATTCTATTGTTAAACACTATCGTGGAGTTGATATGCCCCATTTGGTATATTGTGTAAGAAAAGGTTAAATTCAAATTGACATTGACTGCATATTGTTTTTTGATTGGAATATTGTAGTTTTGAATATTTGTTCTAACTTTGCATTTAGAAGAGTTATTTGCAGCATAGCACCGCAAAATACTGAAATTCGCACAGTTGCCAAATTGTTACTTCTATTTCTCAAATAATTCGCTAAAAGTTTATTCCCAATCGATTAAGTCAAACTGATAAAAAATCTTAAACAATTTGCAGTTTAAAATACTGTTCGTAAATTTGCGAACATAAAAATAGGAAGACTATGGAATCCAAGAAATATACATTGGAACAAGAGCAGATAGCCCGTTTTGCAAAAGCAATGGGACATCCGGCAAGAATGGCTATTCTTGAATTTTTAGCCAAGCAGGATTGCTGTTTTTTCGGAGATATTCACGAAGAACTCCCCATTGCGAAAGCGACGGTTTCACAACATCTGAAAGAACTAAAAGAGTCGGGGTTGATACAAGGGGAAATAGAAACGCCGAAAGTAAAATATTGTATCAATCGAGAGAATTGGAAAATAGCTTCTATGCTTTTTTCTAAATTCTTCGGGCAATGTATATGCAAAAAGGAAAGTTGTTGCGAATAGCGACAATTTTTTTAGAATCAATATTCGTAGTTTTGCGAATAACAAACATAAATAACAACCAATAAAAACAAATGTGTATGAACAGATTGATTTTAGCCTTGATTATCTGCTGCGGATTGACTGCTTGCGATAACAATGGGACAAAGAAGAGTGCTTCTACCGATGTAGAGCAAGCACAACAATTGGAGCAGAAAGACCATGTGGAGGTGTTGTATTTTCATGGTAAACAGCGGTGCGCCACCTGTATGGCAATAGAAAAGAACGCCAAAGAAGTGGTAGAGGTACAATTTGCCAACGAATTGAAAAACGGAACTCTCGTTTTTAGAACTATTGACATTTCCGATCCGAAGAACGAAACCATCGCCGAAAAATACGAGGTTACATGGTCTTCACTTTTCGTTAGCAAATGGAAAGATGGTAAAGAAACGTATGAGAATCTAACCGAATATGCCTTTGCCAATGCCCGTACCGCTCCCGACACGTTCAAGAACGGAATAACTGAAAAAGTCCGTACCTTATTGAAATAAAGTCCTATGGAATGGTTACAGACATTATTAGACAACAGCACAACTCCTGCACTTACGGCTTTGCTTTTGGGATTGCTTACGGCAGTTTCTCCTTGTCCGTTGGCTACGAATATCGCAGCTATCGGATTTATAGGTAAAGACATTGAAAATCGCCGTCGGATTTTCCTCAATGGCTTACTATACACGCTTGGTCGTGTAATTGCTTATACATTATTGGGGATCGTATTGATACTGATACTTAAAGAGGGTTCAAGCCTTTTCGGTATTCAGAAGTTCATCGGCAAATACGGAGAACTCGTACTCGGCCCTGCCTTGCTTTTGATAGGTTTGTTCATATTGTTCGGAGGTAAACTGAAATTACCCTCTTTCGGTTTCAAGGGAAATGGAGAAGGTTTGGCCCGTAAAGGTGGATGTGGAGCATTTCTGCTCGGCATGTTGTTCGCTATGGCATTTTGTCCCACCAGCGGAGTTTTCTACTTCGGCATGCTGATTCCCATGTCGGCAACAACTGCCGCAGGTTATCTGCTGCCCGTCCTTTTTGCCGTAGCTACCGCATTGCCCGTTTTGACAGTAGCTTGGATATTGGCGTTCAGTGTACAGCATATCGGCAGTTTTTATGGCAAAATGCAGAATGTACAGAAATGGCTGAATAGAATTGTCGGAGGCGTATTCACAATTATCGGCATATATTATTGTGTAATGATGTATTTATAAAAAGATAGAAATATGGAAATCAAAGTTTTGGGAACGGGTTGCGCCAAATGCAAGACAACCTATCAGACAATCGAGAAAGTAATTAGCGAGAACAATCTCGACGTGACACTCACGAAAGTAGAGGATATTGTGGAAATACTCAATTCCGGCATTATGGCTACTCCTGCAGTTGCGGTGAATGGAGTGGTTAAAATCAAAGGACACGTTCCATCCGAAAAAGAGGTAAAACAATTACTCGGTATTTAAGATGTAGTTATGGATACTAAAAAAGAGTTGAAAATCCTCTTTTGGATGATTGTAGTTTTTGTAGCCGTATTTTTCATGCCACTCGGCAGCGAGCGATTCATGACGGCTGTCGATGCAACCTTTGACCTTGCCAAATGGTATGCGCAGGAACACGTCGTGTTATGCCTGCTTCCCGCCTTTTTCATTGCAGGCGTAATCGCCGTGTTCGTCAGTCAAGGTTCGGTTCTTAAATATTTCGGAGCAAATGCCAAGAAGTGGTTATCATATACGGTAGCTGCTGTTTCGGGCGGCATATTGGCAGTCTGCTCCTGCACGATTCTGCCGTTGTTTACGAGTATTTACAAACGGGGCGCAGGATTAGGCCCAGCCATAGCCTTTCTCTATTCCGGCCCGGCTATCAGTATTTTATCCATCATCTTGACAGCCCGTATTTTAGGTATAGAGATGGGTATTGCACGAACGGTTGGAGCTATCGGATTCTCCGTAGTGATAGGTCTTGCTATGGCATTTATTTTCCGAAAGGAAGAGAAAGCCAAACAAGAGGAGCAGATGAATATCGTTCCGCCACCGGAAAAACGCCCGATGTGGCAGACGTCGTTTCACTTTTTTACGTTGGTGCTGATTCTCGTATTTGCAAATTGGGGTGCGCCCTCTGCCTCTGACAAAGATTTGTGGACTTTAATCTTCTCTTATAAATGGTATATTACGGGAATCTTTGCTCTAATGCTCTGTTGGTCGCTTATCCGAATATTGAATTTACGTCCGTTATGGGTAGGTGTCGGAACCGTGGCAACGATTGTGTCTGTTTTCCTTGCAGATGCCCTTATTGTTAATGCTAAATTAGTACCGCTCGTTCCGATGGTTGTGGGTATAGCTTCGCTTTCCATCATCCTGCTGTTTGATAAACGAAACGAGGAAAATAGAGAATGGGCATTGTCATCATGGGGATTTGCCAAGCAGATATTACCCTTGCTGGCCGTCGGCGTAGTGACAGCCGGATTTCTTTTGGGTTCGACACATGACGATACGTCTATTGCCGGAGTCATCCCTAACGAGTGGATTGAGTGGGCTGTCGGTGGAAATTCGCTGCTATCCAACTTCTTCGCAAGTTTCACGGGAGCATTCATGTATTTTGCCACCCTGACCGAAGTGCCGATAATTCAAGAGTTGTTGGCTTCGGGCATGGGCAAAGGCCCTGCACTTGCATTGTTGCTGGCCGGCCCGTCGTTGTCGTTACCTAATATGTTGGTAATTCAAGGTGTTATGGGGACGAAGAAAACCGTTGTTTATGTAGCTTTGGTTATCATTATGGCAACAATATCGGGTTTTATATTTGGAAATTTCTTTTAAATTTCCAAATATATCGTTAAACAGACACGAGCGATGATATTTTGTTCGTGTCTGTTTTGCGTATTCAAATAATTGATTTATATTTGTATTCAGAAAGAGTTATTTGACAGCATCGTAACGCAAAACGCTGAAATTCGCACGGTTTCTAAATCGTTACCTCTATTTCTCAAATACTCCGCTAAAAGTTTATTCTTCAATCGGTTAAGTCAAACCGATAAAAATCTAAAATAAATATTTCATAAAAAAGGCAATACAAAATCACTATTTATATATAATGTACTTCTTCACCTGCGGCCAACCCCGAAGAAAAACAGACAGACATGTTACCGGAGAGAAAGAGAAAAGCGGCAAAAAAGAGAGGGTACGACGTAAGAACAGATTCCCGCCTCCGCCATAACAATTCGACGCGGAGTATCCCCGCGCATATCCGGAGCTACGACAACAACGGCCGGAGCGGGGCTGTAACACCCTCGAACACGGAGCCGTAACAAAAGACCCGATTACAGGCTATACATTACATCGGGACCAGAAACGGTCATAGCAAAGAATCCGACCAATATGATCGGACTCCAATATTTTTCGCAAAGACAATAGAGATGAATTACATATCCATCCCGAACCCTACACTTGCGGCAGAACAGTCGAAGCGGTGGTAAATATATCGACCGAAGTTCCCGCATCTTATCCGCAGCACTTCACCCGTCTGTTCAAGAAAATCACAGGCCTTACCCCCAACGAATACCGGTCGGCGGAACATCCGGCGTCGTAGCCGCCTGCATTCAATCGAAAAATAGCGCTGCAACCCGACTTTGCAGCGCTATTTTTATCCGTAATCCCGAAATTTCAAAAACAGGCTTTGCATCCGATATCCGTACATCATCGTACAAAACCTCGAAAAGTGACCAAGCTGCATAGCCGCAGCTTCAGGAAACCGCTTTTCCGAATATCACCCGTTTTCGACCGTTCACCGTAACGCGTTACAGGAACGGAAAATTCGTCAATTCGAGATCAAAATTATCCAATCCAAGACTTTTCCGCCGGACAAAAGAGAACATCTAACAGGAAAAAGGTTATCTTTGTGGCCGGAAAAAAGAATCGGAATGACCGGGAAAATCGGATACTTTTTATTCGCCTTGCTGGTACTGACGACAGGAACGCTCTGCCGCCAGCAACTTCCGGTGCAATACGCCTCCGGCGGCGATTCCGTCGGCAGCCTGACGCAGCACGTTCCGCCTCAGGAAAAGAGCGGCCTGCACTATTTCCACCATTCGTTCATCGCGTCCGAAACCGTAAGCGAGGTCATCGCACCGATGCTGCATATAAACTGCAGACAACTCGCATCAGCGACTCCTTCTCTCCGGCCTTCGGAAAAAAGTCCGCTCCCTTGCAGCAATCGTCCGGCGAATCCCCATCCCGACGCGGTGGATTACTACGTCTTTTCGCTGGGCAAAATCCGGATTTGACCGCTTCGATTGCCCCCATGCGCATCTTCCGACCGAAGAGGCGCACCACTCTTGTTTAACCGAATTTGCCCGAAAAAAACAACTCTTTACAGTATATGTATTTCGTACTACTAATGGTCGTAATCCTGACCGCCATCGGACTGGTGGCGATCGCTCTGGGAGTGGCCCGCGCGATCTCGCCCCGTTCGTACAACCCGCAGAAAGGCGAGGCGTACGAGTGCGGCATTCCCACGCGCGGCAAGTCGTGGATGCAGTTCAAAGTAGGGTACTACCTCTTTGCGATCCTGTTCCTGATGTTCGACGTCGAAACGGTATTCCTCTTCGCGTGGGCCGTCGTGGTGCAGGAGATCGGCGTCTTCGGCCTTGTCAGCGCCCTGTTCTTCCTGTTGATACTTACGTTTGGCCTGGCCTACGCCTGGCGGAAAGGAGCCTTGGAATGGAAGTAAGAAAACCGAAAATCAAGTCGATGAAATACGAAGATTTCACCGACAACGAATACCTCGAGAAGATGATCGAGGAGTTGCGTGCCAACGGCACGAACGTCGTCATGGGCTGCCTGGACGAAGTTATCAACTGGGGCCGCAGCAACAGCCTCTGGCCGCTTACGTTCGCCACGAGCTGCTGCGGTATCGAATTTATGGCGGTCGGTGCCGCACGCTACGATTTTGCCCGCTTCGGGTTTGAAGTAGCCCGCGCCAGCCCGCGCCAGGCCGATTTCATCATGGTCGCCGGCACGATCACGCACAAGATGGCGCCGGTGCTGCGCCGTCTGTACGACCAGATGGCCGACCCCAAGTATGTGATCGCTACGGGAAGCTGCGCCGTAAGCGGCGGCCCGTTCAAGAAATCCTATCACGTAGTGAACGGCGTGGACAAGATCCTGCCCGTCGATGTCTATATCCCCGGCTGTCCGCCCCGTCCCGAAGCGATGCTTTACGGTATGATGCAGCTGCAGCGTAAAGTCAAGCTACAAAAATTCTTCGGCGACGTCAATCGGCAGATCGACAAGAAAGAGTACGAAAAACGACTCCGCGAGGACCTCACAGCGGAGCGTCCCGAACTGAATGTGGAACCCGAAGAGAAGAAAAACGTATGAACCTGCAAGAGATAATTACGGCAAAAGTACCCGGGGCCGTCTATACGGAGGCCGGCGACGGGATGTTCACCATCCCGGTCGAACAGTTCCACGATCTGGCCCGGTATCTGCACGACGATCCGGCGCTGCGCTTCGATTTTCTGCGCAGCCTGACGGGTATGGACTGGGGCGAAGAGGGGCTGGGTGCCGTCTATCACCTCGAATCGACCGCGACGGGAGAAAACGTCGTACTGAAAGTCCTCACCCCGAGCCGCGAGCAATGCGGTTTGCCGACGGTCAGCGACATCTGGAAGGGGGCCGAGTTGAACGAGCGCGAAGTGTTCGACTTCTTCGGTATCGGCTTCATCAACCATCCCGACATGCGGCGCCTCTACCTGCGCGACGACTGGGTGGGGTATCCGCTCCGCAAGGACTACGACCAGAGCGGGGAAACCAATCCGCTCCGTATGACCAACGAAGTGGCGCACGACAGTTCGCCGAGCTACGAGCTCCAGCCCGACGGCAGCATCATCCGCCGCCGCAACGTGCTCTTCGAGGAGGACGAGTACGTCATCAACATCGGTCCTCAGCACCCGGCCACGCACGGCGTGCTCCGCTTCCGCGTATCGCTCGAAGGCGAAATCATCAAAAAGCTCGACGTACACTGCGGCTACATCCACCGGGGCATCGAAAAGCTGTGCGAAAGCCTGACCTATCCCCAAACGCTCGCTCTTACCGACCGTCTGGATTACCTCGGCGCTTCGCAGAACCGCCATGCGCTCTGCATGTGCATCGAGAAGGGACTCGGCGTGGAGGTGTCGGAACGCGTACAGTACATCCGCACCATCATGGACGAATTGCAGCGTATCGATTCGCACCTGCTCTTCTTCTCCTGTCTCTGTATGGATATGGGTGCGCTGACGGCCTTCTTCTACGGTTTCCGCGACCGCGAGAAGGTGCTCGACATCCTCGAACAAACCACTGGCGGACGCCTGATCCAGGCCTACAACACCATCGGCAGCGTACAGGCGGACATCCATCCGGAGTTCGTAAAAAAGGTCAAAGAACTGATCAAATACCTGCGTCCCGTCCTGAAGGAGTATCACGAAATCTTCACCGGCAACGTCATCGCCCAGCAACGACTCAAAGGCACGGGCGTGCTGACGCGCGAAGACGCCGTTTCGTTCGGTGCTACGGGCGGCACGGGCCGTGCATCGGGCTGGGCCTGCGACGTGCGCAAGCGGCATCCCTATGCCATGTACGGCAAAGTGGATTTCCGTGAGGTACTCTTCACCGAGGGCGACTGCTTCGCCCGCTATATGGTCCGCATGGAGGAGATCCTGGAAAGCCTGCGCATCATCGAGCAGCTTATCGACAATATCCCCGAGGGTGAATATCAACTTAAGATGAAACCCGTAATACGTGTTCCCGAAGGAAGTTACTATGCAGCCGTAGAAGGCAGCCGCGGAGAATTCGGCGTCTATCTCGAAAGCCGGGGCGACAAATCGCCGTACCGCCTGAAATTCCGTTCGACGGGCCTGCCGCTCGTTTCGTGTATGGACACCATTACGCGGGGTGCGAAGATCGCCGACCTGATTGCCATCGGAGGTACGCTCGACTACGTGGTTCCGGATATAGACCGTTAAATTAACAGATCAGATAAAACAGATCAATATGTTTGATTTCAGCATAGTAACAAGTTGGGTACATGAACTGCTCACTTCTTTCATGCCGCTCGGACTGGCGATTTTCATCGAATGCGTGATCGTCGGGCTCTGCATCCTGTTGATGTACGTAGTGGTGGCGATCCTGATGATCTTCATGGAACGCAAGGTCTGCGCTGCGTTCCAATGCCGTCTGGGTCCCATGCGCGTCGGGCCCTGGGGTACTCTCCAGGTCTTCGCCGACGTATTCAAAATGCTCACCAAGGAGATCATCACGATCCGGCGCTCGGACAAGTTCCTCTACAACCTCGCACCGTACATCGTCATCCTCGCCTCGGTACTGGCGTTCTCCTGCCTGCCTTTCAATAAGGGTATGGAGATTTTGGACTTCAACGTGGGCGTCTTCTTCATGATGGCCGCCTCGTCGATCGGTATCGTGGGCATCCTGCTGGCAGGGTGGAGCAGCAACAACAAGTACTCGCTCATCGGCGCCATGCGAAGCGGTGCGCAGATGATTTCATATGAGCTTTCGATCGGACTCTCGATCCTCACGATCATCGTACTGACCGATACGATGCAGTTCTCCGAGATCGTCGCCCGACAGGCCGACGGCTGGTTCATCTTCAAGGGGCACATCCCGGCCATGATCGCTTTCGTGATTTATCTGATCGCCGGCAACGCCGAGGTGAACCGGGGGCCGTTCGACCTTCCCGAAGCCGAATCGGAGCTGACGGCCGGTTACCACACCGAGTATTCGGGTATGCATTTCGGTCTGTTCTACGTGGCCGAATTCGTCAATCTGTTCATCATCGCGGGTGTAGCCTCCACGATCTTCCTCGGCGGCTGGATGCCGCTGCACATCTCCGGCTGGGAGGGTTTCAATACCGTCATGGACTACATTCCGGGCTTCGTCTGGTTCTTCGGCAAGACATTCTTTGTGGTATGGCTGCTCATGTGGATCAAGTGGACTTTCATTCGTTTGCGTATTGACCAAGTGCTGGTGTTCGAATGGAAGTATCTGATGCCTACTTCGCTGCTTATCTTAGTATTAATGGTAGTGCTCAAAGTATTTGGGCTGGTATTTTAATGATTGAACAAGACAATGAGTAAATTTGGTAATTATATAAATGGATACTTTTCAGGGCTTGAAAGTCTCTTGATAGGTTTGCGCACATCGCTGAGAGTCTATTTGCGTAAACCTGTGACAGAGCAATATCCTGAAAACCGCCACACCACATTGAACGTCCCAGAGCGTCACCGCGCCATGCTGGTCATGCCTCATGATGAGAACAACCAGCACCACTGCATTGCCTGCGGACTGTGTCAGATGGCTTGCCCGAACGACACCATCAAAGTGACTTCCGAGATGGTCGAAGGAGAAGACGGCAAGAAGAGAAAAGTTTTGGTTAAATATGAGTACGACCTCGGTTCCTGCATGTTCTGCGAACTGTGTGTAAACGCTTGTCCGCACAATGCAATCCGTTTCAGCAATGATTTTGAGAACGCTGTGTTCCAACGTGAGAAACTAGTGCTGAAGCTCAACCATGAAGGTTCATCAGTAGTTAAAAAGTAAGAAACGATATGGATATAACACTTCAACAAACAGTCTTCTATGTGGTCGCCATCCTGATGAGTGTTTTCTCGGTGATGACGGTTACGACCAAAAGCATCTTGCGTTCAGCAACCTATCTGCTGTTCGTGCTTTTCGGTACGGCGGCCCTATATTTCATTTTGGGATACACGTTCCTGGGAGCTGTACAACTCATGGTATATGCCGGAGGCATCGTCGTATTGTATGTATTCTCAATTTTGCTGACCAACTCAGACAAGAGCATCAATCTGAAGATATGCCGCAGCAAAATGGTCGCCGTGCTGGCTACCATTATCCTGGGCGCTGCATTGGTGCTGTTCCTTATCTGGACGAACGGATTTGCGCTGAATGTAATTCCTGAGGGTAGCGAGATTGCCTTGAAAGAAATCGGTCATGCACTCATCAGCTCTGACAAGTATGGTTACGTCCTGCCGTTTGAAGCAGTCGGCGTGTTGTTGCTGGCATGTATGATTGGAGGTATATTAATAGCACGTAAACGATAAACGGAGGTACTTATGGAATTACATGTTGTAAGTTATTTGGTCGTCAGCGCCATCATGCTGTTTGCAGGTATCTACGGCTTCTTTACCCGTAAGAACCTTCTGGCTGTCCTTATCTCCGTGGAATTGATGCTGCGCCGGAGGCTGGACAGGGCCTGCTGCTTCTGGTGGAAGGTCTTGCAGAGCTGAAGCAGGCGGTCACAGCGATGCTCGCTGAGAATGGAGCGGTAATATTCGCCTGCCAGACGGCTGTTTTCCGGGACATCGCTGAGCGGGGGGAGCTGCCGGAGCGCCGGAAGAAGCGCGTCCAGCGCTTCACGGCTGATGACCCGCCGCATGGCGATCTTGCCGTCCACCTATTCCGCCGCCTGCTTC
>ENA-ORSI01002927-ORSI01002927.1-human-gut-metagenome-genome-assembly--contig:-NODE-2927-length-11581-cov-2.251258_pt1 | contig 11581 bp, 10 predicted proteins | sample MGYA00242187_ERZ509154 | MGnify/ENA primary metagenome ERZ509154 (study PRJEB26280, sample SAMEA2338627) | human gut metagenome | biome: human gut; feature: human-associated habitat; material: faeces...
TCCACGAGTAATCGCCGTCTTCGGGATCAAAGAGGTACGCAGCCAGGCCAAGATCGAAGAGCCCCCGGCCCTCTCCGGCGCGGCGGGACATCTCCTTCTGCCAGTGGGGGGCTTTTTCCAGAAGGCTCTTGGCGTCAGCCACCACAATGCGCTCCGCTTCCGAAGCCCAGCTGGCCAGCGTGGCGTCATCGCCTCCCCACGCGAATTCCTCGGCACCTGCCGCGGACACGCCTGCAGTTCCGCCCTTCTCCACGGCCACGCCGGGGCGTCCGTCAGGACCGTCTGGCCAGATGACAGCCACAGTACATCCGGATAGGGAGGGCAGGGAGGCAGGATCTGAACGCACCTCGAGCTCGGCCGCGGCCACATCGGGAACCACATCAAGGAGAGACAGGCTCTCCGCCGTACCTCCCATGGCAGGCGTTTCAGATGGCTGCTGCGCGGCGCTCTCCCGTTTCTGGACCTCCGGAGCCACGGCGGCCTTTGTTCCCTCTGCTTTCGCAGCGGAATCCCGGGGAGGACGGGGTCTCTGTTCCTCGCGTGCCAGGGCGTCAATCTCCCAGCGCATGGCCATGAGCTCAAATTCCCTGACGAGGTCAGCCGCAGCCCCCAGATTGAGAGGCTGCACGGCCAGATCATCCAGGCTGACATTCTGACAGAAATCCCGGGACAGCATCGTCAGTCTGCGCCAGAGGAACATATCCTCCAGGTGATCCTGCAGTTTCTTCTGGAATTTCGGGGGCAGGAGGGGAAAGTGATCGCGTATGGCCTCGAGCCCGGGGCAGACAGCGAAAATCTGCTGCACCGTCTTGGGGCCTATGCCCGGAACACCGGGAATATTGTCCACGGAATCTCCGGTGAGCGCCTGCATATCGGCCTGAAGATCGGGACCAAACCCGTTTTCTTCCTTATAGACCTCGGCCGTGATCAGCTTTTCCTTCTTTGAGCCGGGATCCCACATGACCACGTTGGGCCCAAGGCACTGCCTGAGGTCCTTGTCTCCGGAAACGATGACGACGGGATGCTCTTTGGAAAAGCGAGCGGCAAGGGAGGCTATGCCATCGTCGGCCTCAAAGCCTTCCGTTTCCTCATAATGAATGCCCAGGGCGTGAACCATACGCTCGATGGGTTCGAGCTGGCAGGAAAGTTCTTCGGGCATGGCTTCGCGGTTGGCCTTGTACTGGGGATAAATGTCATGCCGGAAATTCTTTCCGCGTCCGTCCTTCACGAAGCAGAACCAGCGGGGGCGCTCCTGGCGCAGGATGCGGAGCAGGATACGCGAGACAACGACGAGAGCTCCCGTAGGAAAACCGTCAGAACGCTGCAGCGTGCGGTTGGCGAAAAAACCGCGATAAATATAGGCTGAACCGTCCATCAGGAAAACTGGGGTATCTCCTGAGGAAAAAGGACTTTGAAGGGGCATGTCTGACTACCTCGCTGGCCTGTTCGCGCCGGGAGCGCCGGATGCGGCCCGTCCGCGTGTCATTTTGGGAATACCAGTCCCGTCCCGCTTGCGCGCGCCCTGCGCGCAGGGTAAAACGTGGAAACTTTTTTAAGAATACAGGTTTTCACCTGCCTTCCTTCTTGTCAACGTCCGGGGCAATGCCCCCTCCAGGAAATCAGCACATTATGCAGAACGATTCACCAGCCAGCGCCCGCGCCAGGCGGGACGGAAGCTGTCTTTCCGTCCTACTCGGCGGCTCGTGGGAGCTCGAAAAAGGATGGCCTTCTGGCTGCGAGGACATTGTCAGCGAAGCCCGCCGTCCCGATGTTTCAAGCCTCCGCGTGGCCAGTGATGGTCTCGGGAACTGGGATTCCTGCCTGCTCACCTTCCTTATGGAATTAATCGGCGCCGCAAGGAAACGGCACATCCCTGTGAGCAGGGAGCTGCCCAAATCCCTTGACCGCCTCGTCGATCTTACCTTTGCTGTCGAAAAGAAGGAAGGCTCAGCGCGCAGCCGTGAAGATGACGGCCTGCTTGCCGTCATCGGATCCTGCATCGCCGTTTTCCCTGAAGGCTGCAGGCGCATGCTCGACTTCTTCGGGGATATCATCATCGCCCTGCTGCGTTTTCTCTCTGGCCGTTCCTCCATGAAGAGCAGCGACCTCTGGGAAGCCATGTACCAGTGCGGCGTCCGCTCCCTCCCCATCGTGGCTGTCACAAACATGCTCTTCGGACTCATCCTGGCCTTCGTGGGCGCCGTACAGCTGAAGATGTTCGGGGCCCAGATTTATGTGGCCGGCCTTGTGGGCATCGGCATGCTCAGGGTTATGGGGGCCGTCATGGTCGGCGTTGTCATGTCAGGCCGCGTCGGCGCTTCCTACGCTGCTCTCATCGGCACCATGCAGGTCAACGAGGAAATAGACGCCCTTGAGACCATGGGCATTTCCCCTGTGGACTATCTTGTCCTGCCGCGCATGCTGGCTCTTTCCATCATGGTGCCCCTGCTCACGGTCTTCGCCGACGCCATGGGCATATTCGGCGGCTTCCTGGTGGCCATTTCCATGCTTGACCTCTCGCCCATGCAGTACCTCACGGCCACGGCGGAGATGGTTCACTACGATCAGGGCATCATCGGACTCTGTTACGCCGCCGTGTTCGGCATCATCATCGCCATTTCCGGCTGCTATCACGGCATCCACTGCGGACGCAGCGCCCAGGCCGTCGGAGAGGCCACCACAACGGCAGTCGTGCACGCCATCGTGGGCATCATCGTCGCCACGGCCATCATTACCGTCATCTGCAATGTGCTCGGCGTGTGAGGAGTGAACCTGGTCATGTCCATCTCTCCGGTTTCTTCCTCCGCCACGCCAGTCATACGCTGCCGCCATCTCAGGGTAGGATACGGCTCTTTCGTACTCATGAAGGACATCAGCTTCGATGTCATGCCCGGGGACATTTTCTTCATCACGGGCGGATCCGGCTGCGGTAAATCCACGCTTCTCCGCGTTCTCATGGGACTCAAGGCCCCGCAGGCAGGTACGGTAAGCTTCGGGGATACGCCCTTCTGGCCAGGCAGCGACGGGGATCGGCTGAAGGTCAGGCGCCGCACGGGCGTGCTCTTTCAGCAGGGCGCCCTGTGGAGCTCCATGACACTCGCCGAAAACATCGCCCTGCCGCTCAGGCAGTACACAAGCCTTTCTGACAGGGACATACGGCGGCAGGCCCTGCTCAAGCTTTCCCTCGCCGGCCTCACCGGCTTCGAAGACTATTACCCTTCCGAAATTTCAGGCGGTATGCGCAAACGCGCCGGTCTCGCGCGGGCCCTGGCGCTGGATCCGGCCATTCTCTTTCTCGACGAGCCCTCGGCGGGTCTGGATCCCGTGAGCGCGAAGCTGCTCGATGATCTCATCAGCGAACTGCGCGACGCGCTGGGCACGACCTTCGTCATCGTCTCGCATGAGCTGGCCAGCATTTATGCCATCGCCACAAACAGCATTTTCCTGGACGCGGGCACCCGGACAATGCAGGCCTGCGGCAACCCCTCGGCGCTTGTCCGCGATCCGGCCACCCCGGAAACGGCCATGCTCTTCCTCACGCGCGGCCTTTCCCGCCACGCCGGAGAAATTCCGGATCCCCGCCGTACCGACATCACAGGCACGGCCCCGCGGGAAGGGACGGCAGATGAACCTCAAAGGACAGACAGATGAGCCTCGCAAAACATAAAACAGCCCTGGGATTCTTCTCTCTCCTCGCCCTGGGACTCCTTCTTTTCGGCATCATCGCTCTCGGAGGGGGCAAGCTCTTCAAGCACGACACGCAGTTCGTGCTCTATTTCGGCTCCTCCGTAAGCGGGCTCTCCGTGGGCGCTCCCGTTGTCTTCCGCGGCGTGCCGCTCGGATCCGTCACGCATATCAGCCTTGTTGCCAACGCCAACAAGTCCAACGTGACTATTCCTGTCAATATTTCCATTGACGCGGCCAATCTCATCCTGGCAACGGGTCATCCCCTGCAGGACGAGGAGGAAAAAGTGGCCGTCATTCAGGACATGGTCAGCAAAGGCATGCGCGGACGCCTCCAGCTCTCCAGCCTCATCACCGGTCAGTACCGCATAGAGCTGGACTTCTTCCCGGATACGCCTGCCAGCTTCAAGTCCGGTACGCCGCAGTATGAGATACCAACTGTCGCCACAGCCATCGACACACTCCAGAAAACCATAGACCGCATTCCCATTGAAAAGGTTGTGGCCAATATCGATTCCGCCCTGACCCACCTTTCCCAGCTCATCGAAAGCGGCGATGTGGACCGCGCCCTCAAGGCCTTCGCGGATACGTTCACCCAGGCGAGCGCTCTCCTTGCCGCCCTGCAGTCCTCGCCAGCCCTCCTGAACAGCACGCTTGGCAACGCCGAGGCGGGATCCGCCGCACTGAAGGCTGATCTTCCCCGCGCCCTGGAAAACCTGAACAGGGCCATGACTGATTTCGCGAGCGCTGCGAGGCGCGTGGACGCCACGGCCGCGGCAGCGGAAAAAAGCCTGAACACGCTCTCCCCCGTCACGCAGGAACTGCTAAACACGCTCCGTGAAACAAAGACCACGGTGCGTTCCCTCCGCTCTCTGACGGACGAACTCGACAAAAATCCCGAATCCCTGATCAGGGGCCGCAAAGGAGCCTACTGATGCGCCGTTTTCCCCTTCTTCCCATCATTCTCTCTCTCGCCCTCACGGCCTGCGGCCAGAGCAAACCCACCAATTATTACATTTTAAAAAGTACGGCGGCCCCCGTCTCGGTGGAAAGCATGCCCCGCACAACGCTGGGCATCGTGGGTGTCAATCTTCCCGGATATCTTGATCGCGCGGGCATCGTCCTGCTTGACGAAAACGGTACACTCATCAATATCCCCCAGTTCAACAAATGGGCCGAAGGACTCGATGCCGGAGCGGCGCGCCTGCTGCGCCGGAGCCTGACACCGGTGCTTCTGCGTCAGGGCATCACGGTGCTGGCGTCCGAGGATACACGCGTCGCAGCGGCCTACGGCGTCATCGTGGATATCATCCGCCTCGAGGCATCGACCGGCGGCAGCATCGCTCTTGAAGCCCGCTGGACTCTCATCGATCCCGGAGCAAACCGGATACTCGGCCGCGGAAGTTTCGCAGGAAGCGAAAAAATCAGCATGCCCGAAATCGGCAGCCGCGAAATGTTCAACGCTGTCGTGGCAGGCGAAAGCCGCCTCCTGGAACGCTTCGGCGCAGACCTCGGCCGGCGCATCGCCGCCCTTGCGGCGCGCCGCGGCTGACAGAAACCGTCATCAACAACATAAAAGGATGCAGGGGAACCCCGGGCATCCTTTTTTTGTTTCCGGAAGAAGCCGGAAAAATGCAGATTTTTATTTTTTTCCTCTGAAAAGTAGTGTAATGACAAGGTATTGCCTCCTGCGGCCAGCAGAGAGGAACACAATTTTCCGCGGAGCCGTTGACACAGGACGCAGGAAGTGTATCAGTATAGGTAATTTCATATATCTGGATTGTTTTCGTATATATGAAATTACCCAAAACAAAAGAGAGGTATCATCATGGCGCTTTTCACCAGAGAGGAAGCACTGAATTACCATCGCTATCCGCGCCCCGGCAAACTCGAGGTCGTTCCGATTAAATCGTTCAGGGATCAGAAGGATCTATCCATGGCCTATTCCCCGGGCGTTGCCCAGGCCTGCCTGGAAATCGCCAGGGATCCGAAGACTGCCGCCATCTACACCGGCCGCAACAACCTCGTGGCCGTCGTCAGCAACGGCTCTGCCGTGCTCGGCCTTGGCAATATCGGCGCTCTGGCCGGTAAGCCCGTCATGGAAGGCAAGGGCGTCCTTTTCAAGAGCTTCGCCGACATCGATGTCTACGATATCGATCTGGGAACCAAGGATCCCGATGAAATCATCAAAGTCGTGAAATGCCTCGAGCCCACCTTCGGCGGTATCAACCTCGAAGACATCAAGGCGCCCGAATGCTTCTATATTGAGGAAGAACTCAAGAAGCAGATGAATATCCCGGTCTTCCACGACGACCAGCACGGCACAGCCATCATTTCCGGCGCTGCCCTGCTCAACTCCTGCGAGATCACCGGCAAAAAGATCGATGAACTCAAAATCGTGGTTGTGGGCGCCGGTGCCGCCGGCATCGCCTGCGCCAGCTTCTACGTGGAACTCGGCGTGAAGCGCGAGAATATCTTCATGTTCGACTCCCGCGGCCTTATCTACAAGGGCCGCGACCATCTGAACAAGTGGAAGGAAAAGTTCGCCCAGCCCACCAACTGCGGTGATCTCGCGGCCTGCATGAAGGGTGCCGACATGTTCCTCGGCCTCTCCAAGAAGGGCCTCGTGAGCAAGGATATGGTCCGCTCCATGGCCCATCAGCCCGTTATCTTTGCCATGGCCAACCCGGATCCCGAAATCACCTATGAGGACGCCAAGGAGGCCCGTCCCGAAGCCATCATGGGCACCGGCCGCTCCGACTACCCCAACCAGATCAATAACGTTTCCCTACATTTTCCGCGGAGCCCTCGACGTGCACGCCACCGACATCAACGAAGCCATGAAGCTCGCCGCCGCCCACGCGCTCGCCGATCTCGCCAAGGAACCCGTGCCTCAGGAAGTCCTCGATGCCTACAATATGGACAAGGCTCCGGAATTCGGCCCGGACTACGTCCTCCCGAAGCCGCTCGATTCCCGCATTCTGACCACCGTCACCCCGGCCGTGGCAAAGGCCGCCATGGAAAGCGGTGTCGCCCAGACGCCCATCACCGATTTCAAGGCGTACACGGAAGGCCTCAAAAAGCGCATGGAAGCCTACCATGCCCGTGTGGCCCCGTACGTGAAGCAGCTTGCTGATTCCATGAAGTAAGAATACGGCGGCGGGGAGAGGGCACGATGTCTACCCCGCCCTCCCCGCAAAACGCCCCGGCACATGCCGGGGCAAAGAAAATGGAGAAAGCAATGCGTGAAATAGCCTGCAAGGATATCACGGACACGGTGGCGAAGCTCGCCATTCAGGCCTGCTGCCACCTGCCCTGCGATATGGTCGAAAGCTTCAGACAGCATCTTGAAAGCGAGCCGTCCGCGGTTGGAAAAAACATCCTGCAGCAGCTCCTCGACAATGCTGCCATCGCTGACAGAACCGAAATGCCTATCTGCCAGGACACCGGCCTCGCCGTCATCTTCGCCGATATCGGACAGGACGTGCACATCACGGGCGGTGACTTTACCAGTGCCATCAATGAAGGCGTACGCCGCGGCTACGTGGACGGCTATCTGCGCAAGTCCAGCGTCGCCGAACCTCTTTTCGACCGCAAGAACACCGGGGACAACACGCCCGCCGTTCTGCACGTCCGCATCGTCCCGGGAGACCGCCTCACCCTGAGGCTGGCCCCGAAGGGCGCCGGTTCCGAAAACAAAAGTGTTGTGAAGATGCTCGTGCCCGCTGACGGCATCGAAGGCGTGAAAAAGGTCGTTCTGGACGCCGTCAAAGTGGCCGGACCGAACTCCTGCCCTCCCATGGTCATCGGCGTCGGTCTCGGGGGCAACCTCGAACTCTGCGCTCTGCTCGCCAAGCGCGCCTGCGCCAGGGATCTCAACAGCGTCAATCCCGATCCGCGTTACGCGGCCTTCGAGAAGGAGCTCCTGGAGATGGTCAATAAGACGGGTATCGGCCCGCAGGGGCTCGGCGGACGCACCACCGCGCTCGCCGTTCATGTGGAATGGGCTCCCACCCACATCGCCTCCCTGCCTGTCGCCGTCAATATCAACTGCCACGCGGCCCGTCACGCGCAGGCTGTGCTTTAGGAGGGCGCCATGGCTGATTCTGTGAAACATATCAGGGCACCTTTTGACGATGAGACGGCCCGGAGCCTGCGCGCAGGCGACCGTGTTCTCATCACTGGCACCATCCTCGCGGCCCGCGACGCCGCCCACAAGCGCCTCACGGAAGCGCTCGACAGGGGCGAAAAGCTTCCCGTCGACCTCAGGGGACAGGTCGTTTATTACGTCGGCCCCAGTCCGGCCAAACCCGGCCAGGCCATCGGCGCCGCCGGTCCGACTACGTCAGGACGCATGGACGCCTACACGCCGAGACTCATAGCAGAAGGCCTCAGGGGCATGATCGGAAAGGGCTACCGCAAGCCCGAGGTCGTCGAGGCTATGAAGAAATACGGCGTTCCGTATCTCGCCGCTGTCGGCGGAGCCGGCGCACTCATCTCCCAGAGCATTAAAAAGTATACCGTTCTCGCCTATCCGGATCTCGGCCCGGAGGCCGTTGCCGCCATGGAAGTCGAGGACTTCCCGGCCATCGTCGTTATCGACAGCACCGGAGACAATTACTACGAGACCGGACAGGCTCCCTACAGGGAGATCTAGCACTGCCCTTTTCACCGGCCTGCAGCCATTCCTGCAGAGCAAAAAGGAGTTCACATGACATCTTCTTCCCCTGACGCCAGGCGCAGCCGTCTTGATTTCTGGCAGGCCTGCACAGGGTTTCTTCTTGCCCTCTTCATCTGCGTCCACCTTCTCCTCGAGGGCACGTGCATCCTCAGCCCGAGCATCACCAACGGCATCGCCTGGTTCATGGAAGCCACGTACATGGCCCAGCTCGCCGCTCCCATCATAGTCGTTCTCATTGTCATCCATTTCTTCATCGCCGCCAGGAAAATGCCTTTCCGCGCCGGTGAACTCGGCATCTTCGTGCGCCATAGCCGCGCCTTTAAGGAACGCGACACCTGGCTGTGGCTCGTCCAGGTGTTCACGGCCATTGTCATTCTGGTCTGCGCTTTCGCCCACGTCTGGGCTGTCATGACCAACATGCCCATCGAAAGTGCCAAGAGCGCGGCCAGGCTGCACAGCGGCTGGCTTGCCTTCTACGCCCTCTTCCTGCCCTGCGTTGTCCTGCACACCGGCATCGGCCTCTACCGCCTCGGCGTCAAGTTCGGCGTCTGCACGAGCGGAACCCGCCAGGCCTGGACCAAGTGGGCTTGGATCGGCATGGGTGCCTATTTTCTCATCGGCGTCGCGGCTATAGCCCGCACCTGGTTCAGCGCGTAGGAGGGGCAAAAATATGCGTTTCTTTCACACAGACGTTTTGTGCATAGGCGCCGGTCTGGCCGGTGAACGCGTCGCCATCGAGGCGGCCAAGGCCGGATTCAACGTCATCTGCCTGAGCATCGTTCCCCCGAGGCGTTCGCATTCCTGCTGCGCCCAGGGCGGCATGCAGGCTGCTCTCGGCAACTCCATCATGGGCGATGGCGACTGTCCCGAAATCCATTTCAACGACACGGTCAAGGGCTCCGACTGGGGCTGCGACCAGGAAGTGGCCCGTATCTTCGCGAAAACAGCTCCCATCGCCATGCGAGAGATGGCTTTCCTCGGCTGCCCCTGGAACCGCGTCGTTCCCGGCGAGCACACCTACTTCAAGGGCGGCAAGCCCTTCCAGGCCACGGAAAAGGCCGAAAATGAAGGCCTCATCCACTCCCGCGCCTTCGGCGGAACGGCCAAATGGCGTACCTGCTACACGTCAGACGGTACCGGACACGAAGTGCTGTACACCCTCGACAACAGGGCCATCCAGCTCGGCGTCACCGTGCATGACCGCATGCAGGCCGAAGCCCTCATCCACGATGGCGATCAGTGCATGGGCTGCGTCGCCCGTGACCTGCGCACCGGTGAGCTCGTCGGATACTTCGCCAAGGCCACGCTCATCGCCACCGGCGGCGCCTACGGCCGCATCTACCGTGCCACCACGAACTCCGTTATCTGCGACGGCGGCGGCCACATCATCGCCCTCGATACCGGCATCGTTCCTCTCGGCAACATGGAAGCCGTTCAGTTCCATCCCACCGGCACGGTGCCCACTGACATTCTCGTGACTGAAGGCTGCCGCGGCGATGGCGGCACACTCCTCGACAAGAATGAATACCGCTTCATGCCCGACTACGAGCCGGAGAAGGCCGAGCTGGCCTCCCGTGACGTCGTCTCCCGCCGCATGACCGAACACATGCGCAAGGGATTCGGCGTCAAGAGCCCCTACGGCGAGCATCTCTGGCTTGATATCCGCCATCTCGGCGAAAAGCACATCAAGACCAACCTGAGGGAAGTCTACGATATCTGCACCTGCTTCCTCGGCGTAGATCCTGTGACCCAGCTCATCCCCGTCCGTCCTACCCAGCACTACAGCATGGGCGGCATCCGGACCAACAAGGATGGTGCCGTCTACGGTATGAAGGGCCTCTTCTCCAACGGCGAATCCGCCTGCTGGGATATGCACGGCTTCAACCGCCTCGGCGGCAACTCCCTCGCCGAGACCATCGTCTCCGGTCATGTCGTCGGCAAGAAGGTCGTCGAGTTCCTCCAGGGCTATGAGACGAAGTTCTCCACCCAGGCCATGAAGGACGCCGAGCTCAAGGTTCAGGACCGCATCAACGCCCTGATTCACGGTACAGGCGACGACTGCTACACCCTGCGCAACGCCATGCAGGACATCATGATGGAGGACGTGGGTATCTTCAGGAACGGCAAGGATCTGCAGGACGGCGTTAACCGCCTCCAGGAACTGCTCGAACGCAGCAAGAACATGCGTCTCATGGGCAATATCACTAAGGGCGCCAACGCCGAGCTCGCCCAGGCCCTGCGCATCCCCGGAGAAATCAGGCTTGCCCTCTGCACCGCCTACGGCGCCCTGCAGCGCACGGAAAGCCGCGGTGCCCATACCCGCGAGGACTACCCTGCCCGCAATGACAAGGACTGGCTCGTGCGTACCCTGGCCTACTGGCCCGAAGGCGCGACCCTGCCCGTGCTCAAGTACGAGCCCGCCACCACCAAGTTCATTCTTCCCCCAGGGGACCGCGGCTACGGCGGCGGCAAGATTATACCCGGTGACATGTCCGACAAGAAGGTCATCGGCTTCGACGAGGACTAAGGGAGATAACCACCATGGGACGTACACTGACCTTCGATATATTCCGTTACAACCCGCAGGATCCCTCCTCCAAGCCGCACATGCAGTCCTATCAGCTGCCTGAGCATCCCCGCATGAACCTCTTTGTGGCGCTCAACATGATCCGTGAACAGCAGGATCCCACACTGCAGTTCGACTTCTGCTGCCGCGCTGGTGTCTGCGGTTCCTGCGCGATGGTGATCAACGGGCGCCCCGGCCTCGCCTGCAAAACACAGACGAGCACGCTCCCTCCCCACATCACCCTGCATCCGCTTCCGGTCTTCAAGATCATCGGAGACCTCTCCGTGGATACGGGAACCTGGTTCCGCGGCGTGGACAAAAAGATCGAGTCCTGGATCCACACCAGCAAGCAGTTTGACCCCACTGCGCAGGAAGAGCGCATGGACAACGAGAAGGCGATCAAAATCTTCGAGCTTGATCGCTGCATCGAATGCGGCTGCTGCGTGGCTGCCTGCGGAACGGCTCTTATGCGCAAGGACTTTATCGGCGCCACGGCCATCAACCGCATGGCCCGTTTCTATATCGATCCCCGCGATGAACGCACGCCCGCCGATTACTATGACCTGATCGGCGACGACAATGGTGTATTCGGCTGCATGGGACAGAGCACACAGAGGAGGCCATGACTAGACTTGAGAATATCGATGAAC
>ENA-ORSI01002929-ORSI01002929.1-human-gut-metagenome-genome-assembly--contig:-NODE-2929-length-11578-cov-5.460210_pt1 | contig 11578 bp, 12 predicted proteins | sample MGYA00242187_ERZ509154 | MGnify/ENA primary metagenome ERZ509154 (study PRJEB26280, sample SAMEA2338627) | human gut metagenome | biome: human gut; feature: human-associated habitat; material: faeces...
ATATATCAAGACTTTTATTTACAAAAAAAGTATAACTTTCTTATTATACTAAAAAAACTCTAAAACATCACATAAGGTTTTAGAGTTTCTCCATCAACTTCATATATAGCTAAATCTTTATTATTATACATCATAATAACTTTATCTTTAATATCGTATATATTACTTATTTTACCACCATTTAATACTGTTTTTAAATTACATTCTTCAACATTTATACAAGGATAATCTAAAAACTCATGAATATTTTTACCAATAAAATTATTATTTTGTATATCATCTAATGTATATGCTTCATCAATTCCAAATATCCCTTGATGAGTTCTAACCAAACTTTTCATACATCCAACTGTACCTAACATTTCACATATATCTTCAATTAAGCCTCTAATATAAGTTCCTTTAGATACTTTAGTTTTAATCTTTATGATATCATCATTAAAACTAATTAATTCTAAATTATATATATTTACTTCTCTTTTAGGTAATTCAATTTCTATATTTTCTCTTGCATATTCATATAATTTTTTACCATTAATTTTAACAGCGGAATATTTAGGAACAGTTTGTAAATATTTCTTTGGAAATTTTTCTATTACATCTAGAACATTATTTTTTAAAATAACTTTATTACTTTTATCTATAACGTTTCCAGTTACATCACCAGTATCTGTTTTAATACCTAATTTTATTTCTGCGATATATTCTTTATCTAAAGCAGTTAATAAATCTACAAGCTTAGTATATTTACCAGTTAAACAAACAAGAACTCCAGTTGCAATTGGATCTAAAGTTCCTGTATGTCCTATTTTTTTAGTATTTAATATTTTACTTAATTTATTAACAACATCTCTACTTGTAAAACCCTCAGGTTTATTTACGACTAAGAGTTGGTCCATCAATTTCTCTCTTTCCTAAATCTTTAGTAAATAAACCATCTAATTCTTCATAACCTAAAGCTTTAACAAACTTAACTGTTACACCATCATCTACTACTGCAATATTAATTATTTTTTGTTTAAAATTATCAGTTAATTCTTCTAATCTACTTATTATTTCATTTAATATTTCCATTTTTTCTAAAACATCTGGATAATTAGTTAAGAGTATATGACTTACATCTAAAGAATCTTTTCTTAATACTACTCTAGCAATTCCCACTAAAACATTTTGTTCATTTAAGCACATAAGAAACAATACATTTCTTTCATCATTTTTTACTAACTTAATTGCTTGCATTAATGAAATATTATTTAAATCTTTATTACTTAATTTAGATTCATCAGTTGTAAAATGAATATCATAATTAAATAATCTTTTATCTTTTGTTACATTTTGACAATGTTTATAAAATTCTTCAACTGCTACTCTTTCATAAATTTTAGGTATATCTCTAGTTATTTCTATCATTATTTATTATCCTTTTCAATTTTATCAATAATTTTTTCTATTTTTTCGCCATAAGCAATAGATTTATCAAAAATAAATTTGAGCTCTGGTGTATGTCTAATATCTAATCTTTCACTTAACTTACCACGAATAAATGGTGCAGCTTCATTGACTTCTTTTTCTAAAGATTTTTCATCCATATCCATAATAGAAGTAAAATATATTTTGCAATAACTTAAATCATTAGTTACATCACAACCAGTAATAGTAATACTTTTAAGTATTTCATCATTAACTTCATTAATTAAAATATCTCCAAGATATCTTTGAATATCACTAGCAATTCTGGCAATTTTATACTTAGGCATGTTTTACCTCAATCATTTCATATGCTTCAATAGTATCGCCTTCTTTAAAATCATTGAATTTTTCTAAAGTAATACCACATTCAAAGCCTTTTTTAACTTCTTTAACTGTATCTTTTTCTCTTTGTAAAGAAGCTATAACCTCATCACTTGCTATAACAACTCCATCACGAATAACACGAGCCATTGCTCCATTTTTAACAATACCACTTGTTATATAAGAACCAGCTATATTACCTATCTTAGAGAATTTAAATATTTTTCTAACTTCGGCAGAACCTAATACTTTTTCTTCATATTCAGGATCTAACATACCATTAATAGCGGCTTCAATATCTTCAACTAATTTATAAATAATTGTATATAATCTAATATCTATATTATTATCTTTAGCAATATCCTTAGCATTATTTGATGCAACAACATTAAATCCAATAATAATAGCATTTGATGCACTAGCAAGTACAACATCAGATTCACTAATAGCACCAATACCACTTCTGATAACTTTAACAGATACATCTTTTTCTTTAATTTTTTCTAAAGCATTTTTAACAGCTTCTTCAGAACCACGAACATCCGCTTTTAAAACGACATTTATTTCTTTATTACCAGCATCAACTGATGCAAATAAATCATCTAAAGAAACCTTCTTATCTCTACCAGCATTTATCTTTGCAGCATCACGACGTTTTTGGGCAACATTTTTAGCTTCTGCTTCTGTTTCAAAAGCCATGAATTTATCCCCTGCAGATGGATTTTCTGTTAAACCAGTAATTTCTACCGGTGTTGATGGCCCAGCAAGAACGATAGATTCCCCACGATCATTTTTCATTGTTCTAACCTTTGCATAGCTTGTACCAACAACAATTGGATCTCCAAGTCTAAGCGTACCATTTTGAATTAAGAACGAAGCAATACCTCCGACATTCTTATCAAGGCGAGATTCAATAACAGCTCCAACAGCATAACGATTTGGATTAGCCTTAAGTTCATTAACCTCCGCAATTGTAAGAATTGTTTCTAGTAATAATTCAACGCCTTCACCAGTATGAGCAGATATATTTATAAACGGAATATCTCCGCCCCAAGCCTCAGGTGTAATTCCAATTTCAGCCATTTCTGTTAAAACTCTTTCAATATTGGCATCTGGCTTATCTATTTTATTAACTGCTACAATTATTGGTACATTTGCACTTAATGCATGATCAACTGCTTCTTTAGTTTGTGGTTTAACCCCATCATCTGCAGCAACAATTATAATAACTATATCTGTAACTGATGCTCCTCTTGCACGCATTTCTGTAAAAGCAGCATGACCAGGCGTATCAATAAATGTTATTAGTTCATCTTTATATTTGGTTTGATAAGCCCCGATATGTTGAGTAATCCCTCCAAATTCCTTATCAACTACATGTGTATTTCTAATATAATCAAGTAATGTTGTTTTTCCATGGTCAACGTGTCCCATTATAGTTACTATCGGAGGTCTTTTAACTAAATCTTCTTCTTTATCAATTATTTCATAAGATTCAAAATTAGTAACATCTTGAGTTTCTTCTCTTTTTAAAGTTTTATTGTAAAGAATTGCTATAATCTCTGCATTTTCAAAATCAATTGGTTGATTTAAACTAAGCATTAAACCATTTTCCATTAATTTTTTAATTATTTCAGCTCCACTAACATTTAAAACATTTGCAAATTCAGAAACGCTCATACCATTTTTATATAAAACAATATTTTCATCTGTTTCATTTTTCATAAGTTTATTCTTATGCTTATACATTTCTTTTTTCTTTAAATTAAAATCTTGTTTACTTGTATCTTTTTTCTTTAATTTTTCTTTTGATACACTATCTTTCATACTTTTATCTACTCTTGAAGAAGTCATTATTTCATCAACTTTATCTTCAATATCTTCTTCTTCTTCAAAAGTAATTTCATCATCCGTAGAAATTAAATTAATAGTATTATCTAGCATAATAATATCATCATCTGTTAAATAATCGTCCTTATTATTAACATTAATCGCTAACTCATGACATTTCTTTAATATTTCAGCCACCGATAAATTTACATCACTAGCATATTCTGAAACTTTCATTTAATCACAACCTTTCTTTATTTGTTTATTATTTTTTCTAACTCTTCATATATTTTATCTGGTATTTCAACTTCTAATACCCTATTTAATAATTTATTACTTTTAGCTTTTTTTATAACCTCAATATCTTTTTTTAAATATGCTCCACGTCCATTAGCTTTACCACTAACATCAATAATTACTTCACCATCTGGTGTTCTAACTACCCTAATAAGTTCTTTTTTGGGTAATTTTTCTTTAGTTATAACACATGAACGCATTGGAATTTTTTTCATTAATTATTACCTGCTTTTTGAATTTCTTCCATTGTTTTAATTTCTAAATGATATTTGGTTAACTTACTAGCTAATTTAATATTGCTTCCTTTTTTACCAATTGCTTGTGATAAATTATCATTATTAACTATTACTAATGCATTTCTTTCTTCAGCATCTGGAATTGATACTATTACATCTTTTGCAGGTGTCATAGCATTTTTAATAAATTCTACAGGGTCTTCACTATATAAAACTAAATCTACTTTTTCGCCCTTTAATTCTTTTAAAATACCGGCAATTCTTGAACCTCTTTCCCCGATACATGAACCAATTGCATCAATCCTATCGTTAGTTGAATATAAAGCTACTTTTGTACGAACACCAGCTTCTCTAACAACTTGAGTAATAACTATTGTACCATTTGCAACTTCAGGTATTTCATGTTCAAATAATCTTTTAACAAAACCATAATTTTTTCTAGACAATTTAATAATTGGTCCTTTTGGTCCACTTTCAACTTTACTTACATAAACTTTAATACTTGATCCCATAACAATTTGTTCTCCAGGTATTATTTCTTTTTTAGGAAGTATTCCTCTTGTTCTACCTAAATCTATATAATAGTTATTTTGGTCTTCCATAGCAACCATCCCAACCATTAATTCATCTTGTTTATCAGAAAATTCTTCAATAACGCTATTTTTTTCTGCTTCTCTTATTTTTTGCATAACTACTTGTTTAGCAGTACCAGCTGCCACTCTTCCAAAATCTTTTGGTGTTACTTCTTCTTCAATAGTTTCACCTACTTTTATAGTTGGAACTATTTTAATAGCATCTTCAAGTAATATTTGAGCATCTCTATTTATTTCAGGTTCTATTTTAGTAACATTACCTTCTTCATCTTCTACAACACTACCTTCATCAATTTCAGGTACAACTACATAATAAGAATAAACTTTAATATCTCCTGTTTCACGATTAATATTTACTCTAACATTAGTTTTTGAATTGAAATTTTTCTTATACGCTGTTTGAAGTGCTAATTCTAACGCTTCAAATATTACATCAGCACTTATATTTTTTTCTTCTACTAAATTATTTAACGCCTTAATTAATTCTTTACCATTCATTTTACTCTCCTCTTTCTTTGCTTACTACATCTAGTATATAACTATCATCAGTTATATCAGCTTTATCTACTACTTCATTTACAATTTTTGTTGCATCAACAATAGTTTCTAAATCAATTCCTCCGATTTTATCTAAAGTAACCGTTAAAAAATGATATTTTCCTTTTTCTTCAAAAGTTACATCATCAACTATTATTTCCTCGCTACCCAATCTTTCTTGTAAATCAATTTTAAGTTTCTCCAAAACTAGTTTCATAAACACCTCCATAACTAATAATAAAAGTGGGATTTTCTGCCCACTTAAAACTGATAGATAAATTATACCACATCTTTTACAAAAATAAAAGAAAAATATGTGATTTTCACAGAAAAAATCGCAAAAAAAGAGTCGCATATTAACGAGCTCTTCTATATCTTTCTTTTGGATCTAAATATTTTTTTCTAAGTCTTATTTCTGTTGGAGTTATTTCAATATATTCATCATCTTCAATAAATTCCAATGCTTCTTCCAAAGTAAATTTCTTAGCTTTATTTAATACTATTGCTTCATCAGCATGAGCGCTTCTAGTATTAGTTAGTTCTTTATTCTTACAAGGATTAACATCTAAATCGCCTTCTTTATTAGCAATACCTACGATCATACCAATATAAACATCAGTTGATGGATCCACAATCATTGTACCTCTACTGCTTAAGTTAAATAATGAGTAACCAAAAGTTGTCCCATTAACCATAGAAACTAAAACACCATTTTTACGTCCTGAAATAGCTCCAGCATAAGGTCCATAAGAATCAAATGAACGAACCATAATACCTTCGCCTTTTGTTTCGGTAATAAATAAACCACGATAACCGATTAATCCTCTAGTGGGAACTAAATATTCACATTTTGTATATCCAACTTCACCTGGTGTAACACTTTGCATAATTCCTTTTCTTTCATTTAAAGAATTAATTACAGTTCCAGAATATTCATTTGGTACATTAACAATAACTTTTTCATATGGCTCACATTTTTCACCATCTATTTCTTTAAAAATAACTTCAGGTTTAGAAACAGATAACTCATATCCTTCTCTTCTCATATTTTCAAGCAAAATTGATAAATGAAGTTCACCACGACCACTTACCTTAAAACCATCAGCACCTTCTAATTGTTCAACTTTTAAACCTACATTAGTTTCAAGTTCTTTTTCTAATCTTTCTTTTAAATGTCTACTTGTTAAAAATTTACCACTTTGACCAGCAAATGGAGAATTATTAACTAAAAAATTCATTGATAATGTTGGTTCTTCAATCACAATTTTAGGAAGTGGATTAATATTATCCTTTTCACAAATTGTATCTCCAATAGAAACGTCTGAACTGTATTACTAAAATTTTTATTGTAAATTGCTACAGTTACGATATCTCCAAAATAAGCAACAGGAACCTCAACTCTTTTAATGCCTTCATTAACAAACAATTTAGTAACACGAAAAGACTCAACTTTTCCATCATTTGTTGCTAAAGAAACAGTTTCACCAGATTTAATCTTACCTTTGTTAATTCTACCTATACCAAGTCTTCCAATATAATCATCATATGCAAGTTGACATACTTGCAATTGTAATGGATCAGCCTCATTACCTTCAAAAACTTTAGTATTATTTACAATAGTTTCTAACAATGGCGTTAAATCCTTACCTTCATCACTCATATTATAAATTGCATAACCACTTCTAGCACTACCATAAAGAATAGGAAAATCCAATTGTTCATCTGTTGCACCTAATTCCATAAACAAATTAAATGTCATATCAACAACTTCTTCAGCTCTCTCATCTTTTTTATCAATTTTATTTATAAATAAAATTGGTTTTAAATTATTTTGTAATGCTTCTTTTAGTACAAATCTAGTTTGAGGCATAGGTCCTTCAGCAGAATCCACAAGTAAAATAACTGTATCAACAGTTTTTATAACTCTTTCAATTTCACTGGAAAAATCAGCATGACCAGGAGTATCAACTATGTTAATTTTATAATCTTTATATTTAATAGCACAGTTTTTTGCTGTTATAGTAATACCTCTTTCTTTTTCAAGGTCTCCACTATCCATTACACAATCAACTAATTCTTCATTTGCTCTAAAAACACCACTTTGTCTTAACAGTCCATCAACTAAAGTAGATTTACCAGCATCAACATGTGCAACTACGGCAATATTTATTATCTTATCCATAAAACTTCACCCTTTTTTCACGTAAATACCCATAGATAATAATACAAAATGATATAATTGTCAAGAAAAACATAATAATTTTAATAAAAGAATTTTACTAACAAAAAGAAAAATAAATGTAATAAAATATACACAACAAAAATCCTCTATTTTAAAATGAGGATTTTGATTACTTTAATTTCATACCAAAAATTTATTAATCACTACAGTTATAACGATTTCTTATAGATGTATCAACTGCTATTTTATATTATTTCTCTATTTTACCCCCTTTCATTATTCTTCATACCTAATTTCTTCCATATTATTAAAACTACTTAAGAAATAATCATCTGAATAATCTCTTACTCTGTTTTCCATAACATCATTTATAGGTATGAGTGTATAATCTTTTAATATTACATACTTATAAGTAAAAGTTAATATTTGATCATAGTATTTTGTTAACATCCTAATCTTAACAGTTGTAGTAACCTTTTTATTCAAGTTATTATCAAAATAATTCATTAATTCATAAAAACACTTATCAGTTTTAAGTATTCTTTCATTATATATTCTAATTACTTTTTCGCCTTCATAATTACCATTCATTTTTTCAATAGTTGGATATTTTTCATTTCCATAATTTATACTATATAAAAGATTATCTTTTGCATAAACGTAATTTGACATAAAATCATAATCAATTTTATTCCCCAAAAATTCTGTTGAATACTCCCATTTAAGATAATCGCTAAGATTATACTTTGCTTTTTCATACATATTATAATTATTACTTACTTTATTATCTATATTATCATCATGTAATGTATATATAGTATCATTATAATCATAAAATTTTATATCTGCACCAGAATTCGGAGCAATATTCATAATTTTAATATTTTTATCATTATCATATACCTTCTTATATTCAAATACCCCATTATCTAGTTTCTCAGGATTAAAAATATATATAGAATTATTACTTATAAATGAATATTTACTAAATGAAACCTCTTCATTTAAAACTTCTCCATTTTTTAGTTTTAAATATTCTTTATTTGGATACTTTTGTTTCAACTCTTCCTGTATTGTTTTTGCTACGAACGAATCATTTGAAGGTGATTTTTCTATTGGTGTTGGCTTATTACTTATGATGGTAAATATAACAATTACTGCAACTAACACTATGGCAAGTGCTACAACAACAAATAATATTTTTTTAGTTTTCTTTGTCATATTAACCTACTTTTCTATAAATCCACTTGTCTTTTTTGAGTACATATCATCAGTTATAGGTTTATATCTTTTCCCATCATACTCATCAGTAAAACCATTATATGCTTTATATATTTCATTAGTTTGTGTATCATATACTCTTTCATAACCAAGTGTTGCATCACTTTGTTTTTGACTCATTATAACAAAGGACGTATTTCTTTTATTCCAAGAATCCATTATTCCATCACTTATCTCATTGCCTATTGCTCTAATTTTTTGAAAATTTTTCATGACAGCATCCTGTTCTTTATTAAATCCACTTATAAATGTATCAGTAAAGTTTAATGATGAACAAATTGTGTTTAACACATCTTCCCAATCAATAAATTCATCTTTTGGAGTTGTAATAAAAATAGCATCATATACACTCAAATATTGAATATCTATTTTTTTACCTGATATTATATTTTCATTAACATAGTATGGTCCTGGATCAAATACGTAAGCTGTAAATATACCTTCGCCTTCTTTACCATTTGCATCTTTAAATGTTGCTCTAAGCATATCACCACCTAAACTGTCTTTACCTAATTTTTCACTTACAGTAAAATCAGTTAAAACAGGAAAAGTAAATGTGCTAGTATTATTTAAAGTACCTAAATCATTAAATATTTTATAAAATCCTTCCGTATCTTTAGTGGCTATTACACTAGTTTTAGCAAATATGTTTTGCGGATAATATGTCTGTTGCCATTTTTTAGCATCTTCTGATTTATTATATCCCTCAGTTTTCATATTTAAGAAAAACTGATAAGTAGAATTATTTGGATCGTATACTTTAATAGTATAGTGAATATAATCTCCTAATATATCAACTTTCCATCCTTTTGGTTTTTTTAAGGTAATATCGCCATTACTAAAATCTTCAAATTCAATTTTACTAGCCTTGGATCTAACTATTTTTATGTTTTTATCTGGATTATAAAACACGCCACTTACTTTACTAGCACCTCTACTAAATAAAACAATACTTATTATAATTGTAAAAAGTATAACACAAATTATAAAAAGACTTTTTTTAGAAATATTTACCTTTCCTATCTTCATAAAATCAAACTCCTTTTCTTTAATTATTATAAGCAAAAAAAACAAGCATAGCAATAAACTTGTCTTTAAATGCATTGTTTTTGGTGGAAACTTTTTTAAATAAATACATATAAAAACATGACTTTCTTATTATATTAAAAAGAAACAAATTTAAATTTGCTTTTTTATTGGTTATCTTCTAATATTATTTGACCATCTTTTATTGGTATATTAGGAAAACTTACATCAGTAAGCATTATATTTCTAACTGACGCTACAGGATTTGCTATTTCATCAGTTTCATATAATGTAATATATTTATTAGCCCCATTAGTATTTTAAAGGTTTTTCAATTTCATTTTAATTTCTTATTATAATAAAAACCTATAAAATAAGTTCATTTTTTATCTTACTTTATAGGTTTCATTTTTATTTTTCTTCATTTTTCTTTTTTGTCTTTTGCTTTTTCTATAAAACCATAATGTTCTCTGATTTTTTGTTCAAGTTCATCCCTTAAAACTGGATTTTCTTTTAAAAATATTTTAACATTTTCTTTTCCTTGACCAATCTTTTCACCATTATAAGAATACCAAGCCCCACTTTTATCAATTATAGCCAAATCACTAGCAATATCAATAATTTCTCCTTCTCTAGATATTCCTTCACCATACATAATATCCACGGTTGCTGTTTTAAATGGTGGTGCTACTTTATTTTTAACTACTTTTATATTTGTTTTATTACCAACAATTTGATCTCCAACTTTTATTTGTTCTCCACGTCTTACATCAAGTCTGATACTTGAGTAAAATTTTAATGCTCTTCCTCCAGGTGTAGTTTCAGGATTTCCAAACATAACACCAACTTTTTCTCTTAATTGATTTATAAATATTGCAGTAGTTTTAGTTTTATTCATTGTTCCTGATAATTTTCTTAATGCTTGAGACATTAATCTTGCTTGAAGACCTACATGTGAATCTCCCATTTCTCCATCTATTTCAGCTTGTGGAACTAATGCTGCAACAGAATCTATAACTACTATATCAACAGCATCACTTTTTACCAAAGCATCACAAATTTCCAATGCTTGTTCTCCAGTATCTGGTTGACTAAGCAACAACTCATTTACGTTTACTCCTAAATTTTTAGCATATATTGGATCAAGTGCATGTTCGGCATCAATAAATGCTGCCCTTCCACCATTCTTTTGAACTTCAGCTATGGCTTGTAATGCCACTGTTGTTTTACCACTTGACTCGGGCCCATATATTTCAATTATTCTTCCTTTAGGATAGCCACCAACACCTAAAGCAACATCAATAGTTATTGAACCACTTGAAGTAACATCAACATTCATATGATCATTATCACCAAGTTTCATAATAGCTCCAGCCCCAAATTGTTTTTCAATATCAGCTAGTACTTGTTCTAACGCCTTATCTTTATTCTTTTCATCTTTTGTAACTTTCATTTTTCCTCCTAATACCCTGATACAAATTAATTGTAACGCAAGTTTAATTAATTGTCAACAAAAATACAAACAATTGTTTAATCTTTACATATTTTTTCTATTTCTTCCTTTGTAAGACCAGTTACTTTCTCTATTCCATCAATCGGATAATTTGCCTCTAACAATTTTTTGGCAATTGATTCTTTTTCAGCTTTTTGTCCTTCAGCTAATCCTTTTGTGTGCCCTTCAACTAACCCTTCTTCACGCCCTTCTTTTAATCCTTCTCTTCTGGCTATATTTTTTTCAGTATTTTGTATATACTTTTCTTCTTCCTCAGGAGTAATATCATATATGAATACATCTTCTTTATTTA
>ENA-ORSI01002930-ORSI01002930.1-human-gut-metagenome-genome-assembly--contig:-NODE-2930-length-11574-cov-2.684348_pt1 | contig 11574 bp, 8 predicted proteins | sample MGYA00242187_ERZ509154 | MGnify/ENA primary metagenome ERZ509154 (study PRJEB26280, sample SAMEA2338627) | human gut metagenome | biome: human gut; feature: human-associated habitat; material: faeces...
CCGCCATATACGCCGCCGCATTGCCGCATTGCAGGAGGAGCTTGACGTGCTGGAACGCACACGCGGCGTGAAGCGCTCCGCGCGATTCCGCTCCGGCATAAAATCCGCGGCGATAATCGGATATACGAACGCGGGGAAATCCACGCTTCTGAACCGGCTGACCGATGCCGGCATTCTCGCGGAGGATAAGCTCTTTGCCACGCTGGATCCGACCACACGCCGACTCACGCTGCCGAGCGGGGCGGAATTGTTGCTCACGGATACCGTCGGGTTTATCGACCGCCTGCCGACACACCTTGTCAAGGCGTTCCGCTCGACATTGGAGGAGCTTAAATACGCCGATTATATCATAATGCTCACCGATGCTTCGGAGGAGTGCGCGGAGCGCGAACGAAAACGCGCGGTGACGCTTGCACTCATAGACGAGCTGGGTGCCTCCGGGAAACCCCTGATCGAGGTATATAACAAGTGCGACCGCGCCGAGCGCGACACCCCCTTCCCCAAGGGCAGCATCGAAATTTCCGCTCTGGACGGCGCGGGGGTGGATGTCCTGCTCGAAAGGCTGGACTTGCTCGTTTCCGACGGGAAAAAGACGCTCACGCTGCGTATCCCGCATTCGGAACACAGCTCCGTTGCGGAGGTGTACCGGCTGTGCACCGTGATTTCCTGCGATTACGATGATGAAGGTGCGGTCATTACCGCCGAATGCGACGAGCGCGCTCAGGGTGTTTTCGCGAGATTTATATCCGGGCAGAGCCTGCCGGATACGTTATAACCGGCGCGCCGGGAATTGGTTTCTTTGTAAAGGAGACGGCAGCCATGGAGATCAGTCGGTTTTTTCTGAACGGAGATATAAAGGGCGCAATTGCATATATGCGCGGGCACGAGGAGTTCGCCGACGTTCTTCCCGCATATGTAGCGATATTCGAAAACGAGGATTACCGCAGGTTCGAAATACCGGATATGCTGAATGATATCCTGCGCTTTTACCAGGTGTATTTCCGCGATGTGTTTTATTGCCGCTTGCCGGAACCGGAGGCGGCGGATAAGCTTATATCGGGTTTGAAAGCGTTTCTCGGCGCCCCGCCGGAGGATGAAGCGCTTTCGGCAAAGCTTGAATCGCTGTTTGAAGCAAACGGCTGCCATGCGCTTTTCGGGAAAACACAGGGGTATTACGGCCCTTATGTCTGGCGGGAGACTGTGCCGACCGTTTACCGTGTCGAGCTTCCGGGCGGAACGGCGGAATACACCGTAAACATACTCAAGGGCTTTGTATTCCGTAGCTGGATGGATTATCTGACCTTCGGCAGATACGGCCCCGGCGGCTGGACATCGCCCGACGGCAGGATAAACTGTATCGAGCAGGCGTACGATTTCGAAAGCGAAAGGTTCCTTGTTTCTCTTTTGAAGCACGAAGCGCAGCACGCTTCGGATATGAAGCGCTTCCCGGGGATCACCCCCGCGGAGCTGGAATACCGCGCAAAGCTTGTGGAGCTGTGCTATTCCGGCGATCCGGCGCTTTTGCGGAAGTTTTTGTCGGAGGCGGATGAGAGCCGCCCGGGCGACAGTCACGCCGCCGCCTCCGCGAGGATAAAGCTTGATTTCGCAGGCACGGATCAGGGCGATATCGCCTGCACACAGGCGCGTGCGGCAGAGCTGTTTTATGCGGATACAAAGAAGACGGAAGAAAAATACTGCTCTGAAAAGGCATGACCTTCGCGGCCATGCCTTGTTCCTTTTTTCGGAGCACCTTGCCGATTATTACGTTCCGGGCAGGTATTTCGCGGCGATATCCTGCAATGTGCGGGCATCCTCCGAGCCGAGCGAGGCGGTGTAGCCGTTGCCGCGCGGGTCGATCCCGCAGATCGAGGCGAGCCACACGCAGGCGATAAGATAGCTGCCCGCCGCCGAATGGTGGGAGTTGTCGTCGGCATAAAGGCATATTTCGGGGTGGGATTCAAAGCAGTCGAGATAGGCTTTTGCGACCGGTGCGGATTTCAGACCGAAATCCCGCGCAAGCCGGGTGTAGGTTTCGATATGCCGCTCCGCTTCCGGGATCCGCTTTCCGGCATCGGCTGCCGCGGGGTAGCGCATATAAAGCGATATTTCACCGCACGCCGGGCGCAGGAGCGGAAGGATAATATCGAGCGCGGCTTTTGTTTCGTCATATGAGGCGCCGCCCGCATCGTGTATGACTGCGTGCGAAAAGCGCTCGCGCGATATGATTTCGCGCAGGAATCTGCCGCGTTCGTGCGTTTCGTCCGCAAATTCGCGCAGATATGCGCTGCCGAAGGTGCAGTAGCGCACGTCGATCTCCCGCCCGGCGGCACGGCAGAGCCCCTTGAATTTTATCGGGGTGCCGTTGAAGTATGTCGTGCTGTTGCCGATAAAAAGCCACTTTTCCGCGCCGTGAGCGGTGCCTGCCGCATCGTCGTATTAGAGCAGTGCATTGCTTCCGCACAGCCTTGCCGAAAGCGGGTACAGGACATCCATCGTCGCGTTGTAAAGCATCGCACCCTCCATAACGGTGCGGAAGGAGTGCATGGCTGCCTCGTCACCGTGTCCGAAAACGAGCGCGAACCCGCCGCGCGGGATATGGAACGAAAGCTGGGGCGAGCCCTTTACCGTATCGGTATTGGCGTAAAGATCGAGCCCCGCTTCGCGTACTCTTCCGTCGGCGCCGAATATAAGTATCACTCTGTCGCGCAGGTCGTATTCGTCGGCACGGACAGTGCATTCCCCGGTGAGCGCGCATACCCCGCGCGGGCTTATGCCGATATCGGTGCCGAAAAGCGGCAGTGTTTCGCGGATGTGCATTTTTTATTCCTCCGTTATATCGAAAACACCGGCAAAGAACGGCGGGAGCGTTACGCTGCCGTTTTCCTGCGCGGGTATCTCCGGGTAATTCGAGATAAGCGCTTTGTTTACGGAAAACCCGCATTTCACCGCGAGCGGATAAGGCGAAAACGAGCATATGACCGCCGCTTTTCTGCCGCCTTCGCGGGTATATGCGATAATGTCCGGGTAATCGAGCAGTATCGGCTGTATGCTCCCGGTGGAGAGGGTTTCCGTATATTCCGCCGATTTGCGCAGGCGGATCATTTTTTTGTAGTAATTCAGAACGCTGCCTTCGTCCGCCGCTTCGTCCTTTGCGTTGAAGCGGATATAATCCGGGTGGGGCTTCATCCAGGGCGTTCCGCTCGTAAATCCGCCGTTTTTGCCGGCGTTCCACGGGAAGGGTACGCGCCCGTTATCGCGGCTGTAACGGTTCACCGCCTTCAAGGCCTGCTGCGGTGTGAGCCCGTCCGCCAGTGCGATACGGTAGTGGTTCTTTGTGGATATGTCGTCCACGTCGTCGATGCTTTCGAACCGGGTGTTTGTCATTCCCAGCTCCTCGCCCTGGTAAATAAACGGGATCCCGCGGAGGAAGAAGAAAAGCGTTCCGAGCATCTTCTGCGTGAGCTCGCTCTGGTATTCGTGCGGGATGAACTTTTCGCAGGCGCGCGGGTAATCATGATTTTCGAAATACACCGCGCCGAAGCCGATCTTTTCGGTTTCGAGCTGGGATGCAAACATTTTGTCGCGCAGGTCGGTTATCGGCCATTCCCATGCGCTTTTGCAGGTGTGCCAGCCGGGGCCGTAATTGTAAAGCTCGGAATATGAAAAATCGAAAAGCGTGCTGAAATATCCGTTTTCGCCGATATATTCGCCGAGCTGATCGTAGGGAACGCCCGCCGCCTCCGCCACGGTTATGCAATCGTGCTTATCGAAGGTCTGTTCGCGCAGCTCGGTAAGAAAATCGCCGATCCCGGGATAGTTGCGGGTGGGTGCAAAGCAGCCGACCATTCCGTCCGGCCCGTCCGCCGGGAGCGAGGAAAGTGTCGGTTCCTTTTTTATATGCGTTATCGCATCGATACGGAAGCCGCCCAGACCCTTATCCAGCCACCAGTTTATCATTTCGTAAAGCTTGGCGCGCAATTTCGGGTTTTCCCAGTTCAGGTCGGGCTGCTTTTTGGAAAAGAGGTGGAGATACCATCTGTCGCCCCCGACGTTTTCCCAGGCGCTTCCGCCGAACATACTGCGCCAGTTGTTGGGCGGGGTACCGTGGCTTTCGCGGAAGTAGAAGTAGGAGGCCTCCTCGCATTCCGGATCGGCAAGCGCGCGCCGGAACCAGACGTGTTCGTCCGAGCAGTGGTTCAGTACAAGGTCCATGAGTATCTTTATGCCGCGCTTTCCGGCTTCGGCAATAAGCTCGTCCATATCCTCCATCCTGCCGAACATGGGGTTTATGGAATAATAATCCGAAACATCGTAGCCGCCGTCGTCCATCGGAGAGGCATATACCGGGCATATCCATATATAGTCCGTGCCGAGATCCGCAAGGTAATCCAGCTTCGAGGTTATTCCGCGTAGATCGCCGATCCCGTCGCCGTTTGAATCGCAGAAGCTGCGCGGATATATCTGATAAGCGATCTTGTGCTTCCAGCTTTCGTTCCTGTTCATATCGTTAAAGCCCTTTCATGCGGTCATAATACCTTTATCTGCTGCCATGCTACCACATTTTGCATCAAATTACAAGGAGAGGAAGATTTTTTTGGGCGAAAACTATTGAAAATCACGGCTTGATATGGTATTATTGCTTGAATCGGTATACAGTATATCGTTTTCGGGCATTGCCCGAAAGCGCTATAACGCGAACGGTGCCGAAACAAGCAGGAATTATTCCATTTTCATTCAGGAGGACAAATGAATGGCACTCACCAAAGAACAGATTGCCGCAAAGACGGAAGAGCTTGAAAATTACATCACGGAAATGAAGGATGTACAGGGCTGCCTTATCCCCATCATGCAGAAGGCGCAAGAACTTTTCGGCTATCTTTCGCTCGAAACGATGCAGCTTATTTCCGACAGGCTCGATGTTCCCGTATCCGAAATATACGGCATCGCAACATTCTATGCGCTTTTTTCTCTTACGCCCAAGGGCGATAACGTGATATCGGTCTGCACCGGTACCGCCTGCTATGTCAAGGGCGCAGCCGCCGTGCTGGATGCGGTCAAAAAGCAGCTCGGTATCGAAGCGGGCGAGCTCCTCTTCGACGGCCTCCGGCGGAATCTTCGCGAAGATCGGGTGCGGCTTCGGCACCGAGGTGCCGGCCACGATCGGCTCGGAAGCCCACGGATGCACGGTTTCGCCCAGCTTGTAGTCGCCCGTGATGATCGGGTACGTGAAGCCCGGCTTGTCGAGATCCTCAACCTCTTCCAGATGAGGCAGCGGCGAGAAGACGCCGGTTCCGCCGAGGGCCTCCCACACCTTCTGTGCGGAGTGCGGCAGGAACGGGGCCAGCAGGTGGTTGGCGTCGGACACGGCCTGGGCGGCGGTGTGCAGCACGGTGCCGAGGCGGGCCGGATTGTCCTTGATCTTCCACGGTTCGGTGGCGGAAATGTACTTGTTGATGTCGCCGACCACGCGCATCGCTTCGGACAGCGCGTTCTTCTGGCGGTGGTTTTCGATGAGTCCGCCGACGGTTTCGAACGCGGCCTTGGTTTCGGCCAGCAGCGCACGGTCCTCGTCGGTGGCGGAAGCCTCGTCGAACGCCGGAATCTCGCCGAAGTTCTTGTTGATGAGGTTGGCCACGCGGTTCACCAAGTTGCCCCAGGATGCGGCGAGCTCCTCATTGTTGTGGCGCACGAACTCGGCCCAAGTGAAGTCGGAATCGGAGCTTTCCGGTCCGGCCACGGAGATGTAGTAACGCACGGCGTCCACGGGGTAACGGGCGAGGATGTCCTTCACGTAGATGACGATGCCGCGGGAGGACGAGAACTTCTTGCCTTCCATGGTCATGAACTCGGAGGCCACGACCTGCTCCGGCATGTTCAGCGGACCGAGCTTGCCGGTTTCGCCGCCCTTGGAGCCCTGGCCGTTGTAGGCCAGCATTTCGGACGGCCAGATCTGGGAGTGGAACGTGATGTTGTCCTTGCCCATGAAGTAGTAGCCCGGAGTGGACGGATCGTTCCACCACGCACGCCATGCCTCCGGGTCGCCCTTGCGGCGGGCCCATTCGATGGATGCGGACAAGTAGCCGATCACAGCGTCGAACCACACGTACAGCTTCTTGTTCGGGTTGTCGATCCAGCCCTTGACCGGCACCGGAATGCCCCAGTCGATGTCACGCGTGATGGCGCGCGGCTTGACTTCCTTGAACAGGCCGATGGAGAAGTTGATGACGTTGGTGCGCCAGCCTTCGCGGGTCTTGAGCCACGCGAGATTGGCTTCGGCGAGCGCCGGCAGGTCGAGGAAGAAGTGTTCGGTTTCCTCGAAGCGCGGGGTTTCGCCGTTGATCTTGGATACGGGGTTGAGCAGCTCGTCCGGGTCGAGTTCGTTGCCGCAGGCGTCGCACTGGTCGCCACGGGCTCCGTCGGCGCCGCAGATCGGGCAGGTGCCTTCGATGTAGCGGTCCGGCAGGGTGCGTCCGGTGGACGGGGAGATGGCGACTTTCTGCGTGCCCTTGTAGATGTAGCCGTTTTCGAGGCACTGTTTGAACAGTTCCTGCACGACCTTTTCGTGATTGCCGGTGGTGGTGCGGGTGAACAGATCGTAGCTCAGGCCGAGATCGCATAGGTCCTTGGCGATCACGCGGTTGTAGCGGTTGGCGAGCTCCTGCGCGCTCACGCCTTCCTTGTCGGCTTCCACCAGGATTGGGGTGCCGTGCTCGTCGGTGCCGGACACCATCAGCACGTCATTGCCCTTCATGCGCTCGTAGCGCGCGTACACGTCGGACGGCACGCCGAAGCCGGCGACGTGGCCGATATGACGGGGGCCGTTGGCATACGGCCATGCAACATTCACCAAAATATGACTCATGGTGCCCGATTATACAAAGCGCCATATCCCGTGTTTTCGGCGCATTCCGATTGGCGGAAGACGGGCGGATGGGGTCGATGACGTTCTCGCAGACCGGCCTGTATCAGGCTACGGTAGTCCACAAGGTTATCCACATTGTTGTATCACACAACAATCATCGTCCACTTATCCACTTTTTTCGCGAAGCCGGTGGCACGCCGCTTTCCGTATCAGCTACGGTACCCCGCATGGATACCTCCCCTCCCCTTTTGGGCGACGCCGACCTGCCCGGCCCCATTTGTTTGAATCGTTTGCATTCCCTAGGCGTGGTATGCAAACTTGACAACGACAACGCCTACTCGTATCACGATTCGCGCACGCTGTACGGCCGCGCCAGCATCATCTCAACGCTGATGCCGAGCCGTTCCGTGGCGTGCGCCGGCACCGCTGCGTGGGTGTGGTTGGGTGGCATGTTTCCCAACACGATCGACATCATTTCAAAAGCGCATTACCGAACGGCGAGGTACGGTCGCAAAGTCAGCGTTTTCAACCGACAGGCGCCCGACGAACATGTCACCGACGTCGGCCCGATCACCGTCACCACGCCCACACGCACCGCATGCGACCTTGCCATGAACTGCACGCCGGAAACGCAGTCGCCGGTCACGGAAATCGTATGCATGCTCATGCAGGAATTCCGGTTCCGCCCCGACGATTGCCTGCAGGTCATGCAGGAGGCCACCCATATTCGCAACGCGCCACGGGCACGCCAGTTTTTCCGGACGATTGACGGAAAGCAGTGACGGATATGCGTGAATCGCAACGGCCGTCGGAAAAACCACGGCAGACGAGACAGACGGGACAGACACGGCAAGCGTCTGCACAGTCGCGGCGCACGGCAAGCAAGAGATATGAAGAGCGCGCGAAACGTAGCAAACGTCATGGGCAACGACATGAACAGCATGGACACCACGGCAAACGCCACGAACGACGTCGCGCGCCGCCGAAATATCAGCCGCACGCGCGGCAGCGGGCATTGGTCGAACCGCCTGCGCCGCCGATCGAATTGACGCCGTTGGTGGCGTGCAGCGCCGACACCGCGCAAGATGTGCTGTGGCATATCGCGGAATATGCGCCGCGATTGCGCAAGTGGCTGGTCGCCAATCCTTCGGCGACGCCTGCAATGCTGGAATATCTTGCGCAGGTCGGCGGGCCGGGTGTGCCCGAAGCGCTGCGGATATTGCTGAAATCGTTGGAAATGAACGGTTCCGGAAGCGATCAGCCCTTCATCGCAAGCACGGCATTGTAGACCTGCTTGCGATTGGCGAGCGAGCCGTCGGACAGCGGATGTTCGGCGACGACCTGTGAAATCGCGTCCTTGATACGCAGGTTGTTTTCCTGCGCGCGATCAACGGACAGCACCGCCAAATCCTCGATGGACAGCGTTGCGGGCGCGGCCGCGTCGGCCTCCTCTTCGGAAGCGCCGGCGATGACGAGCACCATTTCGCCACGCGGCGGATCGTCGACGACGCTTTGGCGGATTTCGGCGATGGTTCCGCGACGAATCTGCTCGTAATCCTTGGTCAGCTCGCGGCACAACGCCATTTTGCGATTCGGTCCGAGCACGTCAAGCAGGTCGGCCATGGATTCGTCGATGCGGTGCAGGGTTTCGTAGAAGACGATGGTGCGACGTTCCGATTTGAGCGCGCGCAGGTGCTGCACACGTTCGCTGTGCTTGCGCGGCAGGAAGCCTTCGTAGCAGAAGCGGTCGGTCGGCAGGCCGGACAGGCACAGCGCGTCGAGCACGGCGGACGGGCCGGGAGCGCAGGTGACGGGCAGGCCGCGTTCGATGGCGCGGCGGACGATCGCCAGTCCCGGATCGTTGATGGTGGGCATGCCCGCGTCGGATACGACGAGCACGGTGGCGCCTTGTTCGACCTGGTCGAGCAGGCCGTCGGCCTTGTCGCGCTCGTTGTGGTCGTGATAGGCGATGACGCGACCGTTCACATAGACGCCGAGGCGACGGGCGAGATCGTAGAGGCGGCGCGTGTCTTCGGCGGCCACGATATCGGCCCGTTCCAAGAGGGCCACCAGACGGGCTGAAGCGTCGCCGACATTGCCGATCGGGGTGGCGGCGAGCACCACGGTGCCGGCGGGGATGGTCACGGCCGATTCGCGGGATTGGGCGACGGCGGATTCGCCGGCATGAACTTCATCATTGCGTTCAGGCACTTGCGTCACGCTACCGTCAGCGTCATACTGCTCATTCAACTCATCTGCGCTTGTCATACTCCCAGTATTGCCCATGCCACAGAGCAATCCACGACAATCCATGGCGAAATCGAGGCATTCTCCCTTTGCAGGTGCTGATTTCACATGTTCCGGAGGTCTACTTCCGTTTCAAGGGGCTCCTCATCCGGTGAAGCACCAGTACAAACGGCTTTGACGCAACGCTATTCCGCCATTTTGGCGGCGTATCTACTTGACCATCAGCCCCTCGAAACGCAAGTAGACCTCCGGCAAACCCCAAATCAGCCCCTTGAAACGCGAGATGGCAGAATTTCAACGAAAACAAAATGAAAAGACCCTCTGCGGTGGAATGAATGCAGAGGGTCTCGTGGAGCTGACGGTAGTCGAAACCGCGACCTCTTCGATGCGAACGAAGCGCTCTACCAACTGAGCTACAGCCCCTTGGATGTTACTTTGCTCCGCAAAGCAACTCGCAACAATATAGTACGGAGTGCGGTCAAACGCAATTTGACGCCGAAGTGTCGCACGCGTGTCGACACGGTAACGTTTCGGTGTCGCCGGTTGGGCCGCCGCAAGCGCAGCATCGTCCCAGCCGTCTGCCGGCGCAATAGCTCGAACTAAGATCACCACTCCGCCTGGATACCAGGGATACCGCGGCGGCTTGTTCAGTGTCGCAGACGGGGCAAGTCACCCACACCGCTCCGTATGGATACCGCGGCGGCACCCGGCAACGCCATCACGTCTCCAGCACGCCCAACACCTTCTTCTCGTTGTAGAACGCGAACACGATGCCGCCCAAGCCGCACAGCACGGCCGCGCACACGGCGGCGATGCGGTAGCCCGCGCCGGACGCCATGCCGATGGTGGAGACGCCGGTGAACAGCAGCATGGCCACGGACTGGCCCATCTTCATCGCAAAGGTGCGGGCCGCGTAGAACATGCCCTGACGGTCCTGGCCGGTGGTCTTGGAACTGGCGTCGGCGATATTCGCCACGATGGCCTGCGGCAGGATGCCGAACGCGGCCATCGGAATCGCGCCGACCACCGAGAGCACCAAACCCTGGGCCATCGCCGGAATGAAGCCGAGCACGGCCGAACCAAGGGCGCCGGCAAATGCGAACGCACAGGTGAAGATCACGAAGGCAACCAGCAGCAGCCTCTTCTTGCCGACCTTATTGGCCAGAATATTGACCGGCAGATAGAACAGCACAGAGACGCCGGTCATGAGCACGAAGTAGATGGTCGTGGTGGTTTCCGGCAGCTTGAGCAGGCTGGTCACGAAGAACGGCAGACCGGTCTGGAAGGTGGTGATGGCCACCCAGTAGACCACGTCGGAGCATACGAACTTGCGGAATTCGCCGTCGCCGAACGTCTGCTTCAGGGATTCGATGGTCGATTCGGAGGTGGGATGGGAGTTGACGTAGTCCTTCTCGCGGATGGCCAGCGGCGGCACCAGCATGCACACGAACGCCACGGCGGCCATGATGGTGAAGGTCACGCGGATGGCGGTGATGCGGCCCATCATCGGCACGAACGCGCCCCAAATCACCGGCGCCACGTACGCGATGGCCGTGCCGGCCACCCAAGTGAAGGAGATGGCGGTGGAGATGGTGAGTTGCTGCTTGGAGTCGTGGCCGAGTTCGGCGATGAGCGCGTTGTACGGCGTGCAGTAGAACGTGAGGGCGATGTAGTAGCCGATCACGGTGACGAACAGGAACGCCGCGTTCACCCAGCTGGTGCCGTTGATCGGGCTCCAGAACACGAGCACGGTGACCACCGCGAGCGGCAGGGCGGCGAATTTCAGGAACGGCATACGGCGGCCGGATTTGGCGTCGCAACGGTCGGAGAGAGACGCCACGGCCGGGTCCACGAACGCGTCGAAGAATCGGGCGAAGGCGGTGATGCCGCCCACCACGGTCACGATGCCGAGAACGACCAGGCCCTGCGGCACGAATACGGTCTGACCTTGGGAGATGGTCTCCTGGTCAGGTTGGTAGAAATACACGAGCCAGTTGGAGATGATGCCGGAAAGCAGCGCCCACCCGAACTGGCCGACCGCAAACGCCCACACTTTGGCGATGGGGAGATCTCTGATGGCTGACTTCGCCGGTGCAACTTGCACACCCGTTACACTTGCTGTAGTCGCATTGCCCATTCTCACAACCTCCGAATCAACATTGACACAGTGTCAAAATCCAGTATACACCGGCACACCATGCGTTCTACGATAGTGGGCATGACAAGTCTGACCGAGCAACTGCCATACGTATACGCTTTTCCTGATGCGTTGGGGACCGGATTACTGGTGCACACCGAGAGCGTATTGGACGATGAGATACGCGATCGTATTGGCTCGTTCATCCATGAATATGAGGTTGTATTATCTCGATTCCGCGATGATTCCATCGTCGGCCGGATGCGCACGGCCGCACATGGCGGCACGTTCGATTTTCCCGACTGGGCATCGGGTCTGTTTGGCCTGT
>ENA-ORSI01002931-ORSI01002931.1-human-gut-metagenome-genome-assembly--contig:-NODE-2931-length-11572-cov-3.168013_pt1 | contig 11572 bp, 10 predicted proteins | sample MGYA00242187_ERZ509154 | MGnify/ENA primary metagenome ERZ509154 (study PRJEB26280, sample SAMEA2338627) | human gut metagenome | biome: human gut; feature: human-associated habitat; material: faeces...
TTTCAGCGTCGGGAAGCCGGTCATATTGCCAATCGGGAAGATATCGTGCGGGACCAGCACGGTGGCTGGCGCGGCGCAAATAGCCGCGACGATACGCCCGGAACGGTGGAACTGTTTAACGGTTTCAACCAGCAGGGTGCTATCGCGAAAACACTCTGCGCCTTTGATGCCACCAGGCAGCACAATCACGTCATATTCGCCATCAGCCACTTCAACCAGCGGCGCATCCGCCAGCAGCTTCACGCCGCGCGAGCAGGTAATCGCCAGGTTACCATCGCTGGCGACGCTGGCAGTGGTGACTTTGATACCGCCGCGAACCAGCAGATCGATAGTGGTGACGGCTTCAGTCTCTTCACTACCAGGGGCGAGGCAAACCAGTGCCGATGCGCTCATATTCACTCTCCTTTCTTTTTACCATTTCAAACAGGCGGGTGTTTTCCGGTACGGCAATCCCATGCGCGCGGGCGCGGCGTAAGAGAAAACCATTGATATAGTCGATTTCGGTGTGGCGCAGCGCGCGGATATCCTGCAACATCGACGAGATATTTTCCGCTGTTGCATCAATCACCTGCATCACGTAATCACGCAAATCTTCTGCTGAAGTATGATGCCCTTCGCGTTCGATCACTGCCGCGACTTCTTCGCATATCTGCATAATTTCTTGCGGATGATGACGTAATTCACCATTCGGGCAATTCCAGGTGGCGGTCAGTGGATTAATCACACAGTTGACTGCCAGCTTGCGCCACAGCTCGGCGCGAATATTGTTATGCCACGCGACGTCAGGCAATACGGTTTGCAAAATATCCGCCAGATAACTGTAATCGCCGTCCTGTTGCCGTGCCGGACCAATATGCGTGATACCGTTTGCCACATGAATAATGACATTGCCGTCGCGGCGGGCGGCATGGGTGGTGGTGCCCATCAGTAATGGCTGCTGAATGTTTTGCAACTCTTCGATGGTGCCCATGCCGTTGTGAATTAACAGTATTGGCGTGGTTACAGGCAGTGTGGACGCGAGGCTTTTGACGGCATCGGAAACCTGCCATGCTTTCAGCGTCACCAGGAGCAGATCGCTGGTGGCGAGAAAATCGGGATCGTTGGCGGTCAGCGATTCGTTAAATATAGAACCATCTGTCTCAACCAGATTCACACTACAATAAGGTTGCGGTACGCGCAGCCAGCCCTGAACGTCGTGACCCTGTTTACAAAGTGCTGTAAGCCATAATTGCCCTAAGGCACCGCATCCCAATACGGTAATTTTCATTGTTCCTCCTCACCCGCAACCACTCCGGGTGTTCAATAAGGCTATCCCTTAATTGTGCATGCTGTTGCGACTATGCACAATTAAGGGATACGTCCTGGTGCAGGACTGTTGGTTATTTAACTTTGCAGGTATTATGCTTCGCATCAAAAATGAAGGGAGAGGAAAAGATGCCATCTTTCGATATTGTCTCTGAAGTTGATCTTCAGGAAGCACGTAACGCGGTCGATAACGCGAGCCGCGAAGTGGAGTCCCGTTTTGACTTCCGTAACGTTGAAGCCTCATTTGAGCTGAATGACGCCAGCAAAACCATCAAAGTGTTGAGCGAGTCCGACTTCCAGGTCAATCAGTTGCTGGATATTCTGCGTGCCAAGTTGCTGAAGCGCGGCATTGAAGGCAGTTCACTGGATGTACCGGAAAATATCGTTCATAGCGGTAAAACCTGGTTTGTGGAAGCGAAACTGAAACAGGGCATTGAGAGCGCGACTCAGAAGAAAATCGTCAAAATGATCAAAGACAGCAAACTGAAAGTGCAGGCGCAAATTCAGGGCGATGAGATCCGCGTAACGGGTAAATCTCGTGATGATTTGCAGGCTGTCATGGCGATGGTACGTGGTGGCGATCTCGGTCAGCCGTTCCAGTTCAAAAACTTCCGCGATTAACTTTCTGGATATAGCTATTGATTGTCAGGGCCACCGTGGTGGCCCTTTTGACCATGTGTTTATTGAGTTGAAGAGGTGCTTCCTGATGCCTGGTCATAAAGCGACTGAATTAAAGCCTGCTGCTTTGGCTCTGGTTTAACTCCCAGCTTATGGTAGATTTTGCCAATCTGATAAAGTTGCTCATTACCCACGCTATCTTTTTTTGTTATTGCAGGTTGTGTTGTCAATTTGTTGAGCGTAAAGGTAATGTGTGCCATGCATTGTGCAGTTTTCTGCATACAAATGTTCTCCAACAATATCAGATTATGCATACCCAACATTTCCTCTTTTATCAATAATTCCCTGGCATTGTTCCATTCTTTGGCATTTATATAATATTGAATCATATGATCTGTATTGAAGGCAGGGACATGTTGATGCAACACTCGGTTTGCGCTGGCAGTATCATTACCAAAACTATATATTTCGGCAAGTGATGAAAATAGTCCTCTCATTTCACTTTCAGAATGTGATTTTTGCTCTTTTATATAAAATTCTTCAGCGAAAGATGCGAGATGTTGAGCATATTTGGTTAGTCCCACCTCACTAAATTTTTCACCGGTATTACTTATTATTATATCCCAGTCTTCTAATGGTTGATTACTGATCTCTTTAAGAAGAGTCGTGAAATATTTGTCCATTAGCTCATTATCCTGATGACTATGCAGGGTTTTTAATGCGCTGACTTTGTCTTCATAACAATACTGACTATCATAACAAGTGTATTCTGGTGCTGTCATCAGAAGCGCCAGACGTTTTTTCATCAATTCCACCTCATTTAATGAATTTAATAAATTAATGAGGCTTAATTCACTTCTTGTTGATGGGGAAAAGGCAAAGGTTTTATCAATAAATACTATGTAATTTGAAAGGCTGTTTTGATAGTCTTGCTGCATATCATTATTTCTATAAAACAGTAAAATTCCTTCCAGAGTACTTAAGTAATTCGATTGAGATTTGGTGATGGCTTTTTGTAGACGTTGAGATAAAACTACCGCTTTTTCTTTGTTGCCATTGGTAGCGTAGATATTCATGAGTTTCAAATACTCATCACCATAATGGGATTCACGACTGCCAAACATATTCAGCGCATTATCGGCATAATGAATAGCGTTTTTTATATCGCCTTTTGTTTGATAACCCTCCGCAACTGTAAGTAACATGGTGGCTTGCTGATAGGGCATAATAACATTGTCACCATATACATTATTATAAATACTTATTGCCTTGTCAGGATCGCTCTGATATGCGACTAACACAGTAGGTAAATAATAATGTAGGGCATTGTCATCGAGACTGAGAAGTTGCATAGCCTTATCGGGTTGTTTGCTTTTTATCCAGCTATTGATATAGCTCTCAAAGGATGTAAGAGTTGCCGGTTTATTTAACCCAATTTTTGATAAAAAAGTTAAGGCAGTCTCTGGTGCTCCTTCTTCAGCGACTCTGGAGGCAGTTAAATCTAGATAATATTTAGCGTTTTTCGATTCTGTTTCAAGTTTGCTCAGTAAATTGTAAGCACGTTCAGGGTAGCCAGATACTAATAATTTATATTGCAAATTGAACCATTCAGCCTGCGATCTGAAGGTAGTATTTTCTTTCAGAGGTAAAGCAGAGTTAAGTTTTTGCTCGACGACAGAATAAACATCCGGCTGAGTGGGGGCGCTGGATAAAACCTGATGAGAATAAAACACAGATAAAATTATTAATAACAAAGTAGATTTCACTTTCATCGCAATCCATATCCTTTTCTATTTAATGAACCTTACATGGTCCCTGAACGCTTTATTTAGTTTGATGTTCAAGTTCATTTAATGCTTTAAGCGCAGGTTTTATTCCACCTTCTGCTGCATTAGATAGATGAAACCTGGCTTTTTCCATATTTTTCTCAACGCCATCACCATTTTGATACATTCTTCCCAGGTAGAAATGTGCAACAAAATTACCCTGAGCAGCTGCTTTTTTAAACCAGACACCAGCATCAGGCAGATTCTGTGGTAGTTCTTTTCCGATGAGATATAAATAGCCAATTTCCGCCTGTGCATTACTATTGCCCAGCATTGCTGCTTGTTGCAGATATGTTATGTATTTTTCATTGTTTGCAGGTATGCCATTGCCTTTGTAGGCTGTAGCTAAAAAGTATATCGCATCAGTGTTTTTTTGCTCTGCCGATTTGGTTAACCATTTAATCCCTTCATCTATATTTGCACAGGTGAATTCGTATTTTCCTAATGTAAATTGAGCGCTGGAGTTCCCTTTTGTTGCATTATCTTTTATTTGTGTTGGAGTGTATAAAGACGATAATTCCTCATCATTTTGATAGCACGTAATATATTTTATTCCATTTTGATCATAAGTTTCCTCCGTGCCATTTCTTTTATTATTAACGTATTGCGTGGCGGTTAATAGTTTACCCGTGCGATCGTTAAACTCTTTTTCCACGCCCTGCCTGATACCATTGACGTACTGGGTTTCTTTGGTTAGTTTACCTGTGTTTTTGCTCCAGTTACGATATACCCCATTCTCTACGCCATTTTTGTATTCGATTGAATAGGTTAATTTACCATACTTATTCCATGATTTGGCAACGCCGTCGGTTTTTCCATTCTTATAAGGATACAGACTCTCAGGGATGCCATTTTCGTACCACTCTTCACTATCACCATCGAGTATGTCATGTTTATAGTTTTGTGATTTTGCAAGATTTCCATTTTTATACCATTGCTTAACCAAACCATTTAATTGGCCTTGCTCATCAAAATGTTTCTCCTCTTCTTTCTGCCCATTTTCATACCAGGTTTGAACAGAAATTTGTTTTCCGTCTTTATAGACGGATTTAGACAGTAACTTACCCTCTTCACTATAACGTTCGTTAATTCCATCATACTGACCACGGGAATTTCTATTGTGTATAGAGTTTATTTTTCCTGATTGGTAGTAACTGGTATCTTTTCCAATCAACTCACTTTGCTGATAGAAATTTTCCTGCATGAGTTTGCCATCAGGATAATATTCATATGCCGGACCATCGAGTTTACTATTCAGATAGCTATGTTGCTGTTTGATTTTTCCATCTTCATAAAAATGAGGGCATTCACCATCTTTAATTTTTCCGTTATTAAAATAACGTTTATTTTCAATGGTCCCATTTTCATAATATGTAATATACTCGCCGTTGATAAGTCCATTAGAAAAACTTAGAGATTCATAATAACAAAGTTATTGGAACCATTACCATTGCTATTGTAATAACTTTCGTATTTTCCATCTCTTTCTCCTTGTGGATTATAGTTAACAATGCTTTTTATCTTTCCATTTTCAAACCAGGATTGAAATGAAGAAATAAATTTAGAATTGGAGAAGTTATCTGTGTCTGTATATCCTTCAAATGCAATCTGTTTAGTTGAAGACGGATTATCAGTTGATGAGATATACCATCCGGTAACTTTCCATTGTTTTTTCTTATCGTCATAGGGTAAAGGAGATTGAATAAAATAAATTGCTAGGCGTTTAGCAGTTGGTTTTAATGTTTCATCAAGCCATACAGTAGGTATTTTCTTTGTATATTCAGCACCACATAATTCTGTTGTACATACTTTTATATCTGTCAGCATGGGGCTACCATTACCGTCACACTGATTGATGGTCATAAAGAAATAGCGATCATCAAGAAAAGGAGTTTCTAAATTTCTTAATTTGTCGGCATAGGCTTTGTCAGTAATGCCCATTGATTCTGGTCGAGCGGAAATTGAATTTGTTTCACAAGGATTACTGGTCTTGAAATAAAAACGATCGGCAAGAATGAGTTTCATATCATGAGATAATGCTGTTTTATTTAGCTCAACATGCTCGATTTGTGCGATGAAAGTTATAGTGCTTGCGGGAGGGGATCCACTTTTTGCTGATGAACTGGCGCAATACAATAGAGTGATAATAGTAAGTAATGGTTTTACCATAATATATTCTCCATATGAATAATTTATCCCTGATTTTCGGAAAAAGTATAATTTACTTCTAATCGAATCGTCCAGTTTTATGGAATTACATGAAGTTTTAATAATGTGGGATTTAAAGAATAATGACGTGACGAAGCACGGTGCTGTTCATGAATAGCACCGTGCTTATTATTTAATAAGATACTTCGTTGATAACTCGCTCTATTTCGAAGCGATTGGTGATTTTACTGTCTATTTTCACATAGACGCTATGCTCTAACTTCGCCAGCAGTACATCTTTGACACCAGGCGTTGTCAGTAAGCTTTTTTCCAGTTTTTCATCTGCCATCACGTTGTCCGGGATTTCAATGCGCAAGCTGCTGACATACGGCGGTTCTTTCATGGTACTGGCGACTGCCAGCCACACTGCGGCCAGCATTGCGCCAGCGAGAAATACGCCCTGACCGTCAAACATGCCGTCAATCCAGCCGCCCAGTGAACCGCCAATCGCCACGCCAAGAAACTGGCTGGTGGAGTAAACACCCATCGCCGTACCTTTGTAACCTGCTGGCGATTCTTTACTGATAAGTGAAGGCAGAAGGGCTTCCATCAAATTAAACGCCACAAAGAAAAGCTGCACGCCGACCACCAGTTGCCAGAACTGCGTTTGTGCGTTCCACAACACAATTTCCGCAACCACGATCAACCCGACGCAGAAGACAAAGACTTGCTTCATTTTGCGCTTAACTTCAGCGTAGATAATGAAAGGCACGACCGAGCCAAAGGCGATTAACATCGTTGCCAGGTAGACCTTCCAGTGTTCAGCCGCCGGTAACCCCGCATCAGCCATCTGTCCGGGCAGGGCAACAAAGGTCGACATCAGCAAAATATGCAGACACATAATGCCAAAGTTGAGTTTCAGCAGCCGCGGTTCCGCCAGCACTTTACTGAAACTGCCTTTCACCATTCCGGACTCACGATTAAGTACGTGAGTGCTACTGTTGGGCACAACCCAAATGGTCAACGCAATGCCGGTTGTTGCCAGAATAGCGATCATCCAGAACAGCGCGTGCAGCCCAAGTTTGTGAGTGATGATCGGGCCAAGCACCATCGCAATGGCAAAGGTAATGCCAAAGCTCACGCCGATAAACGCCATCGCTTTGGTGCGGTTTTGTTCGCGCGTGAGATCGGAAAGCAGCGCCATAACGGCAGCGGCAATCGCACCGGAGCCTTGTAGCGCCCGGCCCAGAATAATTCCCCAGATGGAGTCAGAGAGCGCAGCGATAACGCTACCGGCGGCAAACACCGCCAGCCCACCGACAATTAATGGTTTGCGACCAATGCGGTCTGAAAGCAGGCCAAACGGAATCTGAAAAACGGCCTGAGTCAGACCATAAATACCAATGGCAATACCGATTAATGCTTCGCTGGCACCTTGCAGAGCCATGCCGTACGTGGTCAGAACCGGCAGAACCATGAACATGCCCAGCATGCGCAACGAGAAAACGGTGCCTAAACCCCAGGTCGCGCGCCGCTCACCTGACGTCATTTTATAATCGTTCATTACCACCTCTGTTTTAAATTCGCGACTAGTGTAAAGCGGCAAACGAATGGGGTAAACATGCGGATTTTTTAGTAAATATTTCGAGAGGGATATGATTCTAATGCTAAGAAAAAAGGTGCCGTAGCACCTTTTTAACTGAGAGGTTGTGTTACCACACAGCAGCCAGCAGCGTATGCGAGTCCGGCACCATAAAATCAACGGACATCATCACCGAGAGGGCAGTGATGGCGATGATAGAGAAACCGAACAGCTTGCGTGCCCAGATTCTGTCATCAGCAACTTTATAGCCGCGCAGAGCCATGCCTAACCACCAGACGCTCACCGCAGCGGCGACCACCAGATATTTATACCCAGCGTAGCCGCCAAGAGAGAGCATCAGCGTGGCAACGGCAAAGGCGATGATATACAGCGTGATGTGATTCTTCGCCACCGAAATGCCTTTCACCACCGGCAGTACCGGAATGTTTGCCGCCTGATAATCCTTAAAGCGGAAAATGGCTATGGCATAAGAGTGAGGCATCTGCCACAGGCTGAAGATAGCCAGCAGGATCGCTGCGCCGCTATCGAACTCGCCGGTTACCGCACAGTAACCGATCACCGGAGGCGCAGCGCCGGAGAGCGAACCAATCAAGGTGCCGTAGACAGAATGACGTTTCATGTACAGGCTATAAACGCCGACATAAACCACAAAGCCCATCACCCCCAGCCAGCAGGCCAGCGGATTCGCGCCAAACCACAGCAGCATAAAGCCAGCAATACCCAGCAAGGTGGCGTACACCAGCGAGACAGCAGGAGAGATCAGGCCTTTAACCAGCACCCGATTCTTCGTCCTTTCCATCTTTCTGTCGATATCCCTGTCGATGTAGTTGTTAAACACACAACCCGACGCCACAACCAGTGACACCCCAACCAGCGTGTAGATAAACAGGGGATAATCAATGCTGCCCTTTGAGGCCAACAGGAATCCCCCAATCACCGAGATCAGGTTGCCAAAGATGATGCCTGGTTTCGTTACTTGCAGGTATTGCTTAAACATCATAACCGCCGCTCTTAGTGCATCATCATGTTGTAGTTGAGGTTCCACATAATCCAGATGGAGCCTACAACCAGGATAGCGATGATTAGCACGGTGAAGACAAACGCCGTCATATTCCAGCCTTCATCTGATTTGGTATTCATGTGCAGGAAGCACGCCAGATGCACCAGAATCTGTACCACTGCCATTGCCAGGATTGTTCCCAGAATTACGGCCGGAGAGGCAGCCCCTGTCATCACCATCCAGAACGGAATTACCGTCAGGATTATCGACAGGATAAAGCCTGTCATGTAGGTCTTTACGCTGCCATGGGATGCGCCGCTGCTTGCGTTAGAATGACTCATTACATCGCCCCCATCAGATAAACAACAGTGAACACACAGATCCAAACCACATCCAGGAAGTGCCAGAACAGGCTCAGGCACATGATGCGGGTACGGTTAGTGCTGGTCAGGCCGCGACGGGCGATTTGCACCATCAGCACCGCCATCCAGATAAGACCGGAAGTGACGTGCAGACCGTGCGTGCCGACCAGCGCAAAGAATGCTGACAGGAAGCCGCTGCGATCCGGACCCATGCCGTTAACAATCAGGTGATGGAATTCATAGATTTCCATCCCGATAAATCCGGCACCAAACAACCATGTCAACGCCAGCCAGGAGATCACCTGGCTTTTGTTGTTTTTGTACATGGCGATAGCCGCCATGCCGTAGGTGATGGAGCTGAACAACAGCAAGAAAGTTTCAACCAGAACGAACGGCAGTTCGAAAATGTCCTTACCTGTCGGCCCACCTGCGGTGCCGTTCACCAGAACGGCATAGGTAGCAAACAAGATAGAGAACAGAATGCAGTCGCTCATCAGGTAGATCCAAAATCCGAAGATTTTGGTTCCGCCTGCATCGTGGTGCCCGTGTTCGTGCGCGTGGGCAGTCGCGTGCGTCAAAGTATCAGTTGCCATTTTTCAGCCCTGCCTTAGTAATCTCATCGAAATGCTGGTTTTCCAGTTTTTCGATTTCTGCCACCGGCACGTAGTAATCCACGTCCTCGTCGAAGCTTTTCACGATCCAGGTGATGATCATGCCTGCGAAGCCAACAATCGCCAGCCACCAGATATGCCAGATCATGGCGAAACCGAAGATGGTGGAGAAAGCCGCAATGACGATACCGGCACCGCTGTTTTTTGGCATATGAATTTCTTCATAGTGGTCAGGCTTTTTGTACGCTTCGCCTTTCTCTTTCATTTCCCAGAATGCATCACGTTCGTGAACGTGCGGCACAACGGCAAAGTTATAGAACGGAGGCGGGGAAGAGGTTGCCCACTCCAGCGTACGGCCACCCCACGGGTCGCCAGTCAGGTCACGGTTCTGGTCGCGGTCACGAATAGAAACGTACATCTGAATAACGAGGCAGAGAATACCCAGCGCAATCAGTACCGCACCGCTGGCTGCAATCATCAGCATGGTGTGGAACTGCGGGTCAATCTGCTGGCTCAAACGACGGGTCATGCCCATGAAGCCCAGCGCATACAGTGGCATAAAGGCAACGAAGAAGCCGATGATCCAGAACCAGAACGCGCGTTTACCCCAGGTTTCGTTCAGTTTGAAACCGAACGCTTTAGGCCACCAGTAGGTCATCCCTGCGAAGCAGCCGAAGACCACGCCGCCGATGATCACGTTATGGAAGTGCGCAATCAGGAACAGGCTGTTATGCAGAACGAAGTCCGCGCCCGGTACTGCCAGCAGCACGCCAGTCATACCGCCTACCGAGAAGGTGACGATAAAACCGATGGTCCACAGCATCGCAGAATGGAACACGATGCGGCCCTGATACATGGTGAACAGCCAGTTGAAGATCTTCACCCCGGTAGGGATGGCGATAATCATCGTGGTGATACCAAAGAAGGCGTTTACGTTCGCGCCCGCACCCATCGTAAAGAAGTGGTGCAGCCAGACGATGAACGACAGCACGGTGATACAGACGGTTGCCCATACCAGCGAGGTATAACCAAACAGACGTTTACGCGAGAAGGTTGCCGCAATTTCGGAGAACACACCGAATACAGGCAGGATCAAGATGTAAACTTCCGGGTGGCCCCAGGCCCAAATCAGGTTGATATACATCATCATGTTGCCACCCATATCGTTGGTAAAGAAATGGGTGCCCAGATAGCGATCCAGGGTCAACAACGCGACGGTAACCGTCAGAATTGGGAAGGAAGCAATAATCAGTACGTTTGCGCACAGTGATGCCCAGGTAAATACTGGCATCTTGAACATGGTCATGCCCGGTGCGCGCATCTTTAGAATGGTAACGAAGAAGTTGATACCGGTAAGCGTCGTACCTATACCGGATAGCTGGAGACTCCATATCCAGTAATCGACACCGACTCCCGGACTGTACTCTATTCCCGATAGCGGTGGATAGGCCAGCCAGCCGGTCTGCGCAAATTCGCCCACGCCGAGAGAAACGTTAACCAGAATCACACCAACAACGGTAAACCAGAAGCTTAAGTTGTTGAGGAACGGGAACGCAACGTCACGCGCGCCGATCTGCAGCGGAACCACCAGGTTCATCAGACCGATAACGAAAGGCATCGCCACGAAGAAGATCATAATCACGCCGTGCGCGGTGAAGATCTGATCGTAGTGGTGAGGTGGCAGGAAGCCCGCTTCGCCCGCCGAGGCAAGAGCCTGCTGGCTACGCATCATAATGGCGTCAGCAAAACCACGCAGCAACATCACAATCGCCACGATGATATACATGATACCGAGACGTTTATGGTCAACGGAGGTCAGCCACTCTTTCCACAGGTAGGTCCACTTACCGAAGTAAGTGATCAGGCCAACGAGCGCCAGACCTCCCAAAATAATGCCAGCGATCGTAACCATGACGATAGGTTCATGGAACGGGACTGCATCAAGTGATAATTTTCCGAACATCTTTATTCTTCCTCAACCCCTTTAATGGGCGGATTCCGCGTGGCTCATGTCCATGCCTTCCATACCTTCATGTGCGCTGTGCTCACCTTCTGGCTGGGTCATGTCCATCTTAACTTCCAAAGGGTACTCCCGCCGA
>ENA-ORSI01002936-ORSI01002936.1-human-gut-metagenome-genome-assembly--contig:-NODE-2936-length-11551-cov-4.103340_pt1 | contig 11551 bp, 11 predicted proteins | sample MGYA00242187_ERZ509154 | MGnify/ENA primary metagenome ERZ509154 (study PRJEB26280, sample SAMEA2338627) | human gut metagenome | biome: human gut; feature: human-associated habitat; material: faeces...
TGCTGGTTCAGGGACTACTGCACAGGCTGTATTAGAATTAAATGAAGAAGATAAAGGTAATAGAAATTTTATTCTTTGCACTAATAATGAAAATAATATATGTGAAGATATAACTTATCAAAGAATTAAAACTGTTATAACAGGAAAAAGAAAAGATGAAAGTAAATATTCTGAAGGAATAAAAGCAAATTTAAAATATTATAAATGCACATATATACCAAGAATTAATACTGAAGATGAAAATCTTCACAATAATTTACTAATTAATATTAAAAATCTTATTCAATTAGAAAATGGTATTGAAATAGATGATAATAAAATTAGAGTTTATTTAGATGAAGATGAATTAGATAAATTCAGTAAAAATCAAAGTGATTTAGATGTCTGTGAAAAAGTATATATATCATCAGATATACTCTTAACATCAATGCAAGAATCTATATTTAAAAATAATAATATTGAAGTATATATCATACCAGAATATTATTTTGAAGATGAAATTATGGAGGTAATGTAAATGCAAGGAATTAAATTAAAAAAATTTCAACTTGATACAGTAAACAAATTATTAGATGCTACAAGTATTGGCACTAAAAAAGAAATATTAGTACAAGCACCTACTGGATCTGGTAAAACAATTATATTACTTTCATATATTGAAGAATATTTTAAAGAAAATAAAAATGTTTTATTTGTATGGCTTACTCCTGGTAAAGGAGATTTAGAAGAACAAAGTAGAAAGAAAATGTTAAAATTTTTGCCTCATCATAAAACACAAAATATTCAAGATGTATTACTTCAAGGTTTTGAAGAAAAATCTACTGCATTTATTAACTGGGAAACGATTACTAAAAAAGGAAACGATGCTTTAAAAGATGCTGAAAGAAAAAATCTATATGAAAGAATATATGAAGCACATAATTCAGGATACAAATTCATTGTAATTGTTGATGAGGAACATTTAAATAAAACTGTTAAAGCTGAAAGTATTATTGAATATATGAATCCTAATTACATTATAAGAGTTAGTGCTACTACTAAAACAAATAAAGAGGCAGAATTTATTGCAATCGATGAATTAGAAGTTATAAATTCTGGTTTGATTACAAGAGCACTTTATATTAATGAAAATGTATCTAATGATACTACTCTTTCTAACGAACACGAATATTTACTTGACCTTGCAATACAAAAAAGAAAAGCAATTAAAAATGAATATTTAAAATTAGGTGTTCAAGTAAATCCTCTAATAATTATTCAAGTACCAAGTAAATCCGATGATTTAATAAAAATGATAGAAAAAATCCTTGAAGAAAAAGGATATGATTATATAAAGCAAAATCTTGCTATATGGCTTGCTGATAGAAAAGAAAATATAGATAATATTGAAGATAATGAATCAAATCAAGCAATACTTATTATGAAACAAGCAATATCTACTGGTTGGGATTGTCCACGTGCTAAAATACTTGTAAAACTTCGTGATAATATGAATGAAGATTTTGAAACTCAAACTATTGGTAGAATTAGAAGAATGCCACAAGGACATCACTATGATAATGTTTTACTTGATAATTGTTATTTATATACTTTTGATGAAAAATATGAACAATCTGTTAAACAAGAATTAGGTAATAACGCTTATGATACAAAAGTTATATTTTTAAAAAATGAATATAAAAACTTTACTTTAAAGAAATTAACCTTTGATAATAATTTTGATGGTTTTGATGAAAGAGAAACTTTCAATATATTACATAAATTTTATATAGATAAATATAAACTAACTTCTAAAAAGAAAGATAATAAAACAATTTTAGAAGCTAATGGATATATTTTTAAAGATACTATTGATAATTACATAGTTCAAGACAAAATTGTTAGGATTAATAGTAATGAACTAGAAAATGCTAACAGAATTAAAGTGCAATCTATTGTAACTACAAATAAAAATGGTTTTGAATTAAGGCATTCTATAAATGAAATAGCATCTAAAATTGGTATGCGTTACGATAGAACTAGATTAATGCTAGAAAGAATGTTTTGGAAACAAAAATTATTCACTAAAAAATTTGTGGATTTAACTTTAACTGAGTTTTATGCTTTTGTGATAAATAATGAAGATATATTAAAACACGATTTTCAAGAAGCAGTATCTCAAAAAGCAAGACAAATAAAAATGAAATTTGAAGAATTAAAAGAGATTGATTGGCATTTTCCAGAAATGGATTATATCAAATATGATCCTAAAATGAGAGATAATACTATTTATGAAAAATCAACATATTTAAATTACCCTAATAGTACAATAAAATCAAAGTCTGAAAGAATGTTTGAATATTTTTGTGAAAATAACGAAAACATTAAGTGGTTTTATAAAAATGGAGAAAAATCTAGTAATTATTTTTCAATAGTTTATGTAGATGCAGTAAATCATAAGTGGCACTTCTACCCTGATTTCATAGTTTGTGATAAAGATAATAAAATTTGGATTATCGAAACAAAAGGTGGAGAAAATACTGAAGGCGAATCTAAAAACATTGATATTAAAGTAGAAAATAAGTTTGAAGCATTAAAAAAATATGCTAAAAAGTATGATGTAAATTGGGGATTTGTTAGAGATTATGATAAAAACGATTCATTATATTTATGCAATACGGAATATACGGAAGATATGGAAAATGAAAATTGGAAATTATTAAATAATTTTTTTTAAAAGTATTGAATAAAAATAACAGGAGGTAGCACTGTGAATAATAAAATAGAAATAAACGATTTATTAGGACTTTCGAAACCCACTACTAAACTTATTGAATTAGTTAGTAATGCAATTGGCACAGTATATGAACCTAGAAAAGTTAAAAAACTTGCTGATGCAGAGGCTTATAGAATAAAAAAAATAACTACATCAGCGCAAGAAACAGGTTTTAATGGCGAAATTGAATTTTTGGATGACAAAATAAAAATAAATAGTAATAATTTAGAATTTAAATTATTGGTTAAAAATGAAGTAAAAAGATTATTTAATGAAAATGAAAACATCAAAAAAATAGCTGATTTTGCGTATAACGAATTAGATAATGATATGACAGATATAAATGAAGAAATAGATGAAGATTGGAAAAATGACTTCTTCGATAAAAGTAGAAAAATATATAATGAGGATTTGCAATTTATTTTCGGAAAAATTTTAGCTGGAGAAATAAAACAACCTGGTACACATTCAAAAAGACTACTGAACACACTATCAACACTTTCACAAAAAGAAGCAATTACATTTAATAAGATATCTAAATACGTGTTTAGAGCCTCCAAAAGTGCATTTATTATATCAAAAAAGGAAATATTAGATACATTTGATATAAAACTGGAAGATATTATTATTTTAGAAGAAGCGGGACTTATTAATTCTAATCCTTTAGTAATTTCTGGGACTAATTTATATCAATATAAGGATTATTTAATAAATTTTTTTGACCAACAACCTAAATTGGATATTTATTTTTTAACTAATTCAGGAAAAGAATTAGAAAAGATTATAAATCAAGAAATATCAACAGATTATTTATTGAAAATAAAAAATTTATACAATATAAATAAGGTAAGTTATAGTATTATACTTGATAAAAAAATAAAAGGTGATCAAATAACCTATTCTTTAAAGAACACACAGGAAATTTAATAAAAAACTTGAATTATAAATAGGTTTTGTTTATAATTAAATATAGAAAGAGAACTAAGTTCGTAACTTGTATGTTATTCGCTCCATTGGGAAATCTGTTCGAACTTTATGTTTGAACTTAACATATAGAATATCAATTTCTAAAAGAAGTTGATATTTTTTTGTGTTTAAGAAAGGACAGATTTATAATGATTAATATTATTAGTAAAGAAATACCTATTGAGAAAGATTTACAAAAGAAAATCGAATTTATATGTGATTTTTGTAATACTACTCCTACTTTTATAAATGGTAGTATCAAAAAGATTGAGCATACTAATTTATCTTATATTGAACCTCATAGAATAATTATTAATGGGATTAATTTTCTAGCATTTAATTATTCAAAATCTCTTTATGTAGGAAATTTACAAAATAATATTGAATTTAATGAACTTGAAGATTTTATAAAATCATTTAATTAATTTATCGTTTTTATCAAATATATCAACTTCTCTTTATATTGTTAAAAGGCATACCTATTGACTTTTATGTGTTTTGTGATAATATATAGAACCAATAAGTGACAAGCAGTATCCGTCTTTTATTAGAAAGTAGGTACACTATGGTCAAAATCACAAATTACTTTAAGGATTTATATATGTTAAATAATCGATTTATGAGGAGTCAAAGGTATTAGTTTTTAAGCTAGTATTTTTGACTCCCTTTTTTGTATTTAGAAAGGGATTGATATTATGGAAATAGAAAAAATAAATTGTGGAATCTATATGAGAGTATCTACAGAAGATCAGGCACGAGAAGGATTTAGTTTAGGAGAACAAAAAGAGCGATTAGAGGCTTATTGTAAGTTTAATGGTTATCATATAGTCAAATACTATGAAGATGCAAGAATTAGTGCTAAAACTGGTAATCATAGGCCAGAATACGAGCAAATGCTAGAAGATGGAAAAAAAGGTATTATAAATATGATTGTTGCCTTAAAATTAGATAGAATTACAAGAAGTATTAAAGATTGGGAAACACTTATGGACTACTCTGATACTTATAATGTTGCTCTTGCTTTTGTAAATGATAAAATTGATACAACTAATGCTAATGGTAAAATGGTATCAAGAATAATGATGAGTGTTAGTCAAAATGAAATTGAAAGAACAAGTGAAAGAACTAAAATAGGTTTATTTGGAGCTATTAAATCAGGTCACGTTCCTAGTACATAATGACACTCGTTATTTTTATCGTTATTACTATTGTCTTTATTAGAGTTTTTAGATATTTCAAATTTGTATTCTTTTCCTGTTTTTAGAACAAATCTTGCTACTCTAGGTAGTTTGTTACCCTCACTATTATAATCTCCTACAATAATACATTCAATCATATTATCAAATGCCTCTCGATTAAATTTTTTAAGTGTTGCAGTCTGATTATCAAAATAGGCATCTATGGCTTTAATTTGTTTAGATAATCCTTTGTTTTCATCAAGTAGTTGTTGGTAATTATTGATTTCTTGTTTTACTTGATTTAGTTTATCTAATAATTCATGTTCTTTTTGAATAAACATTTCTTTTCTATCAATGTCATTATCAAGTTCCATATCAATTATTTTAGATAATCGTTGTTCTAAGGTTTCTTTTTCTTTCAGTAGGTTATTCAGTTTATCTTGATAATCATTGTCATTGATAACATCTTTAATTGCCTTAATAAGTGCTTGTTTGGTTTTGTGTTTATTCTTGATAATATCATTATAAATCATAACAAAGATTTCTTCTAATTTTGTTTCACTAATACCACTGAATCAGGACAAGCATCAGAATGTTCTCTCTTTTTAAAACAAGTCCAATAAATATTATAACTAGGATGTATTTTAGAGTAAGAACTTTTTCTTCTACAAAAATTAGTTCCACAAAAAGCACATTTTATTTTGCTACTAAAAGCATATTTTCTAGTTTCTCGACTTTTGTAGTTTTCTTTATTAAAGGTTAAACCCACACTTCGTTTTTTAGCTATTTCTTGAACTTTGTCCCAAAATTCTCTTGATACTATTGGCTCGTGATGATCCTTTACATAGTATTCTTCTTTTTCTCCTTTGTTTCTTACACATTTATGAGTAATAGGACTAACTGTATATATTTATAAGGAGAAGTTAAAAAATGCAAGCCCTAAAGATAACTAAAAAATATATAAATGTTTGACAATTCTTATCAATCGTTTGTCCTATTATATTCTTTATTTTAAATATTGTATTTCCAAGTGCCAAATTAAGTGCATTAATTTATGTATTTATTGTCATAGGTATAGCGGGAGATTATATGTTTCTTAAAAATTGGCATGATGAGGGAATTACTTGGTTTAGAAAAGCTGATAAAAACTTTTCTAAAAGATTAACACGAAAACCTGATGATGCTTGTTTATTTGTTACTGTATTTAAAACTATATGTGCATGTATAGTTTATATATTTGTAGATTTAGATACACTGTATGCAAATACTATATTTGCAATTATATTATGGATTATCAATATAATAGGAATAATTTTATTTATGAGTATTACTCATATTTCTTATAGTAAAGTAATGAAAATTATTCCAAAGAAAAAATAGTCTTTTTGCTTTTCGTAAGATTAGCAATTAGACTATTTTTAATAAAAAAAGCTATCACGTTTTGTCAGCTGTTCTGATGAAAGTGGTAGTTTTTTTCTTTTTATGAAGTCGTAAGACAAATAAAAAGGCAACAATATTACATTGTGAAACTTTGTAATATGTTGCTTAATAGGGTTTCCAAAGGGAAGATTCCCTTGGCACACTACGTTATTGGCTCTGCCAATATCGTAGTGTGTTACTATTTCGTCTAAAATAGTTAAAAAAGCAAAAATCCGTTAATTATAAAATTTCTTTCGGATTTCTGCTATAAAAATTTTAATTTTTTAACGATTTAGTCCTGTGCATATAGCTTTTGCATCTTGGTAATTTTGATCAGTAGCTAATGTATAATAAGTCCCGCCATTTCTTAATGTACCTGAATCTCTTTGGACTTCTTTTAAATGTATTAAAGCCTGAGCTTTTGCAATTTCATCATCTCCAAATGCAACGGACTCATACTCTTGTAGAGCCTGTTGTTCAACACCACTCATTGGAATATTGGTACCATAGTTAGCATTAACAATTTGTCTAAAAAGATCACCTGTTTCACTATTCATTGGATCACGTCCCTTAAAACATAATAACTCATTAATACCAACACCCAATTCAAGACATTGGCTTTGACCAAAATAAGCACCATTTCTTCGCTCTCCATCTGGCGTTAATCCTGATACATAATCATCAATAAATCTTTCAAAATTTTGCCAATAATCAGTCAAATGAAATCTATATGCAGTCTGAATTGCTTTAATGAGTGAATTGGTTTCTGCACCTATTTCAATTGTAGTAACTTCTCCAATATTTTCAATATTACTTTGACATTCTTGAATTGTTATATACGCCGCTCTTTCTTCCCAATCTTTTAAACCACCTTTTTTAAGATCTTGCATAGCTCTTTGCATGATAGAATTTCTACTAGCTATCATACGTTCCTGTATTTCTTCAAAAGTTCTCATATTTTTCCTCCTCAATTCATTTATATTATATCACAGAATTTTAATATTTTAGTGATTGTATGTAGATTTTACTTTTTATTTACATTTAAATGTTCATTTCATACTCATCTTTGTTTTTATCATTGTGTGATTTTCTACTTGTTTTTAAATGTTAATTTCTAAATTAAAATAGCTTAATATTTTCACATTAAAATAGCTAATAATTTACCCAATAAAAAGTAATAAAACTCTGATTTGAAAATTATTTAAGCTAAATTTTCAAATTAATTTAACCAAAAAAGAGCCTTATTCAAGGTCTCTAAAATCATATAAATATTGTTCACTTAATAAAGCATTTATAGAATGCTTGGTTTGGTTGATGTTTTTAAAGAACAAATAACGGATTTAGAAAAAGTTGTACCTAATTTTAAGGTTGCAAAGGCTACTATACATTTTGATGAATCAAGTCCTCATCTTCATATCATAGGAGTTCCTTATAAAGATAATTGTAAAACAGGTTTATCAAGACAAGTTGGAAAATCTGATGTGTTTACTAAAGAATCTTTAACTATAATTCAAGATCAAATGTGAGTTTATTGTATCAATTCATTTAATAAAGTTTATAGTTTAAAAGAAGAACTTAAAGAAAAACAGCAAGGTAGAAATCGAGATATTAATGTAAAAGATATGGGCAATTATCAGAGAATGAAAAAACAACTAAATCTAGATAAAGATAAATTAGATAAAGCCAACAAAAAATCATTGGAACTAGATAATAAGTCCAATGATATAAAAGAACAAATTAATAATCTTAAAATTTCTAAATTGAATAAAGATAATCTCATTTTATCAAAAGAGGATAAAGAAAAACTTATTAAATATATTGATGAAGTTAATAAAACTAATAATGACTTTAAATCAATTCAAAAACTATCTATTACTTTAAATGATGTAGATACCGAACTTAAAGAAAATAAGAAAACAATAAATAAATTAGAAAAAGAAAATAATAAATTAAAAGATAAGATAGGTGATTTAAAAGATGAACTTGAAGAAAGTAAAGATGAAATTAATTCTCTAAAATCTACAATTAATAGTTTAAAAATACTATCTCATATTGGAAAGATAAATTTGATAAATTAATCTCTTTCCTATATAGTAAACTTCATAATTGGTATGATAAAGAAGATAAATATATAGGTGTTGTTAATGATATGTATGAAGATGATGTATTGGATGATGAAGATATTTAAGATATAGAATTAAGCACAGAAAAAGACGATTACGAATTGTAGTCGTCTTTATGAATTATTTCATCGTTTGTGTACTCGTACCTTTTATTTCCGAAGATATAATAGAAAACTCATCTATATTTTCCCAACATTCTTTTTGTTGGTCTAATGATTTTTTTAATCTTAATTCAAATATTTGTTGACTATTTATAAAGGCTTGATCTGGATTAATATTATAATCTAATATAAAACTTGCTGCTTTTGCATTTATAATTGCTTCTTTTATCTCATCAGGATTAATTGGTCTAAATATATTTTTATAATATTGGTACGCTGATTTATAGGCATCTAGCAATTGAAATTGAGATAAATTTTTAAAATCAATATCCATTCCTAAAAAAGCATTTAAATTTATTAAATTATATCTTAATTTTTCATAATGTTCAGCAATTATTTCTTCTTCTGTTTTTCCAGTAGTCATTTGTTCAATTACATTAACTTGATTTAATAACTTTATAGATTTATCAAAATTATCAGGAGATAAAAAATTATAATAAAAAACTTGAAATATCAGTTCCAGATGGAATTTGCTTATGATAATAATTATTTATATTACTATCTTGGATTAAAAATGCATTAAATCCTAGCATATCATCTTTATCTTTAGGGGCATCAATAGTTGGATCACAATGCAAACAATGTAAATAACCATTTTTATCATGAATAATAACTTCAAAATTAGCGTGTGATCCTAATGGATTTTCATATTCATCAAAAGTTTCAGAATGTTTATAAAGAAAAGGAATGTTGAATTGTTCACATAAAAAACTCATCAATTGACAATATCCTTGGCAAACCCCCATATTCGTTATTAATGTACCAATAATATCATGACTGGTATCTTGTTCAACATAAACTCTATTAGCAACAAATTCATATATCAATGAAAATATTTCTAATTCATTTAACTTTCTTGAGTTTCCATTTTCAAATATTGTCATACAATTCAAATTATCAATGAAATTTTTTACTATTGTAGTAGCTTGTGATATTTCAAAATCTGAATAAGGGATATTATTTCCTGTATATTTATTAAATGTTTGTAATAACTTTTGTTTTATTTTTAATTCATTGGCTTGTTCCATTTTATCAAATCCTTTCTTAAATTTTATCTGCTTCTACCAGAATTTTGGGCAATATTTTGTTGTTGTAGATTTCTAAGTCCATTAAATATATCTCCTTTATGAACCATACCTTTTTGAGGAGTAGTTTCATCTAGGTAATATTCTTCATCAAATTTATCATTAAATTTTATTTTTATATTTTCTCTGTCAAAAGCAAATAAAATACCTTCTGTTGGATAAGAATATGTTGATATAAAATCAATACTTCCATCTTTTTGTAATTTGCCACTTATTTTTCTTCTTAAGTATGGATCAAATTTTCTTGAAAAGCCCATTCTAAACTCTGGATTATCCCTACCAATTTTTTTATCTTTTTTTCTAGGAACACAAAATACAATAGTAGTATTAGCACCTAAATGATTGTATTCTAATAAAAGTTTTGCACTTAATTGACTACACATAACAGTAGTTGCTTTTTCAGTAGGAAGATATGTTTCATATTTTGCTTGTAATTCTCCATTTCTTTTATTCGTTTTTATCCAATTTTCTAATCTATCTAAATTTCTTTCACTAATAGTACAATCATCTAATATTTCTGACTTTGTATCAGTTGTTTCATACATTGGATAGTGTAAACCTTCTTCCGAAAGAATACCAGAAACATTACCCTTAAAAGTTGAATGGAGCATTATGCAATAACCATTTTGATCCATCCAATCATTTAAAAAATTTATTCTAGCATTCATTTTCTCTCCAATTATTTGTTGTGCTTGGCTTTCAGTTAATTGACCTTCATCGTATAACATATGTATCCTCCTAACATTATTAAGTATATTTAACATAATTATACCATTAAATTACACTTTATTAGCAAAAATCATATTAGCAAAAATCATTGTTATATTTACAAATTAATGGTATTATTGTTATAGAAATTGATATTACTTATCAATGAGTGAGAAAAGTTGTAAATAACTTTACCAATCGCTCCATTGAGACCCAAAGTCGCACATTTAGCGATTCTCATATAAAAAAGTTCATAGTATTTTATGCTATGGACTTTTTTCATGTCTCAAAGGAAAATAAAACATTATAAAAATAATTATCGCTACTAAATTATTTAATATAAAATCCAAATTACATTTTTACTCTTTTTAAATTTAAATCATCATCACGATATGCATAAAACTTCTTATTTTTACATATTTCAGCAAATAAAGCTTTTGACTGTTCACTTTTGCCAGAAGATTTTTCAAACTTTTTCAAAAGTTTATTTCCCAAATAATCTTTTTTCATTTTAAAACAATCTTTAGCTAAAAGCAAAGTTGCTATATTTATATCATCTAAAGTCATATTCATATCACTACTCACTTGATCAACATTTTCGCCATAAGTAAGTACTCTTTCCCGGAACACTTCATAATTATTAACATATAATTCTTCAGAACTATTGAAAGAATTTAATAACATATAATTAATATTCTGAATATCCTGAGCAAAATCATAGTTATAACCTTTCTCATCACTCAAAGCCTGAGCAATAATTAAATAATCTAAAGCTTCTTTATTATCTTGCCAAGATTCTAATATAAATCCCATTCGTGCAACATTGCCAATTAAAAGTACATTAGATTGCAATAATTCTATTAAGGCATCATATACACTTTGATAATCTCCTACAGCAAAGGCATTATGCATCTTATTTTGCCAATAATCACCATTAACAAAATCATTTTCCATATATTGTAAAACAACCATATTCTTAATATTTAAAATCTTGACATTAGGATAAGATTGCATCATCCCAATTAATTTAGGAAGTTCTTCAGCTGTAACATTTCGCATTATCATTAATCCTTTATGACTTTGTAAATCAATGTAATTTTGATTCCAATCAACTATTTCTTTATAAACTTTGCTGTCAACACTAACTAAATTTAAT
>ENA-ORSI01002942-ORSI01002942.1-human-gut-metagenome-genome-assembly--contig:-NODE-2942-length-11535-cov-4.870470_pt1 | contig 11535 bp, 10 predicted proteins | sample MGYA00242187_ERZ509154 | MGnify/ENA primary metagenome ERZ509154 (study PRJEB26280, sample SAMEA2338627) | human gut metagenome | biome: human gut; feature: human-associated habitat; material: faeces...
ACGTCTGAAAGGAACCAGCGGAAGAAAATAAAACAATAAAAAAGGATGCACGTTTTGTGCATCCTTTTTTTATCTGACATTATTCATTCATGGCAATCAGTTTCGCATACCATTGCAGGGAAGAAACCCATGCATGGGAAACATCCGGAATTTCGATGTTTTTAAGCACCAGCTGGCGGGAAACTTCCTGCCATTCTGCCGATTCGTATTTTACAATAAAGTGAAGCACTTCTGCCAGGGAACCGGTGCGCTCCAGAAGGGCGGCGCGGATCTTGCCCGATACACGTACCATGGAGAGGGCTTCTTCCATAGAACAATCCAGAATAATATCCAGAATCGAGAAAAGACCGGTCAGAAACAGTTCCTGGGAACGCATTGCCATGCCAAAGACCGGTGCAAGATTTTCTGCAAACTTGGCACGCAGCAGGGAAAGGCGCATCAGCTCATTAGGTTTGTCAGAACACAGTTTCTCAATGACGGTTGTCTGAATCCAGCGCGTCAGATCCTTCTGCCCCAGCATTGAGACAGCAACCCGCACGGAAGTGATTTCGGAATTAAAGGAGCGTGTATTTGCCAGCCGCAGCAGGGAGATGATAAGAGCCGTGTCCTGACTGATAATATCAGCCGCTTTGGTCAGGTCAAAATCATCTTCTTCAATCAGATTCAGAAGGGAAATGTAATTGATCTTCAGGGGCGATACTTTATGTTCGCCGCGTGTGACCGGCATACGGAAAAAGGTTCCTTCAAATAAAGAAATTGTTTCTGCAGGACTGAGTTTTCCGAATGTTTCCATGTCCGGAATGTTGCTGGCACAGATACAGATATCCGGATACAGTTTGCGGAAATAGAAAGAAGCCTTGACGGCATCTATTTTCTGGCAGTCAATCAGAATGTAGTCCATTTGTGACAGAATCGGTGCGTAGTCTTCGTAGCAGTGAACAGGAAGATTACGCATTGCAAAATGATATCCGAATTCGCGCAGTTCGCGGATGCGGTCTGTATACATGGATACCGGAGGAAATGTCTGGTCAATCAGGAGAATCGGTGCATGGTTTGTATTTTTGCACTCGGACTCCAGACTGCTGAAAATAGAGATATTATTTAAAGATACAAAAATCGGTTTTCCTCCGGAGAGTGTGGTGGTTCCAAGCTCCTGAATCAGTTCCAGCCCGTCTACATAGGCAGCTCCGTCAAACTGTCTGGAACCAAGAAGGCTTGGGTTCATAAGAAAGTTATTTTTTCTGGTAAACAGAGAATAAGCACTAACGGACATATTCCGGTCAAAAAAAGGAATGAGTGTAAGCATCATAAGCGTATCTCCTATTCTATCATGTAAATCCCTGATGTAAGTTTATCTTTGGATTTATTATACTATATAATACTTAAAGAAACAAATATTTTGTGCAATGTGGTGCAAAAAGAAACAAAGCAGTTGACAAATGAAAGAGGATATGGGTAAAATACAAAAAGATAATAAACAGGGAGTAGTTTGCATCCGGTGTGTCCGGGTGTTGTGCAGGCCGTCATCACGTTACAGGAAAGCTGGAACCGGGCTGTACACGAAGAAACGAGACTTTTTATTGCATTATTCTGGTGCAAAAAAGTCCCGTTTCTTTTTTTGTACCACAACACAGGGAGGGCATGCCATGAAAAAATACTGGAAGTATTCCAAAGAGCAGCTAAGAGACGTATTTTCTACTACTGAGCAGGGATTATCCGAAATGCAGGTGAAAAAAATCCGGGAAACATGTGGGGAAAATATACTGGAAGAGGGAAAAAGACCCGGGCTGCTGAGGGTGTTTTTGTCACAGTTTGCAGATTTACTCATTTTCATTTTGCTGATCGCCGCGCTTATTTCCATGTTATCCGGAAATGCAGAGAGTACGATTGTAATCGCAGTTGTCCTGGTGATGAATGCAGTTTTGGGAACGGTGCAGCACCAGAAAGCGGAAAAATCACTGGACAGTCTGAAAAATCTGTCTGCACCGTGTGCAAAAGTCATCCGGGAAGGGAAAAAGAAAGAGATCCCTTCGAGGGAACTGGTTCCTGGAGATCTTGTGGAACTGGAAGCTGGTGACATGGTTGTGGCAGATGGAAGGATTCTGGATAATTATTCCCTGCAGGTCAATGAGAGTGCGCTGACCGGAGAATCCACCAATGTAGAAAAGACACAAGGCAGTCTGCCGGAGGATCTGCCGCTGGCAGACCGCAGAAACATGGTATATTCCGGAAGCCTGGTCACTTATGGACGCGCACAGGTTCTGGTTACAGGAACAGGGATGCATACAGAGATCGGAAAGATTGCCGGGATGATGAATGATATCCGGGACCGTAAGACACCATTACAGGTGAGTCTGGATCAGTTCAGCAAAAAGCTGGCAGTTCTGGTTATGGGAATTTCAGCAGTGGTATTGGGGTTATGTTTATACCGTAAAATGCCGCTTCTGGATGCATTGATGTTTGCGGTTGCACTTGCGGTAGCCGCCATTCCGGAAGCACTCAGTTCAATCGTGACCATTGTGCAGGCGATGGGAACACAAAAGATGGTAAAGGAAAATGCCATCGTCAGAAAGCTGAAGGCAGTGGAGAGCCTTGGGTGTGTATCGGTGATCTGTTCGGATAAAACCGGAACGCTGACACAGAATAAGATGACCGTGCAGAAAGTTTATGTGGACGACAGGGAATATCTGCCCGGACAGCTTTCCATGGAAGAGCAGCTGCACAGATATCTGGTATATGATGCGGTGCTTAGCAATGATGCAACATTGGAGAACGGAAAAGGAATCGGAGATCCGACCGAATATGCCCTGTTGGAAATGTTTCGTAAAATTCCCGCACCGAAAGGGGGAATGATGGGTGAAGGCGGTTACCGGGAAGAAATGCTTCGAAGCTGTATGAAACGTCTCGAAGAGGTTCCGTTTGATTCTGAGCGGAAACGGATGAGCACAAGATATTGCCTGCACGGGGTCGGAACCATTCTGACCAAAGGGGCACCGGATGTATTGCTGGAACGCTGTGATTTTGTCCGGAAAAGTACCGGAATTGTTCCACTTGATCCGACGGAGACAGAAAAAATCAAAAAAAAGATTGCGGAATTTTCCGGGCAGGGACTGCGTGTGCTGGCATTTGCGTATAAAGAGAGTGAAGGACCGCTGACCATAGAAAGCGAAGAAAATCTGATCTTTCTCGGGCTGATTGCCATGATGGATCCGCCAAGACCGGAAGCCATTCAGGCGGTTGCCGATGCAAAGAGAGCAGGAATCCGCACGGTCATGATTACAGGGGATCACAAAATTACCGCGCGTGCGATTGCAAAACAGCTTGGAATTTATCAGGAAGGGGATCTGGCTGTGACCGGAAGGGAGTTAGATGCCATGAGTGAGAAGGAATTGCAGGAAAAACTGGAAAAAATCTGTGTGTATGCCAGAGTTTCGCCGGAACATAAGATAAGAATTGTAAAGGCATGGCAGAAAAAAGGACGGATTGTTTCCATGACGGGGGATGGTGTCAACGATGCACCGGCATTAAAACGCGCAGATATCGGAGTGGCAATGGGGATTACAGGAACAGAAGTGGCAAAAGATGCGGCAGACATGATTCTTTTAGATGATAATTTTGCGACCATCATTCAGGCGGTGGTGAATGGAAGAAATGTATACCGGAATATAAAGAATGCTATTTTGTTTTTGCTGTCCGGCAATATGGCAGCGATTCTGGCGGTACTGTATACTTCACTTGCAGGACTTCCGGTTCCGTTTGCACCAGTGCATCTGCTTTTTATCAATTTGCTGACGGATTCGCTTCCGGCAATTGCGATTGGCATGGAGCCGGCAGATGCAGCACTTTTAGAGGAAAAACCAAGGGATCCTTCTGCTGGAATACTGACCGGTTCGTTTCTGGGGAAAATTGTGGCAGAGGGAGCGTTGATTGCGTGTCCGGTCATGACTTCTTATTATATAGGGCTGCAGCAGAGTACCGCGCTTGCAGCAACGATGGCTTTTGCAACGCTGACACTGGCACGCCTGTTTCATGGGTTTAACTGCCGGAGCCAAAAGTCCATGGCACGGGCTGGACTTGGGTCCAACAAGTACAGCATGGGAGCATTTTTGGGTGGATGTATTCTTTTGGGACTGGTACTTTGCGTTCCGGTTTTTGAGAGGCTGTTCGATGTGGCGGAAATGGGAGTGCTGATGTATGGATATATTCTGCTGCTGGCATTTGTGCCGACATTGGTGATTCAGATGGTAAAAATGGTCAGGGAAAAAATGCAGGAAGGTTTGTAATTTACTCCTCTTTACTTTAGCATGATAACATGATAATATGGTAAACATGTAGTAAACAGAAGAATTAATAATTAATGGAGGAACATTATGAAAAAGAAACTTGCAGTATTGCTGGTAGCAGCGCTGACACTTGGTATGACTGCCTGTGGTGCATCCAAAGGAGCGGGAGATACCGGAAAGAGCGAAAAGAGCATGGTATATGCAGTAGAGGCAGGATCTGCCGGAGAAGAAGCTGCAAAAGAAAAGGGATTTCAGTACAATTCCGTTTCGTCCCAGGCAGATGCCCTGATGGAAGTTGCTTCCGGTACATCTGATGCAGCGATCATTGACCTTCTGATGGCAGGTGCCATGATTGGTGAGGGCACCAGTTATCCGAATCTGAAGCATACAGACGAACTTACGACCGAGGAGTATGGCGTTGGATGCCGGAAAGGATCGGATCTGGCTTCTTATATCAATCAGGTGTTTGCTGACTCTTATAAAGACGGAAGCATGGAAAAAATTGCCGAAACCTATGGAGTACAGGAAGCACTTGTAGAGCAGCAAGATGCCACCTTTGAACAGTCCCCAAAAGACAGTGACGTGGATTACATCAAGGGAAGAGGAAAACTGGTTGTCGGTGTGACGGATTTTGAGCCGATGGATTATAAGGATAAAGATGGAAACTGGATCGGTTTTGATGCAGATATGGCAAAACTTGTCGGAGAAAAACTTGGCGTAGAGGTTGATTTTGTAGAGATCGACTGGGACAACAAGGTCATGGAACTGAATTCCAAGAATATCGATGTCGTATGGAATGGAATGACGCTGACGAGCGAGGTAACTTCTGCAATGGAATGTACCAATGCTTATTGTAACAATGCACAGGTAGTTGTCGTACCAGAGGGGAAATAAATCATGTTCTGGACAGTAACACAGTCACTTTTGACAGGTCTTGCCACCACTTTTGAAATTTTTATACTGACACTGATTTTTGCGCTGCCGCTTGGGCTGGTGCTGGCATTTGGCCTGCTCAGCAAGTTTAAACCGCTACAGCGTCTGGTTCAGATTCTGGTCTGGATCATCCGTGGAACACCTCTGATGCTTCAGCTGATCATTATTTTCTATGGACCGGGACTCTGGCTTCATACAACGGTCTGGAGTGGAAACGAGAGCGGACGGATCACTGCAACCGTAGTGGCATTTGTGATTAATTATGCGTGCTATTTTTCTGTGATTTTCCGTGGAGGAATTGAGGGAGTTCCGGCAGGACAGAGGGAAGCCGGACAGGTGCTTGGCATGACAAAGTATCAGATCTTTTTCAAAATCACATTGCTTCAAATGATTAAGCGCGTCGTACCACCGATGTCAAACGAGATCATTACGCTTGTAAAAGATACCTCTCTTGCGCGTATTATTGCAGCTTATGAGCTGACCTTTGCCGGTGCTGCATTTATGAAATCCGATGGTCTGACCTGGCCACTGTTTTACACCGGTGTATTTTATCTTATTTTTATTGGTATTTTGACGCTTTTATTTAATTATATTGAGCGTAAGCTGGATTACTTTAAGTAGGAGGATAACATGGCAATCTTAGAGGTATCACATATAGAAAAACACTTCGGCAGAACGAATGTATTAAAAGATGTCAGTTTCTCCATGGAGGAAGGCACGGCGCTTGCAATTATCGGATCTTCCGGCTCCGGAAAGACAACGCTTCTGCGCTGTCTGAATTTTCTGGAGCGTCCGAATGGCGGAACGATCACGGTCAACGGAGAGAATTTGTTTGATGCATCAACGGCCGGAATGGAAAAGGATGCGGATCTGCGCAGAAAACGTCTGCATTTTGGCATGGTGTTTCAGTCATTCAATCTGTTTCCACAGTATACAGCGTTGCAGAATGTGACGCTTGCGGAACAGCTTCTGGCACAGGAACGTCCGGATTTCAAACAGAATAAGAAAAAGATCTTGGAAGAAATTGATGCACACGGCAGACAGCTGTTAGAGCGCATGGGACTTGCGGAGCGTATGGATCATTATCCGCATCAGTTGTCCGGCGGACAGCAGCAGCGGGTGGCAATTGCGCGCGCACTTGCCTTAAAACCGGATATTCTCTGTTTTGATGAGCCGACATCGGCGCTTGATCCGGAGCTGACCGGTGAGGTTTTAAAAGTCATCCGCACACTGGCAGAACAGAAAACAACGATGATTATTGTTACGCATGAGATGGCATTTGCCCGTGATGTGGCAGATCAGCTGATTTTCATGGATGGTGGTGTGATCGTGGAGCAGGGAGACCCGCACCAGGTGATCGATCATCCGAAGGAAGAGCGGACAAAGCAGTTCCTGACACGGTATGCACAGGGATAATTTTTACAAAACAAAATGAGATGGGAGCCATCGCAGAATCGTTACAGAAAACGAATCTGCGGTGGCTTTTTTGCATATATTTTACAATCTTTTACAGTAGCGCGATAACAGGAAAAACGGAAAAGAGGTATGATAATAACAGTAAGAATTGTAAAGGATAGAAATGAAAAAGGAGTGCTTTTGCATGGTAAAAATTTATGTGGTAGATACCAATGTTCTGATTCAGGCACCTTATGGAATGCAGTGTTTTGAAGACAATCAGGTGGTGCTTCCGGTAGTTGTACTGGAAGAACTGGATAATCTCAAAAAAGCGGAAGGAGAGACTGGCGCAAATGTCCGGACAACGATCCGGATGCTGGAGGAACTGCGGCTGCAGGGAGATTTGCTGGAAGGAGTAACGCTTCCGGGAGGAGGAACGCTTCGTGTAGAGAAAAACTACCGTGATGTCGAACTGCCTTCGGATCTTCCGGAGACCAAAAGTGATAACCGGATTTTAAAAGTATGTCTGGGATTATCGCAGGAGAAACCGGAGCAGGTGGTGCTTGTCACAAAAGATATTTTACTGCGCATCAAAGCACAGATTATAGGAATTAAGGCTGAGGATTTCCTGACCGAGCAGGTACTTGGACATGACGCACAGTATCGTGGAAGAATCTGTGTCTATGCACCGGAAGAAAACTTTAAGGATTTTAAGAAAAAGGGGATTCCGGTGGAAACCATATATCAGGTGGATGAAGAGGGGAAAACTGTCATTCCGCAGTTGTATGAGAATGAATTTGTAATCATCCAGAGTGACCAGTCCACAAAGAAAACGCAGCTGGGAAGGGTAGAACATGGTGTGATCCGCAAACTGGAATACCGCAAGGCACAGCCTTATGGGGTAAGCCCGCGCAATGCCGGACAGTATTTTTTACAGGAGGCGCTCATGCAGCCGGCAGAGAAAGCACCGCTTGTGATTGTAAAGGGGATGGCAGGAACCAGTAAGACGTTTTATTCGCTTGCGGTCGGTCTGGAGAAAATGCTGAATAATCCGACAGGAGAGTACAGAAGAATCATGATCTGCCGGCCGAATGCACAGTTTGATGAGGATATCGGATTTTTGCCGGGAGATGAACAGGAAAAAATAGGACCGCTGATGCGCCCGATCATTGACAATTTAGAGCAGCTGATTGATTCCAATGAGCAGAGCCGCTATGAAAACGAGGCAGAGCTGCAGGATAAGGTGGAAGAAGTGTTTGACCGTGGAATTATTCAGGCGGAGGCGATGAATTTTATCCGTGGCAGATCCATTGTAAAAACGTATCTGATCATCGATGAGGCACAGAATATGACGCCGAATCAGATGAAGGGTCTGATTACCAGGGCTGGAAAAGACACAAAAATAATTCTGCTTGGAGATCCCAATCAGATTGACCGTCCGTTTCTGGATGAGAGGACCAATGGACTCAGTTATGCGGCGGAACATATGAAAGGAAGCCCTCTTTGCTGGCAGATCACTCTGACCGCGGAAGAATGTGAGCGTTCAAAGCTTGCGGCGGATGCGATCACACGAATGTAAGGAGGGACATCTGTGAACAGTTACTTATACGGATTTACAGAAAATGTATGATTACATACAGGCAGGTATGGAAAAAATAGAAAAAAGAAAGCAAGGAAACAGGTATGAAGGAAACAAAAAAAGAAACAAAAAGAGAAACGAAAAAAGCAGCATGTGCTTTTTCGTATGACGCGATAAAAAAAGATGAAGAAATTAATTTATTGATCGAGCGTGGAAATCAGGTACTCGGTGAGCTGGGATTTACCGAGCATTCCATCAAACATGCAGCCAAAGTGGCACAGGAAGCTGCCCGCATCTTAAATGAACTGGGGTACAGTGCCCATGAGATAGAACTGAGCAGGATAGCCGGGTATATGCATGACATCGGAAACAGCATTAACCGTAACGATCACGCCCATACAGGCGGCATCATGGCATATCAGATCCTCAAGGAGCGCAAAATGCCACTGTCAGATGCAATTCTTGTGGCAACTGCCATCGGACAGCACGATGAGGCAACCGGTACAGCAGTGGATGCGGTTTCTGCGGCACTGATTCTGGCAGATAAGACGGATGTGCGTCGCAATCGTGTGCGGAACCAGGTCATTGCCAATTTTGACTCTCATGACAGGGTCAATTATGCGGCATTGGGGTCGCATCTGGAGATTAAGAAGGAAAAGAAAGTGATTCAGATGGAACTGGAGATGGACGATACGATGTGCACGGTCATGGACTATTTCGAGATTTTTTTGCAGCGTATGCTGATGTGTAAACGTGCGGCAGAGGTGCTGGGATGCAGGTTTAAATTTCTTGTAAACGGCAACAAGCTGTGTTAATTATAGGACTTATCGCCTATTGTGATTACATCCTGAAATGTTTACAATGGGAGAGTCGGACGAATTGTGGAGGACAATCGGTCCGGTTAAAATGTAAACAAAAAGGAGAATACTATGAAAAAGAAATTAGCTGCGATGATACTGACACTTGCGCTGGCAGCAGGTATACTGGCACCGGTACCGGCATATGCCGATGGAATTACGGTTGAGGAAACTTCCATGGACACAGCAACGGAGAAGGCGTTTGATACCGATTATACCGTAAAATGGGATGCGGATAAGGTATACTGGAACAAGGTTACGCTGGATCAGCAGGGAATCCTTCGGATTCATTTGAATGAGGAGGATCCGAAATCCCTGGAAAATTATGATGTAGCTGTTTATACAGCCAAAGGGGAAAAGATCTGGAAGATCATGATGAACTGTGCCGGGGTAGCAGAGGATAATTATGTGGGGCTTGCAAAGGGAACCTATTATGTATCACTGCAGTCACATTATCAGTTTCAGCCTTCTACGACGTATCGTTTTTCGTTTGAAAAAAATAATACCTGTGAGATTGAGCCGAACGAGAAGAAAAATGATGCTGTAGATATGAAAGTAAACATCATGTATACAGGATTTATGGAAAATACTTATGCCGGTGAGAAAGACAATGATGATTTTTATGCCATTACATTGAAAAAGGGACAGAGTTATAAATTTATCTGCGATGCCGATTCTCATAAAGGGAAAACAACAATTGTAAAATTGCTTGGTAAAACAACAAAAACAGATTTTTTCTGGCCATCTGTGGGGGCAGAGGATTTCTGTGTGTCATCCGGTGATGTGTTTATTGCGCCTTATACAGGAACTTATTATGCATATGTAAATAATTATTATGGAAAACAGTACAAGTACGAAATCGGAGTGAAAAAAATAAATCTGAAGGCTCCGACCGTATCTGTTTCTGCCGGAAAGAGCAGTGCAAAAGTAAGCTGGTCGAAAGTAAATAATTACAGATATGAGGTACAGTATGCAACCAACAGCAAGTTTCAGGGCGCAAAAAAAGTAAGTGTTCACGATCAGAAGACTTCTGTTACAATCAAATACCTTACTTCAAAAAAGAAGTATTACGTGCGGGTTCGTTCCTGTGCCAAGACAGAAAATGATAACAATAAGAAAGCATATTCTGCATGGTCGAAAGTAAAGACCGTTACCGTAAAATAAGAATAATAGACAGAATGAAAACCGTTGCAGCCGCAGCGGTTTTTTGTCTGGATATAGGATGAAATTTGTTCTTTACAAATAATAAATAAAAGCATATGATACTTTTATAAAATACTTTATTTAAGAGGAAGATTATGCCGGAAAAAAGAGAAAAACGCAATATAGCAAGAACTGAAATTATTAATTACATGTTGAACCATTCCGTTACATCAAAGGCAGAACTGGCAAAAGAACTGGGGCTTAGTATGCCTACAGTTCTGACAAATGTCAATGAGCTGATTGCAAAGGGACTGATTGTAGAAAATGGAGAGTATGCATCTACCGGGGGAAGAAAAGCCAAAAGCATAGGAATTAACAAGGAATATTGCAGGGCAATGGGACTTGTAATTACCGCTAATCATCTGGAAATGGTACTCGTAAATCTGGGATATGAAATCGAACATCTGAAACGTGTCCGTTTAAAATTTTCACCGGATATCGATTATAGTGTAAAAATTGCCGGGCAGGTACAACAGTTTCTGAAAGAATGCAAAACGGAGAAAGATATTTTAGGGATTGGAATTGCAATTCCCGGAATTATCGATCAGAATGAGAAGACAGTTCTAAAATCGCATGCTCTTCAGGTAGAAAATTACAGTCTGCGTTTTTTGGAACAGGCATTGGGATTTCCGGTTTATTTTGAGAATGATGCTAATTCCGCTATGCTTGCGGAAGATACACAAAAATATAACAATGCGATATACCTCTCCTTAAATCATACTCTTGGAGGGGCATTTTGCATTGATGGAAAACTGTTTCGTGGACAGAACCAGAAGGCAGGAGAGTTTGGACATATGATCCTGATTCCCGGAGGGGACAGATGTTATTGTGGAAAGCAGGGGTGTGCAGATGCTTATTGTGCGGCAAGTGTGCTGACTGGGGACGGAAAAAATTCTCTGGAAGTATTTATGGAACAATTGAAACAGGGAAATAAGGAAGCTGAACAAAAATGGGAAAGATATCTGGATCATCTTGCTATCCTGATATCCAATCTTCGGATGGCATACGATATGGATATTATACTTGGGGGAGATGTCGGAGGTGTACTGGCAGAGTATATGATTCCATTGGGACAGAGGGTATTGTCTTACAATGGATTTGACAGGGATATTTCTTATCTGAAAAATTGTTCTTATGAAAAAGAAGCATCGGCGGTTGGTGCGGCAAAACATTTTTTGTATGAATATGTAAAAGAATGCTGTTCGTAATGATGAAATTAAAAAAGTTCCTTCTTTACTGGCGTGTACATGCGGTAAAGAGGGAACTTTTTTGTTTAAAAATTTAG
>ENA-ORSI01002961-ORSI01002961.1-human-gut-metagenome-genome-assembly--contig:-NODE-2961-length-11482-cov-2.470902_pt1 | contig 11482 bp, 10 predicted proteins | sample MGYA00242187_ERZ509154 | MGnify/ENA primary metagenome ERZ509154 (study PRJEB26280, sample SAMEA2338627) | human gut metagenome | biome: human gut; feature: human-associated habitat; material: faeces...
CCGCCCGCCAGATTCAGATCGGTCGTCCACGCCCGCTTGGCCTCATCCCGAAAAACGACTCCGGCGCCGCCCAGCGAAGTCTGGTTGCCCCCCGTAAAGGTATTGATCGCGGCGTGAATGCGCAGGTCGAGCGACTTTCCGGCGTCGATAAACGCCTGCAGGTAGTCCCACGTGGCCGTGCGTTCGACCTTGGAATATCCGCCCGGCAGCCATGCGCCGAGCCACTCCACCTGATCGACCACCGACGTACGGAAAAGCACGTCGCCGGTAGTAGGCCGCACATCGACTACAATATCGGTGAATCCGGCCTCCCGGGCCTTGGTCAGATCGCGCAGTATATTCTCCTTGCTGTTGGCGAAATCGGGAAAGTTGGCGGCGGCATCGACCCAGATGAACCGGGGTTTCTCCACTCCCGGCGCCGGAGCGGGATCGGGGTCGGGATCGGGCCACTCCCATTCGGGTTCCTTCGAATCCGAACCGCACGAAACAGCCCCGTATCCCAGCGTCAACGCCGCCAGAACCGCCGCAAACCATTTGACATTCTTTTTCATCTTCAAAATTATGCTTGTTTTAGGACCTGCATCCCCGGTCAGAGGGATGCAGGCAAAAGGGATGTTACTTGTCGACACAATCCCACTGTTCGGCACGGATATAGTTGGTATTTCCGCCGATCCAGTAAAGATAGAGATAATAACCGTCAGACGACTGGCTCAGCAGGATATCGCAGCTCGCCGTTCCGGAAACAGCCAAATATTTAGGCGTCGACGCATAGATCTTGGCTTTCGTATTGTCGAACGTCCCAGTGAAGAGATTGCGGTCTCCGACATCGAGCAGGATGGCACGCGATGCACTGTAAGCGAAGTGCGAACCGCCGAACACGGCGACGAACGGACTCTTATTGAAGACGGCGCACGACACATTGGCAAAATTCGAATTGGCGTCGTTCGCGCCTTTGTCGATAAATGCCACACGCGAATTGGTCACTCCGTCGATCCACTCCGCCCCATTGGTCGAATAGCTGGCTTTGAAATAAGGTCCGGTAATATCCGTCGACAGATATTCCACATCGACATTGCCGCCGTTCCAGAGTCCGCAACCCGCAATCGTAACCTTTTCGGGAGTACCCCAAACGCCATCGGTCACAATGATACGGAAGAACGAACTCCAGTTTGCAGGACTTGCCCAAGCCCAGCAGTTGATCGTGACGACGGCGTCTGCGTCTATCGCCCTTGATCGAAATCTTGCTGCCGATCTTACCGCCCGTGGCATTCGACCAGGTCATGACCTCCTTCGGGGTATCGGTAACATGATCCAGACGATAAATGGTCTGCGACGCACCGTTGGCGGCAATCGAACACATCACGATATGGTTGGCTTCATCCGAAGTGATAGCGCCTCCACCGAGATTGATGCCGCCCATATTCACCGTTCCGGCCTTGACACCGGTAAGCTTGTTGACATAAACGATCTCGCTCTCGCCGGAGCAAATAAGCAAGTGATCGCCCAAAATGCCCAGCGTATAATTCGTCGTTCCGCTCATTCCGTAATCAGTCTTGAACGTTTCGGAAACGAACAGGTTCTTCTGACTGCCCGAACGAATACCGGTCGGAACCTTCGCCGGAACCTCTTTCTTAACGGTGTAAACCGTCTTGCTTACCCCGTCATACGCAGTGACGGTCAGCTTGGGCGACGCATTCCAGTCGATAACCGTCGTTGCCGGATCGGGTGAAATCGTAGCATGATACGAAAGCCGGTAGGTTCCCGTACAAGGTTCGATATTACCGGCTGCGATCAGCGACACCTCTTTGGTTTCCTGATCAATGATGGCGTTCAACCCCTGCGACGGAAGCGACAGCTCCTCCAGCAGACAGGCTTTGCTCTTCACGATCCGCCCCCTGACTTTATAAACCTTCTTTTGCTTGAGCTGATCGGTAACCGTAATATAGTTGTCCTCGTTCAAATTCATATAAAGGACCGCAGGGTCCACCGTAACATTGTCGTCGAGATTCAAGCTGATGCGCATTTTGTCGAGCATCTTACCGCTCACGACATCATCGCTGCTCTCCGGATAAAACCACGGAATCTCGACCGTGATCTCATCGCTGCCCTCCGCCGGATATCCTTTGAATTCGCCGTAAAATTCGGCTGCCCCCTCGCTATTGTTCTTTACGAATTGGGCGGTTACGCTGTTGATGCCGTTACGCGACACGGAAGGCAACAGCTCGTCGGGCTGGTGACAGCCCGCAAAGAGCAGACCGGCCGCCGTCAGGAAAGAAAATATGGTATTTTTCATAATTGTAATTCAAGATTTATTTCCACTCGTCATACTGTTCGATAGCCGAGTTGTTCGCCAACTCATCGTAAGGAATCGGGAATACGTAGGTCTTCGCCAGGAATTTACGGTCCTGCAAATCACAATCCACATACTCGAATTTGAAAGCGCCCTGATGCGGCGTGATCTTCAGTCCGTGCACACGGTAACCGTTATACTCCTTGTCGGCGAGTTTCCAGCGGCGCATGTCCCAATAGAGGTGCCCTTCATACGCCAGCTCGATCTTGCGTTCCTGACGTATCGCTTTGAAAAGATCGTTCCCCGAAAGGCCCGAAAGAGCGGGCAGATTCACACCGGGACGCTGTCTCACGGCATTGACATCCTCCAAAGCGGCCCCCGAAGCGCCCAAACGATAGTTCGCCTCGGCACGGATGAGGTAAATTTCAGCCAGACGAAGTTCCACCCAAGTCTGCGTGCTGACCTTGATAACCGAAAAATCGGTGTGGCTTTCATCGAGGTATTTGCGCAGATAATAACCGGTAGTAGTACGTCCCTTCGGATAGGTGTCGCTACGATAATCCAGATACTGCCCGTAAGTACCTCCAACGCTGTTGGTCATTGTATGCCCCTTCCATTGCGCTCCGTGATAAAGAACCGTCGCAGCGAAACGGGGTTCCAGCTGATCGTAAGGAGGCAACTCGGTCGTCTCGCCGTGCCATTTGCTCCAATCTACGGTTTTGCCGTCCTTCGACTGATACGATTCGACCATCTCCTGCGTCGGGCAGCCTTTACCTCCGTCGTTGTCCATATCGCCGTAAGGAACATAGTCGTTATCGAAAGTATGATTGGGACCCGTTACCAGATAGTTGTATTCGAGAATCGACTCACTATTCCCCCCTTTGAAAGCATCCTCGTACTTATCGGTCAAAGAATAGACCTGCAACTTGAAAACCGAATCCGCCGCGTCTTTGGCATCCTGCCAGCGTTCGGCATAAAGCATCGTCCGTGCAAGCATGGCCCAAGCCGCGCCGCGCGTCACACGCTCCTTGTTGGCCGCGTCCCAGCGCACCGGCAATACCGAAGCCGCATACTTGAGGTCCGAGGCAATCAGATCCCAGGTCTCGGAGGCAGAGCTGCGGTCTTTATTCTTCTGGAGATTCATATCCGTATAGAGGATTACCCCTCCATGCCGTTTGGCCAACTGAAAATAGACGAATGCGCGGAAAAAACGGGCCTGCGCCTCAAGTTTAGCATTCTCTTCCGCCGAGAACGTGGAATGCTTCCGCATGGATTCCAAGAACTCATTGATACGGCGGATACGCTCATATCCACCCGTCCACGCATCGAGCAGGTTGCCCGTCGACGACATCGTTTCAGGCGTAAACACATAATTATTGGAGTCTCCGGCCTTATTGCCCGGAACGTACGAACCGTATTTGAAAGTTTCGGTAAGTCCCTCGGTCAGATTACCTTGAAACTGGGCGGAGCCGAACTGTCCGTAACGGTCAATATACGGATAAAAACCGTTAAGGTAAAGCGTCGCCGTGTGTATATCGTTCCAAACCACCTTGTCCGAGATACTGTCATGCGGCGTGGTATCGAGGAAATCGTTGCAACCGACTAAAGAGAACGTCAGCAACGACATCATGGCTATTTTAATTCCTGTTTTCATAATTTCTCCGTTTTTCATGTTAGAATGCCAAGTTTACACCGAACGAGAAGATACGCTGCTGCGGATAATAACCGTTCGACACACCGGGCTGTTCAGGATCAATGTTGAATTTGGTCAGTTCACTGACAGTCCAAAGGTTCTGTCCTTCGAAATAGATACGCAGACGGTCGATGCCGATCCGGCTCATCCATTTCTGCGGGAAGGTGTATCCGATCTGCAAATTCTTCAGACGCAGATAATCGCCGCTGCGATACCAGAAAGTCGAAGAATAGGCATTATTCGAACTGGCCTGCACGATACTCAGACGCGGGAATTCGGCATTGGTGTTATCTTCCCGCCAAGAGTTCTCCACAAGGTATTTCGGCGAATTGCCTCCGTGATAGAACGGCTTGGTCATCTGCGTGTTGTCCATGATTCCTCCGCTGTACACACCCGTCAGAGCCACATCCCGGCCCAAGCCTGCCTGAAACAGGAAAGAGAGGTCAATGCCTTTCCAATCACCCGAAAAAGAAAGGCCTCCCACAAATTTGGGATAAGCGGCGGCCCCGACATAACCGCGGTCCTGTTCATAGGAAATCACACCGTCGCCGTTGCGATCGACATACTTAATATCGCCAACACGAACGGCTTTACCCACAATCGTCGGAGAATTGTCGATCTCCTCCTGGCTCTGGAACAAACCGGCGGAGATAAAGCCGACCTGGGCGCCGACCTCCTTACCCGTAAGCTTGAGCCAATCGGGCGTATTGGCGGCATCGTTATAGTGCAGCCATTTACGCTTGGTGTATGTACCGGTCAGACTCACGTTGTAATTGAAATCTCCGACACGGTTACGGTGGCTCAATGTAATCTCAAAACCCTTATGAGCTTGTTTATTGCTGTTTTCATACTTCGGATAATAACCGCCGAAAGAGCTGGGATAGGTGGCAGTCACACCACTCAGAATATCATAGATGTATTTATAGAATACATCGAACTCAACACCCAGTCTGCCGCCCCACATGGACAGGTCGAATCCTCCGTTATATTGCAGATTCTTCGCCCATGTCAGATTCTCATTCGCCAAACTCGAAGTAAGCATTCCGTCGACACCGACGCCTCCGAGGACAACGGCCGGAGTATCCAGAAAGCCTAATGTATTCAAATACGAATAAGCGCTGATACCCGTCGTACCCGTAAGACCGATACTTGCACGCAACTTCAAGTTGTCGATCGCTTTGGAATCGAACCAAGGCTCATTAGATATTCTCCAACCGACCGATGCGGCAGGGAAAGGAGACCAGCGTTTTCCATCAACCATACCGCCGAACAGATAACTGCCATCATACCGGCACGACAATTCGACAAGATACTTATTGGCATAATCGTAATTGACACGGGCCGCGAAACCGGCTTTGCGCGCAACGGAGCTCATACCGTTGATCGACATCTTGTCGGGAATGCTGGCGTATTTGAGTTCGGCAAGTTCCTTGATCGAAAATCCTTCTCCGTAAGCGCTGAAATTATTGCCGTCGTTAGAGTAGGTCTCCATCAGCAGGATTGCAGAAACATTATGCTTCCCGAAGGTGTTGGCATAATTAAGCGAAGCGTTAGTCGTAATCTGCGTGTTGCGCGTAAGCCCCTCCGTCAGCGAATTTTCGGATTTTTTACGCGAATCCCAGTTTTCAGCATAGGAAATATTGCCGTCAAGAGTCGTGGGAAGCGTTGCAACCATCGTACGGAAAGGCGTGGAATAAATCTTGGAATAGGTCTGCGAATAGTCATAGGCCACCATGAATTTCGCAGACAAACCCTTCAGGAAAGGAAAATCATACTTAAGCGAAACATTCGACTGAAAATAGAACGTATTGCTTTTTGCATAACCCGACTCCTCGGAAGAAGCGAGCGGACTTACGGTAGCGCTCGAAGTATTGGTCGAAACAGGCAGCCCATTATAATTTTCGGGCACGTAAGGATGCGCACGCATAGCCTGCTGCGCGATATTGTTCCAATCGGCGGGATCGCCCGAAAATCCGGGACGATTGCTGCGCTGCACACGACCGGCCAGATCCACGGCCATCGTCCAGTTCTTGGCGATCTTGGCTTCGATATTCGAACGGATATTAATACGGTCGAACGAGAAATTCTTCACATTGCCCTCCTGATCGAAGTAACCGATCGAAGTAAAGTACTTGATCCGCTCGTTGCCGCCCGTCACATTGAGGTTGTGCGACTGGTTGTACCCCGTACCGAAAGTCTTTTCATACCAGTTCGTATTGCCCCAGCCGTCGCTCGGATCGCCGTTGAGCATCATGTCGATCTGGCGCTGCGTGAAAATCGGCGTGTCTCCGTCCATTTCACGGGCTTTGTTATACCAATAGGCATACCCCGGACCGTCGAGCATTTCGAGCATTACGGCATTCTGGCTCAAACCGAAAGTGCCGGTGTAGGAGATCTTGGCCGGAGCGGCCTTGCCCCTTTTGGTCGTCACGATAATGACAGCCGAGGCATCCATACCGTAAATCGCAGCCGACGACGCGTCCTTGAGCACCGAAACGCTTTCAATATCATTGGGATCAATCTGGCTGAAATCGCGGGCTACACCGTCCACAATGTACTTTGCGCCGCTGCCTCGCACCAAAATGCTGGCCGGGCTGTCCCGACTGCTGCAAGGCCACCACGCCGGCGACACGCCCGCCCAGCATATTCGTCACATTTCCCATCGGCGCCTTGAGCAGTTCCTTGCCGTCGATTTGCGAAACGGCGCCCGTAATGCTCGCGCGTTTCATCGTACCGTAACCGACGACAACGACTTCATCGACTCTGGCAGAGTCTTCCTTGAGAGAAACATCAATGGAGGTAATTCCCCCCCCCACGGTTTTTCGCTCGGACACCATACCTAAATACTGGAACTCCAATGTGTTGCCAGGTTTAGCAGCGATGGAATACTGACCCTGGAGGTTGGTAATGGCACCCGTATTGGTACCTACGACGATAACAGTTACGCCCATCAGAGGGTGCCCGCTCTCATCCGTAACCGTTCCCGTCACCCGCGTCTGGGCGGAAGCCGCACCGACAACAAGCAATGACATCAGAAGCGCCATGCACTTCCTTGTCAGGGAATTCTTGAAAATAGAGAAGAACTCTTTCATAGAATTACATTTAAGGTTAAGTTTTTAGTTGTTTTATATTGGTTGCAGATCAGTTGCTTCCTTCGGCGATTCCGGCCGCCACCTCCGACCACCAGCCGCGGTTGATGATATGGACGATATCGAAGATCATCAGTCCGTCGGTGTCGCGGAGCGCCTGCGCCACAGCGCGGGTGAATTGCGCTGCGTCGCCCTCGTACTGCTCGACGTAGATCGAGCCTGTCACGGGAACCACGCCGCAGGTGATTTTCTTCGCCCATTCGGCGCCGCCCTCGATGCAGTACCAGTAATTCTGTTCGTCGGACATTCCCGCTTCGGTACGCTGCCCCACGGCTCCGTTGGCCTTGTCGACTTCGGCTTTGGTAACCAGCGTATAGTAAAGTCCGGTCATATAGATGTCGAGCAGGTCGGCATAACCCGTATTCTTGTATTCGGGCGTCGCCCAATCGAAATAGCGGGCGGGATCGAACTGCTCGCTGGCCCAGTTGACGCCCACGTAATAATAGGTCGGGTACCATGCGCCCGTATAGTCGCCGATCAGCAGCCGGGGATTGATCTCCTTGAGCTGCCTGTGGGCTTCGGTCACGAAATCCTTGATAACCGATGCGCGCCATTCGATCCACTTGCGGAACAGCGGGCCCTGCGACCAGCTCCACTTGCCGTCGGCATCCTGCGTCCAGCGGAGTATATCACCGGGATAATCGGCGACTTTCGTTCCGGCGTAAGCTTCGAAAAGCTCCTTCGACAGCGGACTGAAATCAGAGGTGATATTGTCGAAACGCACCCGGTCGAAGACGATGCCGTCCACATCGGGATACTTCCCGGCGAACTCCTTCAGAATCGCCAGCTCGTACTCCTGCACTTCGGGATTCGCCGGGTTGAGCATGCCGTTGTAGTTGCTCTTTATTTCGCTGATGGGCACGATTTTCCCTTCGGTGTACACCTGCGACTGCCAGTCGGCATGATCGCCGTAGATGATTCCCCGGTCGAAATAGTTGTGACCGCCGGCAAACACGTTGAGCGACCCGTGCACGCGCATGCCCAGCTTGTGTCCCTCCTCGATGAAATAACCCAGCAGATCGTAGTTTTCAGGACGGGTCACACCCTCCCATTCGCCCATGTAAGGCGCTATATCGCTCTTGTAGAGCGTTTCGCCCATGATCGACTTCACGTCGACCACGACATCGGTAAAGCCCATGTCGTGGATTTTGGACACATAGTAACGAATCGAATCGGGATGACTCAAAGTCGCATAATTGGCTTCGCAGTCAAACCACATGTAAAGCGGTTTCGACGGCTGTTTTTCCTGCGCGCAGGAGACGGCAGCAAAGGCTGCCAGCCAGATGAGGAGAAGTTTCTTCATATGATTCTTTATGGATTAGTTCACTTCGGAGATGACGACCGCCGTCGAAATTTTGCGCTCGACGATCACCTCGGCGCTGCCCGTGTCGCTGGGACGGTTGAGCACCTTGCCGTCGCTGCCGACCATGGTCGAAGATCCGCCGCCGTCGAGATTGACCGCATCGACCGCTCCCAGTGCGATCAGCTTGTCGGCCAGCTCCGCCAGCGTAAATCCGGCGCTGCCCCGCATATTGCGCCCGTCGCACACGAGCAGGATCAGTTTGCCGTCCGCTGTGGCGCCGATCGCCGTACGCGGCTGACGCGAAGTCCCGGCGATGCCGCCGCCGTCGAACACCTCTTTCCAATAGTTCTCCACGGCGACGTTCTTCCCCTCCCGGACCAGCATCGGACCGCCTCCGACCGCCTCCTGCGGAGTCCAGAGCGCCGCGCCGGGCGTCTTCGAAGTCGGCGGCGCGGACATATACGTATTCGTACGTTCGTCGTTGTCGAGTGCGGACGGGAAGGCATAAGGCTTGTTGCCGTCGTCGAGCACGCAGTAAATCCAGTGCGTCTCGAACCCTCCGGACGCCATCTGCCCGAACGAAGAACGCACGGGATAAACCGTCTGATTGTTACGTGTCACCGTCTGATTCTCGATCGACTTGACGGCATCGCCGGTAACAAGCAGGCTCAACGAATTTCCGGCCCACCAATACCCGGCATTGGTCGTCACGCAGGCCGTTCCCCGGTTGGCCGAAGCGAATTCGGCATGAATGCGCGACGGAGTTTTCTGTTGAGGCAGATGCACGGCGTTGAAGCGCAGTTTGGGATTGGCTTTCAGATCGGCCACGGCCACGAATCCGAGGCATTGTTTTCCGCCGCCCAGATCGTCCGCAAACTCGGTTACGGTCAGTCCGGCAGGATAATCGCCCGGTTGAGGGTCGGGATCAGGATCGGGTCCGTCGGGAAATTCATAGTCGGGCGTTTTCGAATCGCTGCCGCACATACAGCACACGGCGCAGACGCAGACAGCAAGCAGAGCGAAGCCAAGAATTTTCAGTTTCATATTTCAGTCAGCATTGAGTTTTGGTTCGGACACCTTTTCTTCGTACATTTTAAAAATTAAGAATTTCGGGCAGGTCGCTTTTGTACGATTTGATTTCACCTTTTCAAAATAAAAATAGAAAGGATTCTTCCAATATGCCTGATAATCCGAAGAGCAAAACCATTTAAAAAAGACACTTTTTTTATTCTCCAAAACACGTCAGCCGAAATATCAAATACAATACACTAAAAAACAATGAATTAAATCTGATTATCATTCCATATATTTACAAAGTAAACTTTTTAAATAAAGCGATTATTTATACAATCTGTTTTTTATTTCTTTTCGATTTACTATTTTTGTCAGGCACACTAAATAATGGCAAGGACAATGTTACCTCCTTTTACATCCGCATCCCACGACGGCGATCTGGGTTGTTTTGTACGAAACATCATTCTGAACTCCATTTTTCAGAAAGGGCAATTCATCATTCCCGACATCGCCAGCCAAACCGGCTTCAGCGTCACGACAATAGCCAAGTATGTCTCCGAACTCTATGCGGAGGATATTTTGGAAAAGGGAGACTGCTTAAAGACCAATAAACGGGGACGAAATCCAGTCCTTTATCGGGTGAAATCCGAAACCTACTATTTTTTGGGTGTCGACCTCAAGCCTTTCGAGTTGATAATCGGGCTTATGAACCTTACGGGGGATATGGTTTGCATAGAGCGCATCACAGATTTTCGCTTCGAAAATACACATAATAAACTGGATGAAATATGTACGCATATTTCGCAGTTCATGCTAAAGTTTCAAAGTCAGAACGCCGGCAAAATAGCGGGCGTCAATTTCAATATTGGAGGGCGGGTCAATTCGCATTTAGGAACGAGCGCCACGATTTTCAATTTCGAGGAGACACGCGAAGTGCCGCTGACTCTTTTGCTCAACGAACGTTTGGGCATTCCGGTTTTCATCGAGAACGACACCAAAGCGATGGCTTACGGCGAGTATGTATCCGAAAACAATGCCTCGCAGGAGAATGTGATTTATGTCAATATCGGATGGGGACTGGGACTCTGCATTATCATAAATGGAGAAATATATTATGGAAAGGACGGCTATTCGGGAGAATTCGGACATATCCACATGTATGAAAACAACGTGATGTGTCATTGCGGAAAAAAAGGATGCATTGAAACGGAAATCTCGGGAAGCGCCGTTTGCCGCAAACTCGTAGAAAGAATCTACAATCACGAGGCGTCGGTTCTTTCTAAAAAGGTGTGGAACGGAAACATGATTACGATAGAGGACATTATTGAAGCTGCGAAACTGGAAGACCCGCTTTGCATTGAGTTGGTGACGCAGGCCGGGGGTGAGCTTGGGCATCAGCTGGCCGGATTGATCAACCTTTTGAATCCCGATCGTATCATCATTGGCGGCAGAATGTCAGAAATTGCTCCTTACTACTTTTTACAGCCTGTGAAGCTTGCCGTGCATAAATATTCGCTTCGGCTGATGACCCAGCAACTGTCCATCGTTCCTTCGCGGTTAGGGGGCGATGCCGGAGTTATAGGAGCCTGTCTGATCGCACGAAAAAAGATGATATGGAACAAATTGTCGATATTCAAGAGATGAAAATAGTAAATGCCGGGAGCATCAAACAAACAGCCCCGCATTCGTGTCATATTTATTTTCGTCTCGAAAGAAACAGCACGGCGATTCCATCGCCCCGGTTAAATTCTCCGTCAGCGAAACGTTTCGCTAAATGCGGATTCAAGGAAAGCGGCAGGACGCCTGCGTCGCAGGCAGCAATCCTCGCAGGTGGGGCAAGCGAGGCAATAGCGGCAGGATAACGCTCCGGGCCTGCAAGAGGCGAAACGGTTTCCGAAAAAGAACCGGAGGAGGGGGGGGGTAATTAAAAGCCCGGCCTGCGAGGCCGGGCTTCTAATTATACAGAGCGTATGTTTATTTTATCTCGAATTGTGCGATTGCACGGACCGAACCCTCGACGGTAGACTGGCTGG
>ENA-ORSI01002965-ORSI01002965.1-human-gut-metagenome-genome-assembly--contig:-NODE-2965-length-11467-cov-6.310988_pt1 | contig 11467 bp, 9 predicted proteins | sample MGYA00242187_ERZ509154 | MGnify/ENA primary metagenome ERZ509154 (study PRJEB26280, sample SAMEA2338627) | human gut metagenome | biome: human gut; feature: human-associated habitat; material: faeces...
TGTAGTAGTAGGTTACGGTGTACAGAAAAAAGTAAATCTAACAGGTGCGGTTGCTTCCGTGGACTTCGAGGAACAAACTAAATCTCGTCCCATTACTACTGTTTCTTCTGCATTAGCCGGTTTAAGTCCCGGTTTGCAGGCATCATCAGGTTCTGCAATGCCCGGTGAAGATAACACTACTCTGCGCGTTCGTGGTGTCGGCACTATGAATACGGCATCTCCGTTGGTTATTATTGACGGTATGGAAGGCTCATTGAATGCCGTAAATCCTTTGGACGTTGAAAACATCTCTATTTTGAAAGACGCTGCTTCTTGTGCCATCTATGGTGCACGTGCTGCCAACGGTGTTATTCTGGTAACCACCAAAACAGGTACACGTGACAAAATCAGTATCAACTATAGCGGTCGCATCTCATTCAACAGCCCGACCCGTATGATTAAAATGATGAGTAATTATGCTGATTACATGGAGCTAATGAATGAATCATATAGAAATGTAGGAAAGTCTGATGATTTATTCGACCAGAAATACATTGATTTGTGGCGTGAGAAATCTAAAGACCCGAATGGTCTGAATGAGAACGGTGTACCCAATTACATTGCTTATCCGAATACCGACTGGGCTGAAGAATTATTCTCGGGTGGTGTAATCCATGATCACAACTTGTCTGTATCAGGTGGCTCTGACAAAATTCGCTTCTTGTTGTCGGCCGGTTATCAGGATAATGAAGGTGTGGTAGACAATACTGCCAACAAACGTTATTCAATGCGTGCCAATATCGAAGCGAATCCGACCAAATGGCTGACTGTGGGTACTCGTACTTATGCATCACAGATGGATCGTGAAGTTGGTGACTTTTCAAATGCAAATAACTTCTTGCGCCAGTCTACAGCCGGTACTTATCCTTATTGGAACGGCAGCTACGGTTACCCGGAATGTCCTGACGAACGTGCTACAGCCAATAACCCGTTATACAAGTTGGCACGTAACGATGGATTCAAGCGTTACAACCGCTTCAATACCACTTTGTTCAGCAAAATCAAATTCTTTGAAGATTTGAGTTGGGATTTCAACTTCAACTATAACCGCTATATCTATGAAACACGCCAGCATGGTGTACCTGCTTATCAGACACGTTTCAGTGACGGTGTAATTGTTGATGGTATTACTCCTCCCTCACAATTGAGTACCAGCTTCGACTACGAATCAAACTATTCTTATACATTGGAGAACCTGATTAACTACCATCACACATTTGCTCAGAAGCATGATGTTTCTGCATTGTTAGGTTATCAGGAATTCTACAAGAACTATTATAAGGTAAATGCAGCCAAAAAAGGTTTGATTGACGAATCATTGAACCAATTCGACGAAGCTACAGAAATGACAAGCATCGGCGGTTCTACCGAGGACTATGCAACCCGCTCTTATTTTGGCCGTGTAAATTACGCATATGACTCACGTTATTTGTTCGAAGCGAACTTCCGTTATGACGGTTCTTCACGCTTCCACAAAGACCATCGTTGGGGTTTCTTCCCATCATTGTCCGGTGCATGGCGTATTTCTGAAGAATCATTCATGGAATCAACCCGTTCATGGTTGGATAACCTGAAGATTCGTTTGTCTTGGGGTAAATTAGGTAACTCTGAAATCGGTAACTATGAATACCAGTCAGCTTACGGAACCAGCAACTATGTATTCGGAAACAGCTTAGTATCAGGTTTAGCCATCACAGCTTATGCCAACGAACTGTTACAATGGGAATCGACAACCACTACCAACTTAGGTATCGATGCAGCATTATTGAACAACCGTTTGACTGTCGGAATCGATATTTATCATAAGATGACTTCCGGTATCTTGTATCGTCCCGCCATGGAATACGTTTTAGGTTACCATAACAACAGTGACGGTGTCAATGTGAAGGCTCCCCGCCAGAATATTGCGGAAGTAAGCAATGACGGTTTCGAACTTTCATTAGGATGGCGCGACAGAATCGGAAAAGTAGAATACTCTGTAAGCGGTAACTTCTCTTATAATAAGAACAAGGTAGACAAGTACAATGGTGAATATACCAGAACATGGGTAGAAGATCCGAACAATACATTAACCGGTGGTAAATGGACAGACAATATCGGAAAAGTCTCATCCGGTGGCAACTCTCCGGTAGTAGAAGGTCACATGTTGAACGAATACCGCTACCGCAGTGTATATAAAGGAAATGGCAAGTACTTTAATGCAGACGGCTCTGTGAATCCGGCAGGTGGTCCCAAGGGTGGTATGATTCGTACAGAAGAAGATATGAACTGGGTAAAAGCCATGATGGATGCAGGTTACAAATTCAAACCGGGTAACTCAATCGGTAAAGCCAATATCTACTATGGTGACTATATTTATGCCGATGTTAACGGTGACGGCGTATATGGTGACTCTGACGACGAAGAATTCCAGGGACGTTCCAAGACTCCGAAATACAACTTCGGTTTCCAGGCTTCTGCTGCATGGAACGGCTTTGACATCTCAATGGTATGGGCAGGTGCTGCCGGTTTCGACATCTATTGGGGTCCGACAGCCGGTTACAACGCTGCCAAGACAGAATGGGGTAACAATATCGCACAGCGCATTGCAGACGACCACTATTTCTATGATCCGAGCAATCCCGATGATCCACGTACAAACATCAACGGTAAATATCCGCGTATGACTTATCTTGACGGTAACGTTCAGAATAATGCATCGTCTAACCGCTGGTTGTACAATGGTGACTATATCAAGTTGAAGAACTTGTCTTTAGGCTATACTTTGCCACAGAAATGGGTAACTAAAGTAGCAATGCAAAATGCACGTATTTACGTTTCTGCAGAAAACTTACTGACAATCACCTCTTTCGAAGGTCAGGACCCGGAATCTGCAACCGGCATGGGATACTCTCCGTTTAGAAGTATCGCTATCGGTGCTAACATAACATTCTAATAACCTTAAGATACGAACTTATGAAACTATTTACAAAATTATTTATATTATCAGCTGCGGTAACAGCTCTGAGCAGTTGCCGGGGTGATTTATTGGATACCGTTCCCTATGACAAAGCGGCATCAAACTCCATGTGGAGTAATGAAAACTTTTGTGAACTGGGTGTAGCCGGTGTATACAGTGAGCTGCGCGAAGACTATGTTGCAAAGAGAGCATACGAGTTGGAAGCATTTTGCGTAAGCGGTAGCTGCCGTGATAATGACTATCCTATTCTGGCAGGAACAGCATCTATCGGTTCCGGTCTTTTCTCAGACTATTGGAGACAACACTATGAAGGAATCCAGCGGGCAAACGATGCCATCCAGCATCTTGCAGAAGCTCCGGTTCCCGATGCATTCAAGAACAAGCTGATTGCCGAGGTTAAAGTGTTACGTGCATTCTTCTACTATAAATTAAATGCAGTCTTCAGAGGTGTTCCTTACTATGACGAACCCATCCCTGTGACAGAAGCCAACAAACCCCGCAGCAGTGAAGCGGAAGTATGGGAAGGTTGTATCAAGGATTTAACCGATGCCATCAATGAACCTACATTACCCGACCGTATTGCAGCAGGCAATGCACAATGGGGACATGTAACCAAATCCGTAGCCTATGCATTACGTGGTAAAGTTTACTTGTGGATAAAAGAATGGGCAAAAGCCGAAGCCGACTTCCGACAGGTGGGAAATATGGGACACAAGTTATTCGATGGAGGTTACAAGCAACTCTTCAAAGAAGCTAACGAACAAAGTGATGAAGCTATTTTCTCTTTACAATGTATAGACAACAACGGAACTGCCGACGGTAACTCAATGAGCTTCCGTTACGGTGGTCGTACAACATTCGGTTCTTGCTGGAATACCATTTTGGCCAGCACCGACTTCGTTGACACTTATGAAAACATAGACGGTAGCAAGTTCAATTGGGATGATTATCTTCCCGGCTATTCAAGCATGGAACCAAAAGATCGTGAAGTATTCTTCTTGCGCAATACAGATGCAGATGTTTTAAAGGCCGAACTTCTTTCATTGGGTTATGAAGGCGACATTGACGCAGCCATTAAAGGTATCCGGGAAAAGCTCATAGTTCTCATTCACCTGCTCCACAACTTTTATGATTTCATAACGGTCATAATAAATATCCTCATCATAATCGTAGTAAGAGCCGTCACTATCAAAGCCCGAATCGCCGTCATCACTCAGATTCATGCCGCACTTTATATGATTTCCTTTTTCATCGTAGCACTTTACATTTTTCCACTCGGCAAAGCCTGTAATATCAAGCGGCTGGCCTGTAAACATCTCCTCGTAGGCAAAGTATTTATTTCCATTCTCATCCGTTTTCTCAACTACCTTATATAAGCCAAGCGAGCTGTTGTCATTAGAGCCTGTCATCACCCTCACCTTTGGAATGACATAAGCTGTGCCATCATTCAGGCACAGATAAAAGAGCCCATTTGTCTTTGAATACATGATTGAGCTGATTTTCTCACTGTTCATATCGCTTGAAGCAGCACCTGACTCCTCATAGCTGCCACTCATTGCATCCCACAGATTTGATAGCCTGTTCCACTTTAAGTTATTTGCCTTGTAACTAAAAATATAATCCGGATTTGATATTTCATCTACACTTGAATACACCTTTGCAGCATCAGATTTTACATCTACCTTGTCCTCTGATGTTTCATTGCTCTTTACCACTGCGGCCTGCAGATTGGTATCGTCAATCATCTGCGAAAATGCAGTGTCATCACCGGATTCATAGTTATACACCATCTGTCTGCTATAGGCTGCTGCAATATTCGCATGAATTTCATCCCTTAGCTGTGCTGTGCTTTCATAATTGTTTGTATACACTGCAACTATCGTTGTTGCAACAAGCCCTGCCGCCATGACCGAGCACACTATAAATGCCGCCAGCTTAAGCCACAGATTTCTTGATATTTTTTTCATATCATTCACCTTCCATTTTATAGTGCTTCACTTGACAAAGCTGTATCAAGCACGCACCTATTCAGCGTCAATTTTGTATCCGCGACCCCAGATAACCTTTAAGTATCTTGGCTCCGCCGGATTTATCTCAACCTTTTCTCTGAGATGACGGATATGTACCGCCACCGTGTTTTCTGTCCCGTATGGCTCATCCTTCCAGACCTTTGCATATATCTGATTCGGCGAATACACCTCGCCCGGATGCTCCATGAGAAGCTTCAAAATATCGTACTCTGTACGTGTAAGATTTGCTGCCTCGCCATCAACTGTCACTGTCTTTGATTTATCATCCAGCTCAATGCCGCCGATTACCAGCTTTCCTACGCTTGTATTGCCCGCGCCGAGAAGCATGTATCTCCTGATTTGCGACTTCACCCTCGCCTGCAGCTCTACCGGGTTAAATGGTTTCGTCACATAGTCGTCTGCTCCGACCGTGAGCCCGAGTACCTTGTCAGTGTCCTCACTTTTGGCAGTGAGCAGTATGACCGGCACATTAGAGATTTTTCTGATTTCCACCATCGCCTCTATGCCGTCCATGACAGGCATCATGATATCCATCAGGACAAGATGCACATCATTGTGCTTTACTATGTCGAGCGCCTCCAGCCCGTTTCGCGCCGGGATTACCTCGTAGCCATCGCTGGTCAAATAAATGCTGATTGCTGATACAATGTCTTTTTCATCATCACATACTAATACTTTATACATAATTGCCTCCGGAAGTTTTATGTTGATCTTATTGTATCAATTGTAACATTAAAATCCAATTATGTAACATATTAAGATTTGTTTAAGAAATATAACTTTAACTTGGGATTTACTTCTATCCGGGTTACTGATATATTTATATTATGATTAAAGGGTATATCTGATTAATCATGAGGGACAAAATACATTTTGACCCTCATATCATCAAGAAAAGGAGTTTTCACTATGAATAATTATGGAAATGCGTCCGAAGGACTGCAAAAAATGTTTATTGCACAGGTCTGCCTTTATCATATGCAGCGTGCTGTCTGTCATTCCGATCATCAATCTGCTGGCAACTGTTGCCTCGATTGTCCTATCAATCATTTATCTGGTAGGACTTTATAATGCCGGAAAAGACATAAACGGATGTGCCAATGCGTTTGTGCTCAGTATCATCTCACTTGTATGCAATATAATATCGAGTCTTACATCATTTAACGTTCTTTTTGCGATGCTGTTTTCTGTTGCAGCAGCTGTTCTTACATTTATGGTAACTTATCAGGTGTGTACGTCTGTAAGTGATGTGGTCGGAAGCCGTGGACACAACGATATCGCAAGCCTTGGAAAAAGCACATGGATTGTATTTTTGATCGGTTCTATATTAAATGTAGTTGTTGCTATAGTGGCTGTAGTGATCCCATTTGCGGATGTTATCATAGTGGGAATGAGTGTTGTCTCTACAATGGTGCAGATCCATTGTACAGCTTTTCTATGCGACATTCCTAAGCAGGAGTTCTGCGGCTCTTTCTAAGTAGCCTACAATTAATATTTGGAATATGCTGTGAGAATTTTGATATGCTCATAATAAAGGAGTGCAGATCATTTTTACTTGTTCTACACTCTTTCTATAATCAATGGGATGGCCATCCTACTATGCATTTATCTCTTCAAGTGTCGGCATTACCGCAAGCGCACCTTTTCGTGTGGTGATAATAGATGCTGCATTGTTTGCAAATGTCAGCATTTTTTTATTTTTTCCTAAAGATATTAAGATTATTTTTTTTATATTTCTGTAATTGAACAACTATTTGATACCCATCCGAATTCAACTTTTTTTGTGGTATAATATTCAGCATTACCAGTAAAACATTTGTAATATAAACAAAAAAGCCACATACCAATTTATATCTATATACTATAAAACACCCAAACGAAGACAACCACATATTCATTGCAATACCGCCGAGCAAAAAACATATTTTATTATTTATAGGCACATTCCCCCAAAACACTCTTGTATAATATTTAAATCCATATTTTATTTTTCTAATTCCAATTTCTGCAACGAATCCTCCGTAACCAGTAGCAATAACGGCATGCGATAATTCATGTAATAAAATTGATACAATCAAAATAGGTAATTCAATAAATATTACAGGCCAAAAGTCTTTTTTTTGAAAAGGATAGATCCATTTAGGAAACAAAACCGCCAATACTATGAATAAAATGAATGACGATATAATCGAAACAGTAATAAGCCAAGAAGGTAGATGTATATGTGAGAGAATTTGATTCGGGAATATTGCAAATAATACATCATTAGGCGATGTCTTTATTTCGTTGGAATTTACCTCGTGTGTTTCCTTATTTAGCAAAGAATGCGTTTGCCTGTCAAAAATCATTTCTCCAAATGGCGTTTTATAGTGTTCGTATCGATTAAAAATTTTACTCATTGTTTAATCCTTTAATTCTATAAAATATAGCAAATACCAAAGACAAAACCAAGAAATTTATTAATAGTATTAACCAGCTATTTACACTGTTCTCTAACTCCCGGGTGACAAACATCTGTCTGACATAATAGGAATAAATGCCTTTAGCAATTTTTTCAAGTTCGCTGTTCATAGCCGAGAACATCGGCAGCAAACCAATTATCATAGAAACAGGTGCTGTAATAGGTCCAACACTCATTTGATTTTTTGACAAAATTGCAAGAATAGAACCAATTAACAAAGATAGAATAATGCCAATTATTGACGAAACGATAAAAGTCACTATTTCCTTTGCATTAAACGGAATAATAAATAGAAAAAAACAATTACTAATCAAAGCCAGAAGAAAAACGCAAAATCCTACACCTATTAAATATTCCCATGCTTTAACGTTTGACATTATCAGCATCCTAAGTGTTTTCTTTTCTTTTTCCTCAGAAACAATACTTGACATAAATATAATAGGTACCATTACAGTATTCATCGTTATAAATGATGGCAAAATGAAGTCCAGCTCTACTTCAGATACTATTTCTTTAAATACAAGTGCTAATATCGGAAACATAAAAAATACCACAAGTACAAGTCTATTTTTCAATGAATCCTTAATTTGTTTAATGAAGATAGCACAAATGTGGTTAATTGTTTTCATCTTAAATCTCTCCCTGTCAGTTCAATAAATACTTCTTCCAAATTCGGTTCATTTGAATGGATACTGCGTATTTTATTATTAGTATCAAGTACAGTTTGTAATACTGTAAGCAGATCGTGTGAATCTACCATATATTTTTCACCATTGGTCATCTCAATATTAACTTCGCATTTTTTTCTATGATGTAAGCAGATGTCCTCTGGTGTACCTTCTTCAACTATATTTCCTTCGTTCAGAAGAGCAAGATGATCACACATCTTTTGAGCCTCATTCATATTATGCGTTGTTAAAAAAATTGTAGTTCCACTTTCTTTTAACATTTTCATCATCGAATGAATTTGCAATGTAGTAGCTGGATCCAGACCACTGGTAGGTTCATCTAAAAATACTATTTTAGGAGAATGTAAAATAGCTCTGGCAAATGACAATCTTTGACGCATTCCCTTAGAAAGATTAGAAACACTTTTTTTTGAACTTTCTATCAGACCAACTTTTTCTAATAAATCATTGATTACTTTTTTTCGATTACTAATTGAATAAATTCTAGCATACAGTTCTAGATTATCATAACAATTTAATCTATCATATAGCCCGTCATTGTCTAAAACCATGCCAAATGATGGGAAACTTTCATCAATTTTTTTATCTAATTCTTTCCCCAATATAGCAATATTTCCTGATGTTGCCGAAAGTAGACCAATAAGCATTTTTATTAAAGTTGTCTTTCCAGCTCCCGAAGGTCCAAGCAAGCCAAAAATTTCCCCCTCTTCAACACTTAAAGAAATATTATTTAAAACTTGTCGCTGGTCAAATGCTTTACAAACATCTTTTATTTGAATTACCTGCATAAATTATTCCTCACATTATCAAGAAAAGGACAGTACTAAAATATTAGCACCATCCTCCTTGTTTTAAGGACAGCTCTGTCCCATACATAATAGAGCTATGCTGCAAATGAAGCAGCTACAGCACAACCAGCAGCTGCTGCACCAGCAGTTGCGGATGAGGCAACATCGGAAGCTACAGTCTTTTCATTGCTATCAGCAATAATACTGTCCATTTCATGTTCCTCAAGAAGTCCATACTTTTCCATATTAAAGCTCCTTTCTATATAATATTACATTATCCCTTTTTTTCAAGGGTTAGTGCCAAAGTAGATTAAAAGCTAAATGCGATTAGTCAACAAATTTTGATAATTCGCTTTGTTCAATAATATCTGCCATCTGTCGTGTACGTAATGCATATGTATATTGAGAAATGGATTCATATAATCCTGAATACTTTTCACGATTCGTAATACTATTTTTAGTCAAACATGGATACTGCTTAATAATAACGTTCCTCTGATCAATAAAAATATCATCTACCCTGTTACAAATATATTCATCAAATAAAGTTCGCAGATATTCCATTACAATCTCATGATTGTCAATAGATGCCATGGCAGATACATAATATTTAACCGCCTGCAAGAACGAAAACTCACTCTTATTAATTAAGTCCTTAGAAATACCTTCATCTGCCATATACATAATATAGTCCATCTTTTCTGAAGCTTTACTATATTCACCTCTAAGCACATAATTCATCGCGATAAAATAAGCACAGCCACAATATATTTTCTCGCAAGGTACATCTTCAGGATTAACTACACCATAGTATGATTCCATTGTATTTTCATACGCATTACCAAGGAAATATTCCATTGTTGATATGAACAACTTACTATTTTTTGCATTAATTTTTTCTGGGCAATCGCGTAGAATATTTGACACATAGTACCGTGTATTTGTTGCCCTGAATTGCAGATCGCTAGGATATACCATCTCAGATAAACCTGGAATAATAATATGAAAACTAGGGAAACCCAAATATGAAACATCTCTTATCATAACATCATATCCAGCATTAGTGATTTTTCCAATCCATCTATGTAAAATTTCCCAGTTATCCATACCAGATACATCTTCAACTGGTGTAAAAGCATATGTCGGATTCTTGCTAAATAACTGATATGGATACTGACCCATACCAAATTTATAGCTGTTATATATATTTTTCCATTCATCAACATGGTTATTGGTAAAGTCAACAGAACTTCTTTTTGAATACTCTGCCAAATCTTGTCCTTGAGTCGCTTCTGTTAACGTTCTCTCTATTGCTACCCCAAAATCTGGATGACAGCCAAGCTTTATTCCGTATTTTCCCGTATTCTTTTCATAAACAATTAATGCTGCAACTGGATACTGACCACCAAACGAACAATCCTTGATAAAATAATAATAGCCTTCTTTCTCTTGTTCCTTAAGTTTTTGAATAATCTCATAAACATATGGGAACTGCTGAATATATTCTTCTGGAACATCTGGAAGCGCTGGCTTTTCAGTAAATATTCTTCTTTGAACAACTCTTTCAATTATCTCAGACAACCCTTGAACAAGGGCCTCTTCTGGTGAATTTCCAGCACACATACCGTTTGAGCCATAAAATGGTGTATAGGTTGACTTCGGCAAATACACAACTTTCTTTTCTTTTATGCTATAGAAAGGTAACGTAATATATTTATCTTCTAATCCATAAATATGATAATCAACCTTTTGGACATCATAAAACGCTTTCGCTTTCTCCTCATCAGAAACTCCACTAAGTCCCCTCTGAGAAAAATATAAAGAAGTAAATGAATTAGCGTTTTGAACAATCTCAGCTGATGAAAGTATTTTTTCATCAGGAGACATCAAAAAGGGAAATTTACTTCCAAAAAACACTCTTGGTCCCAATATATCATTCTGATAACGCTCAAAAAACTCCGCATAAGCGCTGGCTTTAGCGTAAGCTTTAGAAACGCCTTTACCATTAGCTCCTATTTTAGTTCCCCTAAAATCTAAGCGAAGAGCATATGTTCCGATGGAACTTCTTTCCTGCCATGTTTCAGTTACTTCAACCTTCATATTTTTTAAAATATCTTGAAGAAATTGGACCGTTTCTTCCGGAGTTTTCTGTTTATAATGCATCAATTGTATTTCACTCATATCAACCAACCTTTCTAATCTATAATTTACTAACACTTTCCATACCCCAAATCATAGATTATTTTTCATTAACATACGGAATTATTGTGCTAGAATAATTGTTCCAACTAACACACTTGTTATTACTTTTCTTCTATCGTATGCTTTTTAATTTCACCTATAATCACCTTATAATTTCAATCTCTTACTAATCCCATTGAGCAATATACTCTTTACTTACCCAACCATATGTTCCTGTTTTTAATCTTTGAACATAAAACCACTCCAAACCGCCTTTTCCATATTTGTCCTTTAAATGAAATACCCGAGGCATTTAAAAA
>ENA-ORSI01002973-ORSI01002973.1-human-gut-metagenome-genome-assembly--contig:-NODE-2973-length-11426-cov-2.720781_pt1 | contig 11426 bp, 6 predicted proteins | sample MGYA00242187_ERZ509154 | MGnify/ENA primary metagenome ERZ509154 (study PRJEB26280, sample SAMEA2338627) | human gut metagenome | biome: human gut; feature: human-associated habitat; material: faeces...
ATGCAGAGGTTACGGATGAAATATGGTTCTTTTTTGATGTAGAAACAAAGGATGTTGGTTTGTGGGACGCCCGTATGAAGATCATCAAGCGTCTTCGCTCCTTGCGAAAAAAGTCCGGGATCAAAGTTCGCCTTCTGATGACAACCGGCTGCATTGAGTATTGGTTGTTACTGCATTATGAAGAGAGATACGCGCCGCCGATCCAAACAGTCGCCGAAAAACAGCGCGTCATAGATCACTTGCTTTCCAAAGAGCCCAATTATCAAAAAGGTGACGTTGCTGTAACAGCGAAAATCGCAAAGAATTATCCGACGGCAGTTATCAACGCAAAGCAGACGGTTTTCAATTTGCTCCCGCAGGGACTCCCGGGTTTGGAGGATACCGACGAGCGGAACCGCTGGCTCTGTCAGAAATGTCTGACTTTCTCAACCGTTTACGAAGCAATCGACTTTTTGACCAGTCTGCAATAAGCAGGCAGCAGCCAAAGTCTCAAGGAAAACTCTCTGTGGAGCTTTCCGGATTTAACGCATTTTTCTCCGACGATATAGGGAATTTTTGCTTCATTTTCAGCCAAAAAGTTCCCTATAAACCATTCAACCGTCCCCCACTCGGGAGGCGGTTTTCTTATACCCAAACGAAGGAGGTATCCCTTTGGAAGTCAAGATCAACCGTGAAATCCGAAACTATACGGAATCCATGTTTTTCGGACTGTCCATGCGGCAGTTCGTTTTTTCTTTGCTGGCCATCGGTGTCGCTGTGGCGCTGTACTTTCTGCTCCGCCCGTATGTAGGCCTCGAAACGCTGAGCTGGATCGTCATTCTGGCTGCAGCTCCGTTCGGTGCGCTGGGCTTCTTCAGCTACCACGGCATGAGCGCCGGGCGGTTTCTCCGGGTGTGGTTTCGCTCAGAGATTCTGGAACCGGTACACCTACGGGTACAGCCAACCAACCTGTATTACGAGGCGCTGAAAAGCGTCATAGAAGCTCATGAAAGGGAGGTTTACAAACGGCATGATAAAGACACTCAGTAATCTTCTCCAGCAAGATAAAGAGAAATACCGTGTTCCCCGCCGCGTGCAGGACGTGATCCCCATCCGGCGCATCTGGCCGGACGGCATTTTTCTCGTTGGAGACAAGTACTCCAAAATGTACCGCTTCACGGATATCAACTACCTCGTCGCCAGCCGCGCAGATAAGGAGTCCATGTTTCTCATGTATTCCGAGCTGCTGAACAGTCTGGATGCCGGAGCCACTGCGAAGATCACAATCAACAACCGCCGCCTGAATCGCGTCAACTTTGAGAAGAACATCCTCATGCCGCTGCGCGGGGATGCGCGTGACATCTACCGCCGGGAATACAACCGGATGCTGCTGGATAAGGCAATGGAGGGCAACGGCATCATTCAGGAGAAGTACATCACCGTCACGGTGCTCAAAAAGGACATAGAAGAGGCTCGTTCCTACTTTGCCCGCACCGGCGCAGATCTCTGCTCCCACTTCGCCGCCCTCGGCGCCAAGTGTACAGAGCTGGATGTCACCGAACGCCTGCGCGTCCTGCACGACTTTTACCGCGTCGGCGAAGAGGTGGACTTTCACTTTAACGCGAAGGACATGATGCAGAAGGGACACGACTTCCGGGATTACATCTGCCCGGACAGTATAGAAAAGACCTCGGACCGCCTAAAGCTCGGCAGGCGCTTCTGCCGGGTGCTGTATCTCAAGGACTACGCTTCCTATATCAAGGACTGTCTGGTGACGGAGCTGACGGATCTGAGCCGGAACATGATGCTCTCCATCGACATTGTCCCCGTCCCGACCGACGAAGCGGTACGCGAGGTGGAAAACCGTCTGCTGGGTGTGGAGACGAACATCACCAACTGGCAGCGCCGTCAGAACGCCAACAATAACTTTTCCGCCGTGATCCCCTATGACATGGAACTCCAGCGCCGGGAGGCCAAGGAGTTTCTGGACGATCTCACCACCCGCGACCAGCGCATGATGCTTTGCGTCCTCACCATGGTCCTCACCGCGGAAACGCAGGAGCAGCTCGAGAGCGACACCGAGACCGTGCTGGCTATTGCCCGCAAACACATGTGTCAGCTTGCCGTGCTGAAGTACCAGCAGTATGACGGGCTTAATACGGTGCTGCCCATCGGAACGCGGCGCATTGACGCCTTCCGGACGCTGACGACGGAGAGCCTTGCTGTGTTCATCCCCTTCAAGGTGCAGGAGATCATGGACAAGGGCGGCATCTACTTCGGCGAGAACGCCATCTCCCACAACCTCATTATGTGCAATAAGGAAACACTGCTGAACCAGTCGGCGTTTGTCCTCGGCGTGCCTGGCTCCGGCAAATCGTTCTCGGTAAAGGAGCTAATTACTTTCCTTATGCTCAACACGGACGACGATATTCTGATCTGCGATCCCGAAGGCGAGTTTGCCCCGCTGGTAGAGGCGATGGGTAACGACATCGGCACCGTCATCCATGTGGCCGCGGGCGGCAAACACCGGCTCAACGCCATGTACATGGTAGAGGGCTATGGCGAAAAGAACTCCATTGTGGATAAGTCACAGTTTATCATGTCGCTGGTTGAGCAGATTGACAAGAGCGGCGTTGGCCCGCAGCACAAATCCATCATCGACCGCTGCACGGCGCAGCTCTATCAGGAGGCAGCAGAAACCGGCATCATCCCAACGCTCTCGGCGCTGCGCGAAAAGCTGCTGGTGCAGCCGGAAGCAAAGGCGCAGGACATTGCGCTTTCGCTGGAGCTCTATACCACCGGCTCTCTGGATATTTTCGGGCATGCCGGAAATGTGGATCTGGATAAGCGCGTGGTAGTATTCAACATCCACGATCTTGGTGAGCAGCTCAAGCCCGCAGGGCTGCTGGTTATTACGGACACAATGCTCAACCGCGTCACGCTCAACTGGCAGCGTGGCCGGCGCACGCACGTCTTCATTGATGAATTCCATGTGGTATTTGAAAATGAGCAGAGCGGCAACTTCTTTGCCTCGGCCTGGCGGCAGTTCCGCAAGCGCAACGCTTTCCCCACCGCCATTACGCAGAACGTGGAGTATCTGCTGGACTCTGTGCAGGCCAGCACGATGGTGTCCAACTCCGAGTTTGTGGTTATGCTCAATCAGGCGGCGAAGGACCGGGAGAAGCTGGCAAAGCTCCTGAACATCTCCAACGAGCAGATGAGCTATGTTACCAACGCGGATGCCGGCTGCGGTCTGATCCGCTATGGCCGGGCGTTGGTTCCGTTTATCAACCGGTTCCCGAAGGACACAGAGCTCTACAAGCTGATGACAACGCGGCCCGGCGAGGGTGTGTTCGGAGTGGGACGCGATGGCTGACATCAAGACACGCGATGCCGTTACAGGGACGATAAAGGCCATAGACAAGTCCGCCGTGGCTGCCGAGCGCATGAAGGATGCTTTTATCCGAACAAAGGACGACGCGCAGCGCGGCGCTTCTTCTGCGGAGGACAGTCCGGAGAAATACGCGGCAAATCAGGTGACCAGCCTTGCAGAAACCGCTGCATCCCGTACAGCGCAGGAGTTTGATAAGCAGGGGCGGAAAGCCGTTCAGCAGTCTGCCAGATCCCACACGAGACCTTTCTCTGATATGCGACCGTCTACATTTATAGAAACGCCCCAGTCGGAAACGACTGGGGCACGGTTCAAACGGGAAGAACACAAGCGCATGTTGCTCCGTACTCAGAGAAGCAGCGGCGAGACAATAAAACCGTCTGTACGGGAAAAGCGGACTCGGTCAATAAAAACCGCCGACCGGGCGGTAAAACCCGTTGAGCGGTCTGTCCGAACGGTCCGGCGGACAGTGCGTACTATTCCTGCCAATCCCGGCGTTACGGTCAAGACGGCAAACGCGTCCGCGCGGCGGGCGAAGGCTGCGGCGAGAAACTCTGTCGAGGTCGTGAAAAAGGCTGCTGCCGCGGCCTCAAAAGCGATCCGGGCAATCCTCGCTGCGACGAAGGCGCTCGTCAACGCGATCCTCGCGGGGAGTTGGATTGCCATCACCATTGTCCTGGTTGTTGTACTGCTCGGCGCTGCCCTCTTACTCTTCGGAAGCGAAAGCGGACGAACGTCATATGTGCCGGTGAGCGAGGAGGTGGAAGCCTATACGCCCATCATCCGCGTGTATGCCAATCAATACGGCATAGGAGAATACGTCGAGCTGATCAAAGCGATCATGATGCAGGAGAGCGGCGGTCAGGGGGTTGATCCCATGCAGGCGTCCGAAAGCGGGTATAACACCCGTTACCCACGAACGCCCAATGCCATCACCGATCCGGAGTATTCCATCAATGTAGGTGTCCAGACCATTGCGGACTGCTTGCAGCAGGCCGAAGTGGAAAGCCCTGTCGATATGGAAAACATCAAGCTGGCGCTGCAGGGCTACAATTTCGGCAATGGGTTTATTCCCTGGGCGCGGGAGAACTACGGTGGATATTCGGCCATCGCAGCGATTGAGTTTTCCAACTACATGGCCGCGCAGCTCGGCTGGAGCGGATACGGCGACAAGCAGTATCCGGCGCATGTGCTGCGCTACTACCCGTTCGGGCGTGCCTTCACCGCGGAGGGCAATCAGGCCATTGCGGAGATAGCGCTGACACAGGTCGGCAATGTAGGCGGCGAGCCTTACTGGAGTTGGTGGGGGCTGAGCGAGCGTGCAGAGTGGTGCGCCATGTTTGTGAGCTGGTGTGCGGATCAGGCTGGCTTGCTTGACGCCGGAGTCATTCCGAAGTTTGAAAACTGCGTCTGGGGCGCGAACTGGTTCAAGGATAACGCCGGATGGGCGGACGGCTCTGCCGAGTCAAGTCCTGGCGACATTATCTTTTTCGACTGGGAGCCGGATGGGTATCCGGATCATGTGGGCATCGTTGAAAAGTGCGAAAACGGCTTAGTCTATACCATCGAGGGCAACGTCAATGACGGCTGCGCCCAGGGACGCTACTATGTAGGAGATACTTGCATCTTCGGGTACGGCCTACCAGCATATTGAAAATGCGGGGAAGCTAAAAAAATATATCATTGGGGGAAAACGCCACCGAAACCAACCTAGTAGGACATTATAACGGCAGAGCTAGGGTAGTGATGCCTTGGCTCTATCGTTTTGCACATTTGATTAACGATCTCACATGTTAAATGCGCCTGTCTTGTTAAGGCGTCTCGGCATATATTGAAAAACCAATCGGTTAAAGTTAAAATGAATACGATACAAACCGAAGTTATGGTTCACGCATTCAAATGAAAGCTTTCCAAATTGGGGGACTGAGTTATGACAGAAAAGGAAATCATTTCTGAGATTATCCGTTATCTTTCGGACACATCGTATAACTATGCAGTTATGATTGATGGCAATTGGGGGTGTGGAAAAACCTATTTTGTGAATCATGGGCTGACGGATGCAATCAAAGAAAAAGAAAAGGATTCTAGACAACCTCGAAAACCCCTGTACATTTCGTTGTATGGATGCAGATCTATTTTAGACATTCAGGATTCCATAGCTGTTAAACTACCATTTGTGAAGAACACCCTTGGAAGAAAAGTGCTAAAAAGAATCCAACAGTCACGAGTTGTAGAAAATAGCATGCAATCCGCGGTAGTTCTTGCAAAAGCGGCGCGGGACATTTATGCACCAAATATAAGTTCATTTGATATTGCAGTAATCTGGAAGGATTTAAAATCATATATTTTTATTTTTGATGACATTGAAAGATGTAGTTGCCCGTTGAATGAGGTCTTTGGATTTATAAATGGTCTCGTTGAACATGACGCTGTGAAGGCTATCCTTGTTGCAAATGAAAGAGAAATCAAACTCAAAGAGTATGTTGACAAAAAAGAGTTGCAGTACCTAATTGCCTTGGATGATAAGGTTCAATACCCAACGGCCAAGGACCTTTGGGGCGAAGAGAATAAGATTCGCCCTCTATCTGTCGCAGAATTGGAGCGCCGCAGACGCATACTCTTTCCTACGGATTTAATCGATGAAGAATTCAAAAAGATAAGGGAAAAACTTATTGGTGTAATATTGCACTTTCAACCGGATGTTAAAGCTATATGCGTAGAAATGGTTAAGAAATCCTGCCTTTCCGAAAGTGTAAAGCAAGAAGTTTGCCAAATTTTTGACTCGCTATATGCAATTATGCAGAGCACTCATCATTTGAATCTTCGCACATTTGAATTCTATCTATCTAAACTGAAAAACGTGTTTGACTTATTATCCGAGCTAGATATTCCGCCTGAATCGGCAAAAATGGTTAATAAAAAGGTTATACTCGATTGCTTTTCAAGCGCGGTTGATTTTAAAGCAAACATTCTGCCGCCAGAAGATGAAACTGCACGGATCAATTACGAGATAGACCGGGAGAATCGTTTGATATCACTTAAGCAATACATCGAAACTGGCGAATTGCAGAAAGATTTGCTTCAGGAGGAGATTTCGGACTTCATCAACGAGGAATTGTTGGATTTCGTGCCCGCAGAGGATCCATATAAATTGCTGAAGACAGGATATTATTTGTATCCGCAGTCATGGTGCGAAGAGCGCATCAGCGAGATTTTAAATAAAATAGAAAACAATGAATATCCCCTTTCTGTTTATATAGAAATTATCCAAGTGCTTCTTCTCATGGAAAGCATAGGCTTTGATACGAAATATCTTGATAAAGCAGTAAAACAAATGCTGGCCAATATTGCATCAACAAACAATCCAAAGAGTTTAAACCGTCGTTTTGTATTCTACGAAGGCACACCCGCCATAGCTTGCCGGGCCAAACAGATAATCTCTGAAATAGAAGAAGCCATTGCCCAAAGAAATAATACCACAAGAGCCCTTAGTATTGAGGAAGCATTACAGCAACCGGATTGGGCAGCCAAGCTTCTATCATTGACGGGTGAAAAGAACAGATTGTCAACAGGCGCACTTATCTCAAATACCGACAGCGAAGTATGGATTGCTTTATTAAAAACGGCCTCTCCTGAGACAATTAACAAATTTAGGGAATGGCTAAGTTTTGTTTACTCAGATGATGATATCTCCTTTGAAAAGAAGGCCGATATTGTAATACTTCAAAAAGTATCTGATGGCCTTAATACGAATGAGCTTAGCGATTTAATAGTAAAAAAATCACTTCAATGGTTAAAAGGTGATATTGAGAAAATTTGTGCATACTACCAATAAAGTGTGATAGCTAATGTCCATTTAATGTCCTGAAATGTTCTAGAATCTGTTAGGAGTGTATTGATGCCTATCACACAACACTTTATATCTCTGAGGCGAGCGGGAGAATAAATGTCAGATATAATTGTCCGAATTTCCACAGGTTGATAAGCGCGTTCTTTCGGAAATCGGCAGCATTACAAACCTGCGTATTGTTGGAAAATGACGAACTGTTTATCTTGCGTTTTGTTAGCTGCCGCTGTATAGTAGCAATAGAGGTGATCGAATATGCTTTTCCGGCGGAAGATTTATGACAAGTTCCTTACATGGAAAAAGGAGACTGGCGGCAAGAAGGCTTTGCTGGTAGAGGGCGCACGCCGAATCGGCAAATCCACCGTGGTAGAGGAGTTTGCTAAAAATGAGTACAAGAGCTATATCCTGATCGACTTTGCTCGCGCGACCGAGACAGTTAAGGAATACTTTCTGGAGCATCTGAATGATTTGGACACATTCTTCATGCTGTTGTCGGTAGAATACGGCGTTACGCTCTACCCGCGGGAGAGTATCATTGTCTTTGATGAAGTCCAGATGTTTCCGAAAGCGCGCGAAGCAATAAAATACTTGGTCGCAGACGGGCGCTATGACTATATCGAAACCGGCTCGCTGATCTCCATTAAGGAGAATGTAAAGGATATTGTCATTCCATCGGAGGAGCGGCATATCAAAATGTATCCGCTGGACTTTGAGGAATTCTGTTGGGCTCTACAAGAAGAGCCGTTGGTAGGCTATATCCGTTCCTGCTTTGATAAGAGGGAACCACTCGAAAGAAATCTGCACAACAAAGCAATGCTTCTATGGGGGCAGTATCTGCTTGTCGGCGGCATGCCGATGAGTGTGGTTGCCTTTCTGGAAGGACATAAGGACTTCGGAAAAGCCGATCAGGAAAAGCGGGATATTCTGGAACTTTACCGGAACGATATCATGAAGATCCGTGCGCAGTATCGTTCCAAGGTGTTGGCCATCTTTGACCAGATTCCGGGGCTCCTTTCGCGGCACGAAAAGCGCGTTGTTTTCAATCGCATTGCTGCAGGATCCACGGCCGATCAGTATGAGGAAACATTCTTTTGGTTGGCGGATTCTATGGTGGCCAATGAATGCCGGCGGGCCAACGATCCGAATGTTGGCTTGTCGCTTAGTGAATCGGATGCCTATATCAAGTGTTATCTGGGCGATACGGGGTTGCTGGTCAGTCACGCCTTTGACGAGAACGAACTTTTGGAGGACGAAGTCTATAAACAGATTCTTGCTGGGAAGCTCGGAATCAACGAGGGCATGCTGTTTGAGAATGCTGTTGCGCAGATGCTTACTGCCAACGGGCATCGGTTGTTTTTCTATACGCAATACAATGAAGAGAAAAAACGAAACGACATTGAGATTGACTTCATTATCTCCAACAACAGCAAAACGAAATATAAAATCTATCCCATTGAAGTGAAATCCAGTACGCGCTATACCACAGAGTCGCTGCATCGATTTCGGGAAAAATTCAAAACTCGAATCGGCGGCTGCTATATCGTGCATCCGAGAAACCTCATAGAAAAAGACGATATTCTCTGCATCCCACCCTATATGGTTATCTGTCTTTGATATTTAGGATTCTGATACTTCTTTGTTTTCAAAGCTGCGCTGAAAGGAGATGGTCTGCATGGAGTTCGTTATAGAAAAAAATGACGATTGCACAGAAACTATTGCGGCTGTGAATCCAATTATGAAGCGTTTTTTAGAGGGAATTCTTAATGAAATGGGGCAGAATCTAACTTCATTAGATTATTTTGTCGTTGCAGATTCAGAAGATACGAGATATGCTAAAACCGTAATGAAGTATGCAGACATCCTTGGTACTGAGGCGCATATTACTCAAGACGGACGGTATTTTGCAGCAGGGAAAGTATTAGAAGGAATTGACCTTGTTGGTAATCTTCATCAAGCCATTGTGGTGAAATCATCAATTTGGGTTAACGCGGCTCTGGATTATTTAAATGCGCAAAAATTACTGTCGGAGCAAGCTCAACAGAAAATGAGTATGCCACCCTATATGTCATTAGCACTTATACTTCATGAAGTTGGACATGTTATTGATAATGAAAACCGGCACAATATATTTGGTGCCATTAACACAAAAATAAAGTATAATCTTAGCTGCGAGTACGATGAGTACATAAAAAATACGGCATTAAGTCTTTGGGGAGAATACTATGCCGAATCATTTGTGTATCAGATTATTCGTACTGAGGATGATTTTACTCAGGGGAGAGAAAGCGAGCTAATCGCTTGCCTTTCTTCTTATTCTATGGGAACAGATATGAACTCACTTTTGGAGAGAGTTTATCGAATTTTATATTTTTTTGTTATCAGGATCGCATTTATACACCGACAGAGTAACTATGAAAGATCTTTTGATTACAAAAGATATGAGAATAGCGCAAAAGTCTCTGATTACGTTCCTATTCTCATGAGAGTAGAAAGCGCAATAAAAAACTTATATAAGGACTATCCTAAGTGGAACACATATACTCAATTGGACGAGCTGAAGGGAGTATTTGAAGAGTTCGTGCACTTTGAATATAAGAAACAGATGGAAAATGGAAAACTATAAATGTCAAAAGGCTTGTTTCAAACGAAACAAGCCTTTTGACTTTGCAACTACCTTGCTATTTCGAGTCGATTCACTACAAGTTTGAGGGCTTTCCCCTATAGAGGCAAAAAATCGCATTGCACAGGCGACTGAAGTTCTTTCGCACTTCCTTTTTTAATCTCGCTCATACTGAGCGCCGCGTCCTTCCGTGTTGCGGCGTGTTTCGAGGGAGAGGAAAAGACAAAAAACGTCTTTCGTGTAACACAGAAAACCACCGGCGGTCATACTTTGGCACGATTTACAATAAAACACCCCTTTGCTACAATACATAGTATCCTAGAAGTACTATGGACGCACTATGTGCAATGGAAGGAGCAGCTTTGCCCGAAAGCATTATCATAAAACCTGCAATAGCCCGAGCGTATGAGGATTTCCGGCGCTCGGAGCGTGTGCTTTTCTTCAGCGCACCGTGCGGCTTCGGCAAAACGGCGGTCGCGGAAGCGCTGTGCCGGGGAGAGAAGGTGCTCTCCCTTTCTGCCGCTGCGCCGGACTTCGCCCTGCCGGAAACGGCGGACGACTGGAGCACCCTGCTCATTGACGATCTTCAGCAGCAGGACGACGTGTTCTGGCGCACGCTGTGCGATTATATCCGCCCGCGTGCCGGGAAGAAGTTCATCCTGCTCTCGCGCGGTACACTGCCGGGTGAGCTGATGGCGTTTCAGTACACGGGACTCATGACCGTGCTCGATGCGGACGCGCTTCTCTTTGACTGCCGGGATATCCGCGCGTATTTTGATGCGCACGGTGTGGCCGCCACGGATACGGAGATCGCCGCCATACAGAAGAGATCGAGCGGGTATCCGCTCGCTGTGGTGATCGCGGCGCGGTGCATGGCACCCGATAAACCCTTCACACCGGAAATCACCGCGCGGGTCTATGACGAGATCTTTCGCTACTTTGAGCCCGCGGTTTTGCAGCGGTTCAGCCTTTCCGTCCGGCGATTCCTTCTCGATCTTGCGCCGTTTCAGAGCTTTGATCTCGATATGGCGAAGGTCATCACCGGCAACGTACGTGCCGGGGAGCTCCTCGACTGGCTGCAGCGCAATACGACCATGCTGCTCTACGACGGCGTGCGCCGGTTTCGGCTCTGGCCGCAGTTTCGCGCCTTCCTCCTCTGGGAGATGGAGCGGACGTACTCCCCGGAAAAGCGCCGCGCGCTTTTTGGCCGCAGCGGACTGTACTTTGAGCTAAAGCAGGACTACGCCCACGCGCTCGAGTGCTATATCGAGAGCGGGGACAGCGCAAAAATGTCCGAGCTGCTCATCCGCAACGCCGAGCGGCACCCCGGCATGGGACACTACAGCAAAATGGAAAAATACTACCGCGTATTGCCGGAAAAGGAAATTCTCGCCTCTCCCTCGCTCATGCAGGGCATGAGCATGCTCTGCGCGCTGGCGATGGACTACGAAGGCTCGGAGCGCTGGTACGGCGAGCTGCAAGCATTTGCCGAGCGCTGCGGCAGGCAGGACGCCGCCGGAAAGCAGGCCCGCAGCCGCCTTGCATGGCTGGACATTTCTCTCCCCCAGCGGGGCGTGAACGGTCTGGCG
>ENA-ORSI01002984-ORSI01002984.1-human-gut-metagenome-genome-assembly--contig:-NODE-2984-length-11400-cov-38.238695_pt1 | contig 11400 bp, 10 predicted proteins | sample MGYA00242187_ERZ509154 | MGnify/ENA primary metagenome ERZ509154 (study PRJEB26280, sample SAMEA2338627) | human gut metagenome | biome: human gut; feature: human-associated habitat; material: faeces...
CGTTGGACGAAGAAGCGCGGTGACACGTTTTACGGCTACAAGCAGCATGTCAAGGTAGACAAAGGCAACAAGGTAATCCTCTCGTATGCAACAACGCCTGCCAATGTGCATGATTCCAAAGGTTTTGAGCAGCTGCTTGATGAGTCAGACAAGGATAAGGATTTGTATCTTGACGCAGGATATGCCGGGCAGGAGTCAACCGTGAAGGAGCATGGCATGAATCCGATAATCTGCGAGAAAGGCCGTCGGAATCATCCTCTGACAGAAAAACAGAAGGCTGAGAACAGGCGCAAGTCCAAGACCCGTTGCCTTGTCGAGCACGTATTCGGTTTTGAAGAGCAAAGTATGCACGGCCTTATTGTCAGGACAATAGGGATTGTACGGGCGAAGGCGAATGTGGCGATGACAAATTTGACCTACAACATCTTCCGCTACATCCAGATTGTGTGCAATAAACGTGAATTGGCGATTGCCCAATAAAAAGAGACGGGGTGTATCCTCAAAAATGCAAAAATCCCTCATTTTTTTGGGGGGGTAGATTAAATTGCTTAACTTTACGCAAGATTATCTTGCTCAAGACAGTTAAAGGGTTCTGCTGCCTTATGCAAGAAATAAAAAATGGAATTGATAGAACCCACCTTAATTAAGTTATAATATTTTGTTGTTTATTTCTCTTTCAGCTGTTCCGCCTTCATTATAGCTTCATACTGCTCAAGGTTTCGCTTAGCCTGTACGTTTCCGTCGGCTGCGGCACGCTTCATATACTCCAGACCTTTCTGCCTGTTGCCTGTCATGTAGTAAGCCACTCCAAGCGGACTGAAGGCTCTCTTGTCGTCCTTAACTGTAAGCAGTTTTCTGAGAGCTTCGTCATATTTCTCCTCCTGCATCAGTTCTGTAGCCTCGTTTATGGTCTTTGCAGCCGTGTCGGGCACATAGTCATAATATATCCGCAGATAGCCCGAATTGCGCTGGTCGCTCAACACGTTGTCTCGCAGATACGCATACGGACGTCCACCGTCTAGCTGTCTTATCATCTGTTCGCGCTTATCCGGATTTTTCTCCGTATCTATTATGTGCAGAAGCTCGTCGCGCCCATCAAAGCTGCCGTCGGCTATCTGGTCGCGCAGCTCGGTCCATGCCTCGCCGCCATTGGCGCAGTCAAACAGCTTGTCTGATATTTTCACCCTCTTCTGTATATACGCCTTCAGGGCATCGGCACGCCGCCCTGCCAGACTGACATTGTTTTTCTGTGAACCTTCAACAGAAGCCAGACCAACAATCTGTATGATCTTAACCGACGATGTAGAGTCGGCCATTATGCTGCGCGTAATGTCAACAATACGGTCGAGCGTCTGTGCGTTGTCGCGGAAGTCACGTTTAAGCTCCGAACTGTTCAGCGGATAATGAACATACAGAGCTCCCTTCTCCTTGCGCAGTATGCGCGTGTTGTCGTAGGGCTTATACTGCGATACGTGCATCAGCACCGGATTATCCTTCTGCAGCTCACCAGCCTTGCCTGCATTGTCCTCAACAACGGCAAGTGCGGGCACAAACTGCGGCACATACACCATATCGCCCATACGCCTTCCGGCCATATCCTCAACATTGCAGCACCCTTCTTTCTCGCGTGCCACGTCGAGATATACTTTATCCTCCCATATCCAGGGACTTTCGGCACGCCTGAGCATGACGTCATACCTAACTTCCGAGCCTAAAGCCACCTCATCTGCCGTGGCCTGCTGAGCATTATCATAAAATCGTGCACGCTCCGTGTAGCGCATGTTGCGCTTGCCTCTGAACACAGTCGGCTTCAGCAGCAGGGTGTCGCCCTTAGCAGTTACAAGACGGGGCGTGGCTATAACGGCATAATTGCTGCCTACCGAATCGCCTTCAGTCAACACGAACGACAGCCTGAGAGCCGTAGAGTCTATCCACTGAGCATCAACGCCGTTGCCGCGCAATGCGGACGCATTACAGACAGATGAGCCCAATGCCAGTAAAAGAATTGAACTTAAAGATCTCATCATTGTTGTATCTTGAGATTGTATTAAATTAGTCGAGTATGCAAAATAAAATCACACCGACAGAAATCATCAATGCGACTTACTTAATGTAATATATAACAGAGATTGCAAGTTTAGTAGGCATGAAAACACCCTTTGTGTCTTCACCAATTTTGCTTCCGCACACAGCACATGCATATTTGTCATAACGGGTTATGCCATATCCAAGGCCGACAACGCCCTCTATGCTCCATCGCTTTCCGGGCAACATCCAGCTGTAACCATAGACAAGACCTACGGCACCAAGGTCACCCTGGAACCTGTACTTCTCAAGGTCTGAAAAAATGCCGAAAGGCATCTTCACTCCACCGGCATTATAATGAGAATAAAGCAGGTTGGCACCTACAAAATGCCCCGAAAAAGGAGAACAGAGCCAATAGCGTGCCTCAGGCTGAATGGCAAAATGCTTCAACTTTTTGTTATCAGAAAATGTGAACGGATTGTAACCCGCCGAAACATCAAGAGTCCACTTTGACGACAGACGTGTTTCAACAGATGCATTAAACGTTGCTGTTGTCCAATACAAAACATTTGTCTTAACTGCCACATTTTGAGCAGTTATAGTCATTGTATCGGTCAAAAACAGCATGCCCAACACTAAAGCTAATTTTAAAAATCTTGACATTCTTATTAATAATCTAGTAAGTTCTGCAAAGTTAAACCTTTTTAAATCGAATAATCTATTCCGCTTATATATATTAAATCTTATTAACTAGTACCCGATAGTTTTAACAATATTAAAAATTTTTCCGACAGCAATCTAATCTGTAAACATAAAATTTACACATGATGTCGCAGAACGTCAGGAATTATTTTAAACACTAACCGGGCTATAGGCTGCATCCCGTTTAATCAAAATAATGGCAACAACCGATAACAGACACCAACGTTTACATAAGTCAACTAAAATCAGACAAAGCCCTGCTTGAAGTCAACCGAAATCAGTAAATGGCAAGAAGTAAAACAGCAAAAAAAGTTTTTTTAAAAACTCATCACTCGTCACAACAGGCTTTAACTCGCTGCAAGCCAACCATTTACCATGTGACGAGTTGCAATTTCAACTCATCACAGAGCAGCATATAACATATTTTTAGCTGAAATTCCATATTCACAGAGCCACGTTACGGCTCAAAAACGGCACAGAACGAGGCGTTGTGACGAGTTGAGAAAGAAACTCGTCACACATCAACTCTCTATCAGCCAACAGGTTACAAGCACATGTGACGAGTGATGAGTTTCTTTAAAAAAATATTTTTCAGTAAAATCCATTAAGCAAAAGCATACCTTTCATGCTGCAATATGCCACATATTACACTCTGATATGTGGTCTTTCACAATATGACTTGCGGCCTTTTATAAAGAAATACAACAAAATCTGTTGTTTGATTACATCTAAACAACTTTATCCCTAACCAAAATCCATGGTTTATCTTTAGTAATATTATTAGCCAAATATGTAATAAAGATTTGAAATTCTTTTAACAAGACTTACCCCAAGTCTAATGTGTAATAACATAAACAAATATGTATTTTCATACAATAAAAACACTAGACAATTTCAAATTCTTTTCTCCATATTTCAAGTTTATCATGAAAAAACATACTTAGAGTATTAGATGAACTTGGCACAGCAACAATATCATATTTATGTTGTTTATATAAATCTTTGAAATACTTTGCAAAACATTTTCTTGTTTTTCCATAACCATTAAGAATAATCTTTTTGATATTTGGATACTTTCTAAGTAAATCTATAATATTATTTGGAACCTCTCCACCTGAAATATTAGAATCAAGGCTACCTTTTCTATTACACAAAGCCAAACAATCCCACAATGCAACATGATGACTTAGGAGAAATTCTTTACTATCATCTCCATTACCAAATAATGCATGCATCAATTTCCAAAAAGAGTTTTTATTTTTATTTTGATAATAAGCTTTACTTTTGATAGAAATATCGCCAGGAAATGAACCTAAAATAATATACTCACAATCATCATTAATCCAAGGTTCAAGTCCTCTTTTAACATAGTTCGTGCCTCCTCCTATATTATTTTTATTCTCTGAAAAATCAGAATACTCCATATTATTTTGAGGAACTACTATATGAGCCATTAATTTATGATTATCATCAAATACTTTTGTTAATTTATCAGAAATATGAATCCTTCCATTAGCAATCAGAGCATTAAAATCATCAGAATTCATTTTTTCATCAAAATCTGTAATGTAAAATCCAATTTTACGCATCTCTGCACGAATTTTCTTCTGTTCACAACTATCTGCTTCATCTTTGCATCTAAGAAGTTTATATAAAGTTTCTATCTCGAAGCTAGTAAATGTATCACGTCCCTTCATTGTATTAAATTTTATGATTAATCATATTAAAAATCAAGCCTATTCTATTTTCACCTCTATATATTTTGCCTTAACTATAAGCATGGCAAATAGACAGCATTTGCAAAATTACAAAATACTCGCAAAAACATATATAAAATTGTAATACATTTTCTATATTAAAAATAGAAATAAACCCATTAATACATTACAAAGAACAAAATCATTTATGAATCTGAGAAAATATCAAAATTTCAATAAATTATTCTGAGATAACTAAAATTTTAGAATCTTCATTTTTAAAGCATACTAAATAATGCGCAACGACTAAACACAAAATAAAAACAACACTCTCCTGCCCCATAGCTCATCGACGTGTGAACAGCGTTACGGCAAGTGAGGCCAGCGTGAGGCATACGCCTACGGCCACCACACCCGTCCAAGAGGCGGCATGCCAGCCCGTGCCGGCAAGGAATGTGCCGAGAGAACCTCCGGCAAAGTATGTTGTCATGAATATGGTGTTCACTCTGTTTGATGCTCCGGGGCATACCTCGAACATGCTTGCCTGATTGCTGAGCTGTATGCACTGCATGCCTATGTCGATGATTATCACGCCTGCTATCAGACCAACATAGGTGTCACCAAGAAACAGGACTGATGCCCATGCAAGCAGCATAAGCGCACAGCCAATGAAGTTGAAGCGGCGCACGCCTACGGTCCTGACGTGCTTGCCTACCGACGAGGCTGTCAGAGCCCCGGCAATGCCGCACAAGCCGAGAAAGCCCACCACGTCGCTGTCTGCATAGAACGGTGCCTGTGCCATCTTGAACGACAGACAGGCCCAAAGCGAAAGAAACGAACCGAAAGCCAGTCCGGCTCTTACGGAATATACGCGCAGGGCAGGATAATCGCGCAGCAGCGAGAAGAGCGACGCCATGAGCTTGGCATAAGAGCCCTTGAACGTAGGCCGTATGTCGGGCAACACCTTCATTACGACAAAGGCGCATACGAGCATCAGGCCCGACGCAATGAAATACATGGCGCGCCAGCCGAGCACATCGCCCACCACGCCGCTGACCACACGCGAGGCAAGAATACCGGTGAGCAGTCCGGAGATGACAATGCCCACGTTGCGCCCCTTATGCTCCGGACGTGAGAACTGCGAAGCTATGGGAACAAATATCTGCGGTATCATTGAGCCTACACCGGTAAGAAACGATGCTGCCCATATAACATAAATGCTGGTTGAGCAGGCTATGGCAAGGAGCGAGAACACGAGTACGCTGAAGTTTACGAGCACTATGTTCTTGCGGCGGCAGAGATCGCCAAGGGGGACAATGAAAAGCAGTCCGACGGCATAGCCCACCTGAGTGATCATGGCTATGAGGTTGGAACTGAACTCGCTCACGCCCAGGTCGCGGCCTATCACGTTGAGCAGCGGCTGATTGTAATATATATTGGCAACTGACACACCTGCAACAATGGCAAGTGTCCACAAAATTCGGGCAGGAAGACCGCCGTTCTCTTTAAGCTCTACTGTCATCTTCGTTACAAAAAGTTATGTGCATGTAAAACATTCTTACAGGCATATCATTAATATAATATGAAAGGAGGCAGACATGACCGAAAAGATGTCTGCAAAAGACAAGGCACAAACACATGTCCATGCCCTGACAGCAATGTCGAGACACTGCCGCGTAAACGCACACCTGACTTTAGCACATTTGTGTATGCGCCAAAAGTCAACTGCGGCCAAGACAACTGCCGTGGCTCTCTACTTGCGCATGTCTACGCCGCTGCGGCGGGTGCGCTTATAGCTGCGGTAGTCGTCAACAGGAATTTCTACGTCGGGCTCTGCCATGTCGCCTGCCGACGGAAGACGGAACTTCATGTACTTGATGTTGAGTCCGCGCTCAATCCACTGACTTTCATAATACGTCTGAATTGAAAGTATGCGCATGGTGTCGGCATCAAGTCCCTCGGCATGATAAAGGTCTGTGGTTGAGAACAACACCGGGAAGGCGTTGCGCTCTGTCATGTATGTGGTGTAGGTGAAAAGGAAATTGCTGTCGGTCTTGACATGCACTATGCCTCCGTCGACAAGGAAACGGCGATAACGCTCCATGAAGTATGTACTGGTGAGACGCTTGCGCACATTCTTCATCTGAGGATCGCTGAACGTGAGCCAAATCTCCTGCACCTCGTCAGGACCGAAGAAGCGGTCGATGATCTCGATGTTGGTGCGAAGGAATGCCACATTCTTAAGTCCGTCGTTAAGAGCCTGCGTTGCACCTGTCCACATACGTGCGCCCTTGATGTCGACACCGATGAAGTTGACATCCGGATATAGCCGTGCCAGCTCAACGGTGTATTCGCCCTTGCCGCATCCCAGCTCAAGCACAATGGGGTTGTCATTGTGGAAATACATGTCGCGCCAGTGGCCTTTCATTTCAAAAGGCACATTCTCAACGACCGAATAAGGGTATTGAAACACGTTCTCGTATCTCGCCATATCGGCGAACTTAGCCAATTTTCCTTTGCTCATCTTAAAATAAATCATAATTCATAATTCATAAATCATAATTATTTGTCAAAAGACAGGCTATCGGTAATCAAAGAAATAGCCAATTATGAATTATGAACTATGAATTATGGATCAGTAATTTATAAATTATGAATTGTAAATTATCAATTATTCAATTACAACCTTTGTCCAGTTATGGATGTCGGGTTCTGTGCCATACTGTATGCCACGCAGCTTGTTGTAGAGCTTAGTGCTGATAGGTCCGGGCTTGCCGTCCTTGCTGATAACATAGCTCTTCTTGTTCTCGAGGTCGTCAATCTTAGAGATAGGACTGATAACGGCAGCAGTACCGCATGCACCTGCCTCCTCGAATGTAGCCAGCTCGTCTTCAGGAATCTGACGGCGCTCAACCTTCATGCCCATGTCTTCAGCCAGCTGCATGAGGCTCTTGTTGGTGATACTCGGCAGAATGCTGGTAGACTTAGGAGTAACGTAAGTGTTGTCCTTGATACCGAAGAAGTTGGCAGCACCGCACTCGTCCATATATTTCTTCTCCTTTGCATCGAGATAGAACTCACATGCATATCCGAGATCGTGAGCCATCTTGTTGGCACGCAGAGAAGCAGCATAGTTACCGCCCACCTTATATATACCTGTGCCGAGAGGAGCAGAACGGTCGAACTCGCGGATGATGACATAAGGATTAGTTGAGAATCCGCCCTTGAAGTAAGGACCTACCGGAGTAACGAATATCATGAAGAGATACTCGCTGGCAGGATGAACACCAACCTGTGCTGACATGCCGACGAGCAGCGGACGGATGTAAAGAGTTGCACCGCTCTCGTATGTAGGTATGTAATCCTGGTTCAGGCGCACTACCTTGGTAACCATTTCCTCAAACAGTTCTGTAGGAACCTCCGGCATCAGTATGCCGCGGCATGTGCTCTGCAGACGTGCTGCATTCTCATCCATACGGAAAACGCGAACCTTGCCGTCAGGGCAACGGTAAGCCTTTAGACCTTCGAATGCCTCCTGGCCGTAGTGAAGACACGTAGCAGCCATGTGCATCTTTATATATTCGTCAGAGCAAACTTCAACTTCACCCCACTTGCCGTCGCGATAGTAGCAACGTACGTTATAGTCTGTCGGAATGTAACCGAAAGGCAATTTTGACCAATCCAGATTTTTCATATTCATATTATTTTTAAAGTATACAACAAATTTTACTCAATCAACAAAGCCACTGGGGTTAACTATATGTAATGTCAGCCCCGGACTTACCAACGGCAAAAATAATAATAATATTACTAATCAGCAATTTTTATGACATAATTTATTAAAAATGTCATTTTTATGCTGTTTTGCAGCCTGCCTGCGGGCATGTTCAGCCGTTGTTGTCGTCCTGAAGTATTTTCTTTATGTCGCTGTCAGCCCGGCTGAGCTTGTCCTTGCACAGCTTTATGAGCTTCTGGGCTGTCTTCAGCTGCTGGCTCAGGCTGTCTACGTCAAGCTCGTTGCTCTCCATCTTGGCGACAATATCTTCAAGCTGTCTTACGGCCTCTTCATATTTCATTTCTTTAGGCATAGTCTTTCGTATAATGATATGTTTATTTTTTTCTTTCAATGTTACGGATGTTTTCCGCCCGCAGCCACACCTTTGTCTTTTGACGGCTTATCAGATGCCTGCACCACAGACAAGGCTGAGCCATGGGCAAAGCGTGTCTCGATGACATCGCCCTCGGCAAGCGCGGAGGCGTCGGTAACGGCGCGGCCGTTGTGAAGCGTAACTGAATAGCCCCGGCGCAGAAGCAGCGAGGGGTCGGAGGCGGCCACACGCTGGGCAAGAAGCTGCACACGATGGCTCTCCACAAGAAGGCGGCGCGAGGCAAGCGGTGCGAGCGACGCACCGACAGACTCGATATGCGAACGGCGAACAGCCAGACCCGACGATGCTGCAGCGCAAAGACGGCCGTAGAGCGATGCGAGTGAGGCCTGACGCCTGGTGATGACAAGCGACGACAAGGACGGTATGCCGGCAGCAAGACGCCCAAGGCGCATCGACTCATAGTCGAGACGGCGGCGCACAGCCGTAGTGATGCGGTCGCCGGCAGACATGATGCGGTCGGAAACACGCTTAAGGTTTTCAATAAGGAATGCAGCGGCTGCCGTAGGCGTCTTTACCTTTGTGTTGGCCACCATGTCGAGCACCGACTCGTCGCGCTCATGACCAATGCCGGTGATGACCGGAAGCGGAAAGTTTGCCACATTCTCGGCAAGGGCAAGAGTGTCGAATCCCGACAGGTCGCTCGTGGCTCCTCCACCACGGATGATTACAACACAGTCGAACAAGTCGGCACACTCGTTGATGCGGTTGAGGGCAGCAATGACGCTCTGCTCCACCTGTTCGCCCTGCATGACAGCCTGAAACAGCTCGACGATAAAGTCGAAGCCATAGGCATTGTTGCTCAGCTGACTGCAGAAGTCGCCATAGCCTGCCGCCGTGGCACTGGATATAACGGCAATACGCTGGGCGAAGAGCGGTATTGACAGTTCGCGGTTAAGGTCGAACACTCCTTCTTCTTTCAGCGTGCGCACTATCTCCATGCGCTTGCGTGCCATGTCGCCAAGCGTGAAAGTAGGGTCGATGTCGGTTACGATCCACGAAAAACCGTAGTTCTCATGAAACTGCGCATGAACCTGCAAAAGCACCTTCATGCCGGCATGTATGCGTTCGCCCGTTACGCGCTCGAAATGCGGACGGGCAAGCATCCACGTGCTGCGCCAGCACTTAGCCGAGGCACGGGCAACGGGAGTGCTGCCGAACTCGTCTTTCTGCACCAGCTCCATATAGCAGTGACCGGCCGACTCGCGCACGTCTGCCAGCTCAGCCTCAACCCAATAGTCGCCTGGCATGCTTAGCTCGAGCGCATCTCTTACGAGCCGGTTGAGTTCAAGAAGCGATACGGTGTGTGTCATTTTGAGCGGTTTTGCTGCCGGCCCATGACGTAGGCACGCCAGAAGTCGGGCACGCCATAGCCGTAAATGTTGTCAGGAGTGGAATAATTGTCGGAACAACGCCTCACGAGGTCGATAATCTCCAATGCCGTCTTGTCGCGCAGCGCCTGCCAAAGACAGGCCACCATGCCCGACACCACAGGCGTTGAAAACGAAGTGCCCATATCCTTGATGATGGTGCCTCGCCCCGTAACAACCGACGCCGGACTGCCAAGGGCCATTATGTCGGGCTTGACACGGTTGTCGGCTGTAGGGCCTACGCTGCTGAAAGCGGCATTGCGCATGTTGGGGCTCACGGCGCCTACGGTCAGTATGTCGTGTGCGTCGGCAGGCACATTGATTTTCTTCCATGAAGACATGCCGTCGTTTCCGGCGCTGTTTACAAGCACAATTCCCTTTGACGCCAGCATCGAAGCTGTGGCGGATATCAGTGCCGTATGGCCGTCGAGCTGAGCATATTTATAATTGAACGAACTGTCGTCGAAATCATGAAAGCCCAAGGAACTGCTGATAATGTCAACGCCGACGCTGTCGGCAAACTCGGCAGCAGCAGCCCAGTAGTCTTCCTCGGCAAGGCTTTCGCCCGTCTCGTCCTCACATCTCAGAAGCCAGTAAGCCGCATCGGGCGACGTGCCCACAAAGGTGTAAGGCACCTTTACGGCCATTACCGACAGCACTTTTGTGCCATGCTCCATCTCCTTGAAAACGCTCTTCGACTTCGGCACGACGAAATCTTCCCACCCGAGGATGTTTACATTCTGCAGACAAGGTATCAGATCGGTGTTCATGAACCCTCCGTCAAGAACGGCAATGGTGATGTCCTTGCCCGTAAATCCGTGATTATGCATGCGCACACCGCCAATCATTTCAACCTGCTCGCGCGTAACGCCATAGTAGTTTTGCGCCACAGTGTCCCAGCGGTTAAACTCGGTGTGGTATTTCATTCTCGACGAAACCGCGCTGACAGAATCAGGCGACGTCCATACTTTCCTTACGCTTTTGACAAAAGGCAGCGACAACAGCTGTCTGACACGCTCGGGCTGCTTGCAGCGAACGAGCAGAGTGTTGTTCCACTTGCTGCGGCTCACCACCTCAACTCCGTCGGTACTTACGGCTGATATGTATGCAGGATTTATGGGCAGGTCGGTTGAGTCAACCTGCAGTCCCTGGCGTCTGCGGCGGTCAAGCGACTTCACCGATAGGTAATCTTCAGGACGAGCAAGGCTGTAAGGCGTGCCTGTCTTGTCCTTAAGCTCAACGCGATACATGTATGTCTTGCCCCCGGGATATTTTTTCTTGCGTGCCCCGTCTGTGCCATAAGCCGACGAAGGCATGACAAGGGATAAAAGCATCAAAAGTGTTATAAGTTTTTTCATCTGCCTACATAAATTTAAGCAGATGCAAAGTTAGCTTTTTTAAGCGTAAACGCAAAGACTATGCTGGGTTTATTTTCGCGTT
>ENA-ORSI01002988-ORSI01002988.1-human-gut-metagenome-genome-assembly--contig:-NODE-2988-length-11381-cov-2.758609_pt1 | contig 11381 bp, 10 predicted proteins | sample MGYA00242187_ERZ509154 | MGnify/ENA primary metagenome ERZ509154 (study PRJEB26280, sample SAMEA2338627) | human gut metagenome | biome: human gut; feature: human-associated habitat; material: faeces...
AATTATCATTCGCCGGAATAGTCCTCGTCACCGACGAACTGCCGCCGAACGGAAGTGAGGGGACGATACCATAAAGCGATTTTGCATGGCTGATGTTCCAAGAAAGAATATGGACAAAGTAAGGAGAAAAAGAAAATGGTTAAATTAAAGAAAGTATTAGCAGTTACACTTGGAGCAGCACTTATGGTAGGAAGTCTTGCAGGCTGTGGAAATAATTCATCAAAGAGCGCAGATGGCGGATTCGATGCAGCACAGGATATATCAGTAGTATCAAGAGAGGAAGGCTCAGGAACAAGAGGAGCATTCGTAGAGCTCACAGGAGTTGAGGAGAAGGATGCAGATGGCAATAAGGTCGACAACACAACAACAAATGCCATCACATGCAACAGCACAGAGGTCGTACTCACAACAGTAGCAGGAGATGATTATGCAATCGGTTACATATCTCTCGGAGCACTCAACGATACAGTAAAGGCACTCAAGATCGGTGGAGTTGAGGCAAGTGAGGAGAACATCAACAATGGTTCATACACACTTTCAAGACCTTTCAACATCGTTACAAAGGATGGCATCAGCGATGTTGCACAGGATTTCATCAACTACATCATGAGCGAGGATGGACAGAAGATCATCTCAGCAAATAAGTACATCGAGGTTGCAAACAGCGGAGCATTTACTTCAACAAATCCAAAGGGCAAGATTGTTGTTGCAGGATCATCTTCAGTAACACCTGTTATGGAAAAACTTATCGAGGCATACAAGGCAATCAACACAAACGCTGACATCGAGCTTCAGGAGAGCGATTCAACAACAGGTATCACATCAACATCAGATGGAACATGCGACATAGGTATGGCATCACGTGAACTCAAGGATACAGAGACAGCACTTGGTCTCAAGGCAACAGTAATAGCAATGGACGGAATTGCAGTTATAGTAAATAACAACAACCCTGCTGAGGACTACACAGTAGATCAGGTCAAGGACATATTCACAGGTTCAGCAGCAAAGTGGGAGGACGTAAAGTAATCAGCTTATGCATAAACTTAAAGAAACAATTATGCATGTAGTATTCCTGATAGCGGCACTGGTATCCATCGCAGCAGTAGCACTCATATGTGTGTTCCTGTTTGTGAATGGAATACCGGCCATTAAAGAGATAGGCTTCGGGGATTTCACCCTTGGTGAGGTCTGGAAGCCTACAAATGGGTACTACGGCATTCTTCCTTTCATATTAGGAAGTATATATGTGACAGCCGGAGCACTGATAATTGGAGTTCCGATAGGACTTCTGACAGCGATATATCTGGCAAAGTTTTGTCCCGACAGATTATATAAAGTTATAAAGCCATTTATCAATCTGATGGCCGGAATACCTTCGGTAGTATATGGATTCTTTGGAATGTGTGTGCTTGTACCGATGGTGAGAAGCATATTTGGAGTAAATGGAAATACGATGCTCACGGCATCAGTACTTCTTGGAATGATGATACTTCCAACTATCATCAGTGTATCAGAGACCTCAATAAGAGCGGTACCTGACAAATATTATCAGGGAGCCCTGGCACTTGGAGCAACACATGAGCGAAGCGTGTTCAAGACTGTTGTCCCTGCAGCAAAGTCAGGAGTTATGGCAGCGATTATCCTTGGTGTTGGCCGTGCAGTTGGAGAGACTATGGCGGTCATCATGGTTGCTGGAAATCAGGTCCATATGCCTGACGGAATACTGAGAGGTGTCAGAACACTCACCACAAATATAGTAATGGAGATGGGATATGCGACGGACCTGCACAGACAGGCTCTGATAGCGACGGGCGTTGTACTGTTCGTATTCATACTCATTATCAACCTCCTGTTCTCCATCATAAAGAGAAAGACGGTGGCATAGATGACAGAGAGAGTAGAAGGAATAAAGACAGTTGTCGCATGTGGCGATGACAGAACAAAAAATACAATAATCAGCACGAAAAAGACGGCACCTGAGGACGATCCTTCATCCATAGTTGATGTGGACAGCATAGAGGCTATAAACAAGAGCACATGGTCTGAGAAATGGGCTGAGTACAGAAAGAGACCGGGATCATTCATAATGTTTATCTTTGTACATCTGGCAACGCTCATAACTGTGCTCTCCATAGGATTTCTGTTGGTGTATGTACTGGTAAAGGGAATCCCAAATCTTAATGCGGACATATTCAGCTGGGAATATACATCGGACAACTGTTCGCTGGTACCGGCACTTATAAATACGGTTTACATGACGCTGCTGTCCCTCCTGATAGCAGGTCCGATAGGAATATTTGCAGCGATATATCTTGTCGAATATGCAAAGACTGGCAATAAGCTGGTGGGGGTAGTGAGGATCACAGCGGAGACACTTACAGGAATACCTTCGATCGTATACGGACTATTTGGAATGCTGTTTTTCACAAATGCGTGTGGACTTAGATTATCACTCATATCAGGTGCGTTAACCCTGGCGATAATGGTTCTTCCGGTCATAATGAGAACCACAGAGGAGGCACTTATGGCAGTGCCTAAGTCTTATAGAGAAGGAAGTTTTGGACTGGGAGCCGGAAAGCTCAGAACAGTATTCAAAGTAGTGCTTCCAAGTGCCGTTCCTGGAATACTGTCAGGAATCATACTTGCGACAGGACGTATCGTGGGCGAAACGGCAGCACTCATATACACAGCAGGATCGGTTGCAAAGATGGCGACAAAGCTTACCGATTCAACAAGAACTCTGGCGGTTCATATGTACCTTCTGTCAAAAGAAGGACTTCACACGGATCAGGGTTATGCAACAGCGGTTGTACTTCTGGTGCTTGTGGTGCTTATCAACTTTGCGTCAGACAAGATTGCAGGAAAGGTTGCCGCAGATAAGGCCAATTAACACGTGTTGGGGCTTTGGAATCAGAGTCTTGGCAGGTGCTTACAATATCCGGCAGAAGCGATTGAGCTTCTGCAATTAGAAAAGAAAATATTAAGGTGCGATGTGAAAGAAAGACATCATAACAATACAAATGATGTAACGATTCGCATTTGATGTTAAGAATGGAGAAAAATAGATGAATAATAACGTTAAGTTCAGCGTTAAAAATTTGAATCTCTATTACGGAAAGTTCCATGCCCTTAAGGGTATTGATATGGATATTCCGTCAAATGAGGTTACAGCATTTATTGGACCATCAGGTTGTGGAAAGTCAACATTTCTCAAGTCACTCAACAGAATGAATGATCTGGTAGAGGGCTGTAAGATAACAGGTGATGTGAGGCTTGATGGAGAGGACATATACAGCGGAATGGATATTAACCTTTTGAGAAAAAGAGTTGGAATGGTATTCCAGCAGCCGAATCCTTTTCCGATGAGCGTGTATGACAATATAGCATATGGCCCAAGAACCCATGGAATAAGAAACCGTGCAAAGCTTGATGAGATAGTTGAGAGATCTCTCAGACAGGCAGCCATATGGGATGAGCTTAAGGACAGACTGAAGAAGTCAGCACTTGGCCTTTCAGGAGGACAGCAGCAGAGGCTCTGTATAGCCAGAGCACTGGCAGTGGAGCCTGAGGTACTTCTCATGGATGAGCCTACATCGGCCCTTGATCCTATATCGACATCCAAGATAGAGGACCTGGTACTTGAACTGAAGGACAATTACACCATTATCATGGTTACGCATAACATGCAGCAGGCAACCAGAGTTGCGGACAACACAGCGTTCTTCCTTCTCGGAGAGGTCGTTGAGTACGCAGAGACAGAAAAGATGTTCAGCAAGCCGGCTGACAAGCGTACAGAGGATTACATCACCGGTAGATTTGGTTAGGAGGGACACGATGAGAGACAAATATGAGATGCAGCTTAGAAAGCTTCACGCAGAGATGATAGAGATGGGAACTATGATTGAGCAGGCGATCGAGACAGCGATCAAGGCTCTCGTGGCCCAGGACACAGAGCTCGCAAAGAAGGCGATCGAGGCGGATGACGCCATCGACCATCAGGAGAGAGAGATTGAGAATCTGTGCCTCAAGCTGTTCCTTACCCAGCAGCCGGTTGCCGGGGATATGAGAAATATATCCGCAGCACTCAAGATGATAACGGATATGGAGAGGATCGGAGATCACGCCTCAGATATATCAGAACTCACACTGTGCATGGCTGGCACACCATATATAAAGAAGCTTGAGCACATACAGCAGATGGCAAAAGAGACGATCGTCATGCTGGTATCAAGCATAGAGGCATATGTCAACGCAGATGAGAAAAAGGCAAAGAGTGTAATAGAGCATGACGATGTCGTCGATGATCTTTTTGACAAGGTCAAGAATGAACTCATCACAATGATACATGAGAATTCGGATGATGGAGAGCAGGCTTGTGACCTTCTTATGGTTGCCAAGTATCTTGAGAGGATTGGCGATCACGCAACGAATATATCAGAGTGGGTACTCTTCTCGATAACAGGAGAACATGTTGATTGATTAAATGATATAGATACATTTTATATGTAACAGATCAGAAATATTTTACATAGAGTAATTTAGATGAAAAGAGGTGATTTCTATGAAGTGGGTATGTACGAAGATAAATGAACTGTCACACAGAACAGGTATAGGCAATATAAAACTTTTCATAACAGTCAGTATGGTGGTGTGCGGACTTGCGGGATGTGCTGCAGCATTGCTGCTCCACATGATCCCTATGCTTGGAGATGTCTCATTAGCTAAGCTGATGTTTATATGTGGCGGCTACGGCATGTTCCTGGTAGGAATGCTTGGAAGTGCGGTGTATCTGCTCATAAATGAGCCTCTGGGCAATAGATAAATTAAAGAAAATGGACTGGAATTATATAAAACCTTGAACGAAAATTTGTTGAGATTTTACACAGATTTTAAATTTACACAGATTTTACATACACATATCTCACATTTTACATATCCCTTTTACAATAGACTCTGATAAAACAGACGCTGTAAAAGGGATATTGTGTATACAAGTCCTTATACAGAAGTAATTGGAAATGTAATAAGGAGACAAAAAATATGGATATTTTCAATGTGTTATCCCTTCTGGGCGGACTTGCAATGTTCCTGTATGGAATGAACGTGATGGGAGATGGCCTTGCCAAGACGGCTGGCGGTAAGCTGGAGAAGATACTGGAAAAACTCACATCCACACCTATAAAGGGTGTTCTGCTGGGCGCCGCGGTGACAGGAGTGATCCAGTCATCATCGGCGACCACAGTTATGGTGGTTGGACTTGTAAACTCAGGCATCATGAAGCTGAGACAGGCAGTGGGTATCATCATGGGTGCAAATATAGGAACAACAGTAACATCATGGATACTCAGCCTTACAGGAATACAGAGTGACAATATATTTATTAATATGTTGAAACCCTCATCCTTTTCACCTATACTCGCAGTAATAGGAATAATATTCCTCATGTTCACCAAGTCTGAGAAGAAGCACGATATAGGTGGAATCCTTCTTGGATTTACAGTGCTCATGTTTGGTATGGAGATGATGAGCGGTGCGGTTGCTCCGCTTAAGGATGTACCGGAATTTACGAATATACTCACCATGTTCTCCAATCCATTCCTTGGAATGCTTGTGGGAATGTTGATAACAGCTATCATACAGAGTTCTTCGGCGTCTGTAGGTATACTCCAGGCGCTGTGTGCAACCGGGGCTGTGTCATTTGGGACGGCGATCCCAATCATCATGGGTCAGAACATAGGAACCTGTGTAACGGCACTGATATCATGTATAGGAACCAAGAAGAATGCCAAGAGAGCTGCGTTTGTGCATCTGTACTTCAACATCATAGGAACAGTCGTGTTCATGGTGGTGTTCTACACGGTCAATTCATTTGTACACTTCCAGTTCCTGAATGATTCAGCGAATGCAGCTGGCATAGCTGTTGTACACAGTGTGTTCAACGTTGCAGCGACACTTCTTCTGCTTCCGTTCTCAGGCGGACTTGAGAAGCTTGCAACGCTCACTGTCAGAGATAAGGATGAGGTGGAGAAGAATACTCCTGCAGAGCTGGAGATGCTCAAGCGTCTGGATGCCAGATTCCTTGAGAAACCAGCATTTGCTGTTGGACACTGTATAGAGGTTGTAAAATACATGGCTCAGCTTTCAAAGAACAGTGTTGATATGGCACTGTCACTGGTTGATAATTATGATGAAGCGGTCAGGGATAAGGTTGAGGATCTTGAGGGCATCATAGATACCTATGAGGATGAGGTCGGTTCTTATATGGTAAAGCTCAGCAGCAAGGAGCTCTCCCATGAGGATAGCCAGAAGGTATCGATCGGACTTCATGTCATAGGTGATCTTGAGAGAATGTCGGATCACGCCATAACCATAGCGGATATATGCAGGAAGATGAATGAGGCGGGCGCGTCCTTCTCAGAAAAGGCAAGGTCAGAGCTGGGTATATACAAGGATGCAGTTCAGAACATAGTCAGCATGACTGTGGAGGCTTACGACAAAGAAGACCTTCAGGAGGCATCCCATGTGGAGCCGCTTGAGGAAGCCATCAATGAGCTCAACAGCGCGGTTAAGAAGCAGCATATCAAGAGACTTCAGAAGGGGAAATGTACCATTGAGCTCGGAATATCACTGGAGAATCTTATCAACAACTATGAGAGAGTTGCAGATCACTGTTCCAACGTGGCGGTGGCAATGCTTCAGTTAAAATCAGATAACTTTGATACACATGAATATCTGGATAACATGAAGAAGGATTCCAACATAGATTTCCAGAGCATGTACACATATTACAGAGAGATGTACAAGCTGAAGTGATATCTGGCACGTATAAATAAAAAAATAATGATAAAAATAAAATTGCAATACGCATGTAAATGAAAGTGGTATTACACAGGGAAAGGAGACAAAATGGCAGTACATATTTATATTGTAGAAGACGATAAGAATATAAGAGAGATAGAGATGTTTGCTCTGAAAAACAGCGGATATGCGGTGGAGGAGTTTGAGAATGCGAAATCCTTCTTCTCAAGGTCTGCGGAGAAGGTCCCTGATCTGGTACTCCTGGATATCATGCTCCCAGACATGGATGGTCTTGAAATTGTGAAGAAGCTCAGGAGCAGACCTGATACTGTCAGAGTTCTTGTGACAGCCAAGACTACAGAGCTTGACAAGGTCAAGGGCTTGGATATAGGAGCGGATGATTACCTCACCAAGCCATTTGGCGTGATGGAGCTCATATCCAGAGTCAAGGCGCTGCTCAGAAGAAGCAGGGCGCTGCAGGATGACAAGCAGCTGGTACTCGGGGATATAACCCTTGATTCAGAGAGACGCGAGGTGCATGTGGGCGGCGAGTTGTGTGAGCTTACCTTCAAGGAGTTTGAACTCTTAAAGCTTCTCATGGTGAATGCAGGAATAGTTCTTCACAGAGACACAATCATGTCGGATGTGTGGGGAACGGATTACGAGGGCGAATCCAGAACCCTTGATATGCATATCAAGACTTTGAGACAGAAGCTTGGCGAAGCAGGTAATATGATAAAGACAGTTAGAAATGTAGGGTATAAGATGGAGTAGCATATGGGTAAGAGAGACGATAAAAGACTGAAAAAGGTTATCAATCTGGAGTTTATCATCTTTTCACTGGTGGCCATAGCGGTGACCATGGTTCTGTCGACATTCATATTCTATGAGGTGTACAAGGCAGAGATCATAAGGGATCTGAAGGGCTATGCTGAGGTGTTTAAGAATACCGGAGATTTCGACGCGGATGACACCGGTGTGTATGCAAGCGTGGATACCAATGACCTCAGACTGACGCTTATAGCGCCTGACGGCAGTGTTCTGTATGACAATCAGGCCGATGAGACTTCCATGCAGAACCACCTTGACAGACCAGAGATAGCAGAGGCATTTGAAAATGGTGATGGACAGGTTATAAGAAAGTCGGAAACCCTCAATAAGAGCACATATTACTATGCGATACTGCTCAAGTCTGGAAGGGTGCTGAGAATAGCGAGGGAGACCAACAATGTAATCAGTATGTTCCTTGCGGCTGTGCCGGTCATGCTGGTGGTGATGGCGATCCTGGTCTGTGTCACCATCATAGTGACACACTATCTGACCAGAAACATATTGAAACCAATAGAGCAGATGGCAAACAGTCTGGACGACGATACCCACATAGTTGCGTACAAGGAGATGCGGCCATTTATAGATATGATACAGAAGCAGCATGCGGATATAGTGAAGAGCTCACAGATGAGACAGGAGTTCACGGCAAATGTATCACATGAGCTCAAGACGCCGCTCACATCCATATCGGGGTATTCGGAGCTTATCGAGACAGGTATGGCCACCGAGGCGGATGTACATCATTTTGCAACTGAGATCCACAAGAACTCCAACAGACTTCTCACCCTCATCAATGACATAATCAGACTGTCAGAGCTGGATGTATCTGAGGATGCGCCACTGATGGAGAAGATCGATCTGGCGGTCATAGCCAGAACAGCCACGGATATGCTGGCGATAAACGCAGAGAAGAACAGTGTGACACTCAGCTATGATGGCAGTCACGGATATATATATGCGAACAAGATGATGATGGAGGAGCTTGTGTATAACCTCACAGACAACGCCATCAGATATAACAATAAGAATGGAAGTGTGGATGTATCTGTAAAGGCAGAGGATGGCAAGGTTATACTCAGGGTGAAGGATACGGGAATAGGAATCCCGAAGGAGCATCAGGAGAGGATATTTGAACGATTCTACAGAGTGGACAAGAGCAGATCGAAGTCCACAGGTGGCACAGGACTTGGCCTGGCCATAGTAAAGCATATAGTTGCCCGCAACAATGCACAGCTTGATATGGACAGTGAACCAGGTAAGGGAACTGACATAAAGGTTACATTTGACGCATACAGGGAAGATGAACAATGATGCAGTCGAAATCAATGAATTTTGATGGGGAATGCTGTAAAAGAACAGAATAGATGCTACAATAAAAAGGAGCCTGGTGGAAGTGTATTAGCCAGACTCCTTAAGTATATTGGTATTCACACACACCGACATTAAGTTCGAAAATATGTGAAATCTTCTGAATTTAATAATATAATACAGCATGTTACGGAAAAAATCAAGTGGTAATTATGCATAACATACAATGCGGTTTATACATAATTCACAAAACATGCAGTTGAAAGGCAGATAATTTTGGCGGATCGGAAGGAAACAAATTCTTGATTATTGAATTTTATAGTATTACTATATGGTCTTGAATAAGGAGAGTGATAGTATGTCAGCAAACGAATATTTAAGGGCTCAGAAGCTTGGTGAGAAGAGATATCAGGCAGCCGTAGCAAAAAATGAATATCCATATCTTCCGGTTTTGGATGAAATAATATCACCATCCGACACTGTGGGTGAGGTGAATCTTGGTCTCCAGACCATATCGCTTGACCGCGTGGTTGGAACCGCTACCGCTGCAAGGACGACGGCGTTTGCTAGTAATTTTATGCCTATATTGGATTATCATACTGAATTTGGAATGAAATGGGCCGCATTGTGTGAGTCCCACATAGAGGAAGGTATACATGACCCGATAAAGGTATATGAGTATATGAACAAATTCTATGTAGTAGAAGGAAATAAGAGAGTGAGTGTGCTCAAATACTTTGGTGCGGACTCAGTTCCTGCCATGGTTACAAGAAAGATACCTAGAAGGACAGACTCACTTGAGAATAAGATATATTTTGAATTTATAGATTTCCACAAGCAGACGGGGATCAACTATGTATATTTCTCACAGCTCGGTGGATATGATAAGCTCAGGGAGTTCATAGGGATCACTAAAGATGCGGTTTTCACAGAGGATGAGAGACTGGATTTCAACTCGGCACATCTCGCATTTGAGAAGGCTTATCTTGCTAAGAAGGGCAATGAGGAACTCACTATAACAGTGGACGATGCCATGCTTGTATTCCTCAATGTGTATGGCTATGAAGCTCTTAAGAACATGACTACATCCCAGGTGAAGGACAGTGTTGACAAGGTATGGAATGAGATAGTCCTCACAAATGAGAAGAAGGATAAGACGGTTCTTCCAAAGCTCGATCCTGTGGAGCCTAAGAAGTCCATACTCGACAGGGTTATAAAGCCATCAGGCCCTTCGAACCTGAAGGTGGCATTTGTGTATGATAAGTCGCCAGCCAACTCGGTCTGGACATACAGCCATGAACTGGGTAGAATGGACATGGAGAATAAACTCGGAGATTCTGTCGACAGCAGAACCTTCTGTAATGTGGATACACCTGCCAAGCTGACAGAGTGCCTTGGAAGACTTGTGGATGAGAAGTATGATGTGATATTTACGACAGGGCCTGAGATGCTTCCTGAGGCTCTTAAGACTGCAGTGCTCCACCCGGAGATAAAGATACTTAACTGTTCCCTCAGCCTTGCGAACAGCCATGTGCGTACCTATTATGCAAGAATGTACGAGGTGAAGTTCCTCACCGGTATGATAGCGGGAAGCCTGTGTGCTGACGGACAGATAGGATATGTAGCTGATTATCCGATATTCGGAACAACAGCGAACATCAATGCATTTGCCATCGGAGCAAGGATGGTCAACCCTAGGGCAAAGATATATCTGCAGTGGACGAAGGTTAAGAATGCTGATCCACAGAAGTTCTTCGAGAGAAATGGAATAACATATATATCCGATAGAGACATGATCATGCCGGATGATGCGTCACGAAACTTCGGACTTTATCACTATGATCAGAATGGAGAGGTCGTCAACCTTGCCATGCCTTTCTACAACTGGGGTGCATTCTATGAGAGGATCCTTAGATCCATACTGGAGGGCAACTGGAAGCAGGAGGAGAAGAACGAGACCAGCAATGCGATAAGCTACTGGTGGGGTATGTCAGCGGGAATAGTTGACGTCATATGCTCAAAGCACCTTCCGGCCGGAACACAGAAGCTCATATCGGTTATGACAAACCTCATAAGAGAGGGCGCTATCACACCGTTCAGCGGAAAGCTTACATCCCAGAACGGAATAGTGAGAAATGAAGATGACGGAGCGATGCTCCATGAAGATATACTCAAGATGGATTGGCTTGCTGAGAATGTAGTGGGCATGCTCCCTACAGAGGACGATCTTGTCGATGAGGCAAAGACGGTAGTTGCACTTCAGGGTATAGACACACCGGAGAGTCTGGAGCTCAAGTCGGTTCCGGAAGTGAAATAAGATAAATCTCCTACGGAGAAGGTATACTGTAGTACAGGGGAATAGATACGTGAAGATTTTGTTGTTGGCGGATGAAGAATCCAAGTATTTGTGGGATTATTTTGATAAGAGTAAGGTCGAGGGA
>ENA-ORSI01002989-ORSI01002989.1-human-gut-metagenome-genome-assembly--contig:-NODE-2989-length-11378-cov-10.713680_pt1 | contig 11378 bp, 6 predicted proteins | sample MGYA00242187_ERZ509154 | MGnify/ENA primary metagenome ERZ509154 (study PRJEB26280, sample SAMEA2338627) | human gut metagenome | biome: human gut; feature: human-associated habitat; material: faeces...
TTATGCTATTGAGAAAATGTGCAAGGAAAAGAAAAGTTTAAATCACTTCATTCTCAGTTTTGTCCAAAAGTATAAAAATGTAGCAGGTTTTCCAAAAACAAAAGAAGGGAACTTTTCAATCCCCTCCTTCTGCTCACATCGAAAATGAATTAACAAACTCATATCACAAGCACGTCCAACTTATTCCAACGGTACTGTTTCGGGGTCGTACACTTCCAAATCCGACATCGTAAGTTCTGCCATATTGAAGTAACTGGTATTACCCGAAGTAGCGATTACGTTAAAACGGAAATAAGTAAACGTTTTGCCCGGCATGATATAATCCGATGTATATTCACTACCAGCACTTGTGGGGAGACCGGTCAATGTAGTAATAGTTTCCCACTTCTCTCCATCATTACTGATTTGCAGTTCGACTTCCGTAGGACGTCCGTCCGTAGTCCATGTATTATCACTTCGGTTTACATAACTCACTACAAAATCTCCATGAGGTTCGGCAAAATCAATCTGTACATAATGCGGCAGCGGAATCAAAGGCTCATTCCAACGAGTGTGGAAAAAGCTCCCCTTATTCCCATCTACAAGATTCGCAATCGGTCCCTCAGTAGGTTCTTGCGCGTTCGTACTCAACATATCGACCGTAACATTACATTTCCTTAAAGTATAGGTAGCAGGAGCAGCTCCCGAAACAGCCTTAATCGATTTGATCTCTCCTCCTTCATCATGAATATTAAAAGTCTGATAAAAAATTTCATATTCCCCAAAACGGGCACGGGTATCGTCTATAAGCATTTCAGTTGTTCCCGGCGAAACAATCTTATAAATCGTTTCTTTTTGCAATGGATCTTCATACCATATTTTTATATAAGCATATTCTGCCACTTCAGGAACAGTCCAATTTAATTGGATTTGTCCGGGCAAAGCTTCTGAAGTCATTCCCTCAACTGGCGCAGGAATTCCTTCATACCCCTGCATCTCAAAGGATTCTAATTTATCATCACAGCTAACTCCCATCCACACAGCAGCCAGCATCGGTATTATATATTTCAGTTTCATCATACAATTACTATTTTGATGTTCAACATAAAAGTTATCTCATCACCATCCCGGATTTTGAGTCAAATTCGGATTCTTACGCATTTCGCTGTCCGGAATCGGGAACAAATACATTTTATCATTCCAGTAACGAGACTTAGTAACGCGCTTATATGTATAGTTATCACCATTTTTTGTAATCTGCATTTCTACAATGTTCTTCTGCGAATCTCCATCTTTCCATCTTCTGACATCCCAAAAACGATGACCTTCAAATGCCAACTCTACCATACGTTCCCGACGATATTTCTGAATAAATTCATCGGCAGACATTCCCGATGGGAAATCTGGCATCTTCACATCCTCACGATTGCGTACTTTATTCACAGCTTCTACCGGAGACATTGTAAAAACAGCATCGGTAGCATCGGCTGATCCCAAATAATTAAATACAGCTTCTGCATAATTAAGATAAAATTCTCCTAATCGGAAAGTAACCCAACTGTGACGCTTTCCGCCGCTTCCTGTTGACGAACTGATATCTGTGGTACTATCCAAATATTTTTTCAGATAATATCCCGTAGGAGTAGCTCCTGCTATAGGAAGAGCATTTCGTCCGCCTGTATATGTTTCCAACGGATTAGGATTAGTATCCGGCCATTTATCACCATTAACAGCAATTGTCATTCCCAATCGAGGATCGCGTCCACTATACGGATTGTTAGCATCATAACCGCTGCCTTCTTCATTCCAAGCCTTTCCTGTTGCCTGCATTTCATAAGCATCTACTAACGTTTGAGACGGACAGTTGCCTGAATTTCCATTCTCCATTCCAACAGGGAAATTTGTCGTTTCCGGCGAGTTAGTATCACCGATACGGCGTACAAATATCATTTCTTTGGCTTTATAATTCTCTGTACCCCATATTTCAGAGTATTTACCTAATTGTATATTATTTGCATCACAAAAATCAAGAACATCCTTACTGGCTTGTGCTGCACGTTGCCACAATGTTGGATCATTGTCTTCGTTAAACAAAGGACTCGCCCAATACAATAAAGTGCGGGCTTTCAAAGCCAAAACTGCTTGCTTGGTGATACGTCCGGTTTCAGGACTTGTTCCATTGGCCGCATCATTCTCCAACTTGGTATAATCCACCGGAAGTTCATCAGCAATATCGTCACATTCTTTTACTATAAAATCGAATACCTCTGCCACAGGAGTACGAGAGACCTGATTAGCTTCTTCTTCCGTCAAGACTTTCGTTATAAGAGGTACATCTCCGTATGCCCGAGCCAAATTAAAGTAGAAATAGGCACGTAAAAATCGGACCTCATACTGATAACGATTGAAACGTTTCATTTCGGCTTCATAATTCTTGTCAAAGCGCAATTCTGAAAAATCTGCGTTAACCGATTCTTCCAAGAAAAAATTAGCTTTACGAATTCCCTCAAAACTCCAACGGCTGTAAGCGTTAGTCGAACTCCAGCGTCCGTCTGTATACCCAAGTACTGTAGACCAACTCCAAGCATATTCAGACTCATCACAAGCAGAACATAACGAGCCGTCTGCTGGAAGATCGGAATCCAAGTAGCTGTAAATATTAGTCACTACCGCTCCGGTTCGTCCGAAATCAGTAAATACATAGCTTTTGTCGTACGTTGTATATTCACGATAATCCAAATCTGCGCATGAAGCCATGAACGACATACAAGCTAATCCGAATAATATGTTTTTCAACTTCATAAGTTTTTTCTTTAATTAGGTTAATATTAGAATCCGATAGATAGACCTACGTTAATAGAGCGCGTGGTAGGTATACCGTTGCTAAGTGATTCCGGGTCTATTTCGTTGATATGGTCCCAACAGAATAAGTCAACTCCTCTTACGTATACTTTTGCCGTATTCAAATGCCATTTACTAATAAGCGAATGAGGCAATTTGTAATATACCTCACAGTTACGCAACTTTAAGAATGCACCGTTTTCAAGCCATACGGAACTGTTTTGGTTATTATTCTGAACCGTTTCAGTAGACAAACGAGGATAACGTGCATTCGGGGTTTCAGGTGTCCAACGGTTGGCATAATAGTAATTGGAAATTGTATTGCCATTAGTCAGCGGACGGTAAAGTCCACTCAGCGTTGTCCAAGACGTATAATTTCCCAATCCTTGAAAATCAACACTGAAACCTATTCCTTTCCATTCTGCACCGATGCTGAAACCATAATAAATTTCGGGTACACTGGAATTATATCCCAAAGCAACTTGGTCAAACTCATTAATCACACCGTCACCATTTTGGTCTTTATACTTAACATCGCCCGGACTTACCGCACCAAATTGCTGTTCGGGACTGTTATCAATATCTGCTTGATCTATAAAGTAACCAACGGCTTGATATCCGAATATTTGTCCGACAGGTTTTCCCGTACTATACAAATAGTCGTAAGCTTTCGGCTCTTCCAATTGTTCTTTGATAATGTTTTTAGTAAAACTGAAGTTACCTCCCAAATTCAAGCGGAAATCTCCGAATCGCTTCGTATAATCAACACCAACTTCAACACCTTTGCTGTCAACTATACCTGCATTCGCATAAGAAGACGTTGCTCCCAGTATTGATGAAACATTACCGCCAGTATATACCCATATATCTTGGCGTCTTTCGTAGAATCCGTCAACCATCAAAGTAAGTCCATTAAACAGAGTAGCATCAATTCCGACATTATACTTATATCCTTTTTCTGTAGTTCCGCCCAATGAAGGAAGCTGACCTTCTTGCCAAGCTCCTCCGTTTCCGAAATCATCCTGAATAGGATATCCTCCTCCACTTCCGTTCATAGTAGTGTTCCAATAACCGTTATAAGGAATATTGTCAGTGTTAATGATTCCGAACGAACCACGCAGTTTCAAGAAATTCAACCATGAAACATCTTTCATAAAATCTTCGTTTGTCAGATTCCATGCTAAACCAACAGTAGGTGAAACATGCCATTGATTACCTGTTTCCAACAAATTAGAAGCCGAAGCGACCAAAGCAAAATCCAAGAAATAACGGTTATTAAAGCCATAGTGAGTATACCATGACCAGTTACAATGGTATAAAGTAGAGTTTATATTAACGTTATTATCGTATTTATAAGTATACATCAACGTGGTATAGATTTTATGGTCTCCAAACTGGCGAGTCCAATCTACATTTGCCATGAAATTAAACGAACGATACTGCCAGTCTAATTTACTGCCACCTGCCATTTCTGTATCCTTTCCAGCTTCATAGTCAGCAAACGAAGAAGGTTCTCCGTTTTCCCATCCGGTAACCGACGTACTTCCGTATCGATACTCCATCGTATGATCTTCCCAATAAGATGCCACATTATCATATCCCATACGGAAAGATGCACCCAAACCTTCTGTAATGGAAGACAAATCCTGTCTTAAAGTCATATCTGCCCATAGGCCAAGCGTATGCCCTTTTGAGTAGCCTCTGCCTTGTGTCAAAGCTACAGGGTTTGCCCATCCTGTCCATGTGGTGTTACCTCCCCACAAACCGCTTTCCGTACGAATGGGAAATGCCGCAGCAGGAGTGGTATAAAGTTTTCCTATCAAATCATCTGAACCAAGACCGGGACGGCTGAACTCATTCAACGTACCCATTATGTTAACTTGAAGTTTGGTCTTCGGAGTCAAATCAATGTCCAAATTGCTGCGAAGATTAGCCTTTGAGTATTTTTCTTGTGTTGAAAAGCCTTCATTCGAATTAGCATTGTTTATAAATCCCCGTCCATTCTGCAAATTCAACATCGTAAAATAACGTATCTTTGAAGCTCCTCCACGGAAAGTAAGCGTAGCAATATCGGATTTTCCACGATCTCTGTATACCTCATCCCACCAGTTTACGTTAGGGTAATAATACGGGTATTTACCGCTTTTAAAAGCATTCAGTTCGTCCCGTGTATAACGTGGCGACCTGCCGTCGTTCGCCAACGCCTCGTTCATGGCACGTGCATAAGTATAGGCATCCGCCATTTCGGGCAAACGGTTCTGGTAAGTAAAACCGTGATCATACGAGAAACTGATTTCCCTCGATTTGTATTTTCCCCGCTTCGTAACGATATTCAATACTCCGTTTACACCTTTATAGCCATACAGCGCAATGGCAGCAGCATCGCGCAAAACACTTACTGACTCTACTTCTTCAGGATTCAGGTAACGTAACACATTATATGCATTGTCTCGTTCCAATCCATCGACCACAATCAAGATGCCATTATTCCCATTTAGCGTTTTCTGTCCGCGAATAAACATCGAAGGTATCTGTTCCCACATTACCCCAGTCTTCTGAAGGGTTGTTAATCCTGCTACGTTTCCGTACATCGAATTTCCCAACGTATACGAAGAACGGTTATCTATTTTATTACTGTAAACAGTTGAAACAGCTCCCGTTGATTCGGCGAAAGTCTGATTCAACCCGAACCCATAGTTCACCTTCTCTGATGACAAATCCATAACAATTATCATGGTTTTTCCGGGCTCTACATCTACTGTTTTCGTAGCATCATAAGGCGTCAGAATTTGAAGTTTATCATCCTTTGCCGCTGAAATTTCAAATTTACCCGTAGCGTCTGTTGACACCAAACTACCGGGTTGTCCGACGATACTGACAGCCGCTCCCGAAACAGGATTTCCGGCTCTGTCAAGTATCATGCCGGTAATATTATTCTCTTCTTGAGCCATAACTTGCACACCCATGTATGCCAGCATAGTCAAAGCCAATATCTTTTTCTTCATTGTTTTCTGTTTTTTAGTAACTTAGACAATTCTTAAATCATAAAAATCGGTCTCAAAAATCTTACCCATAGAAATAGATTACGCTACCGCATAGATGCTTGAACACTACCCATAGAAACGGGTAACGCTACCGCATGTATTTTTAATGGGCAAGCCGTTATATTACCAACCGGGATTTTGAACTAATCCATATCCTTTATTTACTTCTTTTACCGGGAATGCAGCCAAGTACCATTTCGGATTAAATCCATTCCACCATGAACGTCCGGCATTGGATATTTGGAAAGGAGTGTACTTAAACCGGGTAGGGAAATCACCCCGGTCTGCTTCCGGCTTATCAGACCATGAGCCACTGCCGCCGTCGGCACGTTCAATCAACAATCCATGCAACGGACGTTCAAACAAATCGGCGCGCTTGTTGCGAATCATATCAAAGAAACGCACATCTTCCAGCCCCAATTCGCAAGCCCGTTCGTTCAGTATGGCTTCCATCAAGTTATCGGTATTTCTCATGTCTTTTCCGGGGTTCGATGCGACCAGCCCTTTCAACCCTACACGGGCGCGAACGATGTCGACTTGCTTGATTGCATCGTCTATCCGGTTGTTTTTCAACAAAGCCTCAGCATAGATTAAATACATTTCCGCCAAGCGCAGGTAAGGCCATTCCAAGAAATTGCCAGCCAAACTACCTTTGCCTTCTTTATAGAATTTATAAAGTCCGAATCCCGTAGCGTATTGTCCGGTTTCGGTAGTGGTGCTGTTGGCATTTTCGCGCCCACCTGCCCACAATTCGACGCTGCGTCCGCTCCATTTTGCACCGTTTACCAAAATGGTTTCATAAAGGCGCGGGTCGCGGGTAGGTTTGTTGTAATCGTTATCTTCAAAGAACATGTTGTTTTCGGCTACCGCCTTGTCAAAGTCGAACGGTGTACCATCGCTCATCGGGAACATTTCCATGTACTCCAACGTAGGTGTGTATCCTCCATTGGGAACCCAGTCGCCCCAGTAATACCACCAGTCCCAATTATATTTACCGATGATACGGGTAGAGATCAGCAACTCAGTGTTATTTCGTGTGAAATAAGCCGTATTGAAAGCCGCACGATAATCGTCACACGTAGTTCCCGTAGGTTGAAACAATTCGTAATACCCTTTTTGCGCAAGCATATCGAAAAAGTCCTCGCAAGCCTTTAAACACTGTTGCCACAATTCAGGCTTATAGCCACCATACCACACCATGTGTCCGGTAACCGCCTCCTGAGGAGGCTCTGTACAATAAGGTTCGTCATCGTTAAATAAGGGACTTGCCGCAAAAAGAAGAATCTTACATTTCAAACCCATAGCCGATGCCTGAGTCATTCTTCCTTGCCAGTTAGACTCGCCATCGTCTGTCAAATCCCACGGAAGAACGGATGCAGCCTCATCAAGTAACTTGACCATAAAGTTGACCGTTTCTTCTACCGTACCGCGAGGAACCTGATAATCGTTTTCTGCCGCAAAAGCCTGTTCAACGATAGGCAATCCGCCAAAATGACGGAACATATCAAAATAACGAGAAGCTATGATAACTTTAGCTTCAGCTTTTAAACGTTCTTTCTCCATTTCATCCATATCGGGTACACGGTCAACGTTTTCAATAAAGATCCACGCCGCACGAATACACTCCCATGTTTCTTCTTTCGTAAAGCTAAACCGAGTTTCCGAAGTATTATCTTCAGTTACAGCCGTATAGGTACCGGGATAATAATGTCTATTCAATCCATCCCACGAATTATGGCTATGAAAGCAGTCGGACAAACACTCGAACATACCGGTATTCATCTTTCCATCCACATCATTCCAGTTTGTAGCTAACCCGTAATATAATTTGCTATAAGTTGTCCACAAGAAGCGACGGGCGTATTCCGCCTTCCCGAAAATAGAATCTTGAGTAACGGCAACACTCGGAGCTTTCTCCAAGAAACTGTCGCCGAACTTTATTTCATCGACACATGACGTAGCTGTTACAGCCCCTACAAATGCCGTTATAAACCACTTTGTTAAATGTTTCATAGTTATATGTAAATTTAAGTATTTAGAATCCTAATTTCAGACCAACATTGATAACACGGGTAAGCGGATAATTCGGACGGTCACTCTGGCGTGATTCCGGATCACCCCACATAAAATCGGTTATCGTAAACAGATTGTAAGCGCTTACATACAAACGACATTGGTCCATTTTCAGTTTTTTCATAAATGGCAGACTGAAATTATAACCAACTTCCAAACTCTTCAGGCGCAAATAACTGGCATTACACAAATACAGATCGGAACCACGATAGTTATTTGCCTGTGCCGCTTTTGATATGCGCGGGAATTTTGCTGTATAAGTATCAGCAGATGAACGCCATGTGTTCTCATACTGATAAAGTAACAATCCCTTATTTTGGGTATCACCCAACGGTTGGCGGAACTCAGATAACAGACGGTCAACGTTCCATGCTCCGGTAAATTGTGCAGAGAAATCCCATCCTTTCCAACTAAACCCAAGATTTAATCCGGCTGTATACTCCGGTGTATCAGTAAAACTCAAATCACGTGTAGAATCGTCACCGTCAATAACACCATCTTTATTTAAATCAACGAATACGGCATCACCCGGTTTCAGAGACAAACCGTGATCGGCAATAGGAATACCGAATTCTTTTTGGTATCGAGCATCTGCTGTTTCATCGTAGAATCCCCAGAATTTGTAAATAGAACGAGAACCGATAGTACGTCCGGTTTCGTACATCCACGGCTCGTTTTGGTCGACTTCATTTTTATAAACAATCTTATTACGCGCAAATGAAAGGTTAAAGTTTGCCCAATAACGGAAGTCATTACCTATTTTGTCGTTCCATTTCAACTGCACTTCATAACCCTTATTTTCAGTTTTACCAATATTCATGATAGGAAGCGTCATACCCAAAATACCCGGCATGTAATCGGGTTGCGTAAGAATATCGCGGCGTTTTTCAATAAAATAATCAACCGAAACTCCTAATTTTTCATGAAACATAGAAAAATCAATACCGTAATTCTGTTTAACAGCTTTTTCCCAAGTTACATCCATATTCGATTTGGTTGCCTCGTAAGCTCCGGGCTGCGCACTTGTAGCATTCGAACCGAAATAATAGCCGTCGCCTCCTAATACATAGGCATCGGGCAAGTAAAGGAAACGGTTGTTTCCGTTATTATCATTACCTACCATACCCACGGAAGCTCGTAATTTTAAATAATTAATGACTTTCTTTATCGGTTTAAAGAAAGATTCTTCACTGACAATCCAGCCGATAGAACCTGCCGGAAAGAAACCATATCGCTTACCCGGTGCAAAATTTTCAGAACCGTTATAACCGGCGTTAAACTCAGCCATGTAACGTGTTTTCCAATCATACGTTACACGTCCTACAAAGCCTACGTATGCCGAAGGGATATCATCGTAAGTTCCACCGGGATAATAACGTTTTGATTGGTTATATAATAAAAGTCCGGTCACATTATGATCGCCGAATTTTCGGTTATAGTTCAACGCAACTTCCATATACCAGTCACGTGACTTTCCTTCCCCGTTGGTATTTCTGCTATACGATAACTGAGAGTCTGAACCATTCTTACGATACGCTATCGAGCCATCATCTTGAATAACGGGTGTATAAGTCGCAATAGAAGAACTTGCCACTTTCTGCGTCCAATAACTTGTATTATATGAACCTTTGATTTTAAATGAAAGTCCTTTCGTTATAAAATCCAACTTTTGGTCTAACATCAAGTCAATATTCAACACATTGGTAGTAGTAGTACGGAAACCTTTTCCGTAATAGGAATCCAATCCATCTACCCCCGTAAACGGCAAATAATCGCTGTTAGATACGATACGTTTTCCATCAACTATTCCGGCTCCCGCAAACGGAACAGCCCAATACAGTTTTCTAAATAACTGGTTCTGATCTTCTCCCGATTCTGGAGTACGTTTAGTCTCAATACGCCCACCGATATTTACTGAAATCAACGTGGTTTTCGTTGCATCAAAGTCTAAATTGGCACGATAATTATATCGTTTGTAATTGAAGTTAAAATCATCAGAAGCTGCAAGCTGCTTAAACATACCATCTTGAGTAAACATACCTGCCGAAACGAAATAACGCATACGGTCTGTTCCACCAGTAATATTTATATTGTGTTGTGATTGAAATGAAGCATCATTCATACAATAATCCAACCAATTTATATCTGGATAAAGAATAGGATCAGTATGGTCACGGAATTTTATAAGTTGTTCTTCAGAGAACGTCGGCACACCTCCATCGTTCACCATCATATCATTATAATAGGAAGCATACTGATATGAATTGGCAAACTTCAACTGTTTAGTCATCAGATTAACACCTGCCGAAGTAGAAAACGAAATCTTGGCTTTACCCTCTGAACCGCGTTTGGTAGTAATAAGGATAACACCATTCGCACCACGCACACCAAATACAGCCGTAGCCGAAGCATCTTTCAATACAGTAATACTTTCTACCTCGTTCGGATCGATTTGTGAAAAATCACGTTCTACTCCATCTACCTGAATCAACGGAGCAGCATTGTTCCACGTAGCGATACCGCGCACATACAAATCAGCAGCATCGGCTCACGGCTCGCCTGAGTATTGTACAGAAGAAATACCGGTAACCTGTCCCGATAAAATGTTGGAAAGAGAAGCAGCAGGTGTTTTCAACAAATCTTCTCCTTTCATAGATGAAATGGCTCCTGTAACCGACACTTTCTTTTGCGAACCGTATGCCACCACTTCTACCTCGCTCAATAACTGCGAATCATCTTCCATTACAATTCTCAGTTCTTTACCTGCGCTAAAACGACTGACAATTTGGTCTTTATACCCAATGAAAGAAACTTTGATCTTACTTCCTTTTGGAATAGATAAAGAAAAGCGACCGTCGAAGTCGGTAATTGTACCCATTTTTGTACCTTCAACCATCACGTTTGCACCGATTATACCTTCTCCTGCCTCATCAACAACAATTCCTTTAATCACCTGTTGCTGCTGACTAACTTGAATTTCCGAAACGGAATTCGTTGCCATCGAATGAATTGGAGAGAGTACCATGAAACCTGTGCATACCATCCAGTTAATCCATTTCGGATTTTTTCGTAGTGAATCTGATTTCATTGTTTTTCTCAGTTTTAAAATTAAGGATAATAGTTCTCAAGAAGTTAACTTCCTCTTCTTTCAACTTTATTAATCTATGAATTGAGAAATTAACTTACGGGCACAAATGTAGTAAAATACAATACATATACTTTAACAAAAAATAAGCAAGAAACATATAAAAATCGTTCAAATGGCTCTATAAGCATATAGAACGAGGTTTTAGAGAAGTTTTACTGAGAATAAGAATTGATGCTTTGCCGATTTTTCCTAAGAGAAGCAGCAAAAAACATTAACTGAATTTACAATAAAATTCAAGGTAACCTTAATTCCGCAACACATATTGTTAGAAATAAATTTAAAATACTGAGTAA
>ENA-ORSI01002996-ORSI01002996.1-human-gut-metagenome-genome-assembly--contig:-NODE-2996-length-11356-cov-11.113530_pt1 | contig 11356 bp, 10 predicted proteins | sample MGYA00242187_ERZ509154 | MGnify/ENA primary metagenome ERZ509154 (study PRJEB26280, sample SAMEA2338627) | human gut metagenome | biome: human gut; feature: human-associated habitat; material: faeces...
CTGCCTCTTTCAGCCGGACAAAACTCTCATCGCTGATAATGTGTTCAATCCGGCAGGCGTCGGCCTCCGCAGTTTTGGGGTCAACGCCTGCGGCAATAAGCTGCTCGGTAAAGAAGCAGTGACGCTCGTAGATTTTTTCGGCTACCTCGCGGCCCACATCGGTCAGATGGAGAAAGTGATCTTCGTCCATCATAAGAAAGCCGCCGTCCCGCAAGGTAGCCACTGCATGGCACACACTGGGTTTTGACACCTCCATGTGCCGGGCAAGGTCAACAGAGCGTACCATACCATTTTTCTTTTGCAGCATCAGTACGGCTTCTAAATAATCCTCGCCCGACTCATACAGTTTCATTTTGTTTCTCCTATTCGGTTCGTTTAATAACTTCCCATATATTGACATCAGGGGCAGCCGGGGTAGGCTGATCGCAGCCATGACAGCCGTTGCAATTATGATTGCAGTCGGCTTGATAAGCCACTTTTCGGATATATCCTTGGTTCTCCAAATATTCAAGTTCCACTTGGATGCTCCCTACGTCCTTATGCAGAAGTTCAGCCAACTCCTGAACGCTGTATGTTTTCCCGCTTTGTAAATACTCCAATAATTGAATTAGCACAATAACTCCTTTCCTTTAGAAAATAACAAGACCGACGTGATACGCAATCGTTGCCATAATCAAGGCTGTAAGGACATAATAGAGCGCAATTCGCACAGTCCATTTCATAGAGTGTGTTTCCTGGGTTGTTGCGGTCAAGGCCATCAGGCAAGGCATATTGAAGAAAAACGCGAACAGGAAAGCAAGAGCTTCCGGTCTGGATATGACGGACAGCATACTTGTACTAAGTGCCGCCGTGTCTACGGTAGCGGACTGCTCAATAGCCGCCCAAATACTTCCCGTGTTAAACAGGGAAGCCATAACGCCAAGAGAAGCCTCCTTGCCCATAGCGGAAGCGACAAAAGCGATAAACAGTTGCCACGGTAAACCAAACAGGCTTGTCACAGGTTCAATAAAGGTTCCTACCTTGTAAATGATACTGTTCGCCACATTTCCGTCCGCCGAGTAAGAAAGCAGCCAGAAGATCACGGAAATGCAAATAATGATACGAAGTGCGCGGCTAAGTACATTTCCCATTTTGCTGAAAACGGAACCAAACAGGCTTTTCCAATGAGGCTTATGGTAAGGCGGCAATTCCATAATTAAGCCGGTGCGCCCCTCTACCTTGTTCAAAGACCGGCCAAACACCTTATAAGTGATAAAGATGTGCAAAAACGCCACGGCAAACAACGCCAGAACTACGACAGCAGCCCCGTTTCCGAAGAACGTACCGCTGACAAGTCCAACTACGCCCCAGGTAGAAGCGCAGGGGACTACCCAGGACAGGGCAATCGTCATAACACGCTGTCCCCATGAATCAATGACCCTTGTTCCAGTGATTCCGCCGATATTGCATCCGAAACTGACGAGGAAAGGCATAATTGCTTTGCCCTGTAATCCCAGCTTTGTCATAGTATCATCGAATACATAGGAGATTCGCGCCATATAGCCGACATCTTCCATCAGGCCAAAGACAAGGCTGATTCCGAACACATAGCTTGCCATTTGCAGAGCGAAAGAAACAGCGGTCAAAATGGCGTTGCAGAGCAGCGATACAAGGAATGGCGCTGCGCCTATATCCAGCAGCCAGTTAGCCAGAGGGACGGAAATTGCACTGATAAGCCCGCTGAAAAGCCCCATCAACGGGAAGCCAATCACCATAGAGCAGATCAGACCTAAAACGATCATGCCAATGGCAATAGGCTTTCCCCAGCGTTTGCTTGTGGCCGCCTTATCAAACCGGCTCCGCAGCAGCTTGTTCTTCTTGCTGGTCACGTTCTCATTTACAAGTTTGTCAATCCACTGGAATTTGCAATCACCTGTCAAAAGGTTTCCGTCCTTTACATCGGACAGCTTCTTTTCAATCGCGGTATAAGTGCCTGCATCAACGGTTTCTTTCACAAGAGAACGCGCCAATTTGTCCTGTTCTATCAGCTTTGCAGTCAACCATGTGGACGAATAGATGCCGATTCCGTCCGCAGGAAGCAGCGCCTTGATCTCGTCAAACGCGGCCCCGATTGTATTCTGATAAATCTGCGCCAGGCGCTTTTCGTCTAAAGTCGAAGCATTTTTATCAATGCTTTCTAACATACGGAAAAATGTGCCATACTGTTTTTTATCGGCAGCAACCAGCGGCACAACAGGGATGCCCAGGGATTTAGCGATTCCATTGGTGTCAATCTGCTTCCCCTGCGATTTTGCCACATCCATCATATTCAGCAGGAGAACCACGGGAACGCGAATCCCGGTATAATCAGCCAGCATGAAAAGGCTGCGGTTGAGCTGGGAGGCGTCAGCCAATATGCAAACAACATCTGCCTGCCCGCTGGCTATGTAATTCCGTGTAACAACTTCTTCATCCGAATTTGCAGACAGGCTATAAGTTCCCGGAAGATCAATGATTTTATAGGTGGTATCTTTGTGAACGAAAGAACCATCCTTGCGCTCCACTGTTTTTCCGGGCCAGTTCCCGACGTGCTGACGGGAACCAGTCAGGCCATTAAACAAGCTTGATTTGCCGGAGTTCGGCTGGCCTAAAAGGGCAATCGTTTTTTCACTCATTGTTTTGTCACCTCCACCATGATTTTGTCAGATTCCGTTTTGTTGATGGCAACCATCGTGTCCCTTGCGTACACCAAAACGGGCCGCTTTTTCGGATTTTGAATCACTTCAAAAGGGCAGCCAATCGTAAGGCCGATGGAGGTCACGCGGCTTTGAAAATGCGCGTCCCCGTTGATTGCAACAACCCTTCCGCAGGAGCCATCACTCAATTCATTTAATTTTTTCATTTCTTAAATTCCTCCAATTCTTTTCTGTCAGCCCATAATAAAAATCCGTACCCCGATTAAAATTAAAATCACACCGCCTAATATTCCGGCCCGGTTTCCTAACCGATTTCCGAAAAAAGTGTCCAATCCATACGCCGACAAATGCAATTAAGAATGTTGTGGTTCCTATCAGTGTTGCCGAGAGGATAATTTTTACATTTAAGGCTGACAGCGTTATGCCGACAGCAAAAGCGTCAATACTTGTAGCAATCGCAGCCGGAACCATAACAGTAAAACCCAATGCTCCGTTTGTTTCTTTACATTCACCTTTTAGATTTTCTCGAATCATGTTGATACCGATTATGCACAGAAGAAACAGTGCAACATATTTGGAAACCGCTTCAATGTACTGGCGAATTGTTCCGCCGCAGATATATCCCAGCGTAGGCATAAGCGCCTGGAATCCACCAAAATATAGCCCTGCGACAAGCCCTGTTTTTACTGGGTGCATTTTGGTATTCAAACCTTTGCATACTGAAACCGCGAAAGCGTCCATTGATAGACCGACAGCAACCAGTAATAGGTCAAGTAGCCCCATCGGTATTACTTCCTTTACCGGCTCCTGTTTATGCCCCCTTTACAATCCATTCTCTTGCTTTCTGCTGTTCCTGCACCATTTCGTAGTAATGGCCTTTCTTTCTTAACAGTTCTTCATGCGTTCCCGTTTCTTCAATCCGTCCCTGATTCAGCACAATAATCTGATCTGCGTTCTGAATAGTGTTCAGACGGTGGGCAATCACGAAAACGGTTTTCCCTTTCATCAGGCGGTCTAACGCCTGATTGATCTTTGCTTCATTGTCAGCGTCCAGAGAAGCCGTTGATTCATCCAGAAGCAGGATAGGCGCGTCCTTTAAGATTGCCCTTGCAATAGCAATCCGCTGTTTTTCACCGCCAGACAGGGTGTTGCCGCCCTCGGCAAGATGGGTCTGATAGCCATTAGGCAGTCTTTCGATAAATTCATGACAATGGGCCGCCTTTGCCGCCGCAATCACTTCCTGTTCGGTAGCATCTTCACGGCCAGCTTTGATATTGTTGTAAATCGTATCGGACAGCAAAGTGTTTTCCTGGAATACCTCACTGATATAGTGCAAAAGTCCGTCAGGATTTAGCTCCCGTATGTCCTGCCCACCAATGCGGACGCAGCCTTTTGTCACATCCCAAAACCGGGCGATCAGATTAGCAACCGTAGATTTGCCGGAGCCGGACGGCCCGATCAGCGCCGTAGTGCTTCCCTCCGGGGCATGAAAACTGATATTGTGTAAAACATCGGCCTGCTGGTTATAGGAGAAGTTCACGTTTTCAAAGGTAATATCAAAGTGCGAGAGCTTTACCTTTTCTTCTTTGTAGGATAGCGGCTTTGTGTCAAATGCCTGTTCCAGATTAGAAGTGGCAAGTTTCAGTTCTTTCAGCAGGTTATACGAATGTTCAAACGCAATCAGCAGCGCAGAAAGCGCAAGGCTCATAAGCATAAACGCCACAAGCAGTTCAGAAGCAATCGTACCGCCAAGGAACAGATAGCTTCCAATCAGCAGGACAAACGGCAAAAGGAAATTTGCAATGATAGAATACATACTTGTGGGGGCGGCGGTTTTTACTTCCGCCTGTACGCTGGTTTTCCGTATGTCCTCCAACGTATCAGACATTCTTGTGAAGTGCGTACTTGTCATATTTGCAGACTTGAACACTTTCATGCCCTTGATGTATTCCAGAACAATAGAGATCATTTTAGAAGTCAGATCACGCTTGATCGTTCCGTACGTCTCTACAAGCCGGTTGCCCCAATTCAAAACCGGCAGCGCGATCAGAATTACCACGCACTCGGCCAACGCCAGTTTCCAGTTGATAAAAAAGGTTCCAACCAAGATCAGGCAGCCCATGACCAATGTTTTGACGATAGAGGGCAGCGTATGGGTCAATACAAGTTCAAAATTGCTTAAATCCTTTGTCAGTGTACTAAGCAGATACCCGCTGCTGTTTTGATTAAAATAGCCAAGGCTTAGAGAACGGTAATGGTTTGCCAAATCCAAGCGTAGGCCGCTGCACATTTCGGCCCCTCTGGAAAAGCAGAGAAAATAGCCGCTACGGTAAATAATCAGCCGGAGAATTATACTGATAAGGCATACAATGGTATAGTTTCGTACAAGCCCACCTGTCAGAGAACCGTTCAGGAGATGAATTACGGTAAAATACAGCATAAGGTACATGACAAGGCTTCCGATGGCGTCCAGTGACATAAGGAAAATAGGAAATATCAACTGCTTTCGTTTGTCACCAATCAATTTCTGAATACTGCGTAACATAGTCTTTTCACTCCTCCCCGATAGTTTCTCTTGTATAGGTGTCCCACATATGGCTGTATGTACTTCCGCTGGCGATCAGTTCATCATGCGTTCCCTGTTCGACAACTTTTCCATCCTGAAAGACAAAAATTTTATCCGCATTGCGGATGGTATGAAGCCTGTGGGCAATCATAATCGTGGTCTTTCCTCGCAGGAGGTTTTGGAGTGCAAGCTGTATTTTGTGTTCGTTCTCAATGTCTGAATAGGAAGTTGCCTCGTCGAAAACAACGATAGGCGCGTCTTTCAAAATGGCCCGCGCAATCGAAATCCGCTGCTGCTGGCCGCCGGATAATTTCACTCCCTCGTCGCCTATTCTCGTTGCGTATCCTTTCGGCAGGCTCATAATGAAATCGTCAATCTGCGCCGCCTTTGCCGCCTGGCGTACCTGTTCCTCGGTAGCATCTGTTCCCATACGGATATTTTCAAGAAGCGTGTCCTCCAAAAGAAATACATCCTGGAATACAAACGCGGTTAAGTCAGAAAGATTTTCGGTTTGAAGTTCTGTAACCGGGACGCCGCCAATCTTGATTGTCCCGCTGCTCACGTCCCAATAGCGGCCAAGGAGCTGTACCGCCGTCGTCTTGCCAGCACCGGACGGGCCGACAAAAGCATTTAAGCTGCCCGGTTCCAAATGAATATCAACGTCGGACAACGCATCCTTTCCGCCTTGTGTGTAGTTAAAGGTCACATTGTCAAAGTCAATACCATAACAGCCGGTTTTGGAAAGGGTTTGCTGTCCGCTTTTCATGGTTTCCATATCCATGATATTCTTCACATTATCAAGGCCGCTGCCCAGCTCCATAGACTGCATAGCAATCGTCACCATGTTCAGGAAAGACGTGAAAAAGCACATAGTCAGCAGAATAAAGAGAAGATACGATGCCGCAGACAGCGAATCACGCAGATACAGCCAACCGCCCACCGGCAGCGTGAACAGAATGGCAGAATCCAAAACCACAAGAGCGATAGACAGCGGATTGCAGGACGATTCACACATCTTAATCCAACAGTCTGTATATATCTTCAAGGAATTTCGGTACTGCTCAAATTTTTCGGCTGTAAGGTGATACATTTTGATAACCGGCATAGCGGTGATAAATTCATTTGCGGAAGCGTTCAGCTTTTCCGTATCGCCTGCAAACTCGTCCGTCAAATCCGGGTAGCGCCCCATGAGGGCCATCGGAATTGCAATCCCCAAGATCATAGGAACCAGCATGATAAGCGCCATAATCCAGTTCAGCCGCAGCATGAAAATGAACATCATCAGAGGAACGACGATTGCCTGGGCCAGTTCCAAAGTGCTGTGGGCCAGAAAGGTTTCAATCCTGTCCACATCATCAAACAAGGTTGTTTTGATCTGTCCGGGCGCGTGTTCCTGAAAGAATCCAAGGTTGAATTTGGACATATGTTCCAATACTCTGACCTTGATTCTGTGCATGGTGTTGAAAGCCGCCGTATGAGAGCAGATACCGGCAAAGGATGTCAGGATTGCCTGTAAGACTGCTGCGGCAATGCCGATTCCGGCCCAACCAAGCATTGCGGGAAGCGTCACCTCCTGCTTGATTATCAGAAGCAGGATTTGGTAGACTACCAAATACGGGACGAAAGACAGGGCCGACGAAAAGACCGCCAGCAGCATCCCAAGGCTTAACTTGCCGCGCTCCTCTTTCGCAAGAGTAAAAACGTATGATAATCCGGTTCGTTTTTGTTCCATCGAAACGATACCCCTTTCTTTGAAATGTGCCAGTTAGATTTTGCTAACCTGACACAATCTACTTTACCCGCACGAAGTGGAAATTTCAATAGCCACCCCGCTTTACTGTTTGCATTTTGAAAAACGCTGAAAGTGCTGATATTTCTGGGGTTTTCAGCGTTTTTGTTTCATATATTTTATAAAATCGTGACCGATAAATATTGGATTGTCACCTTTTTTTGAAGTAGCGCGCAGAAAGCCGGTATGATATACTATCAAGTAGAGAAAGGAGGCGGCGGTACAATGGTTCCATCTGTAATTGACTATTTGTTACAGCTCCCCGAAGCCATGCACTTTGCAAGGGTGCAGGAGCTTTGCGGCGACGGTGTTTTTTTCTACCGTATGCTTTCCGAATACGGAAACGGCACGTTCCAACTGATCGAGTTTGAGGACGATCTTCTTTTGATTTTGATTGGTGACTATACGCCCAAGGACACCTTTGAAAAGATCACTGAAATTTCAGAGGACTATATGGAGATCAGCCAGTTTGAAACGGACAGCAGTTCTTTCAAGATTGGTGGACGGAAAAAGAATCAGGTGGATAAGGGGATTTATTGCTATCTAAACACACAGAAGAAAACTTACACCTATTGCGAGGGCGGGAAGCCTGTTCGTTTTACGAAAGTGATTCTATCGCCCAAATACTTCAATACTTATTTTCGGCTGCATGACAGGAACAACGCCGAACTTCTCAACTCTGCAAGGGATTACATTCTCAAAAACCCCAGTCTGCCGGAACTCAACTTTGTGTTCCAGCAGATACGGGATTGTCAGGCAGAGGGGCATACGCTGAAAATCTATCTGGAAAGCAAAGTAATGGAGCTTCTTTCTCTTGTTGTGAAAGGCATGGAGCAGGAGCAAAAGCATATTTCTGTAAAGCTGGATTATAAAGACATCCGCAATTTAAGAAAAACGGTAACGGTGATGAAAAATGATCTGGCCGCATACCCGACAGGGGAAGAACTTGCCCAGATAGCGGGTATGAGTACAGCACGGTATCAACTGGCATTTCGGAAGTATTATGGGACAACGCCGTATGAATATCTCAAGGAATTGCGGTTAAACCAGGCGCTGATTTTGCTAAAAAATTCTGATTATGGAATTGCTACGATTGCGGCTAAAGTCGGGTATCACAATTCCGGCCACTTTGCAAAATTGTTCAAGAAAGTCTATGGCCTCGGCCCCAGGGAATACAGGAATCTTCATGGAATTAAGTAAAGATCATCAGGCCCCGGCCACGCTGCCGGGGCCTTGCTATGTCCAAACAGCCCGCCAACCTACGCATTTAGAGTCTGAAAACGACTGAAATTTCAAGGCTTTTCCGGCGTGGTTGCTGGGGCGGCGGTATTCTTTATCCCGTTGCCGCCGTATTGGGGTTCTAAATGCATAGAAACAAGCCATAATAAAGACGCCGGATGCAACGGCCAGCGGGCCGCCGTGTCCGGCGTCTGTCTATTCTTCATTTATGGGCTTTGCACTTTCCGCCATTTTTATGATTTCTTCATCCGCAAACGCATAGGGGCTATATTCCAGGATATAGCTCACCTCCGGCGAATATGTCCAGCACAGGTAGGATAGTTCCCCTCTTTCATAAAGGGCAGCGTCCCAATCCTGAATTTTCATTTTCTGGCAGGAATCGGCCCGGTCAGGATTAACGATTAGTTTGATTGCCTCTGTGTTTAGTCCCGTTATTTCCGCAGGATCGGCTTCATAATAGGTGGTTTTGAGTATGTAATAGTTGATCTCATTGCCCTCCTCGTCTCCATATTTGAGGGTGGCAACTAATTCCGTCATGGATTGCTTCTTGTACTCATCTCCTAAAGCGTTTTCAATCCGTCCCAACATTTCCTCCGGGTTCTCTGCTGGATTTGGTGATTTGCCTCTTATCACGATAAATACAAAGACCAGAATACAGACCACGACAGCACCGGCTAATCCGATTATTTTCTTTTTGTTCATACCACGCCTCCCTGTTTTGTGTGTTCAGAACACCAACTCGTTTATGATGGATGATGTGCCCCTTGCCGCTCCCATGACGCACAAGTTTTATAATCACCATCTTCCTGACAACACAAACATTCTACTACAAAACATTCAATTAGTACAGGTACAGGGACTAAATTTCCAACGTACCGCCATATAATAATTAGTACAGTGGCAGGGATTGGTGGTGATGCGGATGCAGCTAAATGAAGCCGTGAGTAAACGACTGGCAGAACTTCTTTCAGAACGGAACATGACACAGTACCAGCTTTTTATGAAAAGCGGGGTTCCGAAATCAACCATAGGGAACGTTATCAACTGTTCGTATGAATCCGTGAAGCTACGGATCATCCATGAAATGTGCCAGGGACTGGGCATTACCCTGTGCGACTTCTTCCAGTCGCCGCTATTTGACGATTACCATCTTGATCCATAAACTCCGATACAACCGTTTGGGATGTACCGGAGTTTTTTTGTTGGAGAAATGTATTGCAGAAGATATGGTTTCTTCGTTTTTAACGAACACAGCCATTTTACTTTTTCCAATTTTCCAAATTAGTTGAAGATTATTTCTGACAAAACAATTTCCTCCGCCTGCGCCTTCAGCGTGTTCATCAGCCCCACCCAGCGCATAGGGTCACAGGCTTTCAGTTCCTCGGTAACGCCCGCCACCTCCATCATGCGGAATAGCGAGAACGTATTCTGATTCGGGATAATACTGGCAAGCAATGCCTGTGTTAATACACACAGGCCCGCAGAGAAGAAAATCCCTTTGTGATTTTCCTCTCCGCTTGCTTGTTGAGGGCAGCGCCCCCAAGCCCCTTTGAACACAGAATTTCATTCTGTGGCTGCGCGTTCTGCGAACGCTTTTGACCAGGACCAGCTTACCGCTGGCCGTGGTCTTTTTCTTTTTCAACATCCTGTTCTACCTCCATTTTCAGGACCCGATCCACATTAGCCTTTGCCGTTAAAAGCTCCCGCATTTCTTCACGGGAACGCCGGTACTCGGCATAGGTCTTTTTCTTTTCTTCCAGCAATTTCGCATACTCTGTCTGCAACTCTTTGACCTTGGGCAGCTTCTTGACGTCCATCTCATCAAAGGCATTCTTAGCAGCCTGGTGGAGCAGGATTTCTTCCTCATGTTCCTCCCGAAATTTTCGAGAATAACCCGCCTTGCGGTATGCCACATAGGTCTCGCGGGTCTTGGCATAATTTACGATGTGAGTACGCAGAACAGCGATCTCTGCCATGCGCTTTTCAGCCGCTTTGATCTGCGCCGAAAGCTCATTGTGATGTGCCGTGGCAGCCGCAGCCTTTTCTTCCAAAACCGCATACTCCAGCAGGTTATGCTCTGACAGGTAATTCATGGTCTGCGCCATCTGCTTGAGGTTGAACACCTTAGCCCATCGAGCATAGCCAGCACCTTTTCCAGCCTGCAATTTTGCCTGAATGTCCACCAGCAGATTGACCTTGGTCGGCTCCGGCTGCACGACGGAATTTTTACGGGGCGTATGCTGTTTTTCACCGGCCAGCACCGCACGGATTTCTGCTTCACTGTACCCGGCCCCCAGCTTGTCATCCATGCGGGCTACATTCTTCCAGCCGGGTGCTTTGAGCCGGATTGCTTTCCCGCGCCGGGATACTTCACAGCCCATTTCTGTAAGCAGTTTCAACAATGCGTCAAAGTCAGCGGGCTTTTGCTCCAACGCACGGTCAATCATCACCCGCAGCTGCTCCCGATGGGAGGGCTTGGCCTGATCGCCCAACCATTTGTTGTAGCTTTTTCCGTGGGGCTTGGGATTCTCCACAATGGACAGTCCGTTCTCGATACAGATGGTATCGCTCAAGCGCCGGACGGCTCTGGTGCTGCCCCAAAAGTTGCGGAACTTTCGATCATATTCTAAGCTGACCGATGACCAGATGATGTGATTATGAACGTGCGATTTGTCTATGTGAGTGCAGACCACAAAGGCATGATTGCCCTTGGTAAACCGCTTGGCAAATTCGACACCCAGACGGTTGGCTTCTTCCGGTGTGATCTCTCCGGGTTTGAATGACTGGCGCACATGGTAAGCGATCACATCGTCCGCCCCGCGCACCCGCCCGGTGGCGGCGATATACTGCCGCTTCGCCAGCAGAAACTCTGCATCGGCGGTCCGGCTGTCACAGCCATAGCCGGTAATTAGTTTTCCGTTGTCAGTCTTTTGCGGATTTGCCACATAATCAATAATATCGCTGATTGCTCGGCTCTCCGTGCGTCCCTTGCCGATATGCAGGGGCATGATGCGTGTGGTTGCCATAGAAGGGCCTCCTTTCCAAAAAAGAAACGGCCTGCATGGTGCAGACCGCTTTCGTTATTCT
>ENA-ORSI01002997-ORSI01002997.1-human-gut-metagenome-genome-assembly--contig:-NODE-2997-length-11356-cov-2.563932_pt1 | contig 11356 bp, 12 predicted proteins | sample MGYA00242187_ERZ509154 | MGnify/ENA primary metagenome ERZ509154 (study PRJEB26280, sample SAMEA2338627) | human gut metagenome | biome: human gut; feature: human-associated habitat; material: faeces...
CGGCAGATTCGCGAAGAAGCCGCGCTGTGCCTGGAAAATGGCAGGATTGATCCAGAATTGTACGCGCGCTATCAGGTGAACCGGGGGCTGCGCGATATCAATGGTAAGGGCGTGCTCACGGGCCTTACGGAAATTTCCGATATCGTGTCCAGCGTGGAAAAGGATGGCAAATCCGTGCCGTGCGAAGGCGAACTCTATTATCGTGGGCTCAACATTCGCCAACTGGTGGACGGCTTTATGAGCGAGGACCGGTTTGGCTTTGAGGAAATCACCTATTTGCTCCTGTTTGGCAAGCTGCCCACGGCGGCCGAATTGCAGGCCTTTACCCAGCAATTGAGCGAATACCGCACGCTTCCCACCAATTTTGTGCGCGATGTCATTCAAAAAGCGCCCAGTCCTGATATGATGAATACCCTGGCGCGCAGCGTGCTCACGCTGTTTTCCTATGACGACAATCCCTTCGATTTGTCGGTGGAAAATGTGTTGCGCCAGTGCATACAAATGATTGCGCTGTTCCCCATGCTCGCGGTGTATGGCTACCAGGCGCACAACCATTATAACAATGGCGCAAGCCTGTATATTCACCATCCCTTGCCCGAGCTTTCCACGGCGGAAAACATTTATCAGCTGCTGACCTTTGACCAGGTGCTGCAGGATATTTCGGATGCCAACACCCAGGCCTGCGAGGATCTGGAACAGCAGGGGATTCTGTACCGGAAGCGCGGTGTTGGAAGCTTTGTTTCGCGAAGTCTTTCACCGGACAGCAAAGCAACCGATACGCCGAAAATGATTTCTCTTCTTCTTCCGTTCGCCACCACACAGGGAAATATTTCGGAGGCAATCGGAAGCTTAAGCGCTGTGCTGGCTGAATGTGGCTATTTTCTAAGCATTCACGTCACCGGCTCTTCCTCACCGAAGGAACGCACAACACTGGAACTGCTCCGGTCTCAAAATATTGCCGCGCTTGTCTATTATCCGAAGCGCGACAACATTCACCTGGAAAAGCTGAACGATTTCATGTTCTCCGGCTGTCCGATCGTCATCGTTGACAAGCAGACGGACTGTCCGTATCTGAACAATGTTGTCTGCGACAACTATGACGGCGGACGACAGGCAGCGCGCCATCTGCTCGGGCAGGGACACCGAAACATCGCGTTTTTCACCGCGGCGCCACTCTCTGAGACTTCATCGGTACGCGACCGCTTTGCCGGATTTTTGCATGAAATGAAAGCCGCCGGGATCGCGCCGGACCCGCATCAGCTTGTCACCTGCTGCGAGGAGCTTTCCGATGATGCCGCACTTTCCACAGAACGCACACCGTTTCAGCAGAAGCTTCTTGCCATGCACAGCGACGGCATCACCGCCATCATCGCCGAAAACGACCGTATCGCCGAGCTGATTTTCCTCGCCTGCCGCACGATCGGTCTTCGCATTCCGGAGGATCTCTGCCTCTGCGGCTTCGACGATACAAATGTCAGCCGAAGCCTCGGCATTACCTCCATTCATCAGGATTTTGCCGGAATCGGACGCGAAGTCGGACGGATTCTGCTTGCCGCCCTCAAAAATCCCGCCGCCGAGACGGAAAAAATCATTCTTCCGGTAACGATCGTTCCGCGCGCATCGTCGCAAAAAAATCTGTCTTCTATTTCCGAACATGATTGAAAAATCTTTTTTATCATGCTCGAAAACCGCAATAGCCTCATATGTTTCCGACCTGTGAGGCTATTGTCTATTTTGTTTTGTATTCCCATTTGACACATACTCTTTTTCCGTAATGTGCCATTCCAATATAACAAATTTTCCCTGCCATCTCTGCCTGTGTAAGACCCTCCTGTTTCCGAAGCAAGGTCAGATACTCACCCTTCCACCCCTGCCAGAAATTCCCGGATCTGTTCCGGTGACAGCAGTGCATAAATGCTTTTGTGAAATGTTGCCGCCACTTCGAGTTCGCCGTAGTAACCGGTGCGCACATCGCAGTTTCCGTTGAATGCTTTGTTCAGCGCAGCATTCAGTAAAGCTCCCTCCGGACTGTCCATGAAATCTTTCAGCATGCGGCAGCAGGTGTGCGTGTTTTCATAATAGCGGCGGTATGCCGGGTGGAACTCGCGCATCCAGCCGCTGACAGAGACGCAGAAAACGGCGATCGGATGGATGAGCGGCTGGTAGAGGAGACTCCATTTTTCCTGCTGTACCGGGTCAGAGGCAAACGCAAGGAGAGAAGTTTTCAATTCTTCCACAAACGTCGGATAATCCGCCCCCGTGAGAGCAATGATTTTCTGGTTCCGCAGATACTGGTTAATATTCGTCGCATCAATCCGCTCCGGGGAAATAGACTGCAGATAACGGGACATCATTTTCAGATCTGTCCGCGCATGTTCCATGGTCTGCTGCATGATTTTCTGCCACAGAAACTGCTGATACTCCGTGACCGGCGTGTCCAGATAAGCCATCCAGAGATACTGCGCCAGCAGCCTGGCATCTCTCGATTCCATCTGAAACTGCGGCGGCTCATCGGGGCTGAAATTCGTGTCTTCCAGCATTCCCGCAAGCTGGTCGAGCGACTGACAGACCGGGAGCTGGCCGCTTAAGCGGTCCATCTCGCTGATCGTTTTCTGTATCGTAAGCATCTGCGTCTGCAGCTCATTCATCTGCTTATGAAGATAAAACGGCGTTGTTCGCGGCTTACGCAGAATTGCACGGATATCCGCAAGAGAAAGCCCCGCCTCCCGCAGCTTTCGGATAATAAAAAGCTTCTGTACATCCTCCTCTGTAAAATCATGGTACCCATTGCCCTCATTCACCGGGGGGATAATTAATTTCTGATCGATATAATAATGGATCGTCCGTCTGTACAGTCCCGTTTTTCCCATTACTTCCTGTATTCTCATGAATTCACACCTTGTACATCATTTTCCCTTTTTTGTCAGTTTCCCTCATCTTTTCCGGAGCATCGAACGTCTTCCAAAGCGAACCCTATCATCTGCCGCGCCGTCTTTTTTGCTCCCGGCACATTCAGAAAACATTTCCCAAACAAGAACGTCGTAGCCCGCAAAACACCTTTTTCTGATACATTCTGCTCAAAGTGTACACCCACTGGACACTTTTTAGCTTTATTATAACTATTTATGGCAAAGAAATCCACACCGCAATTTCATCTACCCGCAAAAATCGTCGTTACAGTTTGCTGATCTCCGGCGCACTGTAACAACTCGTCTGATTTTAAGAAAAATTCACTGTTTTTTCCGGCAAAAAATATGGATTGACTGTCCACCAACGGAATCCCTTATGATAGAAATAAGAAAATGGATTGTGAGGTGGTTTTTATGTTACAGAATAAAATAGCAGTTGTTACCGGTGGAACCAGGGGAATCGGCTATGCCATTGTTCAAAAATTTTTACAGAACGGCGCGAAAGTTGTACTTTTTGGCTCCCGCGAGGAGACCGTTGTAAAAGCGGTTACTTCCCTGAAAGAAGAAAACCCGGACTGGGACGTTTCCGGCGCATAGCCAAAGCTGACCGATGCGGCCGCCATGGCAGATGAGATTGCTAAAATCAAGGAAAAATACGGAAGAATTGATATCCTCGTAAACAATGCCGGCGTTTCCGACAGCACACCGCTCGACAAATACACCGCAGAACATTTCGCCAACGTAATGGATCTGAATGTGAACGCCATGATGAACGGAATCCTGCCGGCCACTGCTATCATGAAAGAGCAGGGCGGCGGATGTATTCTGAACACCAGCTCTATGGTCAGCATCTGTGGCCAGCCAGGCGGCGTTGCCTATCCGTCCAGCAAATATGCTGTCAATGGTCTCACCTGGTCACTTGCAAGAGAACTCGGACCGTTTCACATCCGCGTGAACGCCGTTGCCCCCGGTATCACCAGAACTGATATGGTTGCAGCACTTCCGAAGGAAATGATCGATCCTCTGATCAGCCACATCCCGCTTCGAAGAATCGGCGAGGCAGAAGATATCGCAAATGCATTTCTCTTCCTGGCAAGCGACATGGCTTCCTATATAACGGGTGAAATTCTTTCCGTGGACGGAGCGATGAGAACCTGATTTGCATGCTTTCATAGTAAGAAAAAATCCTGTCCGGTTTTGTATCGGACAGGATTTTTTCAGAAGAACAGCATCACCATTCCCAGCACGCACAGCAGGATTCCGGTTACGCGATTCAGCATTTTTACGTTTGCGCTGTTCGCCCATTTTGCTCCAAGCTGCGCGAACACCAGTGTGCTGATCACGCAAGCAATCATAATCGGAAAATTCGGTTTTCCGCCGATATAGAAATGTGAAACAGCTCCGGTCAGCGCAGTAAAGGTCATGATAAAGACGCTCGTTCCAACCGCCGTTTTTAACTCATAGCCAAGCACACTTGTAAGCACCAGAAGCAGCATCATACCGCCGCCGGCACCGACAAAACCGCAGATAAAGCCAATTAACACGCCGCAAAGAATGGACTGCCGGATTTTCTGTTTCTCGGATTTGTTTGCCTGCACTTCCTTCGTTGTCATGATCGGGCGAATAATAAATTTGAGTCCGACAAGCAGTGTCATACCTTTTGAAAATCCGCCCATTGTTCCGTTTGGCACAAGGGAGGAAACGAAGCTTCCGACCAGTGTAAAAATCAATACGGAGATCAACATAATCACGCCATGGCGAATGTCGATATTTTTGTTTTTCTTGTATGTCCACGCACTGACCCCCGACGCGAGGACATCCGATGCAAGTGCTATCCCGATCGCCTGGTACGCCGGCATATGCAGAAATGTGATCAGCATAGGCGAAACGACCGCCGCCGCAGAAAGTCCCGCAAGACCCGTTCCAAGGCCGGCACCGAGGCCGGCCACAATACATACGATTAATTCTGTAATAGTCATGAAATTCCTTCTTTCTCCATTCTTTCTCCATTCTATTTCCCGATTACATTTTTCCGGATCAGCTCACAGAGCCGCAAAAATTCTTTTTTATCTTCCTCTGAAATTCCGCAAAACAGAGATTCTCCAAATTCCTTCTGACATTTCTGTCCGTAACAAACGCACTCTGCCGCAGCCGGTTCCAGCTTCAAATGCACTTTCTTCCGGTCTGCCATATCGCCCTCTTTTCGCAGGTAGCCTTTTTCACACAACCCGTTTACGGCCAGCGAAACGTGTGATTTCTGCATTTTCCGCACACGTACAATATCTGTTGCAAGATCAAACTGACTGTTATTTGCAAGAAACAGCAAAATATCTACTTCTGCGGCAGACAAATGATAACGCATCATCACCTTTTTGCGGTACTGTGCATATTCCCGTTCTACTTCCACGGCAAACTGCCACTGCTCATCAAACATGCTTCCACCTTCCTCTTGTTCTAATTTGAACTTCTTGTATTTTAGTTCTAATTTGAACATTTGTCAACCCACAAAAATGGATATCCAGCGATAGAGTTTCCCCTGTAAAGTAAGCGCCAAGTATTCCTGCGGATTTTCAAATCCTTAGATTTCCCCTATAATTGCAGCTGATAGATACTTAGATTATTTCACTACAATTATGGAGGATAGGTTATGGCAGGTACTCGCAAGACCCGCGTTCCGATGGTGGAACAGATCAGACTTATCAATGAATGCCGTCAGAGCGGCATGACAGATGCTGACTGGTGTCGTGAAAACGACATTGCAGTAAGCACCTTTTACAACTGGGTCAGCCGTTGCCGGAAAACAGCAGCGGATCAGATCCCAGCGGCGAATTATGGTCATCTTGAGGTTCCACGCCCGAAACAGGACGTGGTTCCCATTGACATTGTTCCGGAACAGCATACCGCATCGCAGATGCTAAATTCGAACCTTGACAATCCACATACGATTGAAGTTTCTATGAAGGATATCACAGTCCGCATCAGCAATGATGCGGATCCTGTTCTGCTCACCAGGACTTTTCGCATGCTTCAGGAGTTTTCATGTTAGGTGATGTTTCCGGACTTGAGAAGATCTACATTGTCTGTGGCTACACGGATATGAGGAAATCTATTGACGGACTCTGCACCGTTATCGAAGACCAGCTTAAGATGGATCCGTCGTCCAGTGCTCTCTTCCTTTTCTGTGGAAGAAGACGGGACAGGATCAAAGCCTTGTTCCGCGAACCGGATGGCTTCGTTCTGATCTATAAGCGATTGTCTGTCCGCGGCGGTTATCAATGGCCCAGAAAGCAGTCAGAGGTCCGGAATCTTTCCTGGCGGGAGTTTGACTGGCTGATGTCTGGAATCGATATTGACCAGCCCAAAGCACTGAAAGCGGAGTGAAAACCAGCAGTTTCCAGGTAGCAGTTTCCCTTGATAACAGCAGAATAAAAAGCTCGTGGATCCTGGCAGAAATCCTGCATAGAAAAATCCGGAAATCCCTTGTAAATCCGGCATTTTTCAGGCGTTGTTTTCCTTTAGTAAAAGCCCCATTTCTGGTATAATAAAGGAATCAAATCCGAGGAGAGAAACGATGGCTTCCAGTGCAAAAGATATCCAGCTTCGAGAGCTGAAAGATACCGTATCACAACTGAAAACAATGATAGCGGAGCAGACGGAACTGATCAAAGCTCTCCGTCTTATTATTGACGAAAAAACCAGTCATGAGAAAGCTCTTCAGGAACAGGTAGATTATCTGACAAAAAAACTCTTTGGTCCCTCCAGCGAGAGAAGATCTGATGATATTCCGGGACAGCAGAATCTCTTCGATGAAGCAGAAGTGGAACAGGATCCATCCCTGTTGGAAGGCGAAACGGTAATCCGGGAGCATACCCGTAAAAAGAAGGCAGCACATGAGGAAGCAGAAGATCGAGAATGAAGCTGCCATTGCCAAGGCGGAAGCGGATAAGCAGGTGGCGATCACCAATGCAGAGGCGGAAGCCCAGAAAGGTTCGACTTATTTTACTTGACTTTGCAGATTATCTGATTTATTATACTCGTAAAGAAGTAACTTACGAGTTACTAACTCACGAGTATAATTATTGGAGGTGAGCAGATGAGTCAATTCTATTGCCGTGAGGATGAGCTGCGGAAACTGAATAAACGGTATGCAGGTGATAAGTTTGAGTGCATTGTCATCTACGGCAGACGGCGTGTTGGTAAAACGGCACTGATCAACGAGTTCTGCAAAGATAAGCCTACCATTTTCTTTTCTGCATTGAACACGACAGGAAAGGAAAATCTGGAAGCTCTCTCAAAGTCGATTATGAGTTTTGAGCGGCCGGATATGGAGTCTGCACCGGAGTTCAGGTCCTATGATGTAGCTTTGGATGAGCTGACAGCACTTTCAAAGGAAAAGAGGATTGTCTTTGTCATTGATGAGTATCCTTATCTTGCAAAAGCAAAACCAGCTATTTCAGCGATGCTGCAGCACATCATCGACCACAAATGGACAGAGTCCAAGATGTACCTGATTCTTTGCGGCTCCTCTATGAGCTTCATGGAGAGTCAGGTGCTTGGAAAGGAAAGTCCGTTGTATGGCAGACGTACTGGTCAGTTTAAGATTGAGCCGCTAGACTATAAAGAAACCGCTGTGTTCCACCCAAATCTGTCTGCAGAAGACAATTCCCTGATTTATGGAATCACGGGAGGAGTTCCTCACTATATCAATAAGTTGGATGTGCGAGATAGTGTGGATGAAGCTCTGTTAGATAATTTCTTTGACCGCTCCAGCTATCTGTATGAGGAACCGGGGAACTTACTGAAGCAGGAACTCCGGGAGCCGGCCATTTATAATGCAATCATTAAAGCGATTGCAGAAGGTGCTTCCCGAATGAACGATATCAAGATGAAGGTCGGCGAGGAAAACTCGGTCGTATCGAAGTACCTGAAAACGCTGATCGACCTTGGCATTGCGAAGAAAGAAACACCGATTACAGAAAAACCGGGTAAGAAAACCATCTATCTGCTGGCTGATAACTTCTTCCGTTTCTGGTATCGGTTTGTGCCAATCAATATGAGTGCCATTGACTCTGGCAGAATTGCAAAGACCTATCCACACGCTGTAAAGCAGTATCTTCCTGATTACATGGGTCTAATTTATGAGAAGATGTGTCAGGATTACCTGCTCTATTATTCGGATAGCCTTCCTATTGAGCTGAGTGAAATCGGCCAGTGGTGGGGGACAGACCCGAAGAAGAAAAAGCAGATACAGATTGATATCGTCGGAACTCCTGTTGAGGGCAAAGACTATATCATCGGTTCATGCAAATACCGGAATGAGAAAATCGGTGTGGATGAACTCGATTTGATTCGGGATTATGCCTCAGTTTTTGGAAAGGGCAACAACTATCACTACTATATCTTCTCGAAAGGCGGATTCACAGATGGACTTCTTCAGGCACAAGAGCGAGGTGAAGTTCGGCTGATAACGCTGGAAGACCTTTACAAGTAAAAATTCTAATCAACCCTGCTGGTGAAAGCTGGCAGGGTATTTTTATACCCATTTTTAGCCTGTCTGCTCCGTGCAGATGGGCTTTTTTCATGCCGGCAAGGAGGTGGTTACGCAAATGGCATCCAGAATCCAGGGCACCTATAAGGGGAAGCTTGCAATTCTTAAGGCTACCATGACGGAGATACGGATCTGCGACGAGTATAACCGGCTGATCTGCCGACATCCGAGATACCCGCATAAACCACAGACAGCACTTCGGTATGCTCCAAGGTGCAGTTGTGGCTTATGCGGGCTTTTTTGTTATATGATCAACAAGTTATAAAATCAAACTCCTAAGCCGTATAAAATTGCTTTCATCTCCTTTACCATCCGGGTGAGAATCTCCTGCTCAATTGCATTACAGTCTAAAAGCAGACGGTGGATCTCGGAATCGGCAGTGGACGCGGAGTGCGTCAAACTGTCTACAAGAAGATCATCTGCTGAGACATTTAGTGCGTTGGTAAGCAGCTATTTGTTGCAGTGACTTGGCTGACTTTATTAAAAAGGCAATAGAACTCGAAGCGATTGATAGTGCCGGAGATTTGTATGGTGATGACGATGATCTTAGCCGGGATGAATATATTGAGAGAGATAAGGGAGTGCTTCTTTACATGAAAAAGCACCCAGAAATACGGAAAATCGTTGAGGAACAAATTGGAGAACCGATTACATCGATTTGGAAAGATGCTGAGGTGTAATTTGCCAAAAGTAAAGAGGCACACACAAATGGGGGTGTTAACATTGATTTCAAAATGTGGAATTTATACGTCGCAAGGAAAGCGGGTGCTTCTTGCAACCCGTGCAGTTGTAAATGGCCGCAAGGCTGTTGCCTATGTGAAGAACGGGCAATTGCAGGTACTGTCCGGATAACTGATCATATCCGGAGCATTATTTTGGCAGAGAAAATACCATCTTCATAAGTAAAGTCACAGGCACCGCCGTTTTTGTCGGTAATGTGGCGGACAGATTCGATCCCTATGCCGTTTCCGGAGTGTTTGGAGGATTGGAAAATATTGTTTTTTTGCTGTATTTTGCCATCGAAGGTATTCTCCACATGAATCAGAAGCAGATGATTATGGTGGGGATAAACCTCCACATTGATCTTTCTGCGGGCGGGCGCTGTTTTTACACTTGCCTGGATGGCATTTTCCAGCAGGTTGGAAAACACAAGACACAGATCAATCTCGTCTATGGAAAGATCAGCAGGCAGGGAAACCAGTGCATGAAAAGGGATGTTTTCTCTTTTGGCAAGGGCGGAATAATATCCGAAAACACTGTCAACAGCCTGATTTTCACAGAAATGCAGGTTATAGTCAGAGATTTTGCCGGTTGCAGCAGAGAGATATTCTTTAATTTTTTCCATGTCACCCTGTTCTGCCAGAGCGGACAGTCGGACAAAATGATGGCGGATATCGTGACGGGCCTGTCTTGCTTCTTCAATGGCCATGCAGAGATTCTTGTACCTTTCCTGCTGAAGGGAAAGAAGATGGTTCTCATGCTGAAGTCTGGCATTTCTGTTCAGGCTGACCGCCAGCATGAGAAACATGGCATAAAACAGGAGCAGGATTATGAGCAGTACAAGACTGAAAACAATATAGCACTGCAGGATCCGTCCGGTATATAAAGTACTGCGGTATTTGGGAATCATAAAAAGATTTACTCCGATGAAGATTACCGGAAGAATCCAGAATACATACCAGGTCTGGGCAAAGTTTTCGTCTGCGATCATTGTCTGTACACGGTGGTGGGCAGGATACCAAGCTGCCAGAACAAACAGCAGGCAGATGACATTATAGAAAATTCCGGCACCGGTATGAAACCACAGTTCATTTTCTGTAATATGCAGGTCAGCAGTCATAAGTGCATTGACTGCCCGGGACAGACTTTTGACACATGTAAAAACTGCGAAGACTGCCAGAAAAATACTGACGGATTTCCAGACAGAGATTTTTAGCGTTTTATGATAAATAAGCATAATAACGGGCAGCAGAGGAAACAGGACCCATCTGGTGGGAAAGTGGAAGGCACAGCAAACCGCTCCTCCGAAAATACAGATTCCCAGAAGAAGGGGAAGAAGCCATGCTGTCAGCTTAAGCGGTGTCTGCCTCAGATAGTTCTTTACAGGCAGATATGCCAGCAGTATACCGGGAATGATTACGGAAAGCTCAAGTACAGGGCGAAGTATGTCAGCCATTTCAGAACCTCCTTTGGAACAGAAATTCCATAAATGTCTGTCTGGCGTTTTTGAGAAGCTTTCTGCTTACCGGGATATTGCTTCCGTTATCAAGGCAAAAGCCTGTTCCGTCAAAATCAACTGCATGTTCCAGATTGATCACGACGCCCCGGTTACACTGATAGAAGCGTGGATCCATTTTCAGGGAGGTTATGAAGGAATCAAAGGACTGGCGGGTGACCAGTTCCCTTTCACCGGCAGTGTGGATGTAGATCATATGGGAAAAATGTTCTGCGTAGATTATTTTCCGGAAAGGGATCTGAATATTGCTGCCGTTGACCTTTACATCTATGTATTTCCCGGAATCCGGGATGCGGGAAAGGATTTCATCTGCCAGTGCGGAAATATCATTTTCACTGTAGGGCTTTACAAGATAGTGCAGAGCCCGGACCTGAAATCCTTCTAATGCATGGTCAGTGGAAGTTGTTGTGAAGACCAACAGACAGTCAGTGTCTGATCTGCGAAGTTCTTTTGCTGTATCGATCCCGTTGGAACCATTCATATAAATATCCAGAAACACTACAGTGAAAGGACATTCCTTTGCCGCAGTGAGGAAGGCTTCTCTATTTTCATATTCAAGTATATCTGTATGGACATTGCGCCTGGAAAACTGAGATTCCAGTCTGTTTCGTAACAGTGTCCGTTCTTCTGAAATATCATCAACAATTGCAATTCTCATAGTAA
>ENA-ORSI01002998-ORSI01002998.1-human-gut-metagenome-genome-assembly--contig:-NODE-2998-length-11356-cov-2.149810_pt1 | contig 11356 bp, 10 predicted proteins | sample MGYA00242187_ERZ509154 | MGnify/ENA primary metagenome ERZ509154 (study PRJEB26280, sample SAMEA2338627) | human gut metagenome | biome: human gut; feature: human-associated habitat; material: faeces...
AAATAACAGTAGTGCATCCTCTATTGGAAATGATGGATAATATTATTAAAATTATATTGTATGGATCCGTTGCCAGAAATGAGAATACCGATGAGAGCGATATTGATATTCAGGAGAAAAACATGGAAAACTCAAAAGATACTTATGATATAGAACAAGCATTAGACGAGGCAGATTTGCTGGCAGAAAATAGTAACGAAAGAATGACACATGAAGAAGTATTTCACGCGCTGAAGAGCAGAGTAACAATTCCTTTTACACTTCATGGCATAGAAGAAATGCTTACAGTAGAATACAAACAAGGCACAGATCCCAGGGAAATTGGCTATGATGCCCTTCAGGGATTTCCGATAGATAAAATATGTTGCATAGGTTATCCAGTAATGCATGGTTACTTTGAACATATGAATGCAACCGGTTATCGGAGATCCTGTGGATTTATTCAATTCGTGGAAAGAATTGAAAATTATGGGGAAAACAGAGAGCTTTCCATAGATGTCAGTGATGATAATCTGGAAAAAGGGAATCCATATTTTGCGTATGGTTATCCGGCAGAAATATTTGATGCTCCCTGTTGTAATTTGGCTGGGTGTAGACATTTGAAATGGACAGCTTATACCTATCTAGTAGATCTGCCCTCCCGCATGAATAGCAATAAACTGAAATTCCTGGGCGGATACTCCTGGGGATATGAAGAGGATGAAAACGGTCCACAGAGATTATTACCGCTAGAGATATTGACAGAAAATGACTGGGAAAAGCATGCAACGGAAAAAGGAATATTAAAGATATCCCAAATAACAGGAGGCTGTACTGCTAAGTTATGAAGAATAGATATAAACAAAAACTGATCTTCGTTATTGCAATTTTATGTTTGAGCTTAGTAAGCTGTAAAAGTAAAACAGAGCCAATTAATAATATTGCATCATGGACACCGGATGATGGTTGGACAATAAATGGAATTGATATTAGAGATGATTATGCCAATTTCATACTATTATATCAAGACAGGGAAATAGCAAATGTGGAAATTTCAAAATTTGCAGAACCATCATGGATTGACCGGGAGACAACAGCAGATGAATTTGTGCAAGTATATTTAGGTCAGCATGCAGAACTAAAGAGTAGTAGTGAGCTACAATTAGATAGAAAAGAAGAAAAAATCCAAAAACTTGTGGTTGCATGGGAATTAAGTGCTGCAGAGACTGAAAATGGAGCAGATCTTCCAAAGGATGAAATATGGTATTTTGGATTTCCTAAGAATAAAGTTTTGTTTTGCGCAAAACTGTTGGATGAAAATGCGGAATTAGAATTTGAAACAATAATGAGAACGCTCAAATATTGAGATGTTTTATCTGTAGAATGTGGAGCGGGAGGGAACAATATGAATTATTATATCAGTGATCTGCATTTGTTTCATGAAGCGGCGATACGTTTTGATGACCGTCCGTTCCGGGATCTGGAGGAAATGCACACCGAGATCGTAAAACGGTGGAATGAAAAGGTGAATAACGGCGATACCGTGTATATCCTGGGGGATGTGAGCATGCGCGGTAAGAACGAGGATCTAATCGCACTGGTGGCAATCCTGAAGGGAAAAAAGGTCCTGATCCGTGGCAATCACGATGATGTGTCCGACCTCAGATACCGACAATTGTTCCAGGAAGTCTGCGATTATAGGGAGATCCGGGATTCTGTAGGCGGTAAGAGTTATGAACTGGTGCTGTGCCATTACCCTATTTTCAGCTGGAAGCATATGAGCCGCGGCACGATTCTACTCTACGGGCATACCCACAACAGCCCGGAAGATATGTATTTTCAGAAATGTCTGGAAGGAATGAAAGACAACGACTGCCGTCACATTGGTGACAGTACCATACAGGCGTACAATGTAGGATGTATGAAGCCTTGGATGGACTATGAGCCGAGAAGTCTGCAGGAGATCATTAAGATGAAGTTTGTGGAAAATGGAAACTGATAATATAAAAACAGCAGATCCCGCCAGATCTGCTGTTTTCTTCTGTGTATATGAGCGTGAAAAACACACTTCTATCAAAATTTTTCAGCGAAGCTCTTGTAATACTCGTCAAAAAACTCGTTAACCTTTTCCATGATCTTCTTCATAATATTCACCCTTAACCTTTCCAAGACAAATGAACTGTTGACTTTGTTGTTACGCTTAAGGGGTCAGGCCTGACTTCCTTTTGATGATTATAATTTACCATATTGCGTTTATAATGTGAAATACATATAATAGAAGTATAATAATACTTAAAAGGTATAGTAGAAGGAAATACAACATGTTACACAAATAGAATGATTAAGCTGGTTTTTGGAAAAAGCATGGAAGGAGGATGCTGGGAAGATGGAATTGCGACATATCCGGTATTTCAAGGCAGTGGCGGAGGAGAAAAGCTTCACAAAAGCCGCGGAGCAGCTGGCGATCGCGCAGCCGCCCTTAAGCCGTCAGATCCAGGATCTGGAGGCGGAACTGGGGACGACATTGTTCCTTCGGACGCCCCATAAAGTGTCCCTGACAGAAGAGGGAGAGCTTTTCCTGCAATATGCGAATCAGATCCTGGATCTGGTGAACCGGTCGGAGGAGGATGTCAGAGAACGCAAGGAAGGATTGCAGGGAACGTTATATATTGCGTCGGTAGAGGGCTGCGGTCCCAGACTTTTCGCGGAATGGATCGCGGGATTCAGACAGAAACATCCCCATGTGCAGTATAATCTGTGGAATGGGAATACGGATGATGTGAATAATCGTGTGACGAAGGGATTATGCGAGATCGCCATGATCACGGCGCCCTACAATACGGAGGAATTCGAGGTCCTGCCGGTCTATGAGGAACCCTGGGTAGCGGTAATTCCCAAGGGACATCCCTTGTACGCGGAGGAAAATGACCCGGTGAAGCCTTCGGAACTGTTACCCTACGACCTGCTGATCCCCTCCCGGGAGTCCCGTAAGGGAGAGATCGACAAATGGTTCGAGGGAACGGGGCATGCACCGGTGATCCGGGGGCGCATCGCACATATGATGAATGCTTATGAACTGAGTCTGCACGGAGTCGGGATCTCCATTTATCCGGCATCCATTTCTTCCCTGATCCGGGACAAGGATGTCTGTGTGCGGGAAGTGGAGCACCCCGATGCCCATGCGTCCTATGCACTGATCTGGAATAAAAATCATACCCTGTCCCATGTGGCTGAAGAATTTATTGCTTATGTAAAAGAAGAATCCGGACAGCAGGTGTACTATGCCTGAATTAACGCAACCGATACGTCATTCACATTTGTGCCGGTAGCTCCTGCCTTGTCAAAAGAAAGGAAAGCCCTTATACTTGGAAGCAGGAGGAAAATACAATGAACATTACGGTATATCTGGGAGCAAATGAAGGAAATGATCCTTCTCTGAGGAAAGCTGTGCGTGAGCTGGGAACCTGGATCGGTGAAAGCGGTAACCGTCTGGTATACGGTGGATCTAAATCCGGTCTCATGGGAGAGATCGCGGAGAGCGTATTACAGGCAGGCGGCGAGGTGACCGGCGTGGAGCCGCAGTTTTTCATTGATATGGAATATCAGTATGATGCCATTACGGAGCTGATCGTCACAAAGGACATGACAGAACGCAAGACGAAAATGATCGAACTGGGAGATGTATTTATTGCTTTTCCCGGCGGAACCGGAACGCTGGAAGAGATCTCCGAAGTGATGTCCAAGGTGTCATTAAAGCACCTGGACGCACCCTGCATCCTCTATAACCTTAACGGCTATTATGACAGCCTGAAAGCACTGTTATCACATATGACGGAGAAGGGATTGTCCTCCCCGGAGAGACAGGAAGGCATTTATTTTGCCAGGGATCTGTCGGAAATCCGCAAGATCATAGAAAATCAGCGGAGCAATGCAACGACCACTCCGCCGGAAAATACACAAGGTATAGGAAATCAGCTAGTCTAACAGGTTAAAACACATAACTGCAATGCCCAGCACCACCAGGATCACACCGGTGACACGGTTCAGGGTCTTGGGGGTCGCCTTGTTGGCGAACAGTGCAGCGATCCGCGCCCAGATCAGGGTAAATACAACGCACAGGATCCATACCGTCCAGTCAGGCATACCGCCGATGGCAAAATGGGAGGCAGCACCGGTAAATGCGGTAAATGCCATGATGAATACGCTGGTTCCTACAGCGGTCTTCAGTTCATAACCCAGGACAGCGGTCAGGATCAACAGCATCATCATACCGCCGCCGGCACCGATGAAGCCACAGATGAAGCCGATCAGCATACCGCATACCAGAGACTGCATGGCTCTTTTTTTCGCGGAGACGCCCTGCATGGCTTCCTTGGTGGTCATTACGGGACGGACGATGAATTTGATACCTAACAGGAAAGTCATGAACACGGAGAAATTCCCCATGGTAGCGGAAGGCACCAGGCTGGATACGTAGCTGCCTACGACGGTGAATACCAGCACACTTCCCATCATGATCAGACCGTTTTTGATATCAATATTTTTGTTCTTTGCATAAGTATAGGCAGATATTGCGCTGGCGAGGACATCCGAAGACAGGGCGATACCCACAGCCATATAGGGATCCATGCCGAGGAAAGTGATCAACATGGGACTGATGACGGCAGCAGCGCTCATTCCGGCGAAACCGGTGCCCAGGCCGGCCCCCATGCCGGCGAAAAAAGTGACAAGAATTGTGATTAAAATCTGCATTTATTTAGCTCCTTTCAGGATATTGTCCATATTTTCTTCCATGACATGAAGCATGTGGAAAAAGATCTCTTTGCTTGCCTCATCAGTGCCATCGAGCAGAGTATCTTTGAAAATACTCTGTATCATGCGGCCTTTTTCGATGACATCCTGAGCCTTCTCCGTGCAGAACAACAGAGTCTTCCGGCGATCGTCCGGAGCTTCTCTGCGTTCCAGATATCCCTCACGCACCAGCTTGTCCACATTGACGGACACCAGGTTCGCCTTGATCCGGCGGATCTCCACGACATCACTGGCGGCCCGGTATTCCGGATTGTTGCCGAAGAACATGAGAATATCAAAAGCTGTCTGTGGCAGCTTTAACTGCTGGCACAGAGGCTTGCACATGGCGTTGTAAGCCAGATTGAATTTTTGTACGAATTCGATATCGGTATTCATTCGAAGGCTCCTTTTACAAAAATGAATATTTCAAATTTGAAATAAATGCTATATTGCATAGTATTACAGATAGTTTTCGAAGTCAATCATAAGATGTTTTATTTCATAAAAAATTTATATTCATTATCCTATCGTAAACATCATTTCGATATGTTATAATTCATATTAGGAATGCTATTCAGAGACTGTGGGCATACAGTAGAAAGTGCCGGGAGGAGATATGAGTATCAATACATATGATGAACAGAAATTCTGGGAAGAAGTGGATATCCTGTTCCCGGATATTGTAAAAGCCATTACTTCTCTGGCGAAAAAGTCCTACATATCCATAACCAATCTGCGGAACGGCGTGACATGGTGGTCCGAGAAGGCGATGGAATATTTTGGTATGCAGGAGAACTATACCATTCGTGGACAGGAAAAATCAAAAAGATCGATTCATCCGGATGATCTGGAGGATTTCCCGAGGGGATTCCTGGAGAGAGTTGCCGGGAAAAATATGGACGAGCCCTGGGAATACCGGGTGCGTGACGGAAGCACCTATATCCGGATCAGTGCCAGGGCGAAAATGCTGAATGATAAGGATGGAAAGCCTTTTGTGATCGTAATACGATATAACAACTACGGTATTTCCGACGAGGTGGATGCGACCACCGGATTGCATACGGAACCGGCGCTGGACCGGGAGATCATGGAATTCCTGGAGGAAAGCGGACAGGGGGCACTGCTGAAGATCGGACTGGATCAGTTCAGCCATATTAATGTTATGTACGGTGCTGCTTTTTCGGATAAGATTCTGAATTGTGCGGCACAGGAGCTGTTGCGCCTGTTAAAGGGAAAAGGATATGTATACCGGCTCTCCGGTGCGAAGTTTGTGATCAGTTTTAAAAAGGTATCCAAAGCGGAACTGCAGCAGATATACAATGAGATTGTAGAAGCTTTTGAAAATACAGAGGTAGAGGGGAAAAAGATCCCTCTGAAGGTATCTGCCGGCGCAATATTTATGGAACCTTATATGAAGGAGACAAATGCGGTCCGCAGCCGTCTGACCTACGCGTTGAGCCATTCCCGGCTTGAGCATCATGGAGAGCTGGTGATTTTTAATGATGAGGTCTGCGGCAGTGACGAGAACCAGTTTGAACTGATCGGTGTGATCCATCAGTGTGCTACGCATAACTTTGAAGGCTTCCGGATGTTTTATCAGCCGATTGCCGATACGAAGACCGGCAAGATCCGGGGAATGGAAGCGTTGCTCCGCTGGGAACTGGAGCCTTACGGGATGGTGTCCCCCGGTGTGTTCATGGAATGGCTGGAACAGGACCCCTGTATTTTTGATCTGGGAAACTGGATCCTTCGGACAGCACTTACGGATGTACAGAAGCTTCGCAAGGAGACGGAAGGCTTTTTCGTCAATGTCAATGTGGCGGCGGCACAGCTGGAGCGCAGAGAGTTCCGAAGTGCTGTCATGAATATTTTAAAAGAGACCGGTGCGAGGCCGGAGGAGCTTTGCCTCGAATTGACAGAACGATGCAGAGATCTGGATATTCATTTCCTGCGCGGAGAGGTAGAATTTTTCCATTCCCAGGGGATCAAGATCGCACTGGATGACTTTGGAACGGGCAACAGTTCCTTAAGTCTGGCGCTGGAGCTTCCCTTTGACGAATTGAAGGTAGATATGAGCTTCATCCGTGATATTAAGCAAAAACCTCAGAATCAGGCCATGGTGCAGTCTATCGTGGATTATGCCAGGAGGACTAACACCGAGACCTGCATTGAGGGTATTGAGAATAAGGAAGTTAGCGACTATATCGAGCAGTTTGGATCTACCTGGCAGCAGGGATATTATTATTCCAAGCCGGTACCCATCGATCGGTTTGAAGAAGTGCTGCGCGAGAAATCAACCGAAAAAGAATAAGAAAATCTTAAGAAATTTGAATGGACAAACATAAGGCTTTCGCGATACAATACATTTTAGAGTGTCGGTCGGATGACCGGTTAGAACAAACAGATGAAAGGAAGCATTCATGAAAAAGAAAGTACTTGCAGCAATTTTGATTGCAGTAGGTGTTCTGACAGGATGTGGAAACACAGAACCTATTTCTTCCCCTATCCAGACTGTGGAAGCAGAGCCTATTGCTACTGATATCCAGGAGGTTGAACAGCCCGGTGCAACAGAGGAAGCCAATGAGAATCATGACGGTATGTACCGCAGTGAGCTTACCAATGAATGGATCGATGAGAGCCTGAAGGATCAGCGCCCTATCGCCGTAATGGTAGATAACGAGAAGACCGCACTTCCTCATTTCGGTGTGGCAGATGCAGATGTAGTATATGAGATCATGAACAGTACCCTGAACGACAGAATTACCCGTTTCATGGTAGTGGTAAAGGATTGGGATAAGATCGAGCAGCTGGGCAGTATTCGTAGTGCCCGCCCTACCAACTTCATGCTGGCAGCAGAGTGGAACGCAGTTCTGTGTCATGATGGTGGCCCCTTCTTCATCAATGACTGGGTAGCAAAGGATTATTCCGCGAACTTCAGCGGCGGCTTTGCCCGTTACAGCAACGGTAAGGCAGCAGAGTTCACCGAGTATATCACTTACGATAAGTACACCAATACCCAGAAGGGCAAGACCTATGATGGTCTGAAGCAGCGTTTTGAGAGCTCCAGATATACCACGACTTACAATGACTATTATCAGGGACCTCACTTCAAGTTCGCAGATGCAGAGGTTACCTTTGCTGACAGAAATGATGCGATCAGTGCAACCACTATTGAGCTTCCCTTTAAGCATAATGGTTCTACTCTGAAGTACAACGAAGAGACCGGAACCTATGATTATTATGAGTATGGTTCTGCGCACAAGGATGCAGCAAGCGGCGAGCAGCTGACCTTTGAGAACGTTATCCTGCAGAATACCACTTTTGCAGATCTGGGTGAAGGTTACCTGATCTACAATGCGATCGATTCCGGACGTTCCGGTTACTATATCACCGAGGGTAAGGCGATCGAAGTGAACTGGACCAAGTCTTCCGAGAATGCGATTACACATTATTATGATGCGAAGACCGGCGAGGAGATCGAGGTTAATACCGGTAAGACATACATCTCTCTGATTCCTTCCGACGGCTGGACATCCTTCAGGAACTGGTGGACGATCCGGAGGTCACGGAGATCATGGTCATTATCATAAAAGTAATAAGATCCCTTCTGTGGTGATATCACCGCGGGAGGGATTTTTTGTGCGATAATGCAACTTGATAAGCTCTTCCATGTTTAATTTGATGAATATCTATGACAAAAAATAAGCGTTTTATTCACAATAACCCTAAAAACCTTATGGATATCACTGAAAACTTGCCTTATAATAAAGCATAGTAAAAAGGTTTAGGAGTGAAGGCAATGAAGACTGCAAAAAAATATAATCCGGATCTGATACTGCATGGGAATCTGATCCATGCAATATTATCTCTGGCGATCCCTGTGGTGATCAACAGCTTTTTACAGACCATGTATAATCTGACAGATACTTACTGGCTGGGGAAGATCGGCACGGAGCAACTGGCGGCGATCAATCTGGTAACCCCGATGCAGAATATCATCACGAATTTCGGCAGCGGGATCACGGTGGCGGGAGCAGTTCTCATTGCACAGTATATCGGTGCGGGGGAAAAAGAGGATGCCAGATCCATGGCAAATCAGATTTTCATCTGTGCCATGGGATTTGCGGTAGTCTGTGCAGCGTTATGTTTTCTGGGGACTCCGGCGATCGTGAACTGGCTGGGTGCTGACGGAGGCACGGCATACTATGCGAGAGTTTACCTGCGGGTAGTCATCTGGGATATGCCATTTTTGTATATGGTGAACATATTCTCTGCGGTGCATCAGGCACAGGGAGATACGGTGAGACCTATGTTATTGAATCTGGGAGGCATTACGCTGAATCTGTTCCTGGATCCGTTTTTTATGATCATTCTGGATATGGGAACAGCGGGAGCAGCGCTGGCAACACTTTTGGCAAAAGCAGTGCCTGCTACGGTGGCATTTATACTTTTGTGCAGACCGGAAAATGACATCTGCCTGAATCGCAGGTATATGCAGCTGCAGAGAGAAAAACTGGGCATGATCCTGAAGGTTGGACTGCCTACCGCTATCGGAGGCAGCACCATGCAGCTCGGATTCCTGCTCATGAGTAAAAATGTATTTGTCTATGGAACGGAGGCGATGGCAGCTTACGGTATCGGCAACAAGGTCAATGGTCTGATTACTCTGCCCTCCAATGCCATCGGCTCAGCGACTGCGACGATCGTGGGACAGAATATGGGAGCAAAACAACCGGAGCGTGCAGAGCAGGGATATCGTTTTTCCATGTGGATATCGGTTGTATTTTTGTTCATAGGTGGTATGATCTTATCAAGAGATATGATCTCCACGGCGATCGTCAGTATTTTCTCCAAAGATGCAGAGGTCGTGGGAATGGCAGCAGACTTTTTAAGCGTGATGGCACTGTGGTGCTTTACCAACGGAGTATATAATACGACCTCCGGGCTGTTCCAGGGAACCGGACATACGGAAGTGACCATGGCGATCGATGTGACGAGGCTGTGGGTGTTCCGTTTTGTGACGCTGTGGTTCTGCGAGAACATTCTGCATATGGGCGTGCGCAGTGTCTGGTATTCCGTGGTGATCAGTAACGGTATCTCTTCCCTGATCCTGTATGTTCTGTACCGCTGTGGTATCTGGAAGAAGACGCGGATCAAAGTGGGAAAAAAAGCTGCTTAAGGAGCACCATGGAGAGTAAGAAAAAAGTTAAGAAGAGTCGTCTGATATATATAAGCATCATTGTAGTACTTTTGCTGCTTCAGGTCGTTGCCTGGAACAGCAGAAGCTTCAGCGATGCTTATATTGCTTATATTTTCCCCATCTGGGTCAATACCTATGGCAGGATCACGGGAAGCTTCCCATTTTCCGTAGGAGAATGGATGATCGTGGCGGGGATCGCTGTTGTAATATCAGCGGTTCTGCTGGGGATGAGTATGATCTTTGCGGGATGCAGGCATTCGGCAAAGTATTGTCGCGGTGTTAAGATGTATTTTCGGTTTTTTGCTTGGGTGCTGCTATTCGTGTTTGCGATCATGACTTTGAATTGTACGATGATTTATCATGGTTCTACCTTTTCGGAGAAGTATTTCGGAGAGGAAGAGGGGCAGCAGGATGTGACGCTGCAGGAGCGGACAGAGGAGCTGCTTAGGATTTATAACGATATCGTGTCCCATTGCAATGCACTGAGTATGGAGATAGAGCGGGATGACAGCGGCGCAGTAGTATATTCCGGAGGTTTGGACAGTAAGGGGAATGCAGTGGATATGGCAGGAAAAGCCATCGGTGCGATGCAGAACCTTGGGAAAAGCTATGCCCAGCTGGATGGTTATTATCCGAGACCGAAGGCTATGTTTTTCTCGGATTTTATGTGTCAGATGTATATGTGCGGGTACTATTTCCCGTTTTCCATGGAAGCAAATTATAATGATGTTATGTCTATCATGAAGAAGCCGGCGACTATGTGCCATGAACTGGCACATATCCGGGGATATATCTACGAGGATGAGGCAAATTTTATTGCATTTCTCGCCTGTGTGGAGTCGGATGATGTGGCATTTCAGTACTCGGGATATTTAAGTGTCCTGAATTATGTGGCGAATGATCTGTACAAGACGAGACTGGCGGATCCTGAGAGCTATGCGGCAGCCAGGGAGGCAGTGCGTCCACTGCAGGTATTGCAGCAGGTGCGGGAGGACAATATCTTCGTCACAGAGGCGGAATGGGAGAGGATCAACGGGAAAGCGGTAGTGGACACGGAGACCGTGGACAGTGTCACAGATACTCTGACGGATGCTTCGCTGAAGCTGAATGGAGTGTCGGACGGCATGATCAGCTACAACCGGGTAGTGGAGCTGTTGTTACAATGGTACGGCCAACAAAGGGAGTATTGACCGAAACATTTGTAGGAGATAGAGGAATAATTGCAAAAATTTAATTTTTTTTCTATTAACCACTTGACATTTGATCGGAATTTATGTAAACTACGATTGTTGTGACGCAGAGCAGTCATGAAATACAGATTGCAAGAAGGATTAAGTCGCGGGCCCAGATAGCTCAGTTGGTAGAGCAGAGGACTGAAAATCCTCG
>ENA-ORSI01003000-ORSI01003000.1-human-gut-metagenome-genome-assembly--contig:-NODE-3000-length-11352-cov-2.330619_pt1 | contig 11352 bp, 8 predicted proteins | sample MGYA00242187_ERZ509154 | MGnify/ENA primary metagenome ERZ509154 (study PRJEB26280, sample SAMEA2338627) | human gut metagenome | biome: human gut; feature: human-associated habitat; material: faeces...
AAAACAAAGAATGGAGAAATGAACATGTATAACATGGAAAAGCAACACAAACTTGGTAAATTACATGCATTAGAGCGGATCTGTCTTCTGCTTGATGAAGATTCTTTCCGCGAAATTGGTTCCAACATTACGAACCTTGAGGATGCCTTCAATATTAAAAAGGGTCAATTCCCATATGATGGTGTAATTACCGGATATGGTACCATTGGTGGAAAAAAAGTCGTTATTTATTCGGAAGACTTTACCGTAATCGGTGGTACTCTTGGAAAGCAGCACGGATTTAAAATTGCAAATGCCATTAAAATGGCAATCGAAAACCGCTGTCCGGTCATCGGTATTAACGATTCGGGCGGAGCCCGTATTCAGGAAGGTGTAGGAAGTATTTCCGGTTATGCATCTATCTTCTACCAGAATACGATTGCATCGGGAGTAATTCCTCAGATCTCAGCCATTCTGGGTCCGTGTGCCGGTGGTGCATGCTACTCTCCGGCTTTGACTGACTTTATCTTTATGGTAAAGGAAAAGAGCCACATGTTTATTACCGGTCCGGATGTTGTGAAGGCCGTAACTCACGAAGAAGTTGACAAAGAAGAACTGGGAGGTGCTTATACACACAGCAGCAAGAGCGGTGTAACTCATTTCCTGTGTGACACTGAAGAAGAAACTTTGATGAGCATCCGTGAATTGCTGAGCTTCCTGCCGTCCAATAACATGGAAGATGCACCGGTACAGCCTTGTTCAGATGATATCCGTCGCGCTGATGAATCTTTGATGAGTGTGATTCCTGATGATCCGAACATGCCTTACGACATCAAGAATATCATTGAACCGGTAGTGGATAACCACTATTTCTTCGAAGTAATGCCTCACTTCGCTAAAAATATTGTAGTAGGTTTTGCCCGTTTGGGTGGACGTTCTGTGGGTATCGTTGCCAACCAGCCCGCTTATCTGGCAGGTGTTCTTGATATTGATGCTTCAGATAAGGCTTCACGTTTCATCCGTTTCTGCGACTGCTTCAATATTCCAATCGTGACATTTGAAGATGTTCCCGGCTTCTTGCCCGGATGTACACAGGAACATAACGGTATCATCCGTCATGGAGCGAAGATTGTTTATGCTTACGCTGAGGCTACAGTTCCTAAGATTACGGTAATTACCCGTAAGGCTTATGGTGGTGCTTATATCGTTATGAACAGTAAACCGATCGGTTCAGATGTGAACTTCTCTTATCCGACTGCCGAGATTGCCGTTATGGGAGCAGACGGAGCTGTGAACATCCTTTACCGCAAGGCTACTCCGGAAGAAAAGGCAAAGGCTGTAGAAGAATACAAGGAAAAATTCTCTAATCCTTATCGTGCAGCCGAGCAGGGATATATCGATGAGATTATTTTGCCGAAGGATACTCGCTTCAAACTGATTCAGGCTTTGGAAATGACTCAGAACAAGAGCCAGAGCAATCCTCCTAAGAAACATGGTAACATGCCGTTGTAAAAAGCGGATGATCTATAAGAAACCTATTTAGAGCACGGATTTCACGGATTGGTATGGAGAGAGAGTTCTCTGCACCGCTCGTGTAATCCGTGCCTTTTTATTGTAAAAGTTCAAGAAAGTATGAAAAAGTGGAGTAAATTCTTTACCGTTGCACTGGCTATGGCCGGATTCCTTTTCGCCGGAACACCGCAAGCCTGTTCGCAACAGCCGGATGCCGATGCAGCCGGATATATCGTGAAGGTGGGTGATATGGCCCCTGACTTTGAAATGACTTTGACAGACGGAACACAAGTGAAGCTGTCTTCACTGCGCGGAAAAGTAGTTATGTTGCAGTTTACAGCCAGCTGGTGTGGAGTATGCCGGAAAGAGATGCCTTTTATTGAGAAGGACATCTGGCAGAAGCACAAGGACAACTCAAAGTTTGCCTTGTATGGAATAGACCGTGATGAACCGTTGGAGCGTGTCAAGGCTTTTGCTTCGCAGACGAAGATTACCTATCCGTTGGGACTGGATCCGGGAGCTGATATTTTTGCCCGTTATGCGGAGAGAAACGCCGGAATTACCCGTAATGTCCTGATTGATGAAACCGGAAAAATCGTCATGATGACCCGTTTGTATAATGAAGAAGAGTTTGCTTCTTTGTGCCGGAAGATTGATGAACTGTTGGAAAAGTAAACGATGAGATTTGGATTATTGACAATATGGCTTCTTTTTCTGCTGGCGCTTCCTTTGAGTGCAAAGAAGGAGAGAAAGCCGGGATATGAGCCGTTGTTTGGAAAGGCTCAGGCTGCTTATAAAGTGACCTCCAGTTCGTTGAAAGGAGCGACTTTTTATCTTGTAAGCGGTCATGGTGGTCCGGATCCCGGATGTATCGGAAAATATCAGGGCCATGAGTTGCATGAAGACGAATATGCCTATGACATCATTCTTCGTCTGGGACGGGAACTGATGAAGCGGGGAGCCAAGGTTCACTTTATTATTCAAGACGCAAAGGATGGTATCCGCAATCAGGCCATCTTAAAAAACAGCAAACGTGAAACCTGTATGGGAAAAGCGATTCCGCTGAATCAGGTTGCCCGTCTGAAACAGCGCTGTGATGCCGTGAATGCGCTTTATCGAAAGGATAAAGGCCGGTATAAAAGAGCCATCTTCATTCATGTGGACAGCCGTTCTCGGCGTAATCAGACAGATGTGTTCTTCTATCATGCACCCGGAAGCAGTAAGGGAAGAGTACTGACCCGTGAGCTGCAAAGAACATTTCAGAGCAAATACAGACAGCACCAGCCAAACCGCGGCTTTGATGGTACAGTCAGTGAACGCAATCTGTATGTGCTTCGCAATACGGCTCCGGTAGCTGCATTTCTTGAAGTCGGAAACATTCAGAATGCACAGGATCAGAAACGTCTGGTGATTCCTAACAACCGTCAGGCTTTGGCCAATTGGATTACTGAAGCTCTGGTGAAAGATTATAAGCGGAATAAATAATACAAGTCTGCAACTGTCAGACTGAAAAAACAACGGGAGATGAGGATCGTCGTTCTTCATCTCCCGTTCGTTTTCTATGGAATCCGGCAAAAGGGTTACTTTCGTTCAGCCGGTGTTTTATTTAAATTATTTGAGATTTTTCAGGGCTTCCATGGTTTTCTGGAGCAGTTCCGGATTGGGAACATCCTTTTTCCCTGTTATGGCAAGGGCGAAATTCTCAGCCATGATTTCTTCCGGATTGGTGGTGTAAGGAGTGTTCTGTCCCACCAGCGTATGGAAGTCTTCAGCCTGATCAATGGAGTAAATGATGGCCTTTCCGTCTTTTTGCTTGGGGATTAAGGCTTCATCCAGCGGAACCAGTCCTACTTTCAGATACTGGCTTAATTCTCCGCCTTCATAATTCCGGTCTGTATAAATGATCATTGTACACTCTTCTTTTTCCCCGTTGATGGTAAAAGGAGCATATGAATCGTAGGTATAAAAGTCCGGATTGGAGATACGTTTTTCCTGCACATCTATGGGTAACAGGATCTCATGTTGGGCTACCTTAAACCCGATAACAGCATACATCGCTTCCCGGAATTCCGGATTATTGCGGGTCAGGATGTGAAATACCTCGTTGGCCATCAGCTGTTCCAGTTCTTCTGCCGAAGCTTTTTCCAGCGCTTTTTCGCCGACGGCAATCCAGTTTTTCCGTGTGTAGGCCGGAATGTTTCCTTCTTCTTTCATTGAAGTCTTCAGCAGGATGATTTCCGAGGGATATTGGAGGGATACTTTCTGTTTGCGCAGTTTTTCGCTGAGTCCGTTCATGACCTTTGTGATCATTTCTTTTTCCTGGTCGCTCCAGTTGCGGGTTTCATTCATTCCCAGCCGCAGGCGTTCAGACTTTCTTCCGGTCGGTTTTTGCAGTCTTGCACAGATATCGAATTGATTCCATCGGTTGGTATATTCGTCAATGTCAGTGATCAGCATCTGAGCTTCAGCTTTTGTTGCAAACCGGAAGGGCAGGGTGGAAGTTGATTTCTGAGCCAGTGCTGTGAGTGCACAGCAGCAAAAACAAAAGGCAGAAATTAAGTGAATCAGTTTCATGGTTATGTCTTTTCGTTTAGGTTACTACTACACTTTCCCGAAAGAAAGTTTGTAAATATAGTAGATTTTTTTGTCTTTTTCAGGGTCTTAAACGAAAAGTTTTCTGATTCACCTAATTTCTGCCTGAGTATCAGGGATGCAGTTTTATCAGAATAAATCTACTTCTGCAGCTGCTACCGACTTGTTTCCGGCTGCAACTTCAGTGGTTTCGATTCTGACATAGCGGGCATTCACCTTATCTTTGAGGTAGTAATAGCGTTTGGTCGGGTCGTTGATGAGGTTACCGAACTCAAATCTTCCTGCCTCTTTCCAGCTCTTGCCGTCACTGCTTGTTTTCAGGATTCCTTTGGCCATCATGCCGTCTGAGTTTTCTGTCTGAGGAGTGTAAGCAAATCCTGCCAGTTCACATTCCTTGCCCAGATCAATGGTAATGGCTGCATTGGTTCCGTTAGCCTTCCAGTACGTAGCCGGATTTTCATCGGCTGCCAATTGGGCTTCATGCTTGTCGGCTGCAGATCCTGTTGCTGTTACTTTCCAGTTTTGCTTGATGTATCCCAGTTGTTCGTGGCATACTTCGCCTTTGTCTCCGTGAAGGATAGATACAGCCTTGATTTCTCCGCGATCCATGCTGAACGGTTCCTTGAATTCCGGTGAGTTGACATCCGGTTCGCTTCCGTCTGTTGTATAATGGATCTTGAAACCTGCATTCAGGTTGGCTGCAACGTCTTCACCGTGAGCCTTCCAGTTAAAGTCCTGCTTACGGGCCTGGATGTTGACTTTTCCGTCGATGCTTCTGGTAATTTCCAGTCTTGGCGGACGTGAAGCATAGTAGTGTGCAGAAACTGTTGCAATGGCCGGAGTCAGACGTGACTGCAGGACGCGTACACGTATTTTGTCGGTTGTAACATCCGGGAAGCGGAGAATACGTTTGTAACCGATGTTGGTAGCTTTGGCGATTTCTTTCCACTGTCCGTCTACCCATGCATCTACGGCATGTTCTTCCACGCGTTCACTGTATTCACCGACATTTTCCTGAAGAACCACACGGTTGATGGTGACAGGTTCTTTCAGTGAGAAGACAGTTCCCTTTTCACCGGCCGGTACGGCAACGTATGTATTCAGGTCATTGTCCAGCAATTCCTTCGCACCCTTGCTGTCAGCCAGCAGGTTTACAGAATAAGTATCCTGAATCCGTTTACCTACTTCATGCAGCACTTCGACGTCTTTATCCGAGAAGCGTCCGTCTCTGTTGGGCGGAATATTGAGCAGGAATGTAGAGTTGCCACCGACAGCTCTTTCGTAGATATCGAATACATCATCAGCGCTTCTTACCTTCTGATGTGTATCGTCGCGGTAGAACCATCCTTCACGTATGGAAGTATTGGTTTCAGCCTGCTGATAGTGCAGATACTTGGCTTTATAGAGCTGTTCGCGGCTTCCCAGATCCTGTGCAGTCATGTCGGGGAATACGGTAGCCGTGTCAGGTGATTGCGGGTAAGGAACAACGTTCCATTCCGTTTCGCGGGCTCCTCCCGATTCGTTACCGCACCAGCGTACGTCTTCACGTCCGAAGATAACAGCTTCCGGAGCAAGTGTGTGAATCAGTTGCTTCCATGCTGCGTAGTTATACTTCTGTCCGCCTTTGGTCTTGGGGTGTGCACCGTCGAACCATACTTCATAGATAGGACCATATTCTGTCAGGATTTCGAAAAGCTGGTTCATGAAATATTCATTATAGTCGTCCAGTTCGAATTCAAACTTGGTCTTGTTGGCAAATGGTCTTCCGGGTACTTCCCGCGGGATGGTCCGTTTGGTATATTTGCTCAGGTTTCCGTAAAGTCCTTTCGGATTTTCGATCTGAAACAAGTCAGCCGGTGACAGATAGACACCCAGTTTCAGCCCGAACTTCTGGCAGGAAGCTGAAAGATCTTTCAGAATATCACCTTTTCCGTCGCGGAATCCGGTAGACATGATACCGTGATCCGTATAGCGGCTTTGCCAGAGAACGAATCCGTCATGATGCTTGACTGTGAGGATAACCATCTTGATGCCTGCAGCCTTCATGGCTTTACACCACTGGTCGGTGTGCAGTTCTTTCAGATCGAAAATTTTCGGATCTTCTTTTCCGCTTCCCCATTCCATACGGGTAAATGTATTGGGTCCCATGTGGATGAAAGCGATGAATTCATTTTTCAGGGCATTCAACTGGTTCGGGGTAGGCACAACGTGTGCTGCCTTTTCGATGATCTGTTCCGGAGTATCCGTTTCTTCAATTTTGATTGTGTTGCTGCACTCCATGGTTTTTTCTGCCACGGGAGTAGAGCATGATGCAAAAGCAATGCAGGCTATTCCGAGTCCGCAAAGCCAATTTTTTGAGGTTAGATTCAAAGTGGTTTTCATACAATTTAAAAATGAATAAATAGGTTTGGTCTGACAGAAAGACGCCGCTAAGTTAGTTAAAAAAAAAGAATTGGACAAAAATGGCCCGATAATCTTCCGATTTTGTAGATTGAGGGCTTCCTGAATCGACCGCACGATTGAGCTTCAACGACCGCACGATTAAGCCCCAACGACCGCATAATTCAGCCTCATCGACCGCACGTTTTCAGCCGGGTGTCTGGAAGGCTTGGAGCTTTTAAAAAAACGTTTCGGCGAATTGATTTAAACGTTTCGTCAAATGCATTAAAACGTCGAAGTCTTTTTTAAAAACGTGGCGAGGCTTTTTTCGGTATATTTAGAGTGGATGTATTCTAAAACTTTTATATCTTAGCGCAGATTTAGAACAGGTGTTACTGACAGAAGGCATTTTGTTTATAAAATGGTTTTGGAGTTTGTAGAAGCAAACGTAGTTTATGAAAAGAAAAAGAATAATTTGTTGGGGTGCCCTCATATGGGCGTCTTGTGCTTTGCCGGGCTCCCTGTTTGCGCAAAAGAGCGGACAGGTTATCTGGTTTGACACCCCCAATCCATCGGTTTCGGTACCGGTTTGGGGAGACGGAGAGGTTCCTGTTACAGCCGGCAGTTTTGGAGCGAATAAAGACCGTGCCTGGGAACATACGTCGCTTCCGGTGGGAAACGGCAGTATCGGTGCCAATATCATGGGCTCAGTGTCGGTGGAACGTTTCACGTTTAATGAGAAAACGCTGTGGCGGGGAGGTCCGCGTACGGTTAAGAATGCGGCTTCTTATTGGAATGTGAACAAAGAGTCAGCCCATGTCCTGAAAGATATCCGTCAGGCTTTTGCCGACGGAAATGTGGAAAAAGCAACCCAGCTTACGCAGGACAATTTTAACAGTGAAGTACCCTATGAAGCGGATGCAGAAGAGCCTTTCCGTTTCGGAAGTTTTACTTCTTGTGGAGAATTCCGGATTCAGACAGGACTTGATGAGCAGAAATACTCCGGATATTCACGTTCTCTGTCGCTCGACTCGGCTCTGGTGACGGTACGTTTTGAACAGGAAGGAGTGCATTATCGGCGTGATTTCTTTACGTCTTATCCTCACAACGTGATGGTCGTACGGTTTACGGCCGATCAGGAAAAGCGTCAGAATCTTGTCCTTAATTATACTCCGAATCCTCTCTCACATGGAAAGTTCAAGGCAGAAAACCGTGAGGGATTCTGTTTCGACGCCCGTCTGGACAATAACCAGATGCACTATGTCGTTCGTGCGAAAGCCGTTGCCGAGGGAGGAAAAGTATGGACCGACCGTCAGGGAAATATCCATGTGGAAGGTGCGGACGAAGTTTATTTCCTGATCACGGCTGATACGGACTATCAGATTAATTTTGATCCGGACTTTACGGATCCCAAAACTTATGTGGGAGTTGATCCGTTGCGAACCACCCGTGAATGGATGAAGCAGGCTGCATCTTTGTCGTATGCAGAACTGTTGGGCGAACATTATACGGACTATGCTGCCCTGTTCGGCCGGACACAGCTGGAACTTAATCCCGACCAGAAGGGAGGCATGACGCTTCCGACTCCCCGCAGACTGGAACGTTACCGTACGGGAGCTCCAGACTATTCACTGGAGTCGCTCTACTATCAGTTCGGACGTTACCTGCTGATAGCCAGTTCACGGCCGGGAAATCTTCCTGCCAACCTGCAAGGTATGTGGCATAATAATGTCGACGGTCCCTGGAGAGTGGATTATCACAATAATATAAATGTGCAGATGAATTACTGGCCGGCCTGTCCGACTAACCTGTCTGAGTGCGAACAGCCTTTAATTGACTTTATCCGTATGCAGGTGAAACCGGGTAAGGAAACGGCACGGGCTTATTTCGGTGCACGGGGATGGACCACTTCCATTTCTTCCAATATATTTGGATTCACGACCCCTTTGCGTGACAAGGATATGTCATGGAACTTTTCACCGGTGGCCGGTCCCTGGCTGGCAACTCATGTGTGGAATTATTATGACTACACGCGCGATCTGGAATTCCTGCGTACGGTAGGTTACGACCTGATCAAGGGAGCTGCTGACTTCTCGGTTGATTATTTGTGGCACAAGCCGGACGGAACCTATACGGCCGCTCCTTCCACTTCACCCGAACATGGTCCGATAGATCAGGGAGCTACATTCTCACATGCCGTAATCCGTGAAATTCTGCTTGATGCCATTGAAGCAAGCCGGACACTGAACGTTGATGAGCAGGAACGTGCCCGTTGGGAGGAAGTTCTTCAGGGAATGCCTCCGTACCAGATCGGACGATATGGACAGCTGATGGAATGGTCGAAAGATATCGACGATCCGTTCGATGAGCACCGGCATGTCAATCATCTTTTCGCTCTGCATCCGGGACATACGATTTCTCCGGTAACGACTCCAAAGCTGGCGAAGGCGGCACGTGTCGTACTGGAACATCGCGGTGATGGAGCTACGGGCTGGAGTATGGGCTGGAAACTGAATCAGTGGGCCCGGCTTCAGGATGGTAACCGGGCGTATACCTTGTATGGAAACCTGCTGAAGAATGGAACGAATGACAACCTCTGGGACAGTCATCCGCCCTTCCAGATTGATGGAAATTTCGGAGGTACGGCCGGAGTCACTGAGATGTTGCTGCAGAGCCATGCCGGATTTATCCAGTTGTTGCCGGCACTGCCTGATGTATGGCATGACGGTAAATTGACTGGTGTCCGGGCGCGCGGTAATTTTGTATTGGATCTTTATTGGGAAGACAACAACCTGAAACGTGCTGTCGTTCATTCCGGTTCGGGTTTGCCTTGTCACATTCTTTATAAAGGAAAGGAACTGAAGTTTCAGACGGAAGCCGGAAAGGCTTATACGCTGGAATGGAAGGATGGCCAGCTGAACGTGGTTGGTTAAAATGTTTTTCAAAAAAGTAGTGGTGCCCGATTGGACACCACTATCTTTTTTATCTCTTTATTCTTTATCTTTCAAAGCGTTGAAAATAAGTCCTTCCAACTCTTCTGCAAGTTCCGGATTGTCCTGAATGCATTGTTTGGCAGCATCACGGCCTTGTCCCAGTTTGGTATCGTTGTAACTGTACCAGGAACCGCTCTTCTTGATGATGCCCAGTTCAGCACCCAGATCGATGATTTCACCGCTGCGGGAAATACCTTCACCAAACATGATGTCGAATTCAGCTTTGCGGAAAGGAGGAGCAACTTTGTTCTTTACTACTTTCACGCGTACCTGGTTACCGATCACTTCTTCTCCGTCTTTCAGCTGGTTGGCACGCCGGATGTCCAGACGTACGGAAGCATAGAATTTCAGGGCGTTACCGCCGGTGGTTGTTTCCGGATTGCCGAACATGACACCGATTTTCTCACGCAACTGGTTGATAAAGATACAAGTTGTGTTGGTCTTACTGATGGCAGAGGTGAGCTTGCGCAGTGCCTGTGACATCAAACGTGCCTGAAGTCCCACTTTATTATCACCCATATCACCTTCGATTTCAGCTTTCGGTGTCAATGCTGCAACAGAGTCAATAACAATAATATCAATGGCTGAAGAGCGAATCAATTGTTCCGCAATTTCCAATGCCTGCTCACCATTGTCCGGCTGTGAGATCCACAGGTTATCTACATCCACTCCCAATTTGGAAGCATAGAAACGATCGAATGCATGTTCCGCATCAATAAAAGCAGCGATTCCTCCCGCTTTTTGAGCTTCGGCAATAGCATGGATAGCCAATGTTGTTTTACCGGATGATTCAGGGCCGTATATCTCGATGATTCTTCCCTTCGGATAACCGCCTACACCGAGTGCAGCGTTCAAGGCGATGGAACCGGTCGGGATAACCTCTACCTGCTGAACGTTTTCATCTCCTAATTTCATGATAGAGCCTTTACCGAAGTTCTTCTCTATCTTATCCATTGCAGCTTGCAACGCTTTCAATTTTTCGCTAGCTCCGGAACCCGGTCCTGCTGTGAATGGAATTTCTTCGTTATCTTTTTTAGCCATAAGATTTCTTTTTGGTCTGTTAAGTAAATTATAAAATTTGTTGGGCATGTTCTTTTGTCTTCACCTCTTTGGGAGAAATGACGCGCTCGATTACACCCTCTTCGTTAATAATAAAAGTAGTACGAAAAGTACCCATATATTTGCGTCCGTACATACTCTTCTCTCCCCATACGCCAAACTGCTCCACCAATTTCTTGTCGGTATCTGCGATTAAAGTAAAAGGCAGTTCGTTTTTCTCGATAAACTTCTGATGCGATTTGGCATCGTTTACACTCACTCCGATTACCTCATAACCTTTAGCACACAATTCGGAATAATTGTCACGCAAGTTGCACGCCTGTGCAGTGCAACCGGAAGTCATGTCTTTGGGATAAAAATAGAGTACTATTTTCTTGCCTTTGTAATTGCTCAAACGAATTTCTTCTCCCTTTTCATTCAGACCCAATATTTCGGGGGCTTTGTCTCCTACGTTCATATTCCATTCCTGTTTTTAAAGTTCCAAGTCTCCGTCCAACACTTCGTGCCAAGGCAAACCCTGCTTATTGAGCTGTTCCATGAACGGGTCCGGATCAAACTCTTCTACATTCCATACTCCCGGCCTCTTCCAAAGTCCTTTCAAGAACATCATGGCACCTATCATGGCAGGTACACCGGTAGTATAGCTGACACCCTGCATGCCGGTTTCCTTGTAGGCTTCCTGATGGCTACAGTTATTGTATACATAGTAAGTACGTTCTTTACCATCTTTGACACCACGGATACGGCAACCGATAGAGGTTTCACCTTCGTAGTTCTCACCCAAATCCTGCGGATTGGGCAATACGGCTTTCAGGAATTGCAAAGGAACTATTTTCAC